>WBZN01000135.1_pt1 | contig 106408 bp, 85 predicted proteins | sample 5204281 | NCBI WGS metagenome assembly WBZN01 (sample SAMN12344347, study PRJNA552823) | activated sludge metagenome | biome: Activated sludge suspended growth; feature: Nitrification reactor; material: Wastewater; isolation source: activated sludge from nitrification reactor of wastewater... | reverse complement strand
AGAAGCTCTTCTGACAAGTTTTGCAGAGAAATCTCTGTAAACGAGCTTGATCGCTCTTACGACGAAAGAATCCTGATCGGACGATCAAGGGCCGTTCTCCGGAAGACGAGTTCTGTGAATGACAATGAGGGCAATTAACCAGCATGACCAAGAGAGCAGAGCAAGTCTGCGACCACGCCCTCTTATCAACAACGTAGGGGACCAGTTCCTATCAGTTGCACTTTTAAAAATCTGCTGAGCCAACCTCAAAAAAAAGCCGACCCTTCTCCAGGATCGGCTTTTTTATTTTCTACTGCCGCAAAAAAATTAATCGCGTGTCCGCTTTTTATCGGAAGGACGATGACGGGTCACACCCTTTGGATCTTCACGTCGCGCCGGAGCGCTGCTGCCGAACTTCTTGAAAAAAGGATTGCCCTCCGAACTTTCGGAACGACGAGGAGCCGGGCGGCTGTCCATGTCGCCAAAGTCGCGACGAGGCGCTGGTCGAGAGTCTTCGCGCGAAGCGTATTCGCGGCGTGGAGGACGACTATCGCCCGCACCTTCCCGTGGAGCATACTCGCGACGTGCGGGTCGACTGTCGCCAGATCCTTCTGCACGAGGAGCGTATTCACGACGAGGACGACTATCACCGCCTTCGGCTCGCGGCGCATATTCACGGCGAGGCGGGCGGCTATCGCCCGCACCCTCAGCCCGTGGAGCATACTCGCGGCGTACCGGACGGCTGTCGCCCGACGCCTCCGCTCGTGGAGCAAAATCACGACGAGGACGACTGTCACCGCCACCATCGCGCGAACCATAGTCACGGCGAGGCGGGCGGCTATCGCCTCGAGGGCCATAATCACGGCGCGGACCGCGATCAGCATAGGAGCGGCCGGGAGGATGGCTGCTGCGGCCTCCGGGCTCATTCATCAATTCACGTGGAATGCGATCACCGACAAAGTCCAAAATCGCATCGTTTTTAATGAACACTTGCGGATAGAAAGCCGTGATGAAACGAGCTAAGATTTCTTCTTTCGAAAAGTTTTTAAATTCCGCCTCTTGATCTTTCACTAAATCTTCGACGTAGGAAAGAGCCAGGAGGTATTCGGGCGAAGTCGTATCCGCGCCTAAAATCTTTTTGAACACCTGCTTGATCTTGATCACGGCGACGTCATCGGCTGTCGGCACTTTGCCTTTCCCCATATTCACGCGGGTCTGCATTTGAATGCGCTTCAAAGAACGCAACTGTTCTGGATTGATCAAGCTGATCGCAATCCCCTTTTGTCCATTACGACCGGTACGACCGATGCGGTGAACGTAAGATTCCGTATCCCAAGGTAAATTGTAATTGATCACATGAGTGAGATCTTTCACATCCAGACCCCGGGCCGCAACGTCAGTCGCAACAACCACTTGCACTTCGCGCGAACGGAATTTCTTCAAGACCACTTCACGTTCTTTTTGCGAGCGATCACCATGCAGCGAATCGGCCGGAAAACCACGGCGGTTCAAGGCATCCGTGAGTTCAATGACTTCCATTTTTGTTTGGCAGAAAATCAAACCATAAAAATCTTCATTGACCTGCAACAGCCGGCCGATGACTTCGGTTTTCGCCGAGTTCTTAACCGTATAGTATATTTGCTCTACGCTGTCTGACAAACCGCCCGAGCGGTTGATTTGCACTGTCTTGGGGCTTGTGAGGTACAAATTAGCCACGCGACGGATATCCGCACTCATGGTGGCCGAGAACAACCAAGTTTTACAAGAAGCGCGAGCGGATTCGGTTTTTTCCGATTTTTCAGCCTTCTCGGGATGGGTCGCCTTCAAAATGGTCTCGAGGTCCTCTTTAAAACCCATCGAAATCATCTCATCGGCCTCATCCAAAACGACCGTCTGCACGTTTTGCAATTTCACTATTTTTTGTTCAAGGAAATCAATCAGACGACCTGGCGTCGCGACGATGATATGCGCCCCGCGCTTCACGCCCGAAATTTGCGTCGTATAGCTGGCTCCGCCATAAATGGTGACCACGCGAACGCCTTTGTACTTGCCTAATTTTTCGAGTTGCTCGGCGACCTGCAAAGCGAGTTCACGGGTGGGACTCAAGACCAAGGCTTGAGTGTTTTTATCATCGGCACTGATGCGTTCGATCAAAGGAATGCCGAAGGCCGCCGTTTTACCGGTACCGGTCGAAGCAAGGCCGATGAAATCGTGGGAATCACCGAGCAACAAAGGCAGCGCCTGCTGTTGAATGGGAGTGGGACTCGTGAAACCCATTTCATTCATGGCTTTCGTGAGATTCTCACTCAAGTTAAAAGAATCAAAACTAGCGGGAAGAACAGTTTCTGCCACAGCAGAAACCTCCGGAGCAACTCCCGTGGGAGTAGCCGGAGCATTTTCAGAAGACGTCATGCGAACCTTTCGTTGAAGAACCGAAGTGTAACTGAAGCACTTGCGAAAAGCTCGAAATGAGTCTCGTGCGAAGCACCTATGGGACACTGATAGGATCTTGCTGATTTAAATACAACCTTGCCAAAATGGCGAGCGTTGGCGTACCTATAACACATGATTCATCTTTCGAACATCAGTAAGCAGTACGGGAATAAAATTCTTTATAAGAACGGGTCTTTTCAGATCAATGCCGGTGAAAAAATCGGTTTGGTCGGGCCTAATGGCGCCGGAAAAACCACAATTTTTCGCATTATCGTGGGTGAAGAAGGCTACGACGGAGGCTCGGTTTCCAAGTCAGACCGCACGGTTATCGGCTACTTCTCGCAAAATATCGAAGAGATGCAGGGCCGCACGGCTCTTGAAGAAGTCAAGTCGGCGGCGGGGGCCCTTCCGGGCCTCAGTGCACGTATGAAAATTTTGGAAAAGCGCCTCGAAGACTCCGCAACCGAGGATATCTCGGAAGAGGAAATGAGCAAAGTTCTGGAAGAATACGGCGAGGTTCAGGCAGAATTTGAACGCCTCGGAGGTTATGACCTCGACACCCGCGCGGCCGAAATTCTGACCGGCTTAGGCATCGGCCCCGACGATCACCATCGCCCTACCGAAAGCTTCAGCGGCGGTTGGAAAATGCGGATTGCCCTGTCAAAAATTTTAGCCCTGAATCCGGATGTTCTTTTGATGGATGAACCGACCAATCATTTGGATTTAGAATCCATTGTCTGGCTGGAAGAGTGGCTCGTCAATTACAAGGGCGCGATCCTCATGACCAGCCATGATCGCGAATTCATGAATCGCATCGTCAGCAAAATCGTCGAAGTGGCGAACAAGGCCATCACGAACTACGGTGGAAATTACGATTTTTACGAGCGCGAGAAGGCCATTCGCCTGGAGCAGCTGATCGCCGCGGCGAAACGCCAGGACGATATGCTTGCTAAAGAAGAGGAATTCATCGCGCGCTTCGCGGCCCGTGCTTCGCATGCGGCCCAGGTCCAATCCCGGGTCAAAAAACTAGAGAAAATCGACCGCATCGAAATTCCCGTGGAAGAAGACGCTATTCGTTTCCAATGGCCCACACCTGTGCGCGGAGGCGATGAGGTCGTCCGCATCGAAAATCTCGCCAAGGTTTGGAAGGCCGAAGGCGGCAAAGAAAAACTCGTCTTCGCTCAGGCCAGTGCCCTGGTGAAGCGTCTCGATCGCATCGCGGTGGTCGGAGTCAACGGCGCCGGCAAATCCACCCTGCTCAAAATTATTGCGGGTCACACTGATGCGAGCGAAGGCAAGGCCGCTCTAGGCCCTTCGATTAGCATGGGTTACTTCAGCCAAAATTCTCTCGATGTCCTTGACCCCAACTGCACTATTTTAGACGAAGTCCACGCCCGCGTTCCCAATGCTTCGGTGGGTTCGGTGCGCAGTTTGCTCGGAGCTTTTAAATTCAGCGGCGACGAGGCCGAAAAGAAGATTTCAATTTTATCGGGCGGAGAAAAAAGTCGCGTGGTCTTAGCCACTATTTTGGCAAATCCCGTGAATTTTCTCATTCTCGATGAGCCGACGAATCATTTGGATATCATGTCGCGAGAAGTTTTGTTGGAAGCCATTAAAAACTTTCCGGGAACGGTGATGATCGTCAGCCATGATCGGCATTTTTTGCGTGAAATCACCACCCGGGTTTTTGAAGTGGACAAAAATCATCTGCGAACATTTGATGGAAATTTTGATTTCTATTTACGAAAAAAGCAGGAAGAACTGGCTTAAGCTTAATTGGGCCTCAGTCCCGGTCCTAGGTCGCCTTTATCCATGAGACTTTTTCGCCGAAAAGGCTTTCTATGACGAGAGTCTTTTTCATTTTATCTCTGCTTTTTTTGGCGGCTTGCTCCAACGCTACTCCGCAGATCACTTTTCTCAACCCACCGACGGTGACGGCACCACCCGTTCCGCAAAAACAAACTTTGGCCTTCGTCGAAGTGACGCAGGCGGCTGGCCCCCAGCTTGTCACCGCGGCCAACGCTTACTCAGGGAAAATCCTGGTCCAGTCGGGCACCTCTGTCCAGGCTAAGACACCTGACAACTACACACTGGAAATCCGCAGTCTCTCCTATTAGGTCCCGTTTAGAATTCACTCTAAGATCCGAAAAGAAGGTATGAAGTTCTCGTTTCTTTTCTTTTTTATTTACCTGATCAGCGCGAGCCTTGTGCAAGCGGGCGTGCCGGCGAATCTCTCGATCAGTGGTCGCTTGGTGAACCCGGACGGAACAGGTCTGACCTACGCTGCAATTAGCTTTCTGATCACGGTTAAAAATGCGGCGGAATCCTGTACGATCTACACCGAACAAATCAGCACGATCGACACCACCGCTTCGGATGGAGGCTTCAATATCCTTCTAGGATCGGGAACAAAGACCTATCCGGTCTCTGCTTTTACTTTGAACACGGCCTTTGATAATACGGCGACCGTGACCTGTTCGGAAGGGCCGACCTCCACTTTCGCCCCCGATGAGGCTCGGCACTTGGTCATTCAATTTAACGACGGAACCACGTGGCGCACCTTTGCGCCGTCGACCGTCGTGGCCTCTGTCCCCTTCGCCCTGCAGGCTAAAAATGCGAGCACCCTCGCGAACAACGCCATCGCAAATTTCTTACTCGTTTCCCATATCAATCCCGTGAGTGGCTCAAGCACCTCTTGTTCCGCTGGACAATTTTTGACCTGGGATGTTTCTGCCGGAAATATGACCTGTGCCGCGCCTACAAATTCAACCTCGATCAGCACAGGCACGGGTCTTACGGGCGGTCCCATCACCACCACGGGAACGATCGCCTTAGCGAACACGGCGGTGACTCCGGGGACTTACGGAAGCGCGACGACCGTGCCGACATTGCAAATAGATCCACAGGGCCGCATCACTTCAGCAACGGCCACAAACATCGCGGGAATCGCGCCCTCAGGAACGGCTGCAGGAGATCTGTCAGGCACCTACCCAAATCCTCTTGTCGTTCGCCTTCAAGGAGCGAGCGTCAGCTCTGCGACGCCGACGACGGGACAGGTTTTGAAATATGTTTCGAGCGCATGGACACCCAGTTCTCTAGCTGAATCAGATGTCGCTTCGCTGACGACGGATCTCAGTGCTCTGACTTCTTCGGTCGCTGGTAAAATCAGCAGCAGTCAGTTCCCTGCCAGTTGCGCCGCCAGCCAAACACTCACTTTTATTTCGCCAACGGGTAGCTTTACCTGCAGCGCCATTGATGTTTCGGCAAATTATTTCAAAAATGGCGGCAATAGTTTCGCTGCGAGCTCTACGTTGGGGACCAAAGATAACTTCAGCTTGGGCTTGATCACGAATAATACTCTGCGCCTGAGCATCAATCCTGCGGGTTATGTGGGTCTCAATACGACTTCACCCAGCGGCCTCTTAGATGTGGAAGGTGGAACCGCCGCCTCTGCGACGAGCGGAACCAACATCACTTTGAATGCGCAAAATGCCGGCTCAGGAAATCAGAACGGCGGAAGTATTATTTTAAATCCCGGTAACGGAACAGGAACAGGCACACCTGGCGCGCTTGTCACAAGCTTAACAACCACTGCCGATCCGGGAACAGGCACTTACTCCCTCAACTCTACGAATTTGACGAGTTCGGCAGCAACTGCTTCCAGCAGCGTTTGGATTGCGAGTGCCGTTCGCGGGACCAATGCCGGCACGAACACCTTGGCGCGGCAGATCGGCGTGGATGCGGAAGTCTATCACACAACGACGGGAACCGTGACCATTCAAAATGCCGTCGTCGCCAGTGCAAATAATCAAAGCAGTGGCACCGTCACCACTGCTCAAGGAGCCCGCAACCAAATTCTCAATAGCGGAAGCGGCAGTATTGGTACCGCAGCAGGAAGCCTCTCCTATTCCCTGAACTCTGGAACCGGGGCGACCATGGGCGCCGCGATGGGAAGCCAATCCGCTGTTCAAAACACGGGAACCGGATCTAATATCACCTACGCCTATGGCAGCAACAATTACGTCCAGAACGAAGGGACAGGCAACATCACGACTGCATTTGCCGTCGAGTCCTCCATTCAGAACACCGGGACGGGAATCATCACCCTCGCTTCCGGAGTTCACGTGAAGACTCCCCTGAATGCGGGTGGAGGCAGCATCGGCACTTTCTATGGCCTCTATCTCGATGATCCCAGCAACGTGGCCACAACAAATTATTCGATTTACGCGGCCGGCGGAGCTAATTATTTGGGTGGCGCTCTCGGCATCGGCACCACAACTCCCGCTTACAAGCTGGATGTCGTAGGCGATATCAACGCGAGCGGTCTGGTGCGCGCAAATGGCGTTGCCCTCAGTTCGGATATTCGTTTTAAAAAAAACATCCAAGCTCTGGAAAGTTCCCTCGAACGCCTTTCGCGCCTGCAAGGAGTTTCCTATCTGTGGCGAACGCGCGAATTTCCGGAAAAGCAATTCAATGATCGAGTGCAAATTGGTTTGATCGCGCAGGAAGTGGAAAAACAATTTCCCGAGCTTGTCGAGACCGATAGGAACGGCTTCAAATCCGTGAATTATCCGGCCCTTGTGGCGCCATTGATTGAAGCCACAAAATCCCTCAAAAATGAAAATGCAGCCCTTAAGCAAGACCTGCGGCAAATGCAAACGGCCCTCTGCCTGAAAGATTCGAGTTATTCATTTTGCCCTTGAGGATTTTTTCTTGGGCTTGGGCGGTGCCGGCATGAGCTCAGCCATTTGCGGCGAAGGTAAAATCACATCTTCTTTCACCGAAGCACTGGAGCGCAGGGGGGGCGGACTCAGCACCCATTGCAGACCCCCGACGAAGAAGATTCCGACTAATAATAAACCACCCGTTTTCCAGATCCATGGCGCATTCATAGGCTCTCCGCTGACGCTCTTTATTCTAGTCTTATTTTAAAACTGAAGTCACCGCGCCCTACGTCCTGGTGCAGCTCTCTGACAGGTATTTGTCTTTAAAGTCGGACTGTGTCAGCATGGGGCTATGACAAAGAAACCCGACCAACATCACCATCATTCTCACTCCCACGCGGGCTCTGGACATCACCACCATAGTCATGCGAGCTTGTCGGTGGTTAAAAACCATAACTTCGCTTTCGCTCTCGGTATTTCACTGAATCTTTTATTTGTTGTGGCCGAAGCCATTTACGGAATTTTAGCAAACTCCCTCGCCCTTTTGGCCGATGCGGGACATAACTTGAGTGACGTCATTGGCCTCGCGATTGCGTGGATCGCTTTTTGGCTTGCGAAGAAAAAACCAACAACTCAATTCACCTACGGACTCCGTCGGTCTTCTATTTTATCGGCTCTTTTTAATGCCCTTATTCTGTTACTCGCCATCGGCGCGATTATTTTCGAGGCGGGACAACGCCTGGGATCCCCTGCACCCATTCAATCTTTCACGGTCATGGTGATCGCGGGTCTTGGGATCGTCATCAATGCTGCGACGGCTTTGCTGTTCATGAAAGACCGTCATCACGATTTGAATATTCGCGGAGCTTACTTGCATATGGCCATGGATGCACTGATTTCCTTCGGCGTGGTGCTGACCGGTCTGGTGATTTTTTATACGAACTGGAATTGGTTGGACCCCGTGATCAGTATCTTGATTTGCCTGATTGTCGTGGTCAGCACCTGGGGACTGCTCAAAGATTCTTTCAAGCTTTCGATGGATGCCGTCCCTCCTAATGTTGATCCGGAAGCGGTGAAAAAATATTTTGCAAGCTTCGCTGAAATCAAAGAAGTTCACGATCTGCATATTTGGGGTTTGAGCACGACAGAAAATGCACTGACGGTGCATCTGGTGATGCCTCTGAATACCGAAGGGGATCATTTTTTCGCCAAGGTCGCTCAAGATCTTAAAGAAAAATACAATATTCATCATCCAACGATTCAAATCGAAACCGGCGACAAGGGTTTCCATTGCGAATTGAAACCCAACGACGTCGTCTAAAAATTAGGAAATGGACCCTTAGAGTGTTGATGGAAAAAAAGACAAAGTGGCCTCAAAACAAACCACAACACCAAAACTCCTCGCACTCTCCAACAAAATTATTCCCCGGTACCTAGATCTGAAGCGCAGGAAGCGCTTCAGAAAGGCCTTCACAGGATGGACACAGCCTCGCACAACCGGCACAGCTGAACGAAGACCTCTTTATTAAAGAGGAGTTAATTCTTAAGATTTAAACATTTAAAAGTAAAAATCAATACGAGCCTGATCGCTCTTACGACGAAAGAATCCCGATCGGACGATCAAGGGCCGTTCTCCGGAAGACGAGTTCTGTGAATGACAATGAGGGCAAGTAACCAGCATGACCGAGAGAGCAGAGCAAGTCTGCGACCACGCCCTCTTATCAACAGCGTAAGGGACCAGTTCCTAAAAATTACTTCAAATCAGAACCGGCGGTAAAGGAAAATCCGCCCGTATTGACCGCCCCGTAACTGGGAGTGACCGGGCTTGCACAGGACTGCCCACTGGCACAAAGGCTATTGACGGGGTTTGTATCCGTCCAAAGAGCCGGAGCCGATTGAATGAGGGAGCTTGCACCACTCAAGTGAAAATCAAAAGGCGTCTGGGTGGCGTTCACGAAGCCAGGATTCCCGTAGTAATTATGCCCGCCCCCCACTCCGAATTGGTTGCCGATATCGCAGAGTCCGGAAGAACAGTTGTTCGCGGTGTTCAATCCATACATCGGAACGGCAAAAATATTATTTGAAATCACCGTCTTCGATAATCCTCCTCCGTCCTGAGCGAGAACTTTGATGGAGTATTTTTGACCGGATAGAATCGTATTGCTGTTGATCGTATTGTCATAATTATGACCAGGATTCCCGCTCGGGCGAAAACCATTGATTTGAATGGCAGAGCCGCCCCCTGCATCGGTCCCGTTCACGTCGCCCATGGAAAAGATCACATTGTGACTGATGGCAAAGCCGTGGGTTTCGTTATCGAGAAAAATGCCCGTCGCTCCGCTCCCCCCATTTTGGGCCGTGCGCCGGCCTGAATCGTGGATGACGTTATGGCTGATGGCCGTACGTGTGGTGGGTTGGCTGTTCACCCAATGGGTCCCATCAACATTGCAGCAAATATAGATTCCGCCTAAATCTTGAGTTAGTTTACCGAAAGTCGAAATGTCATTGAAAGAAATTTGTGAATCCGCAAGGCTTCCGCCAAGAAACTCATCGCCAGAAGGCGCCGCTTTTCCCGAAGTGAATTGAATCGAATCACGTCCCGTCATGCTGAGAGTATTGTGAAGAATACGCATACCCGTGGCCTTGCGGTTCGCATCTGCAATAATGAAAACAGAAGTATTGTAAACACCCATGTAGTCGGTGAAGCTGATTTTATTATTGAGAAGGGTATGACCACTTCCTTTCAAGGTCACGCCATTGCCGGCACTATGATGCAAAACGCTGTTCGAAAGAGTGTTGTTCTGGCCCCAGAGCTGGACGCCGACGTCGGTCCCCATTCCCATAAAGGCCCCTTTCATGGAGCGCGTATAATGAGAAAAGTAAGAGATGTTCAATCGATCCAATTTGTTGTTTGCACTCTGATCGCTCATTTTTATCGAAGCGGCGAGCACAGACACATTGGACACGGAAGAATTCTGCGTATTGCTCAAGTCAAAGGCCCACTCGCGCATCTTCACCCGGATTTTATGTAAGGACGGACTGTCGGCCGAAAAAAGATAAAGTTCTTTCGCCGCCTGATCGTAAAAAAACTCGCTTGAGGTATCAAGCAAGGCGCGGGAGCGCACAACCACGTACCGACTTCCTGGATCCACCCGCAAAGCGGAGATCACGGCACCACCGTCCGCCGTGTAGGATATTCTTCCCGCACTGCTTTTCGTGATCACTCCCGTATGGGTTCCCCAATTCAGGCCACCGCGAACTTGGACAATCGCCCCGGTGAGATCGACCCCCTTCGGTAATGCGCTATCCACGATTTCACCGTGAATACCATCACTCATCTTTGTTCCCGCTTTAGCCGTCGATCCCGCCCCGTCCAAAAGATTTTCGACAGACTTAATATTGGGCCAGCGCGCGTCCAGCAGAGGTACATCGCCATCGACAAAAACCTGGATATCTTCGCTCGAAAAGCGCGAATTGTTGCTGAGTAAATCCACGGGCGCTTTCCAAATATTTGTCTCCACAGAGACCCAGGCTAGATCCGCAGAGAGGGTTTCAAGACCCGTCACCACAGGTATATCCGCTTTGCTTTGGGTCGAATAGGCCGCAATCTGAGTATGCGAAGGGACCACCACGGTCTCGTGATAAACGCCGGCCATCAAAAGGCAAGTCCCCCCACCGAGTCCGCTGAGGCTTGTTGTGCACTGACTGATCGTCGCGAAGGGTTGATCCAAAGTTCCCGGATTGCAATTCGAACCCGTGACTGAAACGTAAAAAGTGTTGCCCTTCAAAATCGCCTTAGGTTCGGGACAAGTTAAGGTCGGCACGGGGGCGCCGGTGGGCGACGTCACGGCTAAGGCGCCGCTATCGGAAAGTAAACCATTTTTTATTTCAAAATCAGAAGAACAGTTTTGGAAAGGTAAAAGGATCAAAATAGACAGACCAATGATCTGAATATATTTTTTCAAGTTCTTCAATGGCACCCCCTCCTCATAATATCACACAAAGCGGGGGGTGCCATTTCTTTCTCGAACGAGCTAGAGATCGCTTTTATTGGTTTTCTTCTCTTTTTTATCGTTCTCGGCCTTTTCGACCCTCATCTTTTCTTTTTCTTTTTTGTACTGTGCCACGAACTTAGCCGTATTGGCTGAAACGGGCTTATCAAGTTCCTTAAGGAGGGCCGCCACGCGCTGGATATTCGAAGCCCAGTCCGAGATGATAACGCTATTTCCCGAGCTAAAAACCGACAGCTCCCCGTCCTTCGAAGTTAAAATACGCAAGTCCATATTGATCTGCGCGGCCGGCACATTTTGTAGGGTCAGGATATACGTCACCATGCGCTCGGGCTTCATTGGAGGCACAACGTCGGTGTAGCTTTCGATCAGGCTGCGCTGGATATTACGCGCACTCATGATCACCATGGTGTCGTCTCGTTTTGAGATGGCAAAACCATTCACGGCTAGGGCCGTTGAAAGTTGATTAAAAGCCTCTTCGGCCGTGACATCTTCTGGCAATAAGATGCTGGCCTTCCCGCGAACTCCAGGATCCAAGATAAATTTTTGCCCGGTGGCTTTCGAATAAGTCTCCACCATTTTTGTAAGCTCTTCATTCGCAAAAGAAAACTTGAACTTATCTGCCGCAAAAACGGAAACGGACATGAAACAAAGGGCGATCAAAAGAACTGATCTCATAAATCCTCCTGCGCGGTCAGCGCTACTTCAATTGCTTTTGCAATTGAAGTAAAAGTCTATTTTTCATTCCCAAGCTTAGCAATCATTTTGAGACATCCGGCCTGTCATTTTTCTTTGACCTTAAAGGCCCTCATAGGTGCCCGGGCGTAACCAAGGGCAAGGCCTGCCCCTGGCCATTCGTCGATGGTCCTTCCGGAGAGATCTCAATTTGAGATTGCAAGGCACGGTGAACACCTTCTGTCAATTTCAGCGACAGTTTGAAAAGCGCAGGAGCAGTTAAAGGCCCCGTCGCCCTCTTTTGTCACTTGGTCCCAAGCTTGCTTACTTGAAAAGCATGCAGAATAAAAAACAAGGTCAACTTTTCATTTTTGCTTTGATGATTTTTGTCGCGGTAACAGAAATATCCATGCACGAGGCCAGTGCGAAAACTCATCGACGCCACCATCGCAAGCCGGCCGGCCTTTGCGCACCGAATGTGGCGACAAGTACAATGTACTTTGTCCCAAAACTGTCGGATTACTGCTCGACCTCCGAGCTCTGTACATCCTTCAAAAAAGAAGTCGCCATGCAGGGATCCGGCACCCTGCCTGGAAATCAGCTCCTGCTTTATAGTGGCAAAAAAAGATCTCTCGGAAGTTGCGACACCGCTTTCGGCGCCAGTGGACAATGCTTAACTCCATACATTTCCGTGGCTGCCGATCCTCGTTATTACAATATGGGTGACATCATCCAAATGCCGGCCCTCACGGGTAAAAAGATGACCCTGCCAAACGGGCAGACGTTTATTCATCCGGGCTACCTCATTGTCCAAGATAAAGGAAGCGCCATCCTCGGAAAAAATCGCTTCGACTTTTTTACAGGGAGCCTGAACGCGGATACACCCAAAAATGCCTTTGGCAGAAAAGGAAGCATTAACTTAGATATCTCATCTAAAGATCAGTGCCTCCCCCAGAAAAAGTTTGAAGTGATTCGCCGCAATTCTTCAGGGTACGAGCGCTCGATGGCAAGCATTAGTGATGCCCTAGGGAACTCGTATTTTGAAAGCCATACGCATATGGCTTCCGCCGACATAGGAGGAGGACGATGAGAAAGCTTTTCCTCTTCCTTTTGTTAGCCTTTTCTTCGACCTGGGCTTCGGCTCAAGTCATTCCGATCATCTTTGACAAAAGCGAAGAAAAAAGGGATCTCCGCGAACCCCCTTATTGGATTTCGTCCTACGACGAATTCAATGATTTACAAGATGAGCAGAAGAAATTTTACTTGCTCCATCTTTTCCCCCAACTTGAAAAAGTTCCGGAGACGAAAAAAATGTCGACGGCTGATTTGGAATCAGCTTCGCTGTGGTATCAAGATTGGGACCGCATGCGCAGTAAGATTTCCAAGTACTGTGATCAAAATAAAGACCCGGACCTCTGCGGCGAGATAGCCGACGTCCGCCTGCAAGCCTTTGATGTCTTGACTACGAGGTCGGATCATCCCCCCCTTGAGGCTTCACTCCTCGACCCCGCAAAGTAGCTTTCAGTTTAGCTTCGTATAAACCTAAAAGCCTTCGTTCGACTTCTTCGCCTTCGATCGCGCCGAAGGCGTAGGCAATAGCCTGCAAAGTGGCCATTCCGTGTTCGAGATGTTCCGCGCGCAAAAACGCTTTCGTTTCGCGAAAATTTTTGACCATGACCAGAGGAATCGCCCTCAGTTCGGGATGGCGCCCATAGACTTTGCTGGCCTGGCGCCAGTTGCCATCGGGCACAATGAGTTGAACCGGTTTTTCCCTTTGGGCCAGCCACTCCGGACTCAGTTCAAGCGCGTCGTCCGCAGGATAAAGGAAAAAGCTTTCGTAATTTTTATCCAGAGCTTTCGTCAAATCGAGGGCCTGCGTGGTGGCTCCGCGAATATGCATTTCGCTGTTTGCAAGGGCCTGGATAGCCAGACGACCCGTATTGGTGGTCCGTTTGAGCTCTTTTGCGTGAACGACCAAGCACAGACGGGTTTTCAAATCCAAACGCGGGATTTGCGCGCAGATGCACAGATCGAGGTGCAAAAAGCAAATGCCGCAGGGACTCTTGGTTTTTCTTTTGCGCTGATTTTTAAGGTTTTGCTGAGACGTTTCCACTTCCCACTCCTAGCGGAATTGGAAATCTTTTTCAAGGCCTGCTTTTCGCACGAACAAAAGTTGCAATTCCTTGCCATTCAGAGCAAATTGCCGCCCATGCCAACACTCTCAGACCACCTCGAAAATGCCTTTGATTTGAGTTACCTTGAATTTCCTCGAGGACCTCAAACAGAAATCAAAAGGATCGGCATCGTCGGCGGCGGCACCGCGGGTTACCTCACCGCCTTAGCCTTGCAGGCCTATCACCCGAAAATAAAAATCCAAGTGATCGAATCCAGCAAGATCCCGGTCATCGGGGTGGGCGAATCCACCACGTCCGAAATCGTTCCTTTCTTGCATCGCACCTTGGGCATTGATCCCCTGGCGTTTTTTCGCGAGGTTCAGCCTACTTTGAAATTTGGCATCCGCTTTGATTGGGGCTGTCCCGGCGACTATCAATTTAATTTTAGTTTTTTTGCGGGCCACCAGTACGAATCCTATTACTACGAAAACTCCATCGCCCACGCCAACTGGATTTCGGTTTTGATGAGCGAAGGAAAAATTCCCGTGTTGCGCGATCCGAAAGGAAATCTCAATTCTTTTCTGGCGAGTGTGCCATTTTCGTACCATATCGACAACAAAAACTTGATCCGTTTTCTGCGCAAGACTTTACAGGAAAGAAGCATTGAGATTCTGGACGCCGAAATTGCGGATGTGAAACTCGACGAGCAAGGTTTCGTCTCGGCCCTGCAAACGCAGGAAGGCCGTTCTTTCGCCTTTGATCTCTATGTCGATTGCTCGGGCTTTCGCTCAAAAATTCTGGGCCAAGCCTTGAAGACCGAATTTATTCCATTCAATTCAACTTTGATCACCGACAAGGCATTGACCTTTGACCGGCCTAACGACAACCGCATCAACCCCTTCACTTCTGTGATCACCATGAATCATGGGTGGTGCTGGCAAATCCCGATGCGCACCGAAAATCATTTCGGCTACGTGCACTCCTCGCAATTTTGTGATGAGAAAACGGCCCTCACAGAGGCCCAAGCGCGATTCGGTCCCTTTGAAAACTATAAAATGGTGGACTTCAAATCAGGCCGGCACGCAGCGGCTTGGAATAAAAATGTCTTTGCCATCGGCAATGCCTTTGCCTTCATTGAACCTTTGGAATCCACCGCGATCCAAACGGCCCTGCACAGCATTGGTTTGCTGTGCCGATTGATGCCACACTCACTCGCAGATTCGGGTTCCATCGCGGCCATTAACAAAGAAGTTGCGACCACTTGGGACACTTTCCGCTGGTTCCTCGGGATGCACTACCGCTTCAACCGAAAACTCGACACGCCTTTTTGGAAGTGGTGCCAGGAAAAAACAAATATAGGAAATGCTCAGTTCGTTGTCGATCTGTTTAATGAACGTCCGCCTCTGAGTGCCGGCCACTTAGGCACGAATTCACCCTATACGGCTTTTGAGCCTCTGGTTTTTAATAGTTATAGTTACGACACTTTGCTATTTGGTCAAAAAGTCTTGAAGAAGCCCCTGATCGCCCCGGCCATGTCGCGCGCCGATTATTTCAAAAAGGTCGAATCTTATAAGGCTCTCACTGAAAAATCCATAAGCCTTTTTGATTTGTTTAACATGGATCAAAATGTTCAAGATGATCTTTTCACGCAGCTCTTTGAAGATGCCGACACATGGATCAACGAAATCGACGTATAAGGCTGGGTTTTAAACTTTCGTGACACCGATCAAAAGATCGAAATCGTCCTTCGTCAGAGCGCCGCTGCCGGGGCCAATTTCGGCCTCATCCTCAGTTGAAGAAAATAAGGCCTGGAATTTTTTATCCTTGCGACCTTTTAACAACTCAATTTTTTCTTCCAGGGACTCATGCATGATGTACCTGAAAACCTGCACGGCCTTGCTTTGTCCCAAACGATGCGCACGATCGGTGGCCTGATTTTCAACCGAAGGGTTCCACCAGGGCTCGAGATGGAAAACGTAACTGGCCTTTGTCAGATTGAGTCCCACTCCGCCTGTTTTTAAAGTCATGACAAGCACGGCGCCGCCCTCGACCTTATTGAAATCCGAAAGAATCTGTTGCCGCTGTTTGGTTGGTACTCCACCGTGCAGGACAAAGACCGGAATCTGGGCTGCCCGCAAAATTTTCGCGGTATGCTCAAGAGTCTGCAGAAACTGCGTAAAGATCAACGCACTCTCACCCGACTCAACGATTTCCTGCAAAGAATCCAGCAAAGCTTCCAATTTGGGAGGCACTTTGTCGTAGCGAACGCGGGGCAAAGCGGCCGGATCCGAGCAGGCCTGTCGCAAACGCAGCAGCGCCGTCAGCATCTGCAGTTGAACGCTCGCCTCGCCTTCCGTCAAAAGAGTGTCTTGAATTCTTTGATTATAGGAAAGTGCAATGTCGCGGTAAATTTCTTTTTGCTGCTCTTCGAAGGCGATGCTGACCTTGGTTTCTTGCTTTTCGGGCAACTGATCTAAAATTTCTTTTTTTGTCCGACGCAAAAGCAAAGGTTTGATTTTAAACTTCAGATCTTCGATCTCTTCGCGGGTCACGATTTCGGTATTGACGAACTTACGTCGGAAGTCTTCGATTTTCCCTAAACTTCCCGGCACCAGAAGATCCACGAGAGAATAGAATTCTCCGTAGTGATTCTCCATGGGTGTCCCGGTTAAACAAATTTTAAACAAGGCTGGCAAAGCCCGCGCGGAGCTCGTGCGCTTCGTGGTGATATTTTTAAGATTTTGCGCTTCATCGAAGATCAAAATCTTCCACTGGTACTGGCACAGGAACGCTTCGTGCTCCATCAGCAGACCGTAGGTTGTAATCAGGATAAAACTTTCTTTCGCTTCGAGTTTATGACCGATATTGTCTCGATCACGGTTCGAAAAAACCACGAGCGGGAGCAAAGGGGTGAATTTTTCGATTTCACTCTGCCAATTGAAAATCAAAGAGGAGGGCACGACGATCAGCACCTGCCCCATTTCCCCTTTGACGCGAAGATCTTCTAAAAAACTCAAGGTCTGCAGAGTTTTCCCCAAACCCATGTCGTCGGCCAGAAGGGCGCCAAGACGCAAGCGGTACAAATCCTGGAGCCACTGGACCCCCAAGGCTTGGTAAGGCTTAAGCTGGGCGTGAACGCTTTCGGGTAATTTCAGTTCCCGAGTGTTCGAACCCAGGCGGTCGTAAAATTCACAAAGTTTTTTCCACTCGTCGTCGCCGCGGATCACGTAACCCGAAGAGCGCAAAGCAAGAAGTTCCAAAGTCTGATGCCGTGGCAGCTGATAGATGTGTTCGCCACCTTTCTTTTTAGGCGCATCTTTTTTTCCTTTTTGCAACTTCATCCAAAATTTTTCAAGACGGCGCAGGGAAGGCATTTGCTTTTTCGGCACAAGAAACAGTTGTCCCTCGTATTCGATCACGCCGCCGCTGCCGAAATTGCCCATGTCTTCAGGATTGATCTGCACGCCCCGCAAAAAGAAACGTGGATTCAGTTCAAACCAATTGAAGTCGGCCCGCGCCACATCACTTTGCAAATCAAAATCCACGGAAAAATCTTCTTCGTTAAGCTCTTGCAAAGGCTGGCCGCGAAAGAAAATTTGGAAATCAAAGGGAATCAAAGACTGCAGAACCTCGAGGGTCTCGCGCACAGGTTGTTCATCGCGATTAGCGCTTGGCACGCTAAAATCCCCGTCCTTCAGGAAAGGATCTTTTTCAGGATCTCCCGTCCAAATTTTGGACAGAAGCGAGGTCCGCGACTTACGGAAAATATCGCCCGCGGTCGAAACGGCTAAACTTTTTAAAAGCTCATAAATCAAACGAAATTCTCGTTCGACCACGCCTTCGAGAACCAACTCCCCCTCTTCGGAATAAAAAGATTCACTCAGCTGAAGGGTGTCCAGGGTCTTCGCGACAAATTCTTCAAAACGCGTGAGCACAGTTTTAGAGCAGAGATCCACTAAAGCTGTTTCGCGATCCAAGGCCATGCCCGAACCGCCCACCAGCAAGGCTTGAATTTTTTCATGTAAAGAATAAAAAATCTCGTTCTTCGCAACGACACGGCCATCGGTCAAAGTTTTATCAAAATAAAAAGAAAGCGTTTCTAAAAAGAGATATTGAAAAATACCTAAGTGACGCAAAATTTTCAAGTCCCACTCGCGCTTGCGACCCGCACGGCCCGCCAGATCCCTCGCCTCCGAGCCCAGCAAGAATGGGAGTCCCTGCGATAGAGCTTGCAAATAGACGATGGACTTGGGCGTCCAACCCACCCGACTCAAATCTTTGCGGCCAAGGACGCGCGCTCGATGCTCGATCTGAAAGGACCCTTTCTCATTGAGTTGGATCACCGTTTGACTCTGCTGGGGTTCTAGGGTTTTTGAAATTCCACTGACCCGAACCGGAATAGACCGTGTGCGCAAATAGCGCAGAAAAGCTTTTGTGGGAATTTCACCTTCAATAAGCAAGGTCGGCATGTCCTCCGGCGGCACATTCAGATCGTAATCATCCACGGTCGACAACAGCGCGTCCTTCAAAAGATTCCACTCCCTTAGCCAGGGGTGAACAACTAAAATGCCTTCAGAGGCTTCCAGCGCGAAGGATTCAAAAAATGAAAATGATTTTTTATGGGCCGAGATCAATTTGAATTCGGCTTCCAATTCTTTTTTCTCGGTGAACTCCACCCGCCAATCAAATTCCACCGAGGGATCAAACTCAATCTGGTGAATGGCAAGGGCCTTGCCCGGATTATTTTTTGTCTGTAAAAAAAGCGACAGTTGGTGGGTACGGAGCTTGGCCGCGATGGCTCCCAAGAGACTTTGCAAAACCTCATCCAGCTCTTTTAAATTTTGACTCTGAAAAAGATGATCCGTTTTTTGGGTCAAAGGCCATTGTGCAAAGACGGAGCTCGCCCCCTTCGCCTGCGGCAGGATATCTCGCGGCACTTGCCTTTGCAGTGGATGTCGTAAAATTTCGCGGGCGCTGAGCTGCCGTCCATTGCTGAAGTTGTAGCGGATAATCGAGGCCAGCCGATTTTGCTCATTCACTTCGAAATGATAATGTTGTGAATAGGCCGTTAGTTTCTGTCGAAAGACTTTCGGAAGGTTCCAAAGCAAGGGGGAGAGCAGTTCCCGTTCATCCGCTATTTCGAGCGATTGGTATTTTAAATCGGTTCCCACCAACTTACTTAAGGAATGGCCACCTAGCAGAGCCGAATCTTCTAAAAACAAGCTGACCGATTCAAATTGCACGCCTTCGAAGGACTCCCGTACGCCGACTTCAACGGGTTTCGCTTGGCTTAAAAACAAAGGCCCCTTCAAATCTTGAACGAGGCGAATCATTTTTGCATCGGTGAGCTCTTCCGAAACCCCATTCAAACCCCGCCACAACAGATGCAGCGCCGCCCACTGGTGAATACAGGGGGTGACTGAACGCACCGCGGTTTTACAGACTTCACACTGAAAATCCAGCAGGCCCCCTTTATCAATTTGCAAGACAGTCACCGCAAAAAGACGCTGAAAAGAAGCCTGCAGAAAAAAAAGTTTGAGATAGAGAGGCTTGCCTTCGCCGTAAGTCATCTGGTGGGCTTGAAAAGTTTTGCCTTCGAGCCAGGCGATGCCTTCAAAATAGGCATTTTTGTCAATAGCGTCCACAACTTCACTCGAATCGCGAAGCGGCGCTAGGGTTTGCAGCGTGAGGGAACTCGGAAACACTCTTTAAATCCTTTGATGGTGCGGTGAAGGCATTCGATAGAGTCCGCCACATCGGGCAGAAAGTCACGAGCGGGTTTTGAGTTTTTTGAAATTTAGCGCTTCAGGCTGAGACGGGAGGCTGAAAAACATCTCATTAAGGAACGTCAACGGATCAGGCGAGTGCCTTCTTTTCGCCCTGCGCTCGCTTTGCCTATGATTTCGGGCTGTTGAGGTGCTACACTGATTCAAACTGTCGAGTTGTTAAGCAGACCGGTCGGTTCAAAGCGCGCAGAACCCCTTCTCGCCTTTGGCTCTATCCTTGCGTACCACTCTCGTAGGGCGGGGAAAAAATGAATAAACAAGTTTGTCTGAAAGTCATCTCAGTTGTTGTCATCACATTCGTGGCCTCGGTGGGCTTAGCGATCTACGCTCCCGATGCGACCCAGCCTTGCGTTCGGGTGACGGGTGGATTCTATGAATACAATGATTATTCTCCCGCGGGCTCAACGACCTGTCAGGAGGGGTTTAGCGATAACGACGCCTATCTTGCAAAAAAGAAAGCCGCAGATGATTTAGCTGCCGCCGCCGCGGCTAAGGCTGCAGCCGATAAGGCCGCTGCAGATGCCAAAGATAAAAAAGACCAGCAAGCTCAACAGCAGCAGCCTCAGCAACAACCGCAGCAGCCCCAACAGGCCCAGCAGCAGCCGGCAAAATCAGAAGAGAGTGGCAATAACAAGGCCCCTGACACTTCAGGAAAACAAGATCAAGTCACGGGCTCTGGCTGCGGGGGCGGGACAGCGCAAACAGATTTCGCCAATGAAGGGAAATGCGACGCCAAAGATAAAATCAAACAATCGGCCGACGGCCTCGCTCAGCTGAAAATCAACAATAAAGATAAAGTGAAATCGGCAAAACAAAAATACGAATCGTCACAACAGCAATGTGTCGCGGATCAAGCGAAGGCCGCGGCGGCTTGTAAAGAAAATATGAGCTCACAAATTATCGGCGCCCAGAACCAAGTGGCTGCTAATACGGCAGCCGCTCCCACCGACACCACTCATGATGGCGCCGTCGTGGATGCCAATAACAATGGAACTCAAGCGAGCGGTTACGATGGCTTAATTAAAGAATGCACGCCCGCAAGATCCTCTTGCATCAGCTCTTGCGAACAGGCGATCAATGCCCTGAAAGAGTTGAAACAAGCGGCCCAATCGGCCCAATGTTCAGACCAGAACGATCAATCTTGCAAACAGTCTTTGCCGCAAAAGCAACAGGCCGTGACCCAGGCGACGCCGCCTGAAGAAGAGCAACAGGATATGAAATCTGTTTCTGGCAAAAAACAAGTCTGTGAACAAAACTACGCCACTCAATTGGCCAAAGCCCAGCAAGGCAAAGCCCAAGCCTTAGCTAATCAGACGAAGAGCAATAATGCCGCCAACGACACCCATGCCAATGGCACAGGCGGCGCGGCCTCAGCCAACAAACCCACGATGCTACAAAGCACCACTCAGGCCGCTCAGAAAGTTTACCCCGCGACAGCCCCTGTCCCCCCTTCCAACGACGCAAGCACATTGGTTGGCGTGAGTGGCGTGACCTTCCACCAAGTCGGTGTCGACCGCAGCCCCGCAAGCGAGCTCGAGGCGACTCCCGCTGCGGCTTCCGAGATGGCCGTTTCTAAACAGGCGGCCCCTTCGGCGAAAGATTCCATTTATCGTCAGTATCTGCCTGGTGGAGCAAAAGACCCCTCCGGAACCTCCGGTTCAACGGCGGCAAATGAAATCACGGGTTCAGGCGCAAAAAACAACTGGGAAAAGTCCCATGAGCGTTACAAGGATCTGCAACCCAGCCTGCTGGTCGGCGAGTAACTCTGTCTTAACGGAGATCCCGAAAAGAAAAATCCCACCCTTGCGAGGTGGGATTTTTTTATTCTTCACGGTTTCAAGTTTCAGCGCAAGACTATTCTTCGTGAGCGTCGGCGCCCTCACCCTTGAGCAGATTGTCCTCGAGAGGCCCTTGCACAGACTCTTTCGGCGTTCCCACATTGTCGATGCGGTAGGTTTGCCAGTTCATTTCGACTCCGGATTTATTCACGAGGGCGGCACGGATAACGACATTCGAAAGACCTTTGTATTTTTCAGCCAGCTGCTCGCGGGTGATTTGTGCTGTCGGTTGAGCTTCGAAATTCACTTGCAACTGGGGCTTCCAACCCAAGACATTCACTTTCGCGCGGTCCGCATCCGCTACGATCGCTTCGAATTTTTCGTTGTTGGAATCCAAACGAATATCCGCCAGAACTGGAGTCGCGATATCCTTGATGGTTTTATCGTCAGGCATACGCTCGAAGTTTCCGACTCGATAAGCAGCGAGTTTTGCAGCCGGTAAGGCATCAAGATAATCGGCATACTCTTTATAAGTTACGCAATGCACTTCTGGTTTGTTACAGACAAACTTCGCGAAGTCCTTCATGACACTCCAGTAAACGCCCTTGTTCCACTGCGAGAAATGATGCCCGATATGGATCGGCGCGCGGTTTCCAAAATAATTTTTCTTGAAGTAGTACTTATAACTGTCCATGACTTGATTGTACATGCGAGCTCGGTCGGCATCGGTCAGCCCTGGCTTGCTGGCGCCCGCCGAGTGGAAATAAAGCCAATTGTAATCCATAGTCAAAACCTTGCGAGTGGTCCCTGCAATTTTAATTTCAGCCAGTGGAAAATTCCAGCCACCCCAAGATTGTCTTTGCGGCCAATAGTCGGGTGCGCTCGAACGGGAGGTGTCATAGCGGAAATCGTTCTTTTTCAAAGTCGGCCACAAGCCCGGAGTGTAGGCCAGCTTCGGCGCGCGGAAGCCTACGATGTCGTTCTTGGCAAAAGAAAATCCACTGGAGCTCTTCGTGCCGGGCGCAGGCTTCACTTTGTTGATCGAGTAGGAATTAAAAAGAAGATAATTGAACTGGTCAAATTCCGACGACCAAGCGGCTTCATCCCAAGGATGACCAAACATGGGATCGTTTCTGTCCACACCACTTTGATCGCAGTGGGCATTGGCATGAGATCCAATCTCGTGGCCATTTTCAAAGGCACGATTGGTTCTAGCAATACGGGGAGAGATATCGTTGACCGAATTCGACCAACCGATGCAACTGTGTCCCGGGCCTAATTCAGGGGTATTGTATTTTGATTTATTTTCCTTAGCGAGATAATAGGTCGGATTGACGAAATAGGTAAATCGCATCTTCGTCGGCTGGTTGTCCTTATCCGTCGTCGCGACCGTGTTCGCAAAATCGAAGGACTCATCCCAGAAACTGAGATCCTTTGATCCGTCAAAGGCCAGCATCACGAATTGCGGCGGGCGATCCAAGGAATCAGGTTTACGTTTCGGCTTCGCCTGCACCATGCTTGTTGAAATAAGCGCAGACAGAAAAATGGATAGATTTTTTTTAGTTTTCACAACTTCCCTTTGGTGAATGGACTTTTATAAATTGAAGCATTTATAAAAAATCACCACAAGGGCAGGTCCTTAAGTCACGTCTTTGGTCCAGGAGGAATTGCCGCCTTTTTTTGCAGGCTGCTTTGGATCCAAGGAAGGTAGAAAGAAACTCTCATATAAATAGATGAGTGTTTACAATAATCACCACTATCGACGTCGGGCGCAATGACGCCAGAAGCAATACCAGAAAGGATAACAAGGGATTTTTGTTTTTCAGAAACAAAGGCCGGGCCGCCCGAATCGCCAAAGCAAACGCCCTTTCCTTTGGTCTGATCAATAGTGAAAGAGTCGAGCGCTTGACTCGCCTGCGCTTGCAGTTGAACCGAGCGCAAAACACCCAGTTCGTTTGAGAAATCCGCTGAGTCTTCCAGTCCTTCAGTGCGGCCGTAGCCGACAGCGTAGAAAGAGGTCTGATTTTTTATTAAATTGGCATGGTCGAGCTCGGCGACCTTCGCGTGCCTCGGAAGTCCGCCCGAAAAAAACAGTAAGGCCAGGTCATTTCGGCCGCCTTGTTTGTAGTCGGGGTGGCGGATCACCTGGGTGAGAGGCAAATTCACGACCTTTGCGTCTACGAAGGGCTGTAAACCAAAAACCACAGAAAGCTTTTGGATATCGTCAACCACGCAATGGCCGGCCGTCAGAATAACCTCCGGCGAAATGAAAGCGCCGGTGCAAATAAAGCTCTCCCCATTGTCTCCCTCACCCGAGATCATCACCACAGAGGCAGCCAAGGGATCCTGGGGGCTCACCGCCTGCCCGCCGGTGATGCCATCGCCATTGGTCTGCAAAGTAGTCATCCTGGGCGCCCCCTTGCTTCCCGCGCAGGCGCTCAAGAAAGAAAGACTGAGTATCAGCACTAAGCCAAAACAAAGGTCAAACCAGAGGTTTTTCACTTTCTCTCCTGGGATAGGGTTGAGGGACGTTCGAAAGGGATGCAAAGGCTCTTCCAAGCGAAGGCGGGTCCTTAAAGGGCCTCTATTGAGAAGGAAAGGATAAAACCTTTTTCCCCTGTCTCGAAATAAGACAGAGGGACCCAAAACGTCGACTTAGATGCCCTGCGTGAGGGAGAACATAATCGCCGCCCCCGAGGATTTAAATATTTTCTCTCTGCTGAAAAGGGTCTAAGCTTTGCTCAATCATTTTTTTCTGAAGGACATTTCATGAGCACATCCACCCCCTCTTCCCTTCCCGCCTTTCCCCAAGTTCCCCGCATCAACGGCCGCATTCTGGTGGGTGGAGCGATCCGCACCACGGGTTTCGAATTGCGAGATGTGAAAAGCACTTGCTCGATGCCTGAACACAAAGGGGACTCTGTCGTTTTAGGACAGACCCCTCACGTCACTTCCGAGCAATTCATGGAAGCGGTCGATGCCGCGGCGCTGGCCTGGGACAAGGGCCGCGGAGATTGGCCCACGGCCCGCATGGAAGATCGCCTCACGGCGGTTTCGAGTTTTCGCGATCGCATGCTGGTGCAGAGAGAATTGATCTGCCGCCTTTTGATGTGGGAGATCGGGAAAAGTTGGATCGATTCCCAAGCCGAATTTGACCGCACCATTCAATATATCAATGACACCCTCGAAGAGGTCAAACGGCTTGATCGTGATTCCAGCCGCCTGCAATTTGCCGGTGGCCTGATGGCGCAAATCCGTCGCGCGCCTCTGGGTGTGACTCTTTGTATGGGACCCTTTAATTATCCTTTGAACGAAACTTTCACGACCCTCATTCCGGCCCTGATCATGGGAAATGTGGTGGTCGCAAAAATCCCGCGCTACGGCCAGTTGCTTTGGGATCCTCTGCTCGAAGCTTTCCGCGATAGCTTCCCCCCAGGAGTCGTCAACGTGGTGAATGGTTTAGGTCGCGAGATCATTGCCCCTTCGGTGCAATCCGGAAAAATCGACGTCTTGGCCTTCATAGGCTCAAGTCCCGTCGCCAATCGCATCAAGCTTTCCCATCCGCAACCCCACCGCTTCCGCAGTATTTTGGGCCTTGACGCCAAAAATCCCGCGATCGTCCTCGCCGACGCCGATCTTGAAAATGCGGTGGCCGAGTGTTTGAAAGGAAGCCTTTCCTTCAACGGTCAACGTTGCACGGCGATCAAAATGATTTTCGTTCACCGCTCAGTGGCTGACAAATTCAGCAGTTTGCTCGCGCAGAAAGTGGATGCCCTTGTGGCCGGTCAACCCTGGGACAGCAAAGTGCAAATCACTCCTTTGCCAGATGCGCAGAAGCCCGCCTATCTGAAAACCCTCATGGCCGAAGCTATTTCTAAGGGAGCGCAACTCTGTAACAAACGCGGCGGCGAAATCAACGGCGCGCTATTTTTCCCGGCCGTTTTGCGGGCTGTTCCCCTTGACTGCCTCCTCGCTCAAGAAGAGCAGTTCGGCCCCTTGGTCCCTCTGCGTGAATTTGATGATTTGAGCGAAGTTGAAGATTACATTGTGAACTCGCCTTTTGGCGCCCAGGCGAGCATTTTCGGCAGAGACTTAAAAGTGGTGGGCGGATTGATCGATCGCCTGGCGAATCAAGTCTGTCGCATCAATTTGAATTCACAGTGCCAACGAGGTCCCGACGTCTTTCCGTTCACCGGCCGCAAAGCCTCCGCCGAAGGCACGCTCAGCGTGTTTGATGCGCTCAGGTCTTTCAGCATCCGTTCAATGGTGGCGGCAAAACAAGACGTCGATGGCAAAGAGGTGATGCGCGGAATCCTGAACGGCGATGCTTCGCGCTTCCTCTCGACGAATATTGTTCTTTAATCTGAACTGAGATCAGCGCGGCATATACTGCTGAAGAGTCTCTATCCGTTGCACATAGTTTGATTTCTGCTGACCCGGAAAGATGGATTCTTCTGTGCAATTTTCTCCACCGTCGTCACAGACATTGGAATGATTGCACTGGAGCTTGGGATCCAGGGTCAGATCAATCGGGTGGCCGCTGACCAAAATGCCCACGATTTCTTTTTGCGCATTGAAAACAGGACCGCCGGAATTTCCGGATTCGGTGTCCAGATTCACTTCAAAATAAATCGGCAACTCACTCTTGATCACAGGCGAAAGTCCCGAAAATTTCGCCGGCATCCCGAGCGGAAAGCCGATGGTAAAAACAAGGTCGCCTTTTTTCACCGGATTCTTTGCGATCGGCAAAGGCTTGATGTCACTGCTGACGGGACGATCGAGTTCAATCAGGGCAAAATCATTGCCAGGCAAATTTCCGGGTCGGGTGGGATCGACCTCGATCGTTTCAGCGCGGATCACGCGTTTGCAGCGGTACAAGCGATCCGCCGGGATATTTTGATTGTTCGATTTTCCATCGGCAGAAAGAGCATAGCCAAAGTACCAATCAAAGGCTTCGCAAAAAGGGCTATAGGAATCGGTCACCACGCCCGAAGGCATTCCGCAATGACCCGCAGTCACGAGCAAACGATCGCTGATCAGAAAGCCGGTACAGACCCCCAGTGAGGGTTGCTTGGCGAAACGCTCGCCCGCGCAGACAAAGTCGCCGTAGTTTTCGACGCCATCGACACGACTCGTCCCATCCCCATTCGACAGAAGCAGATTATGCCCGACGGCCACCGCCACGGCCTTCGCCGTTTCGCGGTATTGCGGAACAGCGTAAATGTCCTGGCGATCATCCGTTCCATAAATGGCGGCCTGAGAAATGAGCGGTAAAAAAAGAGAAAGAACGAGCAAATGCTTTTTCATGGGATCATTTTACTTGATCTTGAGGGCATCCTCGACAGCTATTCGTTTTTAGAAGCTCTGATGGAAAAAAAGAAAGGACTGTCTTTTTTTTGGGCGACGCTTTTTGAGCCAGAGGAAGGGGGCTTTTACCGCAAGCCGCAAAAGACTTCGGTGGCCTCTCCAACTGAGGATCGCTTGACGCCGCATTTAATGGTAAACGCAATTTTCTCCGGAACCCACTCGGGGGTTAACCACCCTCTGACAAAGGACGGCAACAAAATCATTTGTTGCCGCATCACCCGACCTCGGCCAAGATCTTAAAGACTTTCACAAGGTGGTCCCCATGAGTTCACAATTTTATGATTTTAAAATGCCCAACATCCAGGGAGAACCTATTCCTCTCGCCAACTACAAGGGAAAGGTCTTACTCGTCGTGAATACGGCTTCGAAGTGCGGACTCACGCCCCAGTACGAGGGGCTTGAAAAAATTTTTGAGAAGTACCAAAAAAAGGGCTTTGAGGTTTTGGGCTTCCCCGCCAATGAATTTCTCGCGCAGGAACCGGGGAGCAACGCTGAAATCCAGCAGTTTTGCAGCACCAGCTTTGGCGTGAAATTTCCCCTCTTTTCAAAAATCGTGGTGAAAGGCCCGGGCCAGCACCCTCTCTATCAATTTCTGACCTCAAGTCAGCCCGTGGCTGAAAAAAATCCAGCCAGTGGTTTAGAAAAAAAACTGAGCGATATTGGCCAAACAAGACAAAAACCCAATGATATCCTTTGGAACTTCGAAAAGTTTTTAATCGGCAAAAACGGCCAAGTTTTAACCCGCTTCGCTCCCGATATGGCTCCTGAAGACCCTGTGATCATTCAGGCCATCGAGAAAGCCTTGGCCTCGTAGGAAAATTAAGCGCCGTAACCCAAAATGCCTTCGATTTGCAGACCGGCATTGGTACACTCCGCCGAATTTTTTGTTTGATAGTGCATGACATTGTACCAAGTCGAGTAACAACGGTAAATGGGTGAGGGGGCTGCCACCGTGGGTGCAGACTCCAGATAGCCTAAAGTATTGATATAGGATTGCCCTTCGCAGCCCGAACTGTTCGAAAGAAAATTATCCCCCGTCGCATAGTTGTAACAGCGATAGAGTCCGACCGGGCTAACCGCACTCACCAAAGTATAAAAAACAAGACCTTCATAACTGCCATCGCCATTGGTGGCCTCACTGTAATCCGTTGTAAAAATATGCGAGCCTCCGTTCATGAGCTTACGATAAATGCTGTTGTAGCTGCTCGTGGTGGTCGCTGTGGCCGTGCCTGAAATAGTCGTTGTGATCGTTGAAACGGTGACAGTTGTCAACGCGACGGCCCCCAGGGCATCTGTCACCATCAAGGTCACCAGAGTCCCGCTTGAAATATTCGACGCTGTGTAAAAACCCGAGAGCGCGCTGATGCTTCCCCCACCCGAGGCAATCGAAAAAGTGTAGGGAAGGGCTCCGCCGGCCGCAATCAATTGGGTCGAAGTATTGGGGGCAATGGAAGTATCTAAGCTTGAAAGGTAAAGAGAAGTGGCCGTGGAGGTCGAAGCGACCGCAGAAGAGCTTCCCGTCATATCCTCGGGAGCGGCAGAACAATTTTGGAAAATGACCGAAAGAATGAGCAAACCTAAGACGACACAAAAAATTCTTCGCATACATTCCCCCACTGTTTTATTTTAGATAAAAACAGTGGAGGAAATGGGGAAGGTCTCAGAACGAGAAGCTTAGTGGGCCTTCGTAGAAGCTTTGCGAACCGCTGGAACTTCTTGTTCGCTTTCCTGTGGTTGCGGAATAGGTTGCGGAGTGAATGAACCCAACTCGAGCTTCGCACGATTCGTTGCAATCCACCCCAAGAAATGTTGAACATTGGTGTAAACGGTCAAACCTGTGCACTGGCCCTTAGGATCTGTATTGAAATCGGCACGGCTGGTGATTCCAACAACAACGCTTTTTCCTTTTTGATTGAGGTAAGCGGGACCGCCTGAATCACCATGGCAAGAACCGGATCCATTCCCCGTTGCAATCATCAACTCATCAACAGAGAATTGCGCGTCTTTGACAGACACATTCACGCTTCGAAGAGCCGTCGTGGAAACGGGCTTTACTCCGTCAATCATCGGGCTCGTGAGTCCGAAGCCTGCTAAAGTCACCACATCTTTATTGTTGATTTGCGTGTTCGCCGCAACAAGCTCGGCCACTTTGTAACCAGTAGGAAGTCCGCCGTCAAATTTCAATAAAGAGATGTCATCCCAGTTTTTCTCTTCTTGACCGGCATGGATCCAATTGTCACCGACCAGGGCACCTTGGACCTGACGAAGATCTTTTTGAGTGGTCGGATCTTTAAAATAGGCGCTGAAAAACCCAACGAGATCCGTAGGAACTTTGTCCGAGAAATAAACAAAAGATTGACGAGCGTTAGCGGCCAAGCAGTGGGCGGCGCTCATGATGACTTTATCGGAAATGATCGTGCCGGTGCAACCCGCGACTCCTGTGATACCAACCTGACCGGTCTCATCTTTACCCAATTGAAAAGTAAAAATTTGAACCGTTGTCTGTGCGAGTGGATCGCTGTCAGCGACAATTTGCCCGCCGATAATGCCATCGCTAGAACCCGTTGCTAAACTCTTGCTGCTGTCCACTTTCGCGCAAGCGGCTAAAAACAGTAAACCAACTAATAAAATTTTCTTCATGTATTCCCCCTCGTCACTCGACCGGGCAGTTACAACATTGCAATAGAGCGATCACAAGAAAATATTTTATATTCGATCCATTAGTTTTTCTTATACTTCAAGCGAGCCCCTCTTATCCCTCAGGCGTCACCGCCTTCGGGCTCTTAAAAAGAATCTATTGTTTCTCAGGGCTAAAAAGGCAATAAAATGCCTTTAGTGAGGCAACTCAATGGATCCTAGGTCCACCGCATTTCTTTTTGAAGAGCAAAAGCACCAGCTCACAGAGACATTTTACAGGGAGAAAATCCGCATGAAACCCATCATTTTAACCGGCGATCGCCCGACAGGTCCCCTGCATCTTGGCCATTATGTCGGCACCTTGAGCAACCGGGTGCGCCTGCAAGAAGATTATCAGCAATTCCTCATCATAGCCGATACCCAAGCCTTGACCGACCATTATGATCAACCCGAAAAAGTACGCGAGAACATCACGCAAGTGGCTCTCGATTATCTCGCCATAGGCTTGGATCCGCACAAGAGCACATTCTTTATTCAATCACGCGTCCCCGAACTCTTTGAACTGACCGTGCATTTTTTAAATTTAGTCACGGTCTCCCGGCTCATGCGCAATCCAACCGTGAAGGAAGAGGTCAGGCAAAAAAGCATGGAAGACAGTTTGCCGGCGGGATTTCTCACCTATCCCATCAGCCAAGCCGCTGATATTTTAGCCTTCAAAACAGATCTAGTTCCCGTCGGAGAAGATCAGAATCCCATGATTGAACAGACGAACGAAATCGCCCGGAGATTTAATTTCATCTACAAAAGTTCTTGCCTGAAAGAGGTCAAACCTTTGATCGGAAATGTCGGTCGCCTCATCGGTATTGATGGACAGACAAAAATGAGTAAGTCTGCGGGCAATGCCATTTTTCTAGGGGATTCCTACGAGCAAATCAAAAGCAAAGTTCAAAAAATGTACACCGATCCCTCGCATCTGCGCGTGGCCGATCCGGGTACGGTGGAAGGAAACGTTGTGTTTTCATTTCTCGACGCTTTTGATCCCGAAAAAAATCAAGTCGAAGAACTCAAAGATCACTACCGTCGGGGCGGCTTAGGTGATGGTGTCTTGAAACAACGTCTCACCGCTTTGCTCGAAGAGTTCATTGCGCCGATGAGAAAGCGGCGGCAAGAATACGAAAAGGATCCTGGCGAGGTTCTGAGAATTTGCTTCCAAGGCAGTGAGCGAGCTCGAGAATGCGTGCAGTCGACCCTGCGAGAGGTTCGCGAGGCCATGGCCTTGATTTAGGAATGTCTCATCTTGAGTCATTCCTTTGAACAGCTGTGCAACAAATTTTGTCCCATGGACTCCGCCGGCCTCTCCGGAGCTCTTTATTTTCTCGGCAGGCTTCTTTTTTTGGTCAGCTTCTTGCTTTATCAAAGTTTATGCGAATCTTAGTTCTTCTTTTTATTTTTTTAGTGACTCTCAATAAAGCCTTGGCCGGTGCGCCAACTTCCAATGAAGTCTTCGAGCAAAGCTTTGCTTTTGAGGAAGTGACAAAGGCCCTGGTTCAAGCCGATCTGGAGGCCATGCAGAAGATGGAATCTAGTCAGCTTTCCCCCGAGCTTGCGCGCGCAGAAAATCAAAACACTCTTTCTCTCTTGCGCAACCTTCCTTTGCATAAGCCCGCTGAAGAACTGCAGCCGATGTCGGTTCAACAAGGAAATAAGTGGATCCAAGATATTTCCAGTCATTCTGTGGTGGGCCGGGGCAGCGACGGCAAATATGAGCAACCCGGAACGAGCATCGGCTATTGTTTTGGCCGCGCGGCCTACGTGCATTTACGAGCCCTGAAAGAAGGCTACAAAAAAGAACAGATCAAAAAACTCTGGGTCGTAGGTCCGATGAGCTACGGCATCAATTGGGCCTTTCACGTGGCGACGGCGGTTCGCGATGGGGCTGGTGAATGGCGCGTGATCGATCCCGTCGTCGGCAGTGCGGTGACGCCTGAAGTTTGGTTTGCGAAGTTCGAAGCCATGAGCGTTGATAAAAAATTACGCCTTTACGTGACGAATCCTGAAAAGTTCACATTCGCGCTCGGTAAATACTCTCGCTTGCAGCTAGGACTGAACCTTTCGTCGCAGCAGGATTGGTACCGCGGCTACTTTAAAGACTTGATGCGGAGCTTTCACAAGCCTCCCGTTAAACCAGCCGATAGCCCACCCCCGCCTCTGTGAGGATGTGCTTCGGTTCGGCCGGATTTTTCTCAATTTTTTTTCTCAATTGATTGATGTAAATGCGCAGGTAGTGGGTCTGGTCCTCAGCGATAGCTCCCCAGATCTGTTTCATCAGCTGCGCCTGGGGCACCACTTTTCCGTGGTCCCGTACCAGGCGCGAAAGCAACTCAAATTCTGTTTTGGTGAGCTTGATGGATTCGCCCATGACCCGCACGGATTTTTGATTCAGATCCACTTCCAGATCTTCCGACTTAAAGAGCGGTGTCGCCTCAACCAGGCCGTGATTTCTTAAACCCACCCTGACCCGCGCGAGCAGCTCGGTGGGACCGAAGGGTTTGGTCAGATAGTCATCGGCGCCCGCATCCAACAACCGCACCTTGCTGGCCTCATCATCCGCGACGGTTAAAACAATGACAGGAATTGTGGTCCACGTTCGCAGTTCTTTTAAAACTTCATAACCATTGAGGTCCGGCAAACCCAAATCAAGAATGATCAAGTGCGGGTGAAAACTCGCCGCCTTCCGCAAACCAACGGCGCCGGTCGGGGCCTCCTCTATTTCGTAGCCTTGAGCCTTGAGGTTCATCCGCAAAATATGCCGAATGGCTGACTCATCATCGATCACAAGGATACGAACAGTTGAACTCATCATTCCACCTCGGCGGGCATGGGAGGTTGTTTTTCAAGCGGCAGCTCAATTATAAAACAAGAACCTTGAGGAGCGTGTGGCTCGACGCGGACGGTTCCTTTGTGCAATTCCACGATGCTTTTGACGATGGAAAGGCCTAGACCCGTTCCCCCCGTCGGCGATCCCGGGACGCGATAAAATTTTTCAAAAATAGACTCCTTCGCGTTGGTGGGAACACCGACCCCTTCGTCTTCAATGCTGATGACAATATGTTCTTTCTGTTGGGACACGCGGATGGTAATTTTGCTACCGGGCGGAGAATATTGGCTCGCATTCAAAATCAAATTGGAAAGTGCATGTTCGAACAATCTGAAATCAATGCGGATCAAGGGAAGATCCTGATTGATTTCAAAATGGATCGGATGAAGTTTAAGGGGCTTGGCGATTTTTTGTAAAACGACGCCGATCAAATCATTCAAGTCTTGCCATTCGAGCTTCAAAGCTAAAACTCCAGAACTCAGGCGGCTCATGTCGAGCAAGTTTTCAATCACCCGATTAAGTCGCTCGCCCGCTTCGCCCAAACCTTGGGCGACTTCGCGCACATACAGAGGATCATTAATTAAATCACTTTCGAGCGCCGCCGTTGAGCCTAAAATGGTTGTCAGCGGTGTGCGAATTTCATGGGAAATGGAATTCAGCAAAGTCTGATGCAAAATTTCAGAATCTTGCAAGCGTTGGGCTTCGGCGAGCCGTTTGGTCAAAAGATGCCGCTCAAGCGAAATGCCCAACTGCCGAATGATCGAATAAAGCAGAGTCTCTTGATCTAAACCCAGCTTGCGCATCTTTTTTTGTGGTTTAAAAACAAAAATACCCACGTTTTCGTTCACACCCTTGAGGGGAATGTAGAGCGCTTTTGATTGCGAGAGCGTATCCGTCGACCAGCCGGCTGATTTTTGATTTTCGTAGGACCAAAGGGCCACGGCCTTTTCCTTTTCATCCAGTCGCGTGGAGTAGGTTTTACTCTCGCTCAATTGCAGAACGCCTTCCGGAGATTTTAAAAAAACACTGCACTCCCCGTGGAGGGTTTCGCCGACCCTTTTGATCACTTTGTTGAGAAATTCTGCTTTTTTTTGGCTGCCCGCAATATCCTGCAGGACTTGATAAAGCACGTTCGTTCGCTCTTCCCGTTCACGCATCAGTCTTTCATGAAAGCGGATCCGATTGGTCAGAAGGCCCGTGATCAAAGCCACGACAAAATAAGCGATGCAAAGGATCAAGTCATCGGGCCGAGCAATGAAAAAAGTAAAGCGCGGCGGGATAAAACCAAAATTCCAGGTGAAGGCACTTAAGGTTGCCGCAAAAAGAACGGCGCCAAGGCTACCAAAAAGACCCACCACTAAAACACCCAGAAGAAAAAGAAATCCCACGGCACGGTAGCCGATGAAGGATTCCAGGCTTGCTCCCAACAGTGTGACAAAAATCAAGAACCAAAGTGTGTTCCAATATTTGATGGGACCTATTTCGGTACGGTACATGGAAAACTCACGCCGCAGCGAGGAGTTCGCGCCGCTCGGCTGATCAATCAAATCCTGACGGATCACGTGCACATCGACCTCGAGACTTTCACGCACGAGACGGGTGAGCAGCGAACCTCCTTCAAAAAAATCACGGAACCAACGCCGTGTAGGCCGTCCGACAATGACTTGGGTGACATTTTTTTGTCGGCAAATGCGGCGCAGGGCTGCCGGCAAATTCGTTTCTGTCGTGGTGATGACTTCGGCTTTGAGTTCTCGCGCGAGAGTGAGATTTTTAACGAGCTGGGATTGATCTTCGTCACTCAAAAGAATTCCGGTGTCGACGTGAACGGCGATCCAGGGAGCTTCCAAATTATAGGCCAAGCGCCGGGTCGCGCGGATGAGTCTCTCAGAAAAAGGACTGTGCGAAATGGCGACCAGAAGTCGTTCATTGGTTTGCCAGGGACTCTCGTTGCGCACCACTGAAAATCTTTGCAGATCCTGATCCACACGCTCGGCCGTGAAGCGCAGGGCGATCTCGCGCAAAGCGGTTAGCTTGTCCTCTTTAAAGAAGTTGCTGGCCGCCGTTTCGGCCTTTTCGCCGAGATAAACTTTTCCCTCTTTCAAACGTTTGATCAATTCCGAAGGCGCGATGTCGACGAGTTCTACGAGACTCGCCCGTTCCAGCAATCCGTCCGGCACGGTTTCACGAATCGCGGTGCCGGTGATCAGTTCGACACTTTCTTTGCGGCTTTCCAGATGCTGGACATTGAGAGCCGTATATACATCGATCCCGGCATCAAGAAGCTCCAGCACATCTTGGTAGCGTTTCCCGTGACGCGAGCCGGGAATGTTTGTATGGGCGAGCTCATCGACGATCACGAGCTGGGGGCGGCGTTTTAAAATAGCATCCAGATCCATTTCGTTGAGATCCGTGCCGCGGTATTTGACGACTTTGCGGGGAATGATTTCGTGACCTTGCAACAAAGCCGCGGTTTCCACCCGGCCGTGGGTCTCAACGACACCGATCACGACATCCACGTTTTCTAATTTTTTTTGATGGGCGGCCCGTAACATGGCAAAGGTTTTTCCAACCCCGGCTGACATACCGAGGAAAACCCGCAGCTGTGCCGAAGACTCGGCCCTTTGGCCTTCGTGAATCGCCTTCAGGAGAGCATCGGGATCGGGACGATTTTCTTCAGAACCCAAAAAGCCTCCTTCTGCTGTCGCTGGACTTTTGCTGGCTTGCCCTCATTAATCATCGAAGCGGGGCTTGCTTTTTCATCAATGAATTTGATCAAGGGCCAAGTTCAAGTTCAAAACATTGACTCGGGGCTCTCCCAGAATAGCCATTTGCCGAGGCTGCGTCAGCCTTGTGATCAGTTGGCGCACAGCACTGACGTCTAAGTTGCGCACATGGGCAATGCGGTTCGCCTGAAAAAGAGCCGCCTCGGGACTGATTTCAGGATCCAAGCCACTTCCCGAAGCAAAAAGCAGATCGGCGGGAACATTGCCTTCGCCAGGATGGCTTTTGCTGAGCTGACTCTTACGTTCAGAGAATTTTTTTTGTAACTCTTTACTGTCCTGTCCCAAGTTGGATCCTCCCGAGGCTTGCGGATTGTAATCATTGACCGAGGGACGGGGCCAAAAATAGCGCTCCGAAACAAATTTCTGCACGATCAGTTCGGAGCCCCTCAACTCGCCGGCCGTTTCGAGTAAACTGCCATTGGCCTTGGCCGATGAAACCATCTGCGCCACTCCCGTGACGACAAGCGGATAAACAATTCCGGTCAGAACCGTCATAAAAATAAAAAGGCGTAAAGCCGGCGTCCAGTATTTCATTCATTTCTCCTAAACAAGACCTAAAAAGCTAATCAAAATATCAATCGCTTTGATGCCGATAAAAGGAATTATCAGGCCGCCCAAACCATAAATCAGTAAATTTCTTTTTAAAATAGCTGGTGCTCCCCGAGGCTGGTAACTCACCCCGCGCAAAGCGAGAGGGATCAGCGCCACAATGATCAAAGCGTTGAAGATCACCGCACTGAGGATCGCGCTTTCAGGGGAATGCAAACCCATCACGTTCAGCGAAGCGAGGGGACCACTTTTTTGAGTGAGGTAGAGGGTGCTAAAGAGCGCAGGTAAGATCGCAAAATATTTCGCCACGTCGTTGGCGATGCTAAACGTGGTCAGGCTCCCTCGAGTCATCAAGAGCTGTTTACCGATTTCAACGATTTCAATGAGCTTTGTCGGGTTTGAATCCAGATCGACCATATTTCCGGCCTCGCGCGCCGCTTGGGTTCCCGTGTTCATAGCGACGCCCACGTCCGCCTGAGCGAGGGCGGGCGCATCGTTTGTCCCGTCACCCGTCATGGCTACCAGATGACCCTTCGCTTGTTCTTCGCGAATGCGTTTCAATTTGTCTTCCGGGGTCGCCTGGGCCATGAAATCATCGACCCCGGCTTCGGCCGCGATGGCCGCGGCGGTGAGAGCGTTATCGCCGGTGATCATCACCGTGCGGATGCCCATCTTCCGTAGCTCTGCAAAACGTTCTTTGATGCCGCCTTTGACGACGTCCTTGAGATGAACCACACCTAAAATCAATGCACTGTCCGTCACCACCAAGGGGGTTCCCCCTTGTCTCGCAATACTTTCAACCAGAGCATCTAAATCCGCAGGAAGACTTCCGCCCGCCCCTTTCACAAAGTTTTTAACCGCATCGGAAGCGCCTTTGCGGATGACCCGCATTTTTCCTTGCGCATCTTGAAAATCGATTCCGCTCATGCGGGTTTGCGCGGTAAAGGGAACAAAGCTCGCACTCGGCGGAGAAATCGCTTCGGCCCGGAGATCGTGCTTTTCCTTTGCCAAAACCACGATCGACCGGCCCTCCGGAGTTTCATCCGCTAGCGAAGCGGCTTGCGCAGCCAAGGCCAGCTGTTTTTCGCTGATCCCTTGCACCGGAAGAAAGGCCGAGGCCATACGATTTCCAAGAGTGATGGTCCCTGTTTTATCGAGCAGTAGCACATCGATGTCTCCCGCCGCTTCCACCGCCCGACCACTTGTTGCAATCACGTTGCGGCGGATAAGGCGATCCATCCCGCTGATTCCGATCGCGCTGAGCAAGCCGCCGATGGTAGTCGGAATAAGACAAATCAGCAAGGAAACCAAAACAGGTACGGTGACGATGCGAGACATGTCCTGGTGCGAAGCCACGCTCGCGTAATCGGTGAAAGGTTTTAACGTCATGATCCCAAGAACGAAGACGATTGTCAGACCTGAAAGCACTATGCTCAAGGCTATTTCATTCGGCGTTTTTTGCCGTTGCGCCCCTTCAACCAAAGAGATCATTCGATCTAAAAAGCTATGTCCCACTTCGGTCGTCATTTTCACAAGGATACGATCGCTGATGACTTTGGTCCCACCCGTGACCGCGCTCCGATCCCCACCACTTTCGCGGATGACGGGGGCCGACTCGCCCGTGATGGCCGATTCGTCCACACTCGCGATGCCTTCGATGACTTCACCGTCACCCGGAATGGTGTCGCCCGCTTCGCAAACGACCACGTCATTTTTTTTAAGGTCGGTGGCGCGCACAAGAGTTTCTTTGTTTTGAGTCAACAACCGCGCGGGCGTCGTGCTGCGATTTTTTTTGAGACTTTCCGCTTGAGCCTTACCGCGGCCCTCTGCGATCGCCTCTGCGAAGTTTGCAAAGAGCACCGTGAACCACAGCCAAATGGCAATTTGCAATTCAAAACCTTTCGAAGCCCCCGAGCCGAAAATAAAAATGAAACTCGTGAGGGCCGCGCCGATTTCGGTGACGAACATCACGGGATTTTTAGCCTGCACGCGCGGGTCCAACTTCAGGAGGGCCTCTTTCAGTGCCGGAAAAAGAATTTCGGGCTGGGTCCATTGATTTTGTTTTTTAGAAGAGCTGTTGGATTCTTTCATAATGAGTCCTTTAAAAGGCCTGGCCTTGCAACATGAGGAAGTGTTCAACGATGGGCCCCAGTGACAAGGCCGGAAGAAAGGTCAGGGCCCCGACGATCACGATCACACCCACCAAAAGGATCGCAAAGATGGGCGACTCCGTCGAAAAAGTTCCCGCCGAAGGGGGGGTGATTTTTTTGCCCACAAGACTTCCCGCAATTGCCAGGACCGGCAAAATCACCACGAATCGTCCAGCGAGCATCGCGAATCCCAAGGCCAGATTGTAGTAGACTGTATTGGCGTTTAATCCCGCAAAGGCACTGCCATTGTTGCCCGCAGCCGAAGTGAAAGCATAAAGAATTTCTGAGAAGCCATGGGCGCCGGAGGCCGACAGACTCGATAGGGCCACCGGCAAAATGCAGGAGATGGCACTGCCAATAAGAATCACGGCACAGGGGCCTAAAATACCAAAAATCGCCCACTTCATTTCGAAGGCCTCGATGCGCTTTCCCAAATATTCGGGCGATCTCCCCACCATCAAACCTGACAAGAAAACCGTAAGTAGAACAAAGAGCAGCATCCCGTACATGCCGGCACCCACCCCGCCGAAAATAATTTCACCGAGCATGATATTAAAAAGCGCGATCCCGCCCGCTAATGGCGAAAGGCTCGAATGCATGGCATTCACCGAGCCGTTCGAGGCAAGAGTCGTTGAAGTGGACCAGATCACGCTGTTCACGACACCCAAGCGCGTCTCTTTCCCCTCCATCAAAGCGCCCTGAGAAAAAAGCGGGTTTACGGCATACTCTGAGGCCAAGGAGGCCGCGAGCGTCGCTGCCCATATAAAAAACATCACGCCGAAAAGAACAAAGCCTTGTCGGGGGGAACCAATGAGGTGACCAAAGGTGAAAACCAAGGCCGCGGGCAAAAGCAAAATCGCTAACATTTGCAGGAAATTCGACAACGGCGTCGGGTTTTCAAAAGGATGGGCAGAGTTGGCGTTGAAAAAACCGCCACCATTCGTGCCTAACTGTTTGATCGCAATTTGCGAAGCGGCGGGCCCCTGCGGGATCACTTGCTTCACTCCTTCAAGCGTCGTGACTTCCGTGGCCTTTGAAAAATTCTGAATCACGCCTTGGCCAACCAGCACCACCGCGAAAACGAAGGACAACGGCAGCAAAATATAGACCGTGCCGCGCGTGAGATCCGCCCAAAAATTTCCTAGGGTTGTTGAGCGTCGGGTCAAGCCGCGCACCAAGGCCAAGAAAACGGCGAGACCTGTCGCCGCGCTGACGAAGTTCTGGACCGTTAAACCCAACATTTGCGTGAGATACGACATTGTACTCTCGCCCCCATAGCCCTGCCAATCCGTATTGGTCATAAAACTGATGGCCGTGTTGAAGGCCGAATGCCACGAGACATTTGCAAGTCCTTGCGGATTCAAAGGCAGCCAGCTTTGCGTCAATTGCAGTAGGAAAACGCTGAGAAAACCGATGGCGTTGAAAGAAAGCAAAGCCTTCGCGTACTCTTTCCAGGTCATTTCTTGGCGGGGATGAATGCCGGCAACCCGGTAAGCTAAAAGTTCCAGCCATCCTAAAGGGGCTGTCAAAAAAGTTTTTTCTCCCTTCAAAACGCGCGCCATAAAATGACCTAGAGGAGGCGCCAGCGAGATCAGAGCGACGACAAATAAAAGAATTTGAAAAAAGTCGGTGGGTTTCATCACTTCTCCTAACCCTAAAATTTCTCTGGATTAAAAAGAGCGTAAAAAAGATAACCGAGAACGCAAACCCCGATCAGACCTGAAAAAATGAAATCCATAGTTCCTCCGAACCTCTTCAAGGTACCGTTCGGCGACGTAAAAAAGATGTAAAAATCCACTTTCTTTACATCTTTTTTATTGCGGACCGCTCATCCTCATCACTCTAGGCATAAACAGATGCTTATTCAATACCAGATCTATGCAGAAAGGGATGACCCAAAATGAACAGGCTCAAAATCATATTCACCTTATTCACTTTATTCAATTTCGCACCTCCTGCCGGGGCCGAAGTGGCAAGCCCCGCCGAGGTCCAGGCGGCGGCCGAGGAGGAAGCGGCCCAAGCGCGAGCCCAGAAGGCCACGCTCGCGCCCGAACCCCCTGCGGCCGAGCCCTTTGCCTTTGCTGATTTCACTTGGCTCAACGGTAACAATCGGCAAAAGAGCTCGGTGCTCGACTCGAAATATTTCACCGGTACTTTTTTGGCGGATATCAATGACATCGAGGATTTCAATCATCCCAACGATCATACGTTGGTAGGCTCAACGGCCGCGGGCCGTACCAATGAAGTTCAAGTTCAACAGCTCGGTATTGGCGGAGATTTCCATGCGGAGCACGCGCGCGGACGAATCATGACTCAGTTCGGCCTGTACTCCACCATGACGCCCCGAAACGACGCGAGCCCCGCGCGCGGGCAATGGGATTTGAACAATGCCTATCGCTACGTTTCGGAAGCCTATGGGGGTTACCATTGGAATCAGTGGAATGGCATTAACCTCGACGTGGGTTTGTTTATGTCCTACATTGGTCTTTTCAGTTATTACAACGCTGAAAATTGGGCCTATCAAGCCTCGTACACCTCAGCCAATACGCCTTGGTTTTTCAATGGCGCGCGCTTACAAGTTTTTCCGACGGACAAACTCAAACTTGAACTGTGGTTGATCAATGGCTGGCAATCCTACGGGACTTTCAACGAAAGCCCTGGCGTAGGTTACCAAATTGCCTATCGTCCGCGCGGAGATCTCGCCTGGGTTTTTAATGCTTACACCGGACAAGATACTCTGAACAATTCCGCCCGTACGCGCTTTCACTCTGATAACAGCGTTCAGTACAAATATCTCGACCGCCCAGCGAAATTCATCAGCAAAGCCGCTTTTTCATTCACCGTCGACGTCGGTTGCGAAAATGGGGGCGGCGTTAAATGCGTCGGTGGTCACGGCGATGGAACCCACGCGGACGACGTTCCCAGTCAATATTTCGCGAGCGCCATGGTTTACAATCGGCTGTGGTTTGATCACGATCACTATGCGCTGACTCTGGGAGGAGGCTTTCTCAATAATCCAGGTCGCTATTTGGTTTTGCTGCCACCGATTCAAACCACCACGCCCGGCGGCGGTGGAGGACAGAGCGCGACTTCAGGCACAAATTATTTCACGCAGAATGCGGGACAAGAATTTCATGCCTGGGATTATTCCCTCACCTTTGACGTGATGCCCGATCAGTTCGTAACTTTCCGAACTGAATTCAATCATCGCCAGGCGGATGTCCCTTACTTTGCGGGGCCTGGCGGAGTGACGGCGAGCAATGGGCTTAACAACAATACACCTTCAGGAAATTATTCTCCCGACCTGGTGAAATCAGAGGATCGGATTAACTTGGCTCTGCTCGTCCGTTTTTGATTTTTTGCGGGCGTTCTCGAGTGAAAGAAGATAATCGAGAACGTCCGTTGCACTGTAGGACTCCATGCCGGGCTTCATGATGCGGGCGATGTTGTTCAAATCATCGCCGGCCGTCAGCAGGGGGAGTTCCTCCCGTCCATCCGCCTGAACTTGTCCCATGCCGATGTCGGCCATCAGCGCGTTGCACAGGCATTTTCGCCCGACGGTGTCTTCTTCGAGGCCGCCCTTTTTAATGTAATCCTTGACCGGTTCGGCAGGACAACGCTGTCCCACACTTCCGTCTTCTTTTTGATAGGCGTGACGAAGGTAACCTAAATCGCAAATACGTTTGCGCGAAAGGTAAAGACTTTCTTCAGAGATGGTGCCAGGTAAGCGCGCCGCTTTGAAAGGAAAATTTGTGGGCGACGAACGGGGATCGGTGAAAATCCAACCCCCTGGCGGAGCGGGCTTCGTCAAAATGCTATGAATGGTGCTCTTGCGATGCTCTTCAGCGACGCCCGACTCATTCGAAAAAGCAAACAGAGTCCCCACCTGAATCCCGTGCGCGCCCAAAGCCCGCACTTCATCCAACTTCTCTGGCGTTCCGTAATAGCCCGCCATCCAGAAAGGCAATTCCAAGGCCTTCATATCTGCGAGCGACACTTCGTCGCGCACGCCATAAATGGGTTCACCCTGTTCGTTCAGTTTCATCACGCCTCGGGGAGGGGCGTTGTGCCCCCCCGCGAGGGGGCCTTCCACGATAAAACCATCCACCCGGCCGGTGGATTTCTTCTTTAAATTTTCAGCCAAAATCGACGACGAGACGATCGGGAAAAAGAAAGGTCTTTTCAAGGGACTCAAAGGTGTTTCTTCCATCACCTCTTGCGGATCGAAATGGCTAAGTGCCCCATTCGCGCTGCCGACCACGGGGATTTTCAAACTGGCCTTGAGATTTTGACTAAGCAGATCCAAAGCCCCGGGAATTTCTCTCGGGATTCCCGCGCCCATGATGACGTAATCCACCCCGGCGAGCAAAGCGCCGTAGATGCAAGCGAGATTGGGAAGATGAATTTTTTCAAGAAGATTCAGTCCGACCACCCCGTGATGCCCTTCGCGGGCGAGCCACACTTCGACGAAACAAGCGACCACGGTGAGTTGTAAAAGCGCCTTCAACGAGCTGATATTGTACATCGGGGCGCGCTTATAACTTTGCGAAGCCTTGCGGCCTCCTTCAATGAAGTAACTTTCGAGAATGTTTTGCGCGATTTTCGCCGAAGGAAAGGCTTTGAGGCCACGGCGCACATGACCCTCGGGATCGCCATCCTGGAGGCGTCGTACGAGGACTGAATTGATCGCCGTACCCGAAACCACGCCCAGCTGTCCCGCCTGCGAGACGGCCCTAGCCAGCTGCCACCCTGAGACGGCAATGCCCATTCCACCTTGAATGATAAGAGGATGATTATTTTTCATCCACGTAAGCTAGCGGTCTCTTTCTCAGGTCTCAAGATCAGAGTGAACTGCGCGGTGAGTCTTTGCAGATAAATGTCCTATTGAGGCCAGAAATGGCCTTCTTTTCGGGTTGGTCGCCTTCCACAATCACTCCTTTTTTCTCAGGAGGCTATTCTTTTGACCCTTCAAAAGATCTCCCTTAGGCTTAAAAAGATGAAAAGAGCTCTTTTGATTCTGCTGCCAATCCCTTTCTGGGCCTGTTTTGCTTTGGCGAAATTGGCTCCACCCGAGATGACCACCTTTAATAAAACCTGCCCGGCTCCTAAAATTTGTGCGGCCATCGCGACAGCCCTCGAAAAATGCAATCGCGGAGTGAATAACTCCTGCGACGATTTTTTAGAAAAACTGCGCAGCGCCTTTCCGGAGTATGACTGCCAAAGTGCCGAGGATGCCAAATACAAACGTCCTGTTATCGTCCCGGCTTTGTCTTTATGTCCCGAACGGGATGAGTTTTATCAATTGCTTTCAGAACTCAAAAGCTCCAAGGCCCGCGAGGTTTCAAAAAGCGAAGAGCTGAAGAACATTCGCAAAGAAGACGCCGCCGCCGCACAAGCCTTAGAGCCCGCAAAACCTTTGGATAAAACCACAGAGCATTGATGGGATTGTACGACTAATTTTATCCCCTCATTAGTCCCATTTTACCCGTGGTTGTGACGTCAATCCCATTTACCGTTAAGCAGAGTGTTAGTGGTATTTCCCCTGCAATGCCCTCTAAAACGTGGAACGACTTTCGCAATGGTCTGCGCAACAGTCTGGCTGTTCGTAAGATTGAAAACGTCGATGACTTGATCTCACTTAGCTGTGTAAGAGTTTCTAGAGTGATCAAAATTTCGACAGCGGGAGAGAATTCAAAATGAAAAGGGAACACTCACTTCTCATTAGTCATTTCTTCAGTCATTTCTTGAGTAACTTCTTGGGTGATTTTCTCAGTGATTTTCTAAGCTTTGATTTGTTAAAATTGAATCGGAGTCGCAGTCTCGCTCTTCTGCTTTTGATCTTTTTAGCAGCGGCTTGCGCTCCTCAGCAACAAAATAAGCTGTCCTCATCAGATTTTCATGCGGACGGAATCATTGGCGGGAGCGATGTGCTCGAAACTGATTCCTTTTTGCAATCGAGTGTCGGTATCATTGATTTGAAATTAGGCCAGGTCATTTGCTCGGGCACTTTGATCGCTCCGAACGTGGTGCTGACAGCTGCTCATTGCACGGCCAATAATTTTCAAAGCCTCGCGATTCTCTTCACCAACAAGTTCCCTCAAGGGACGGTCACGCTGCAAACAGAAAATGTGGTTCCCGTGAGCGCGGGCATAACCCATCCCGACTGGAAGGCAGGAAACGCGATCCGTGGCGACCTTGCCCTTTTGCAAATCGCGGGATCTGCCCCGGCAGGTTATCGGCCCGCCGCGCTCTTCACGGATACGAGCGGAATTCCCGCAGGAGCGAGCGCCATCGTGGTCGGCTTTGGTTACACCAATGCCGACACCAAAACACGTCCTGCTTTTTTGCAAAAAGCAGAACTGACCATTAAAACCGATCACTCTAGTTCGACAGAATCGGTCTTTGATCAAACCAAGGGCCAAGGCGCCTGTAGTGGTGATTCGGGAGGACCTTCTTTTGTGTGGGTCAAAGATCAATGGCTGCTTTTTGCTGTCAATAGCCAGACGGCGGCCGCATGCACAGGTCGTTTTGGCTACCTTGTCGTTACCCGCGTCGCGAGTTTTCAAGAATGGATCACAAAAACTTTGGTGAAGTTCCAGGGCACTCAGCCTGAGCCCTAGCTGACAGAGGCCGAAGCTGAAGAAGACACCCACTCCAATTCCAATTTAATTTCAAAAATCGATCCCTGCCCTAAAGCAGAACTCACGAGTTTTACATCCCCATTCATTGAACGGGCGATTTTCCGCGAAATCACGAGGCCTAAACCCGTGCCGCCAAAGTTTCTTTTGGTCGAAGGATCGGCCTGAGAGAAGATTTCAAAAAGATGCGAGACTTGAGACGGTTCGATGCCGACGCCTTCGTCACGCACCTGGACCGTAATCAAATGCCGACGCAGAGCTTTGAGTTCGTGAGTAGTTGTTTTATCCGTAATTTTCACCTGCACATCGACAGTTCCCGCCGCGGTGAATTTGATCGCGTTACCGATGATATTCAAAAGCACCTGTTTGATGCGGGTCGGATCGCCCTTATAATTGGCCTGCTCGGTCGAAGGCACCTGCAGATTCAAAACGACGTTTTTTTGCTGCGCTTTGAGACTTAAGGTCGCGGAAACATCCCTGAGGATATCACCCAGATCAAATTCAATATTTTCTAAATCCAGACGGTTCGCTTCAATTTTCGAAAGATCCAAAATGTCATCAATCAAACGCAAAAGCAGGTCGCCGTTTCTTTCCACTGAGCCCACATATTTTTGTCGCTCCTCATTGGAGAGATTCTCTTTCAACAAAATTCCGGTGAAGCCAAGAATGGCGGTCAAGGGAGTGCGAATTTCATGGGACATATTCGCCAAAAATTGAGTCTTCGCGAAATTAGCTGCCTCGGCCACGATCTTGAGCCGCTCCAATTCTTCCATATGTTGATGCAAAAGACTTTTCTGCTGTTGAACTTCAACAAAAAAACGCACTTTCTGCCGAACGATATTGGGATCAATTGGCTTAAATAGCATATCGACCGCACCCGTTTCGTAGCCTTCAAAAAGAAAATTCGCATTGGCTTGATGGGCGGTCACAAAAATAAGCGGCAAATGCCGGTAGCGCTTCACGCTGCGAATGGTGCGCGCTAAATCAAAACCGCTCATCAACGGCATTTCCACATCCACCAAGGCCAAACCAAATTCACCCTTCGTCAGAATAGCCAAAGCCTCATTGGGATCCGTCGTCGAAACAATTTCAACATCATCCGCCGCGATGAGAGCCGCTAAGGCATCAATATTTTGTTGGATATCATCGACCACGAGGATCTTAATTTTAGTCATGATCTCTCTTTCTGGAGGAACTCAGAAATTCTCGCAGAAATCCCTTCGAGACTCAATGTCCAATGCGGCTTAATTTTGTTCAAGGCTGCAAGTGGAAGATGCGGATACTCCGCCGTCGTCGGGTCCTGAACGATGGTCCATCCGCCGTGGGCTTGGATTTGCTCCATCCCCCAGACCCCATCTTGATTGCAGCCCGTCAGCAGAATTCCGCAAAGATGAGACCCCACCGCCTGCACAGCCGAATCAAAAAAAATATCGATTGAAGGCCGTGAAAACTGGACGGGCTCTTCCTGATTCAAAGCAAAGCTCATATCTTTTTCAATCAGCAAATGATAACCGCCTGGAGCAAAATAGACGGCCCCTTTTTCAATGGGCATCTTATCCAGAGCTTCAAGTAAAAACAAAGAGGTGAAGGAGCCAAAAACCAGTTGCAAATCAATGCTCAAGGTCGCCGGAATATGCTGGACGATCACGATAGGAATAGAAAAATTGGCCGGAAGCCCCTGCAAAATTTTTTGGACGGCAGAAATGCCACCGGCCGAGGCACCAATGCAAATCAGACGCGGAGAAATCATAAACTCCCCCTGTATCTTGGACCGTCTGCAGGTTTGCTTAATTTAAGTTGATAAATATTTTGTTCCGGCATCACACTTTCAAAAAATGCCGCCGAATTTGAAAAACGCAAAGACTCCTTGCTGCCAATGCCTAAGAAGCCGCGGTAAACAAGGGATTCGGAAAATATTTTAAAAACCCGATCTTGCAATTCTTTATTAAAATAGATCATCACATTTCGACATAGAATCAGATGATTTTCCGAGAAGACGGCATCACTCGCTAGATTATGTTCCTGAAAAACCACATTCTCACGCAGTTGGGGATCAAAGCGCACCAAACCATACTCGGCCGTGTAATATTCAGCGGGACTCTCTTTACCCCCAGCGGCCGCATAGTTTTTTATAAAAGTTTGAATCGCCGCAATTTCGAAAATACCCTCTTTCGCTTTTTTCAACACAAGGGGGTTCACATCGGTCGCAAAAATAGTTGAGCGATCGTAAAGACCCTCTTCTTTCAAGGCGATGACGAGGCTGTAAAGCTCCTCGCCCGTGCTACAACCCGCCACCCAAAAGTTCAAGCTAGGATAGCTCTTCAGAACCGGCAAAACTTTTTCACGCAAACTACGAAAAAAAAGAGGGTCGCGAAAAAATTCTGTCGTGCCAATCGTCAAAAGAGGCAAAAGCTGCCGGAAGCTTTCGCTCGAAGCGAGAACCATTTGCAGAGTCTCGATCAAATTTTTATGCTCAAATCGCGCTAAAACCGCACCGAGGCGACGATCCAAAGAGGCTTCGGAGTACTGGCGAAAATCATAGCCATACCTCATGAAAATAGCCTCTAAAAACAGATGCCGCTCGATGGGATCCACTCGCCTCATAGAATCAAGTCTTCTCGCGAGAGCCAAACTTTGAGGACGCTCAACAAATTGTTCAAGTTGATGGGTTTCGGCAGATAATCACTGGCCCCGGCCTCCATACACTTTTCATGATCCTCTTTCATGGCCTTCGCCGTCAGCGCAATGACGGGAAGATTTTTCACCCGGGCCTCGGGATGTGAGCGAATACGGCGCATGGCCTCGTAACCATCCATTTTAGGCATCATGATGTCCATCAAGACGGCATCGATATCCGCGTACTTTTCTACGGCTTCGAGGGCCTCCAGCCCATTTCGGGCAATGCGGATCGTGATGTTCTTCGATTCAAGAGCGCTGGTTAAAGCAAAAACGTTGCGCATATCATCGTCGACGATCAGCACCGTTTTCCCTTCGAATAATTTCTCCTGCGAACGAAGCTGGATGAGCATTTCGCGCTTTTCCCGCGGCAGCATGGATTCAACCCGATGCAAGAAAAGATTCACTTCGTCGAACAAACGCTCGGGCGAACGGGCCCCTTTTAAAATAATACTTTCGGAATAACGCCGAAGATAGTTCTCTTCGGCGATGGTGAGGTCTTTCCCAGTGTAAATCACGATGGGCGGGAGCGATATATTAAGTAGATTCAACTCGGACAAGAGATCAAAACCTGAAACATCAGGCAAAGTCAGATCTAAAATCACGCAATCATAAACACCCTCTTGCACTTTTGCGAGGGCCTCTTTTCCGGTGCGCGAAGAATCCACCTGCACATCGGCGCCGCTGATCAGCGCACGGATCGCTTCGCTTTGATTGATGTCGTCTTCGATTAAAAGAACTTTACGGACCTGCTGCGACAGCAGGCTTTCAATTCTTGAGATGGCCGAACGGATTTTTTCCATGGTCACGGGTTTTGCGAGGTAACCGAGAGCGCCCATGCGCAAAGCATTGTGTTGATATTGCATCGCCGAAATCATATGCACCGGGATATGGCGGAATTGCGGCATCTGCTTCATCATTTCGAGCAATCCCAAACCACTGATTCCAGGAAGCTTAATATCTAAAAGAACAGCGTCAGGAGTGTGAACCTGCAAAACGGCTAAAGCAATTTCACCATCGCTCGCCTCCAGGGGAAAGAAGCCCGCGGTTTGCGTGACTTCGGCAACGGAAGATCTAAAGGCATCATCATCTTCGACAATTAAAATGGTCCGTCTTCCCAGAGGCACCATGCGCAGGATTTTTTCGGCACGGGCTTTCGCATCTAGGCTCACGTTGCTGCCAGCACTTGCTTTGGGCAGCACGGGCGCTTCCATGTTTGAACGCGGCTCTCGCATGGCCGAAGGACGATGTTCAACCAATTCGGGATTTGTCACCTTCAAATGAGAAGGAATATTTAGCGTGAATTCACTTCCCTGCCCGACTTCGCTTTTCAGCGCGATGTCGCCCCCCAGCAGGCTGGCCAGTTCGTTACTGATGGTCAGGCCAAGGCCCGTGCCCCCGTATTTTCGACTGACCGATCCATCCGCCTGCTCAAAGGCTTCAAAGATCAAACCTTTCTTATCTTCGGGAATGCCGATCCCGGTGTCGGCGACCACGATCCGCAAGAAATCATTGGCCGAGGTTTTTTTCACTTTGATGGTGATGCTGCCAGACTCTGTGAATTTCAAGGCATTCGACAAAAAGTTACGGATAATCTGTTCGACCCTCTGGCGATCCGTGAAGGCAACCTGGTTCGCTAACTCATCACTCATTTCCAATTTCAGTTGCAGACCCTTCGCCGCCGTCTGCGGTTCAAAGGATTTATAGATTTGTGTGAATAAATCATGCAGACGGAAGTTTTCGGGTCGCAATTGCAGTTTGCGCGCCTCAATTTTTGAAAGATCCAGAATATCGCTAATCAGATTCAACAAATCATTTCCTGACGAGTGAATGGATTTCGCGAATTGAATCTGCTGATCGTTCAAATTCTTTTCTTTGTTTTCAACCAGTAAAGTCGAAAGAATCAGAAGACCATTCAACGGCGTTCGCAACTCGTGGGACATTTTGGCGAGGAAGTCTGATTTGTACTGGCTCGAGCGCAACAAATCATTGGCCTTCAGTTCAAGCTCGCGCCGGGAATTCTCAATCTCCTGATTTTTAATATTCAGGGATTGCTGTTGACTTTCGAGGGCACGGGCCTGCTGTTCAAGCTCTTCATTGTTCGCTCGCAATTCTTCCTGTTGAGTTTGCAGTTCTTCCGTCTGCATTTGAGTTTTTTCCAGCAAAATTTGCAAATGCTGACGAGACTGGGCTGCATTCAAACCAACCCCCATTGACTCGCGCATGTTTTTGAGAAGCTCAAAGGTCTCAGGCGGAAGCTTTTCAAAAGAAGCCATTTCAACCACGCCAATATTTTTTCCTTGAAACTCAAGGGGCAAAAAAATCAGATGCCGCGGGACCGAAGAGCCGAGCCCCGAGTGGATATGCCAATAGGAAGAGGGCACGTCGTCAACCGCCCAGATATCGTGACGGCGAAAAGCATCCAGCACCAGCCCCGCCACGGATTCCGGCATCGTTTCGGCCGTGGCCCCGCCCTGAGAGGCCAAGCGCAGACGACCGTACTCCGATAAGTAAATACGGGAGGAAACGATCTTCATGCGTTCAGATAGAAATGCGCTAATTCCCTCGGCGGCTCTTTCGACCGTCAGATCGCCCGCCACAAGGCCTGAGAGAGAAGCAAGCAACTCTTGCTCACGGGATTCCTTGGCTTTGCTCTCGGCATCTTCCAAGGCGCGGAGATGATTTTTGCGGACTTGGAAAAATCCGAAAAGCACCATGGCTAGACTCAAAGCACTTGTAAAAAAGAGAGCGAGCAGGAAAATAATTTTACTGTTTTCGGAGCTTTCGCTCCTTTCCCTCAGCAAATCGATTTCGATGCTTTTCATTTCGTCGACGCGACTCCGTAGAGAATCCATTCCGATCGTATCGCCCGATAAATCGTGCAACAGTTTGGGCGAAACTTTCCCCGACCTTTGCGCTTCATTTAGAAGCTGCTGTAAATTTCCCAAGCGTTTCTGCAAAAGCTGATTCAATTCTTGGAAATAAACTTGCTGGACTAAATTATCTTGAGTGAGGGTTTTCGCACCGTCCAAATGAGCCTGCGCGGAAGTCGATCTCGCCTTAAAGGTGCTTAAAAAAGCCTCCTCATGCAAAAGAATATAACCACGCACGCTGCTCTCGGCACTTCGCGTTTCCGACAGAATTTGATTCAGCTGATCCATGACTTCGTAGGTGTGCCGCACCCAGAACTCTTGCAGACTCACCTTTTTAAAGTTGATGTAAAGAAACCAGCCATTAAAAAGAAAAATAAAGATCACGGCGACAAGAAGCCAAGCCACTCGGGTCGATTTTTGTTGCAACACTTTTAAACCTACTCCGTAAGGATAAATGATAGAGGGAAACTACCCATGCCCCGCTTGAGAACTATCATAGGGTGCCGGATGAGTATAGGGAATAGAGGGTTCCTTTCAAAGCTCTTGCAAAAACTCTTTGCGTTTTCGAATTATTTATTCTCATATTCGGATATGGAAAAAGTCAGTTCGATAATCTTGTTTATTTTTTGTTTGCTCCTGCTAGGTGGCTGCACCTTTCACCAAGGGGGGGAGCAGTCCAGCGGTTACTACGAAGGGACGGACGGCGCCAAAGACTTGCCAGCAAAGGCCCAAATCACCGTGGCCATCACAGGCGACGGCATCATGACCGCCAGCTGGAATTCCGAAGGCTCTATTCAAAGAGCGCGCTTGATTGGCCATCTGGGCTTGCTCGATAATCCCTTTGTGCTGACCGTTTTGGAAGGGCGCTGTAAAGGCGAATTTAAAGGAAGTTTCACAATTGAGAATGATGTGATCAAAGGAAACGCAAAGCAAAATGCGTCTTGTCCTGAGCAATTTTTTAATTTTAACTTCAAACGCGTGGCCTCTTTTAAGCACTGATTTTGGCCGGCGGAGGGCAACGATCCGGCTTGTATTTTAGCAAGCTTGTCATTTGGCATAAAAGATTTAGCTTCCAACTCCTAGGGACATTGCCTTTTCGAATTTCCTCGTCAATGATGCCTCCATGCTCAAGTTTGCGTCTTTTTTTATTTTACTGCTGGCCCTCGGCAGCAGAAGCCTCAGCCTCGCGTCGGGTTTTGAGGCCCAGGGACAGGTCAGTCTTTTCGGATGGGAAATGCCGGCAGAGGATCTGCCTGATGTGAGTAAAGAGGCGGCCGGTACAGAGTTGAAACTTCAGTCCCGCTATTTGTTTTCAAAAAGCCTCAGCTTGCGCTTTCAGCCTTGGTTTCAAAATAATAATCTCAGTCGTGATCCTGCCGAAAGAAATCAATTCGAACTTCCAGACTTCAGCCTCGAGTGGAAAAAATCTTCCCGCAAAATTCGCGTGGGCCTAAGCACTTTGAATTGGGAAGGTACCGATTTTTTGAATCCCATGGACGTGCTCAGCGTAAAAAACTGGCGCGATCCATTCAACGCTCAACCGCGAGGAATGGCTGGCCTTTTTTATTCCGACCAAGTGGGATCTTTTTCCTGGGACTTAGCCTTTATTCCACAGCAAACAGAAGCCCTTGTTCCGGGTAATAAAAGTCCTTGGTGGCCACGCCGCGTGCAGCTCCCGACAGAAAGCACGGACAGTGAATCTCTTCTGCTGCCGACCGATCAAGTGAATTATGACATTCTCCCGAATCAAATCCTGAACCAAGCCGATAAAAACAACGCGGCCCTTCGGCTGCAATATCACGGCGACAGCTGGGACTTCAGCGTCGCCGGAGCGGAGGGGGTCGCGGCCCCGCTGCTATCTCCCATTCTGGCCGGAACGGTGATTGAAGTCAGTCCCAAATTCATCCTGCGCCTGACCTCACCGATCGCCATTCAACCCCTCTTGTACCGACAGAGAATCGGCGCGACGGCGCTGACAAAAACCTGGGGCAGTTGGATTTTTCGTCTGGCCTTTCAGCATGCCCAACCCCTAGGGGATGATTTTCGCCTGCCCGGTTGGTCCGAATATGGTGTCCTAGGCATCGAAAAAAATGTCGAATGGGGATCCCAGAATTTGACTTTGCTTTTTCAGTACACGGCCTCGCACCTGCCCCACACCGACAGTGTTTCCGTGGCCTCTAGCTTACTCGAACGGGCGATCATGGTGGGCTGGCGCTGGCCTCTCACCGAAAAACTTTCTTGGACCTCGGGTTTTTTCCAAGAGCAAAAATACTCGTCTTTTTTTGCTCACAGTGAAGTGGCCTGGAGTTTTTCGGACCATTGGAGCAGTCAAGTGGCGGCCGAAATTTTCTCCGGCAACGAGGACTCGGCGATCGGTCTTTACAAGCATGACAATCGCTATACAATCCGAGTGATTTACGCTTTTTAAGAAGAGCTTTTGCTCCTTGATAAAAGTCTAAAATAAATTTCTGAAGGATTTTTCCAGACTCTTCTTGTTTCAATTTATTCTTTTTAAAAAACTCTGTTAGAGTACTTTGATGGCCCAGCTTATTTCATTGTTTTTGTTTTTTCTTCTCGTCTTCTCTGCTCAAGCAAAGCTCGAGGCTCCCGCCTCCTCAAACTCCCCGTCCCCGTCACCTGCCGTCACCTCATTGCCAGAGACGAACATGATGACAGACGTCAAGATCAATGCGGAAGAATTGGCTCCCCTGACCGAACTGATCAACCGCTTTTTTAAAATAGCGCCTCGGCAAAAAGCAGATCGGACCGCTCTTTTGCAAGAGATTCGTTATTCGCTGAAGGGCTTCGAAAGGCGGCATCTGCTGCGACCGGAGTTCTCGCCTATAAGGTTCACCGATGCGGAACTGACGCGAAAGCTTCAATCTTTGCTCTTTTATAAAAAAGTCGCAGGCCCCTCCGTCTTATCCCAAACCACGCACACTCTCGTCGTCTGCATCACTCTGCTCGTCGGAAAATGTTCCAGTCTCCCCGAGTTGCAGCAGCCCTCTGTCAACAAGCCAGGGATAGAAATCATGGACGGCCGTCGATAAAACAGAATCTTGACGGAAGCCGGGTAATTCTAACTTGTTCTTGACCCAAAGCTTTCCTAGACTTGAAACCACAACATCGGGGAGTTTCATGGTACAAGTCCTTGAAAAACTGCATTCGCAAGATCTATTTCCTGCGCGCTACAACTTTTCCTTTCAAATGGGGCATTACCTGATCAAGACGGCGGCCACCCAGGCCGAAGTTTTAGCCTCTTTGCGTTTACGTCATGATGTTTTCTACAACGAACTCATCGGCCAAAGCCATCCCACCGGCTTAGATTTGGACCGTTACGATACTTTTTTTGATCACCTCATCATCATCGATAGCAAAAACCAAGAGGTGATTGCCACCTACCGCCTTTACTCCTCACGCTGGGGCGACGACTTTTACACCAAGTCTGAGTTTGATCTCACGGATCTCGATCATTTGCAGGGACCTTATTTAGAAATGGGCCGGGCCTGCGTGCATCGCCAGTACCGTCGCGGCGTTGTCATGACTCTGCTATGGCGGGGGATCGCGGAGTATCTGAAAATTTCAGGGGCACGGGTTCTGATGGGCTGTGGTTCCATCAAAACTGAAGACGTGCAAAAGGCGGCTCTCTTGACGGCTTATTTTCAAAAAAACAAATATCTACCGCAGGCCAGCTACTGCGAGCCCCTGTCACGCTTTAATTTTCCTGACTTTCAGGAGCATTTTGAAAAAATCCGGGCAGAAGAGTGGACCGAAGAAAAACAACAGCAGTGCGAAGAGCTTATTCCGCCTTTATTTAAAAGTTATCTCAAGGCCGGAGCGATAGTCGCCGGGCCACCTGCCTGGGATCGTGATTTTCACTGCATTGATTTCGTCGTCCTTTTAGAAAAGGAAAAAATCAGTTCCCTCTATGGAAAAAAATATGGCGTATCACCTGCCGGAGAAAATCTTTCATGACAAAAAACTTGCGGCTCATCGGCGTTCCCCTTGATTTAGGTTCGGACCGTCGTGGAGTGGATATGGGGCCAAGTGCTTTACGTTTGTTCGGACTGGGTTCGCAATTACGCACGCTAGGTTACAAAGTTCAAGACGCCGGTAACATAGCGACCCCCTTGATTGAAAGTTTTGAGCCGGGCGATTTGAAGTGCAAATACGAACATGAAATTGCAGCAGTCTCGGAAGCCCTTGCCATGGCGGTTTACCGCAGCCTCGAAGAAGGTGCGATGCCCGTCGTGATGGGTGGTGATCATTCGATTGCCATCGGCACTCTCTCGGGTCTTGCGCGCTTTTACCGCGAGCGAAAACAGAACATGGGAATGCTTTGGTTTGACGCCCATGGCGACATCAATACGCCGGAAACAAGTTTATCAGGAAATGTTCACGGAATGCCCGTGGCCCACTTACTAGGCCTGGGCCGAAGAAGCCTGAATTCGATCAGCGGTTTTTGTCCTGCTTTGGACGTGAAAAAATGCGCTTTGGTCGGCGTGCGCGATCTCGATCCGGGCGAAAAAGAAATCATTCGCCAAACTGGTCTTAAAGTTTTCACCATGCGCGATATTGACGAAAGGGGCATCAAACAGGTCATGAGCGAGGCTCTCACCATCGTGCAAAATGACACTCTTGGTTTTCACGTTTCCTTCGATATTGATTCGATGGATCCCTCGGTCGCGCCCGGCGTGGGAACAGCCGTTGCGGGAGGACTTACTTACCGGGAAGGTCATCTCGCCATGGAGTTGATTGCGGACACGAAAAAAATGCTGTCCTACGAAATCGTCGAAGTGAACCCTATTTTGGACCATTCCTCAATGACGGCAAAGGCCGCGGTGGCGATGACACTCTCGGCCTTTGGCGCGCGGACTTTGTAGTTTTTTAGTTCGACCATTGCATAAAGAAATAATTATCGTTGGGGCGACTGAGCCCTTGCGCCTTCAAAATCATAGCCTCACTCAACTGGATCTGTGGCAGGGAAAAACGGCTCTGCTGTTTCAGAACGGCGCTTTGCTCGAGAGACTTTTTAAGAATCGAAGTTGAGATATAATTCAACGGATGAAAATACTTGACGTAGTCACTGCCAAATTTTGTGGTCATGTCAAAGCGGGGCTGCACCAACTGCAGATTGATCATTCCGCCACTGACCGAGTATTGCAGCCAAGACTGAACCCGCGTTTGCAGTTGCACATAGTCCCAGGTGTAACCTGAACGAGGCGCCTGAATGTTGGACGAAAGATTCCCATCCATCCAAATGTAATTTTTTTCACTGAAGATCAACTTCGGCGAGCTGGCTAATTTTGTGGTCATTTGAAAAGACGTTTGGGACGAAAAACTCCACAGATCGGGCCAGACAAAGAGCTGAATAAAACGGGATCCCAGGAGATCATGGAAAGCCTCAATTTGGTTCAAATTCGTCTGCACCTGCGGGAACAGATCTTGGTGCTTAATTAAATCCTGAAGGGCCGCTTTCGAAAAAATCACGGTGGGTAGGGCCCCTACTTTCGCGAGCAAATCGTCGCTTAAACCTAAGGGCAGCATTTTTGTTAAGTCGGCAGGGCTTGTTTGTTCGCCCAGGCGCAAGAGTGTGCGGAAAAGTAAACCCTTGTCGTTGACCACTCCGCTGCCTAAAAGCTGCAGGCTCATACTTTTGTCGGACTTAAGCCACTGCGGAGCACTCCATGGGCTCAGTTGGGCGTTCATCTGCTGATTGAGAGAATCCTGCAAAGTTTTTTGAATCAAAGGCAGAAAGGCGCTGGATTGCGCCAACTGATTTTGCAATTCGGCCTGCACGAGATCGGCGAAACCGATGGGCCCCGTGCACTGGATAGGCCCGATCTGCCAGGAGTTGGCCGGCCAATCGAGCTCGAGAGAAGACAAAGTCGCGCTCACTTTGCGATCGACGACGGTCCAAAGCCAGTTCATTTTAGAATGCGCTTGAACCTGGTTGAGAGAAAACGGAGCGCATTGAGCCTGCAGGTGGCCAACGACTATAACCCCTCCCCGCTGCTCCTGAATATCTTTTTGAATTTCAAAACCTGCCACATCCAATTGCAGAGCTAATTGGTCGGTTTCCCACACAGTCGAGGCCCCTTGACTGACGACGTCTTTCAAATGCAGCTGAACGCTGAGCTTGGCCTGCGGAACCACGAAGGGCACGCCCTGAGCTGTCATCGCGATATTCTGCATCGGATATTGATACTCAGCCGTCTTCTTATCCGCGATGGGATTGATCATTTTCTCGACAAAAGACCATGGCAGGACCAAGGCCGTTTCATAAAGACTCGCACTGCTCTTGACCTGAGCCGCAGCCGTCGAGAAAACCAAAAAAGGAGTCAAGAGACTCGCTATAAAGACCGATAAATTTTGCTCTGCCATATTTGAAGACCTCGAGGAAAAATGAAAAACAACGTTCTCACTATCGGCCGAAAACCCGCAACGAAAGAGGGTCAAAAAGACTTTCGTTTCGGTTTTTTCAAGACGGTCCAATCTGTCAAACTTTTTTCTTTTTTCATTGGTTTAATCGTCGCCATTTTGTCGATCTTTTCTGTTTCGCAACTCAAGGGTCTCAATACGGAGTATTCACTCGAGCAATTCTTCCCGGCGCAGCATCCCTTGCTCAAGCAAAGTCAGAAAATCCGTCAAACTTTTCAACTGCAGGAACAGCCCTCCTATCTGATCGTTTTAGAGGGTCCCAACTGGCTCACGCCCGCCGCCATGGCGAATTTAACCAAGGTCACCAAAAAAATTCGCGCGATGAAAGAAGTTCGCTCCGCCTTTTCGATCGGAACCCTTGAGGGCGCTTTGAATCAAGGCACCGACCTGACGATTGGTCCTCTCTATGAACGTCTTCCTGCAAAGAATTGGAAAAACTTCACCCAAGACAATGAACTGATCCGCTCGCAACTGATTTCGAAGGATGGTAAATCCGTCTTGCTCATCGTTGAACCCGCCATTCTTTCGATGCAGGCTTTGAACGATTTTTCAAAAAAATTGAAAACCACCTTCGAAAAAAATCTGCCCGGGGTGAAATCTGAAATTGGCGGGGTCCCCGCCATTCAAGCGCAACTTTCAAGCAAGCTTTTGCAAGAGCTCCGCCTTTTTCTTTTCCTCAGCCTGATTGCTTTCTGCGGCGTCTTCTGCCTTTTCTTCCAAGGTTTTTCGGCGATTGTTTTGACCTTGGTGGTTTTGATCGTAGTGAACGCGAATATCCTCGGCGCCGTGGCCTATTTCAAGATTCCGTTCTCGATCCTGCTCACGACTTTGCCGATCGTGGTCAGTATCTCTTTAGTTTCGGTGATGATTCACTCCTTACATCGTTGGGCCGAGGAAACGGATCACTTGCGAGGCTTTCAAGCGCGTTTCCGCGGAGCGTGGATCGTCTTCAAGGAGATGGCCCTCGCGAATTTCCTCGGCAGTCTGACCACCGGGATTGGTTTCATCACTTTGTGCACCACGGATATCCCGCTCATTCGTCAGTACGGATGGGTCGTCGCAACCAGCGTGATGTGCGCGTGGGTTCTCACGTCCATTTTGCTTTTAGGTTTTATGAGTTATACAAAGCCCGTGCTGCGCGAATGGACGAAGAAAAAAGCCTATTGGACTTTGTTCATGATGAAAAGATCCCGTTTGCTTTTTGTCGGAACACTCGCCTTTGCGATGGTCTTTGCCGTCGTTGGTTTGAAACTTTCCTTTTCGGGACGGCTTTTTGATGACCTCCCGGCCCGAGAAAGCGCCCGCCATGCCACCGAAAAAATTGATGAAAATTTTGGTGGTGTTAACTCCTACGAACTTGTGCTGACCGCTGCGAACAATGATTTCTGGAAAGAGCCTGCAAATTTAAAAAAGATGCAGAAGACCCTCGCGCAAGTCAGGCATATGCCCACTTTGGGAAGCGCGATTTCGCTGACCGATTTTTTTGATTCGGGACGTGTTCCCGCCAGCAAAAATGCCGTCGCTGAGTTTTTATTTCTTTATTCGATGGCCGAGAGCAATCCGCTGAAAAATTATGTCACAGATAATGGGAAAATTTTGCGGGTGGCTCTGCGTTTTCATGATGTGCCAGGCAAAGAAATTGAACTTTCACGCGATAAGTTAAAACGTCTGATGGGTCGTCAATTTCCCCAAGTAAAAATTCAGGAGGCCGGCATTGCTGTGAGCAGTCATACGATCAATCGCGAAGTCTCGCGTAATCTCGTTTTTAACTTTTGGCATTCCATTTTGCTGGTGGGTTTGCTGCTTGTCTTGGTCTTCCGTTCGCTGCGCTGGGCGCTGGTCGCCTGTATTCCCAATTTTTTGCCTCCCGCCTTTTTGATTGGCAGTTTGGCCCTAGCGCAAACGCCGGTGAAGCCCGGAGTCGCGCTGATTTTTTCTATCGCCTTAGGTCTAGCTTTCAATAATACGGTCTATCTGCTCAGTCGGATGAGACGCATCATGCGAGAGCAAAATCTTTCGGCCGTGCCGTTGAAGCGTGCTTTTATGCAAGAGGGCAATCCCTGCCTGTTTGAAACCCTTGTTATGTTCTCGGGATTTGTTATCTTCTTAAGTTCTGATTTTAGATTGAATCAGATCTTTGGAGTTTATATGTTGCTATCGATCGTTGCCGGAGCCCTCAGTGATCTCGTTTTCCTGCCGGCCTGGTTACGAACTTTCCCCAGTCTTTTACGTGGCCGAAAAGTGGTCTTGCCGCTGATTGAATTTTCATCTGAGGTATCGACGTCAGTTGTCGCGTCGTCCAAAGCTACGACGTCTTCTCAGAAAACCGGCAAAATCGAAAAAATTGCGGCGAGCTTTGCTTTGATGATTCTTTTGGGCCTGGGCGCCCCCCAGAAGGTCGCGGCTGCCAACGAGGCGAAAACTTCAGCTGGCGAAACAAAGGCTGGGCAAAATGAGGCGAAAGAGCTTCTAAAGACTGTGCAAAAGCAACTCGAAGCCAAAGACGATCAAGCTTTGGTGAAAATGAAAATCATCGAATCCAATGGCGAAGTGAAGTCGCGAACGCTGCAAATGCAGACCCTGCGCGATAAAAAATTTCACGTTCTCGCCCGCATCCAGGCGCCGGCCGATATCAAGGGCACAGGTTTTTTAGCGGAGATCAGCGATCAGGCCGAAGATCAATGGATCTATTTGCCTTCGTCGAAGCAAGTCCGTCGCGTGGTGGGAACAAAGAAATCAGCGGGCGTGCTCGGCTCGGAATTGACGATGGAGGATTTGAATTCGACCGCGATCAAAGGCTCTGCGGTGAGGCTTGTGAAAAAAGACGCGCAAATTTTTGTAATCGAACTGATTCCCAAGGCCGGCACAAGCGTGTACAACCGCGTGCTGATGAGTTTCTCGATCAAAGACAACGTGCCCCTGCAGACACAGTATTTTCAAGGCCAAAAATTGAAAAAAACCGTCGCCTTTAATAATTATAAAAAGGTCGGCCCCCTGTGGCGCGCCCAGCAAATCAAAGTGAAAAACCTCGTCAACAAACGCGGCACCGATTTAGAGTTCTCAGCGATGAAAGTCAATGCCGGCCTCAATCCCGACGACTTCAGCGTGAGCGCGCTGAAACCGGATTAGATGACGAAGATCTGCTTCTCTTGTTAACTCGTCTTTAGCGCCTTTCGATCCGCTGTGGGTGATTTTTAATCAATCCCTGTTTCCACGCCGCAAATTGATTATGATTTCGGCAGAGGATTCTGAAATTATCTGGACCATGTTCTCCCCCGAGGGCCAGTGGGATCTCATGATCGACCTCCAGAAAATGTTTTCCTTCACATCTCCGCTGCGTCAACGGATCACGATATTCGCATTGATGCTGAGATTTCTGTAAAAGTTCTCTTTTAACTTGAAGAGGAATCGGCGCCCGTTTGATTTTTAGATCTTGATTGCTAGGAACGCCCGCACGTCGAGCTGATTTATTTTTCTGAGTCGGGGTCTTTCTCAGATCCGCATCACTTATCGGAGTTTGATTGCTTACTTTTTTCCTTCCTCTTTTGGTTTGATTATACTTTTGAGCCAAAATTGCGAGCACTTCCGCCCAAGATCCCGTGGGACAACTATGTGACAAATAATGACGGGCCTGCTCTAGTTCTTTGAGTTGCTCCGGACTGAACGTCAGTTCCATACGAACAGAATCATCCCTTTGGGGCTTGATGACTTCTTGGGTTTGAATGGGCCTGTTGAATTTTTCTGCCAAGACTTTTTTTGTTTGAAAGGAATTTTGATTCTCAATTCTTTGCAACAGAGCCTTGGTTTTTTCAAGCGATACCGCCATGCCATCTTTGCGCTCTTGGCGAAGGCAAGCTTGCACCTGAACCATTTGCGAAAGCTTCAACGCCCCCGATTCAAGTTTATCTGCCGCTTCCGGAACCTTCTTGAGAAGTCTTGCGGCTTGAAGTCTGGGATAGGCACTGGACTCTCCGTAGCCCAGCTCTTGAGTGAGATAGGCAAACATGCTTTCAAAGCCCCTTTCTGCGTACAGCCTCCGCTCTTCGACTTCGAGGATATGCCAAAGAATAAGATGGGTGAGTTTTCGCTCGGTCTTCACCATTTTTTTGAGGCGAGAACAGAGAGCCGTGTCAGAAAGATGATGTAGATTCATGAGGCCTCCGATGAATAAGATCTATTTTCCAAATCCAAATTCAAATTTTCGATTTCTGAAATTATTTTCAAGATTTAATCATGCAAAAATCGTGGGAAGTTTCTTTGCTACGAAAATCGATTTCATTAAGTAAAAAGATCATAATACGGATTTTTCAGAGTGATTTTTTGCTGCTTTCCAAAAAAATTTTAAGATATCAAATTTTTATTTATTTGAGCTTTAGACGCGCTTAAATATTCTTCACTCCACCGAACTTACATCAACGAGAACGATCGCGAAGAAGTTGTTTGCGCAAAGCCCGCGCTCGCTGTGCGAAGAAAAAGACTTGCAACGAGAAAAAGGAAAACATTTTAAAATAACACCCTGCTTAATGGTAGACGTGATTTATGCTGGAACCATAAACTGGCTCTCATTATGGAGATGGAGTCAGATCATGACTCACTCTCAACTTACTGATGTGGATGCAATCTAGTTGTCACTGACCATCTTCCCTTAATTATGTCACCTCAAGAGAGAAGTCACATAACGACAAAGTGATTTCGCATTCTTAATCGGAATGAGGTTATATTCGAACGATGTTATCTTTTTAGTAGATGTTCTATTCTTAGTAGAGTCGGTTCTTAAAATTTGAAGAAGGCTCCCCACTTTTTACCGACCTCCGCCAAAAGTCTTAGGCCGTCCATCAGAACCTTCACGAGAGCACCAAATCCATTACCTCCGCCTGCGCCTTCCCTTTCCAAAAAAATCTGTCTCATTTTGAGAAAACGCAAATCTTCTCCTGACACCTTATTATATTTCCGTCTTTTCAACCCTTTAGATTTCTAGACCCATGCCGATACGTTCAGTAATGAAACGATTTCCGTTCGCACTTCTAAATCACCTTCTTAAGTGCTCGTTTGCTTTGGCCTTGGTCTTCGGCTATTCAGTCAGCCATGCGCAGAAAAAAGGTCCTGTGGTTTTTGTTCCAGATAAGCCTGAAGAAAATGGGGCCAGTAAAGCTAATGAAACAATTGTGCGTACACCCAAACCCAAAGCAGCAGACGCCTTTGCCCCGGCGGCCACCCTTCCGAGCACGTCCGATGCGATCAATGCGGCCGCAGCGGCGAACAATGCCCAATTCTTGAATAACTATTATAACTACAACAACCCTCCGCCCACAGCAGCGCAAATGGCGCAGCAGCTGCAACTCCAGCAACAGGCTCAACAAGCGGCCCTTTTAGCTCAGCAACAGGCGGCTGCTCAACAGCAGCAGCAAAATAATCAAATGATCTCTGGCATTGGACAAGCATTACAGATGTGTTCCGGATTGACTTCAGGCGGGACAATGACTCGGGCACAGAAGGCAGCGGTAGATAACCTGGACATCGCCTATGCCCAAACCGAGCAAAATGGTGAACAATATTATCCTGGAATGAATCAAACAACAGCCAGAACTGTGGGTGAGGCCATGGCAAACAATGCGACTTTCGCTAAAGGCTGCAATAACTTCATCAATAAAGATGGTAAGTTGGGCCCTTGGGGCACTTGGACCTTAAACGCGATTCATTCTAAGGCCAGTTCCTTTAGAAACAAACAGCCTCCTGATATCGTCAGACTATGTCCTAAGTATTCTTCAATGGGACCCGACGAAAGGGACCTCTTCTGGGTTTGGGTCATGGCCTCAATTTCTTCAAATGAATCCCAATGTAATCCTCATGGGCCGGACGGAAAGGGACCCAATGGATATGCAAAGGGTCTTTTTCAACTTGAATATAACAAGTGCCCTCTCATGACAAATATTTACAATCCAGGACAAAATATTCTCTGCGCCGTAAATATTATAGGAAAAGAATTGAGTCTTCGTTACAATTTAAGTACTCCCAATAGAGTTACCTATTTTGGAACTCTCCGCTCTGACGATTGGAATAAGGCGCGAGGGGGTGACATTCAAGGCGCCCAAAGAACCCGAAAACTCATCTCCGAATACGCCTCCTGTAAATAATCAAGCCCAGCCACCCGCCAAAATCTTCGAGCGGTTTCCCACGATCCATAAAACATCTCCCGCCTGAAGCACGAGGGAGCTGTCGGGATTGAGAATGCGTTGCCCTTGTCGTTCGATGCCGACCACCAAGCCGTCGGTGGCCTCGCGCAAACCAGAGAGGCGAATATTTTTATCGATATAGGGCGAGCCCACTTGCAAATGCAATTGCTCCAAAGCGAAGGCATCGGTCTCTACGCCCCCATTTGCCTTCGCTTCGGTGGGATGGATGAAATCACGGAACTTCTCGAGCTGCTCGTCGGTGCCAATCACAAAAATGCGATCGGCAGGCATTAGTTGCTCGAATCGTCCCGGCGCGGTCAGACGCTTACGGCCGCGTTCGATCAAAGCGACCGTGACGCCGTATCTTTCGCGAAGAGCCAACTCATGCAAAGGCTTTCCCACATAGCTGGCCTCCGGTGGAATAAGATACTCAGTCAAATGGGCATTCCACGGGGCGAGCCCCTTTTTCTCCGTGGGCGCAGAGGCTTCTTCCGGCGACGGATGATTTAAATTTTCGATAAAACGTGTTTCCACGAAAAAATAAATTTTTTGCAGAGGTTTAAAAAAAATAAAACTCAGAAGAAGCATCCCAACAAACGCAAAGGCCAAAGCCTCGAGACCGGGTAAAAAAAGATTCACCAAGATCGTTGCCAATAAAAGGGACAAGAGCGGCCGCAGCGCCTGAAAAAAAATCCATGGACCCTTTTCACGTCCCCGCGAAAAAGCCACGGCCCAAAGAAAGGGCGCGCTCAATCCAAAGCTCAATAATAAACTCACCCCTTGCGCCATAAGCTCATTCAAGGATTTTTCAATCATCCATGGCCAAACAACACGCGCGCCCAAAAGAAAAATCGCCACCGCCACGACGCCGTTCAAGAGCACTTTCAAAAATAAATCCGCAAAAATTTTTCGCCACGCCCCGCGCACGGAGGGGGGCTTCGCGGGAGCCGGTTCTTCAATGCTTTGCAGCCAGCGCGCCGGCAAAATGTTTTTCACAAACCTCGACACCCGCTCCGAAGACCTCATCAAGTAAGGCGTGGAGAACGTCGTCACCACGGAAACGGCCACCGCCACCGGATAAATTTCTTCGGAAATCACTTTGAAGCTCAACCCGAGAGTCGCAATGATAAAAGAAAACTCACCAATCTGCGCAAAGGTCATCCCCGTCTGCACCGATTGTTTTAAACCCGTGCCCATCATCAAAGAGCCCGCGGTCACGGCCAAGGATTTGCCAAAAATCACCACCAGACTGATCAGCACAATTAAGGATCCATGCAGAGCGATGGTGATGGGGTCAATCAGCATTCCCACGGAAACGAAAAAAACCGCTGAAAAAAGATCGCGGATAGGCTTGATCAAATGGTGAATCCGCTGCGCCTCGATGGTCTCGGCCAAAAGCGAACCGGTGACAAAGGCCCCCAAAGCCGCAGAAAAACCCACGGCGCTCGCAAAGACCACCATCCCCAGACAGAGAGCGACAGCAATGACCAAAACCGTTTCTTCGGTCAAAAGCTTTTGTGACCGGCGCAGCAAAGTCGGTAGCAAAAAAACTCCGGTCAAAAACCAAATCAACAAAAAGAAAGCGAGCTTCAGCAGAGAAGTCAGCATTTCAAAACCCGCAAATTGCCGGGTCAAAGCCACGGTCGAAAGCAAAACCAGCAAAAGAACAGCCATCAAATCTTCAATGACCAAAATTCCGAAAACGGTGCCGACGAACTTTTTGTGTTTCAGATTCAGTTCCTCGATCGTTCGCAGAATCACCGAAGTCGAGGAAATTGAAATAATTCCTCCGAGAAAAAGACTGTCCATGAAATTCCAACCCAAAATCTGCGCGGTCAAAAAACCGATCCCGAGCATAAAGCTTATTTCAAAAATGGCGATGGGCCCCGCGGTTGGAAGCACTCTTAAAAGCTTTTTAAAACTGAACTCGAGTCCTAATGCAAACAGAAGAAAAATCACCCCCATCTCGGACCAAAGTTGAATGCTTTTGACATCAATAGCGGTCGAATAGAAAAGGCAATGGGGACCGACCAGAAAGCCCGCGACCAAATATCCCAGAACCAGCGGCTGCTGCCATTTCTTAAAAATCAAGGTGACGATCGCCGCGGTTCCGAGGATCAAAGCCAAGTCTGTAATCATAGGTGGTAAGCCGTGCATCTTGATCTCCTCAAAGCCTATTATGAAGAGATCCGCGACGAGGCACAAATAAAAAAGCCCTCGCGCGAAACGCGAAGGCTTTTCTGACAGAACTCAATTAAAAATAAAAAGCTAGTGAAAGACCGCAGCCGCTTGCACCGCGGCCTGCGCATTGATGAAACCTGAACCGTACTCATTGTCGTTATTAGGTCCCAAAGGCTGAGCCGTTTGTTTCAAGATCGCTTTCACGTCTGCAGGACGCAAATTTTTGTTCGTTGCTTTCATCAAAGCCACGACTCCAGAAACATGCGGTGTCGCCATCGATGTTCCGTCGAAAGCGGAGTAATCTGTTTTGTGAACGACAAGCGTCGCAGAAATCGGTTGACCCGCTTTGACTGCGGCCAAAAGATCGTTCCCCACAGATTGCTCCACCATGAAAACAGCCGCGCTGACAACAGAACCGTCTTGAGACAAAGTTCCGTTGATCAAACCCGGCGCATTGTTGTAGATGATTGTCCCTACAGCACCCGCAGAGATCGCATTGTTCACTTTATCACCGAAGCTGATCTCTCCGCGAGAGATCAAAGCGTATTTTCCTTTGACGTCCACTTTGGCGAAATCTTCAGGCTTACCCAAAGCACAATCCACTAAGGTCTTTGTTTCGGGAATGAAAACTTCGCGACTGCCTTGAATCACGCTGGATTTAACAGCCGTTTCTTGACCATTGATTTGAATTTTCACTTCGGGATCGCGACCTGAACCCAAGGGCACAGAAGAAATCACGGCTACTCCGGGAGCCACGACGGCAAGCTCAGGACCATACTGTGAGAAATCCGCTTTCTTCAAAGTGGAATCCACGGCACCGACGGCAATAGCCGTTGGCAAAGCACCTGGATAGCTGACGCGACAAACAGCATCGTGGCAAGTGGCTCCGTCATTTCCAGCCGCCGCCACCACTATCAAACCAGCTTGATCCGCGGCCGCAATCGCATTGCGTTCACCCGGCGTAGAGAGTGCTCCGCCCAGGGACATCGAAATCACATCCACTTTTTGTTGGATGCCCCAGTTGATCCCAGCCGCAATAGCGATATTGGAACAACCTTCTTTACTGCAAACACGACCGGCTAAAATTTTCGCCTGGGGCGCAACTCCGGTAAAGCCTGCCGCATCGATCTCGCCCGCGATGGTTCCCGCGACGTGACTGCCATGACCGACAGAATCGGCAAATTCATAGGGAGTGTTGCCATCACCGACAAAATCTTGGCCCCGTTCAAAGTTATCTTTCAAAGAAGGATGATCCTTATCAATCCCCGTATCCAAGATCAAAACGCGAGCCCCTGCTCCGGAGTGCGCGGTCATCCAAGCCTCTGGAGCATGCACGGCCGAAATCCCCCAAGGAGTTTTATCCGTCGCCGTAAAAGGTCCTGCGAGCAAAGCGGCTTTCTTCGCTTTCAATGGAACCACTGCAAGAGGATTGGTGATCACATAACCATGATAAGGCTGCGGAGCGGGATGAAAAATTTCTTTTTCAACGAAAGCGATCTCAGGATTTTGTTTGAGCTTCTCAAGCTCACTGCCGTCTTTCACGTTCAAAACCAAAGTATTAATATTCGAAAAACTGTTCTCGACCTGCGCATTGATTTGCGACAGCGGTTGCACCGAACCCAGTCCTAGATCAAAACCTTTCAACCCATAACGGCCCTGCGTTTTGAATGTGTGATCGACCGCTTTAAAAGTTTGTTGTGATTTCAGCACAACCAGCACGCGCTGAGCCTCGGCCCGGCCTGTTGAAGCCAGCACCAATGAGGTCAGTAAAAGAACCAACATTGATTTCATGAGTATCCCCCCTCAAGTTCCATGGACCCTACCTACTAAAGTCCTACGTTTGGAATCATCATTTAAAAAGAGAAGCGGGAGCAAGGAATCTTTTGCGCGGAAAAGGTTCCAAAAAATCTCGTAAAAGACTCGCCGAGGAGGTAGTTCCAAAACGGAACCCCATCTCTAAATGAAGGGCCTTTTAAGACCCTCTATAAGAAACTTTAATGGGAGCTATCACTTGGACTTCTTTCATTTTTTTTGGTGCGCCTGCTCGCGTCAGCCAGTGTGGACCTTGGCTGAAGCCTCCGCCTTTCGCACAATGGCGCCCACCGGAAAAAAGAAGGTGAGCCAGTGAGTCCAGAAGCGCGAAAGCACGGCGTGGAAGATCGCTTTTTTCTGCACCCATGGAACATCGGTGGCTCGCGCCGCCACCCAAACTGCCATGGAAAAACTCACCGACACATTCAAAACGCCCGTGACAAAAATACCCGCAATAGCTCGCCAAAAAAAAGCATTCGAAAAAATATCCCAACCCAAAACAGGAATCGCCGCCCCCAAGGTTCCCGAGGACAAAGTCACGTGACGCACTTCCAGAGGGATGCCTAAAAAGGTGATCACCTCGGGCACCATGCCCAGCAAAATTCCGAGCACGATATTACCGGTCAAGCCCGACATATTCTTTTCAAAAAAAGTGGCGATTCGACGGGCCCCCAATTTTCCGAAGGCCATGCGCAAACGAGGATTGTAAGTCAGCCCTTTGCGTAAACCACGCAAGGCAAACCAATTGTCGGCCCAACCTGCGGCGAGACTGGAAAGCCAAAGCAGAATCCCGGTAAACGCCGCGTAAAAAGCCACGGGGCCAAGGATATCCACCGCATCAAAAGCATGATGGGCGCTGTGCACGCTCATCAAATGTCGCCCAAACACAAAAAAGGCCAGGGTATCCATGAGAATCACCGTGGGCACAACGGCGAAAACGTTGCCAAAAATAGAAGCGACCTGCGAACGAATCAAATGCACAATCTCATCCACGAGCTCCTGCAACCCCTTTTCACTTTTTGCTTCACGCATTTTGGCAGCTAGGGCGGGTCCAGTCATGGCCGGCTGTTTGGTGCCCAAGGTGAAACCACATAAATGAATAGTAACGAAGCTCACCGCATAGTTGCCAGAGGCGAGGGCCCCTTGCACAAAGCCGGGCGCATGCAGCATCAAAATAAAGTTTTTAATGTAAACCGTGAGCGCCGTGATCATTCCACCCCCGGCCGCGCCCTGAAGCATGCGCCGGTATTCGCGGCGGGTGCGCGTAATATAATGTTCGCCCGTCTCGGCACTGCGCTCAGCCACTTTGCGCGCGAGCAAAGAAATATTCTGACTGACGAAACTGCGGATACTGCGCACCTCTTGATTGTCTTGAATCAAGGTCGATAAAAAATGAATGATGTGGTGATGCTCCACTTTTTCAAGATTAAAGCAATTGGCGAGGGAGAGCATGCGCTTGAGATAGGCTTCCAGGCGCGCCAAATGAAAAACAATATTAATGCTGACACCGAACTCCTCCAGATGCTTGTGGACCCCCGCCACTTCTTTTTGGCAATGCTGTACGGTTTGCCGGAAAAGACTCGCCTTTTCGGCAAACTGAAAACGGTCCCCCGAATGATAACCCCGAAAGAATTCGGCGAGGGAATCGGACAGATGATAAAAAGGCGATTCGCGGTAATTTTCCTGCCCCAAGCGACGCAAAATTTTCGGCGAAAGCCCGATGGCCCGCGACTGGATAACCAAGTAGGACATGGCATCTTCGATATCCAATATCAAACGATTCCAGCCGGCCTCGTCTGCACCGACTTCAAAATAAAAAAGTTCGACGATACGAGCGAAGGTGGCCGCATCGATGGATTCCACCCACAGGGGATCACGCTGATCCGGGAACATCGCTACAAAAAGAGTCGCTAAGTCTTTATCCAATGGCGCCTGAGGCAGAATTTTTTGGGTGAAACGATCAACCACTTCACCCACGAAACCATACTCTTTGGCCATTCCCGTTTCAGTGAAAAACTCCATGGCGCCGATATGCCGAACGATCTTACGCAAAAGCTTCGCAAGATTTTTTTTCCATTCCGGATGACGATCCAGAACCATCAGTAGAAAGCGAATTCGCGCCGAAGGAATTCGGCCCGTTTGTTTTTCCATCACCGAACTCAACATGCCCTCGTAACGGATCCAGGTCAGCAGGTGAACCAGCCATTCCATTTGCTCGGGCAAAGTTTCAATCTTTTCTAAGGAGGCGAAAAGAAAATCCAGATCATTACGGGCGGTCACTCGAGTTTTTAAAAGCATTCGAATTTGTTGAATCATGTTCATTTTTTAACTCATAGTACGAATGATTTCCTACTCAAAAAAGAAGGACCTTAGAAAACAGGCCCTTTTCCGCCTTTTTATTGGTGGAAAACATGTTTTTGAAGTCAAAAAGCCTCAGTTCGTTTTCATTTCAAGACTTCTCTCCTTCCTCTTTGCGGGCGATTGACAGTCCGTGTGGGCTCTGCGAAAAGAAAATATGAAGAAAAACCTCGTTCTGCCTTCGAGTCTTTTAGCGCTTCTTGGACCGACCGTCGCGGTCACCGCCTACGCGGAAGTCTATTTGACCGATGCCCAAGCCGTCGCGGTGATTTTTCCTGAAACGAAAATGGATCGCAGCGAAGTGACCCTGAGCAACGAAGAGGCCAAAGCAATCCACGAAATCTCTCACGAAGATGTGCAAAATAAAAAACTGATTCTTTGGAAGGGAAAAGACAAAAACTTCGTCTACATTGATCAGGTCCTTGGAAAACATGAATTCATCACTTACGCCGTCGGCCTCAACAAAGATGGAAAGATCAAGGGCGTGGAAGTTTTAGAATACCGCGAATCCTACGGCCAACAGATCCGCGGCGCCAGTTGGCGAAAACAATTTGTCGATAAAGATAAATCCGCTCCGCTAGAGCTTGAAAGAGATATTAAAAACATCAGTGGAGCGACCCTGTCCTCGGCCCATCTCACCGCAGGCGTCCGACGCCTTCTCGCCACCCATGCGCAAATCGCCCACCGCCTTTAACCGGGTGAGGCCCGCCTTGGGGACCTTGATGAAAATCCAGCTGGAATCGGCGGCGGCCGAAGCCTCGGATTGGATCACTCAGGCTTTCGAAAAAACGCAGCAACTCGAAAAAATTTTTAGCTTCCACGACCCCGCAAGTTTGCTGTCTCAATTCAATCTTGGCATCCCCCTGCCCGCCACCGAGCAAGGAAAGCTCCTGCAGGAGCTGATTGGAAAAGCAAGACTCGTCGAGAACATTTCGCAGGGATCTTTTTCGCTAGGTGAAAACTCAAAAATTGATCTCGGGGGGATTGCGAAGGGTTTCGTCGTGGACCAGGTGGTGGATTTTTTACGCCTCCAAGACGAGCTCACTTCGGGCTTCGTCAATGCAGGAGGAGATCTGCGTTTTTTCCGCCAGCGAGACCCCGAGGTCGAACTGCGCCTAGGCTCGAGCGAAAGGCCCTTTCAAAAAAAACTCCGTCTCGTGCGCGCGGCCGTTTGCACTTCCAGTTTGAACGTCGCAAGCACCGATCCCCAGACCTCCACCCGCTATCTCAGCCCCCTACGCGCAGGCCTTGATGAGGCCAGCAGCGCCGTCGTGATGGCCGAAAAAGCCTGGATCGCCGATGCTTTGACCAAGGTCGTCCTCTTCGGCACGACGGCGCAGATCAAAGCCTGTTGTGAAGTTTTTCAAGCCCTCGCTTTTTGTTTTAATTCCCACGGCGATTTGTTAGAAGTCTTTGGCGATGATATTCAATCGAAGATTTAAGATTATTTTTTTATTTTCTGTCTTGGGACTCTACCTCTCGGGCTTGCTTTATTTTATCTTTGATCACTTTTTCAAAATTTCTGGAGCCTTCGGCACGGAAAACCACGCTTGGCAGCTGCCCACCCTGCACGTCCACGCCATTCTCGGGCTGCTTTTTCTTTTTCTGTTTGGTTACGTCTACGGCATGCACATCGAGCCGGGCCTCAAGGGAACTCGCCGCCGCTTCAGTGGGATTGTGATGGTGGGCGTGATTATTTTATTGAGCGTCAGCGTTCCCGGTCTCTACTATCTGACGGACGGAAACTTCAAGAGCGGAACTGTTTTTGTGCATACCTATTTAGGTTTAGTCGCACCCGTTCCTTTCTTGTTGCATCTTTTATGGAAAGAGCGACGTCGAAAGTAGCTTAAAAAGCGATCTTAAAAATTGATCTTAAAAAGAACGGAGGAGATCAATGCAGTGGTAAAGCCTCAGCCGCACCGCGCTGAGGCTCGACGCATTCCCCTGGTTTTGTGATCATCAAGGCGAGGTTCGTGTACTGACGCCAAGCCTTGGCGTGGGATAAAACATTCTGCGCCGATAATTTCAGAAAAGGCCGGGGCGAAACAGACGCCACATGCAGGTCAGGACCCACCAGAGTTGAAGGATTTTGTGAAGGCAAAACTCCACTGAGAACGAAGGTGAGCGCCACAAGGCCCAAACTCCATGATACTTTCTCATAAAGAGTGTGAAAGACGGTCCTGCTGACGAGTCGTTTCATGACAACCTCCGTAACACTTTCAAGCCCAGGGGATTCGCAAAGGCCCCCCTTTCTTGATTTTCAAGGCAAGCCCCCAACCTGTCAAACCCAAATAACACTCGGGAAGGCAGAATTTCTTTCATTATTTCGTTGAAAGCAGGCGATCCCCCGAGTACGACCTTTGGGAAAGCAGTTCCTTAAGTATAAGCTGGTGATATGGACCGGCGTTTCTACCAGGCCCCGTAAATGCCTGTCTATTTTGGAGGATCCTATGCGTTCACGCGCAGTCATGGCCCTAATGGGTTTGTTCTTGTCCCTTGGTCTTCTTTCGTCGGCATGGGCGGGAGGGAAGTTTCCTCTTGGACCCGATGCGCAACTCACGCCTGGAGAACTCTGCGCCCATCCAGACACCCATCGCTATCCAGAACACATCCCCTATTGCAGCCGCAATGTGGACGGTCTGTTGAAAAAAGACATCATCGCGACTTACGATCGCGAACGAAATTTTTCAATCGGGCAAATGAATCGCGGCGATTTTAAAATCGATCACTTTTTCCCCCTCTGCATGGGCGGTGGAAACGATCGCGATAATCTTTGGCCACAACACAAAAGCGTTTATGCCATCACTGATCCGATGGAACCTTTGATTTGCCAGCGCATGGCCGAAGGCAAGTTGCCCCAAGCGAAAGCCATTGAGCTCGTTAAAGAGGGCAAAAATGACCTGAGCAAGGTCCCCGAAATCATGGACTTTCTCACTAATCTATAATTTGATTAGTCTGGACTTGACGGAGGGCCAGTTTATTAATGGCTCCCGACTTTTCTGTGTTACAGTTTAGCCATGAGTGAAAAATCAAATGAATCAAATCTTGTTGAGATCCCGGATGGCGATGTCGTAACTGTTTCTAAAGACTTTTTTGTCGATGGCCTTGTGCTCATCGCTAACATTTTTTTGAAAATCAAATCCGGTCATTATGTTCTGATCGGCAAAAAGGGAACGATCTCTTCGATCTCCGATTTTCATGCCGTCGCCAAAATAGACTCGAAACTTTTCGTTCTGTCTTCCGAATATCCGAACGTCATGAGCGCGAACTTCAGTTTCACCGAGAAGGTTGTTAAAACCCCGCAGGTCGCGACCACCACAAAGCTGCGTTACATCAACGCACTCGCGGAAAGTGTGATGAATGATGTCTTCAAGTTTGGCGTGGGGGCCGCAAATATTGAAGGCTTGAAAAGGATGGGAAGCTTTATTCAAGAAGTCACCGTCCAGGTGGATGCCATCGGCGAGATCTTGAACTCCTTAGCCTCTCTCCCCAGCGAGTTTTCGCGCCATGCGATGACCACGGCCTTTCTTTCACTTCTTATCACGCAAGAGATGCACATCACTTTGAAGGCGGCCCTCGAGAAAACGGTTCTAGGGGCCTTGGTGCACAATGTGGGCTTGCGCGAAATCCCTTCTTCTATTTTATCCAAGCCGCGCCTTTCGTGGACCGAGGACGAAATTCAGTATTACGAATCTCACCCGATGCGCGGGGTGGAGATCCTGAAAACCCTGCCGCAAATTTCCAATGATGTTTTACTCATCGTCAATCAACATCACGAGAACGCTTTGGGCCTGGGTTACCCCCACCATATTCGAGACGTGAAAATAAATCCCCTGGCCCGCATCGTGGCCCTAGCAAGCTACGCGGCAGACCTTATGCACGGAACCCACGGCGTCACGCCCGCAAACAGTTTGGATGAAATTGTTTCTTACATCGAAAAAATCTTGGGGCAGCCCTTTAACAAATCCGTCTTTCTCGCGCTGAAGTCCCTCGCTAATAAACAAAATTTATTGAGTAAGCAAGCCTCCTAGGAAGGAGGCCATGCCAAAATTTTACTTTTCTTTGATCAGAAAAGAGGCATGATTTTCGAAATAGCGCTGACGTACTTTTTCCCAATTGGACTTCCCGCCCTCGCCACTGATCTGCTGGAGCAGCGCGGACCCATCGATTTTATTGGGATCCTTGGCTCCGCCGGGCAGAAAGGCGCGGTAGTCTTCTTTACTTGCCGGGAAGCGAGAGCCGCCTCCACCGCCACCACTGCTGAAACCAGAGAGGATACTGGTGTTCAAATTACTTCCGGCTCCCCCGCCGCCTTCTTTTTCTTTTCCCTGCGCTGCGAGATTAGAAGCTCCGCCCAGGGGAGATCCCGGACTACCGCCGCCAGGAGACGCTCCCCCCGTATCTCCCGGTAAGGCGCCCGGAGTAATCGAGTTATCCGCCGCCTTCAAAGTAGGCGCCCCCGAATTCACACCGGCACCCGTGGCGGTGACGCCTGTCATTTCATCTGAACGGCCCACGTCACTCATTTTTTGCAAACCATTACTACAACCCGTGAGGCGAGGATTCGCCTCACATAAACAGGTCGGCGTCAGTGCCTGGGCAGGATCTAAACAATTCACCGCCGTCGTGGGCGTGGTGGCGGCGGCCGTGTCCTGCGCGCACTGGTTCCCTTGAAGCATCCCTGCGAGAGTGGAGGCAATTCCCATCGCCGCAGAAGCTAAAGAATTGGCGTAATCTCCGCCGCACAATTGATTTTTTCCGGCCACGGAAGTTTTATCCGAAGTGTCTTTTTCTTGTGCGAGAGAACTTGCCAGGGCTTGTTTTGCCGCCGCAAGACCTGCTAAGCAGGCCGTATCGCCGCTGCCGCAAGTCGCCGCATTTGCCGCGCTCTTTAAGCTATCAAGAGCTTCTACGCCACTCCCACAGCCCGAGGTGCAAGCATTCTTGTTATTTGTGCAAGAAGAAGAGTAGCCATTCAAACCTTGATTGGCGTTATTCATGGCACTGCCAAAACCAGAACAGGATCCGTTCGCTCCCCCACCCATCATCGAAGCCGCGATACCCGCAACGGCGGCCATTGCACTCGCTAAGTTGGGACTCATATTTTCTTTGCATGAAGTGGCGGCGGCCTTCTGAGCGTCCACGCAACTCTTCCAGGATTTTTCATATTTTGCTTCTGCCGCCGTGATATCGGAGGCATTACTGACTTTAAGATTGGCAAGCCTTGCGCTGGAGCTTTTAATCAAGTCTTTAGCGCTGCAATTGCCCTGACCCGCTTGGTCCGTCGCATCGGTGCCACCCGAACAACCTGTCCCGGTCGCGACTAAAGGAGTTGTCGTATCGGCCAAACCCAGACGAGGAACCAAACTCGGAACCAAACAGAAGATAAGCAAACGCAGACGTAAAGTGTTTTTCATCTTCTTTAAGGATACACTCAAAATCTCAAAAAAGGGTGGAAGAAACTTGTCTCATTTTGAGTAAAACACTAATATTCAAAAATGATTTTTGAAGTTCTCTTAAGGCCCCAAAGAAGTGCTGTCTATTTTTCAGCCCGCACACTTTTAGCGACCGTTTTAGCCTTGCTCATCGCCTTTGTCTTAAAATTAGACAGTCCGCAATGGGCAGCTATCACGGTGTGGATCGTGGCCCAACCTTCCAAAGGCATGACTCTTTCCAAAGGTTTCTACCGGCTGATCGGGACCTTGGTCGGGGCGTGCGTGGCCGTGCTTTTAATTTCGACTTGCGGAAATAAGCCTTGGTTGTTTTTGCTGATCTTGTCGCTGTGGATGGGAGTGACGGCGGCGACTTCGAATTTAGTTCGCTATCTGCGCTCCTACGGGGCGGTCCTTGCCGGCTACACGGCGTCCATCGTGGCCCTTTTGGTATTCAGTCAGGCCGAGCATATTTGGGAGGTCGCCCAGTCCCGTATTATTTGCGTCCTGTTGGGAATTGGCTGCGCGACCTTCATTGCCATTTTGCCGGGAAATGGGAAAAGCAAAAAAGATCTCTTCATTAAATTGCAAACATCTTTAAGTAAAATTCTGCTCTGCTTTGCCAATGTGGCGGATAGACAATCTAAGGCGCGCGCCTTCATCTTAGAAAAGGAACTGCTTTCTGAAATCACCTCGCTCGAAGAAAGTCTAAGCTACGCCGTGATGGAGTCCCTGCAAATCCGTCTTCGTCAAAGAGTCATCCAGGAGCTCATCACCCGCTTCATCGCGACCATGTCATCTATCCGCGCCGTTGAAGCTCTGCTGCAAAAAAAAACCAACTGGGACTCGCAAGTCCTCGAAGGACTCGTAAAAACCTCCTCCCTCGCAAAGGAGTTCAGCCGCACGCTCAAAGTCAGTGAATTCCAACAGCAGCTTCCGCCGCAAAGTCTAGTGACCGAATTAAAAGTTCTTTCCTTGGCCTTGCAATCTGAAATCAAGGGAAGCTCCCTGCTCGCGGAAAGGGTGGCGGATCTCGCCGAAAATTTTGCGACCTTGATCCATGACTTTGATTCCTTGAGCGCCGAAAGCCGCGGCGGTCAATCGAGCTTCTTTTTAAATCATTATCGTGATTGGCGCATTGCCCGCATCGCGGGACTGCGCTCACTCGTGGGTGTGCTCACGGGCGGAGTGATTTGGCTGTCGACGGGATGGACCATTGGACCTTTTCTCGTAGTGATGGCCGCGGTCAATTGCGGCCTCTTCGCGAATCGCAATGATCCCCTCAGCGCCCTAGCTACAACCATGAAGGCGTCTCTTTGGGCCTATGCCCTGGCTTTTGTGGGACTCTACACCATCACTCTCGGCGCCCCCGTCGTTGCCGTTTACCTGGCCGCGATTTTATGTCTTTTCCCGGCGGGTTTGTTGATCGCGGATACGCGCACCTCTTTGACCGGAGTTATTTTTGCCGCGAATTTTTTGGTTTTTCTTTCGCCTTCTCGATTGATGCTTTTCAATTTGCTTCATTATCGAGATTTAGGTCTGGGGTTTTTCGGGGGTTTGGCCGTTTCGTGGTTGGTTTTCAAAATTTTCTCTCCGCCCACCGCTCAGCAACAGATCGATCGCCTTAGACAAAAAATTGTTTTGGAAATGCGGCGCATGGCGAGCGGCCTTTACACTTCACGAACCGGCCTTTGGGAAACGGGAATGTACCGCCAGGTGAGCCACCTCATGAAATTAGCGGTCGATCTCGAAACCTCTGCCCAGGCCTCTAAGGTGATCGAAGGTGGTTTAGCCGCCCTGCATGTCGGCCGCGAGATCAGCCGCCTGCAGGATCGTTTAGGTAGCCCATTGGATTCGCCCGCCCTGCAAAATCAAATGCAAACCGTTCTACGTCTCTTTTCCCAAGCAGATATACCCCCCAGCGAACGCATTCGCGGACTGGAAGAACTGGCCCTGGCGACCCAAACAGAGGCCGGCCCTCTGGCCGAACAGCAAACGCGAGAGCGTTTAGCAGCCTTGATCCACGAAATCAATGACGGACTTGAGCGCTATCCCGAATTTTTCAAAATCTGAGAACGGCTCACGCTCTTTCGCGATTTTAATCAAAACAAAATCATATTTGCCAGTTTTCCTCGGCTTCTGTATTACATATACAAATTTTTAATTATTTTTAGTCGAGGTTTACTGGATCAAAAAGAGCTTCTACCGATATTATGGAAGAGAGACTGATTTAACAAGGATGGAAAAATGACATTGTTTAACTCAGGAATCCGCAAACAAGAGGAAGCTGACAAACAAGAAATGCGTGAGAGCGTTCGCGAAAGAATGGAACTCATTCTGAACATGATGACGGACGCCAACGGACAGGTTCAGGTCACAACCCAAGTTTTCGAGCGTACCACCGTCTACACGGTGGCCTGCCCTCAACATTTTTTGGGCCAAATCATCGGGACAAAGGGGAAAAATATCATGGGACTGCGCTCTGTCTTTGGCGCCATCACCGCCCGGCTAGGCTTTCGCTCCATCATCGAATTGCCCTTTGCTCATGAATCCGAAAAACCCCTGCGTGAAGGCAAAATAGAAATCTAAAAGACCGAAGTGGGTTTAAGATCGCAAATAGCGAGACCACCGGCCAATTGACCATTTTCGCGATGGTAAACGCCACAGAAACATTTGTATTTAATCAGCCATTGAGCAGGGCCTTTTTTCTCCCAAACCAAATGCTCCGGGATAGGATCTTCCAAAATGGGAACCTGCTGTTCAAGCATTCTTTGCACGATGCCGTTGAGTTGATTTTGAAAATACTCAGAGCGTTCGAATATTTCGTAATAGGGAAGTTCCCGCATCTGCGGAATCGTATAGGACGAACTCGCCCAGAGATTGGACGAACGGAAAAGCGGAGAAAAATCCAATCCGCAAATTTCAACGTAGTCATCGGCGAGCACCCGTTCCACGATGCCCGAAGGAACGACAAGTTCAAGCCGCTTGAGGGCCGCCACCAGCAAATTGCCAGTATGTAAAAGCTCATGTGAATCAGAATTTGTTTGCATAGTCTCCTTGAATAAGACAAAGCCTTTTTAAAAGCAATGCCTAAATAGACTCAAAAATCGGCGGCAAATCAAGCCTGGGGCTCAATTTCTTCCGCTTCGGCCTCATCTTTTGTCAAAAAGATACGCTTGTAGGTCGTTTTAAGCATATTGTTCGGGCTTTCGCTCATGAGCATCGAGAGCCACTTAAGATGCTCATGACCCGATTGCTCCATCAAAATTTTAATCGTTGCCGTCACCGGAATGGCTAAAAGCAAACCCAGCCCCCCCCAGATTTCACCCCAAACAATCAAGGCGATGGTGGAAGTGGTCGCATTCAAATCCAATTTTGAACCCAGCACTTTAGGGGTTACGAAGTTCGCGACGGCGAAATGGATAAAAACGCAAATCGCGGCGAGGCCTGCAATATTTCCCAAGCCCTGCGCTTTGGTGAGCAGATCCAAGGCCGGGATGAGCCAAGACAGAACGGCCCCGACAAAAGGGACCAGATTTAAGACGCTCGCCATGGCCGCAAGGAGCAACGGATTACCGACGCCGAAACAATAAAACAACAAAGTGAAGAGAGGCCAGGTCACCGCCCCGATCACCAAATTTCCTAAAAAGTAAGCGGTCACCGCATCACAAATCTTTTTCCAGGTGTGAGCGCCCTCTTCCGGCGTTTTATAAATTTTTGCCAGAACGCAAGCAAAGGTGGTGCGATCCGCAATAATGAAAAAGGTGAGAATAGGACACATAATTCCAAAGGTAAAAATGGTCAGGGCCGTGCCTAAACCCCGCAGCAGGTGAGAACCCACCATATCTCCCAATTCTGCGCCCTGAGGCAGATGCAGGGGATTTCCAGAGGAAGATGGTGGCGGGGGACTCGCCCGAATCGATGAGAAGCGATCAAGCCATTGTCCCATATTTTGCGAAGTCGATGCGATGAGGTGGCTGACGGACACTTGGTAACCTTTTAAGAGAACCACCATACCCGGAATATTTTGATAAATAAGAAAGGCTAAACCCAATAAAAACAGAGTCGCTATGCTGATCAACGTGATCGAAGAGATCAAGGTCGAAATGCCTTTTTTATTCAATCTCTGCAAAAGGGGATCAATAAAAGCAAAAAGAAAAAAAGAACAGATCAGCCAGAGAAAAATAGCGGCGGCGTTGTTGATCAGGATTCCAATGGCAAAAATAGCGATGATCCAAACCGGCACCGTCAAAGACATGGGAAAATCAGAGGAATCCTTTGTCGAAAAAGGATTCGGTATTTGATCGTTTTTTAAATCCATCGGTCGTCCCTTGCTTGCGCGATCGGTTGCGCGGTGATCTTGCCAAAAGATTTACCGCCAACGAGGAAGGGATACAACCAGGAAATCTACGGAGCGGCCGCGCAGCCATTCCATTCGCCTTTTGGATTACTCTGAAGGAAATCCTTGATCCCGTGACTCCGACCCCAAGAGGCTAAGGAAGTCTGAGGGTTGTTAAGGTAAAAAGGAGCGTGGTAGGCTTCGACGATCATAGGCCCAACGCCATCTTTTTTTAAAACGAAACGATCCCAGTCCGTACAGAGAGTTAAATCGGCATAGGACAAAGCCCGATTAAAAGAACTGCTCGGATTCGCTAAGTTGTAGAGGCTGCTCCATAAACTTTGCTGATCGCCAGGGTCTCCAATCCGATTCATTTTCCAATTGCTGTCATAATTTTCAGGTAAAGTACTGAGCTTTCCCCATGGCCGATCATAACCTAGCATCCTTTTCGCGACCCCTTGGCCAAAGAGGGATTCTCCTCCGGCCCGGGTGACATAGATCACCGAATCGCAACCCGCGGCCTTGAGAAAAGCAACGGGATGAAGATCAGACCATCCACCGGCCGAGAAAATTTTCTCTTCCCCAGCCTTTCCTGCCATGCGGAAGGGCTTCCAGCGCGCCAGCCCGGGCTCGGCCGGCGAAAGACTCAAAGCGGTCAGCCACGGGGCGCTTCCCAAGCTTTTGAAGCGCCGGCTTTTTTCATCGTGGGAAAGATCAAAACCCCTTCCCTGCGAATCCTGCCAAGACGAGGTGATTCGGCCTTGAGTTGCAGGGTCGATGTCACCCCAATAGCCGAAGCCGACATTGTCGTAATGCTTGTAAGAATGGTTCGCACCGAAATGAATGTCTTGAGACGAAGCGTACTGATTCAAAAGATCTTGGGCTTCGTCGGCGCCCGGCCCTAAAAGAACGGCCGTGCTGGGGAAGCTCGGAATTTTTTCACCGATCGGATGATTCACGATGTTGACGGCGTCGCTGTAATCATGGTCGTAATAATTTTGCAACAGTGAAGTCAGATCGCTTTGGCAAGAAGGGCTTTGCTGTATCAGCTCCTGCCACGTTTTGCCATTTCCACGCGGAGCACACTGCGAAATCCAACTCGAGAATCTCTGCTTCAACTTCGCATCCCAACCTTGGCCGGCGTAAAAGCTAGCGACTTTTCCGATCTGCCAGGCGAAAGCATCAAAATCAATGAGGCCAGGGCGGTAAAAAAGATTCTCATCCGTTTCGGCATTGAAACTTCCAAACAGCAAGATGGACTGCCGCACTTCATGGGAATAGAAAGCGATTCCTTTAAGCAGATCGGGGCTGGCATTTCCGTTGCTTGCGTAAAAAGTTTTTAAACTTTGCACCAAGGGAAGGTACAATTGTGGATTAAGCAGGCGCGAGCTCTTCAAAACCTCTATGAGATGCGCAATCTCCGCTTTTTGTGAAACGAGTTTCTGCCCCAAGGCGGAGACGTTTTCGTCCGTGAGCCATTGCATCGTCTGCAGGGACTCTGCAGGAATTTGGCTGCGAATTTTATTGATGGTTTGATAGATGTCCAAGGCTGACTGCATCTCTTTTGAAGTTCTCATGAAATCCAAATAACCCTGAAAAGATTTGATCAAAAAAGAAGCCTGCTGCCTTTGGGTTGAAAAGTCCGCACCATCCACGAAGGGATTGCGAGCGATGCTCTCGAGTAAAAACAGATTGATCGAGGCCGAACTGCCCCCGGCTTGCTTTTGCGGAAGGCCGAAGACCTCGACCACGCGGGACAAAGCCCCCCAATGAGCAGGTGCAAGCTCGCCGTTTCCACGCAGAGCCAAGCAGTATCCAGGTCGCTCGACCGAACTGAGCTGGGCCAGCTCCGGCGTCTGTCTGTAAGAAAGAACCAGCGTCGCGATCAAAATGCACGACAAAACGACAATGGAAGAAATCCAAATTTTTATTTTTTGTTTCTTTATTTTTTGGGTCATGGGATTTATTTTAACCTAGTTTTTGCAAGACAAGTCAAATAGACGGGAAAAACTAGGCCAGACCGGGAAGAAAAAACTGGGTGAAGACATCCTGCCTTCAAAAGAGAATCCTTCTCTCACCCCTCCCTGTTTTTTATCTCAACACCCACATGAATTCTTTGCAAGGATTATTTTAAGAGCTCTTTTAAGAGCGCAGGGGATCTGCAAAAGGGCTAGTTTTTAAAAAGATTTATGAGGATTTTGTGAGGGCCTGAGACTGGCTCCAGCCGCGATAAAAAAAGAACCCAAGCCCGAAGATCAAACCAAAGAGGGTTCCACCGACGTGAGCGGAGTAAGCGACGCCACTCGCCAAGCCATCCGGAGTGGAAAGCAAGCTAGCAAAATCCACAAGTAAAAAAAGGGGGAAAATTAAAAGCGTCGGCAAATAAATAAAACCATTATGACCCGGAATGGGCGAGATGAAATAAAGAAACCGGACCCTCTTGCGAGGCTCCACTACGCAATAAAAAGCGAGCAGGGCACTCACCGAGGCACTCGCACCGATCATCGGGACGGAACCGTGCGCGTTCAGCAAGAGAAAGGCCAGTCCACCGAAAGCTCCGCCTAGAAGATAAATAACGAGCAGCATGCCACTTCCCGCGAGAGCCTCAACGGCGGTGCCCAGCGCGATGAGAAAAACCATATTGCTGAAAAGATGGATCCATCCCGAATGCGAAAATTGATAGGTCAACCAAGCCAGGGGCCGATCGAAGGTATAAAGACCAAATTGAAAAACGGACTGGTTGAAATAATAACTTTTAAAATCTTTCAACTCACTCTTCCAACTTTCAATGCGAACCGCATCCCCTTTGAAACTCATCGTCTCGGCCTGCTTCAGAAAATCAGCGTCACGGATCGCAAACATTCCCAAGGTTTCCATTTGTTCGGCATTGCTCGCTTTCAAATGCAGAACCCATTCGGGCTTCGCGAAAAGAAACTCGGGGGAAAGCGTCTGTAAATACTGAAAATAAAGACGCCCGGCGACCTGTACGCTTTCGTTTTCCAGAACTTTTTTTTGATTGTACTCTTCGTTATTCGTTCCGCTGAAAATCAGCACAAAAATAAGGACATTCAGGAGGGTCAATGTCCAAGTCAGCGGAAAACGCGCCCAGGGCTTCAGGTTTTCGGGGGCGGGTAAGATCATTCCACACCAAATTTTTCTTTGAATTCGTGCAGAACTTCCTGCGCGTCATCACTGGCGGGCTCGCGGCCCCTTCCCCGCTCTTCTTCATTCAGGCTCCAAGCGGCCTGAACGTAGCGTTTCTCCATCAAGGGCTTCAAGGAGGACTCTTTTTGCAAATCTCTGATCAGGATGATGGCCGAAAGATAATCTTTGTGTTTCAGTTCGTCTTCCATGAGCAAAAATCGCGAACTCACAGAGGTGAGACCGCCACGCCGAAGAGCCGCCGCGTCTGGATTCTCATCGTCTGAAAGATACTGCGCGATGGCGCAGACTTCGCGCTCTTTGTATTCGCAAACCTTGGTGAAGTACTTATCCTGTTCCGTTTTATCTTCCGTGATCAAGGCTTTCGCCAGATAGGCCCAGGCGATATCGCCATCGGACCCATTCCACAGAGATTGATCCGCCTCTTTGTTGAGGCACTCGGAAGAGACTTCGTCCGCCAAGTAAAGAGCCACAGCCAGATCCTGACGGTGAAACTGGGCATAGCCATCCACCGGAATGCGCGAGCAATGCACGTCGCTTTCACTGGAGAGATTCTTAAAATAAGTTTCCTGTGCGAGCGAACGGTAAGTGCGAAAGCCAAAGAGAAGGGCCGCGAAACCAATCGTTAAAAAAACCATGCGCATCCACGAACTCACCAATTTCTTTTCGATGAACATAGGGCCGCGGTCGTATTCTTCTTTCAACGTGATCACCAAAGTATCGGAAGCCCGTTCGTGAAAGGCCCGGCGCAGAGGATGACCGATCACTTCCAAAAATGGAATTCCGCAGAACCCCGCACTGAGAGTCCACAGCAAGGAACGCAGCAGCGCTTGAGAAAAAGTCAAAGACTCGAAACGCCGGGGATAAGAAATCACCTTCAATTGCATGAAGCGTTGCCCGGGAGTTGCCTGCCAGAAAAACAAGAAAACGGATTGAAGTAAAACCACGATCAAGGCTGACGTCCCTACCAACAGCATCCACATCAGGGCGGCTTCGTTCGAGCGGGGGTCTAATAATAAAATTGTTTTGATTTGTTTTAAAAAACCCGCTCCGCAAAAGCTCACCACGGGGGAAAAAATGAGAAAGTCAAAAACCGCGGCCAAGAATCGATCGCCCACGAAAGCAATTTTAATTTCATCTCGATGATCTTGTGGACGGCTTTCGGGGGCCGATAAGTCTCTCATTACCATGAGGAACATATCGGCGCGAAAAGGCGAAATCTAAAACTATTGAACGATTTTTACGGCGAGCACTCGACCTTGGCTGTTCAAGGAGAAATGAGCTGAACCGAGGATCGTTTTGTCACTCCCGATGAGCGTGAAAACCTCTTCGGCAGCGGATTTCTCAGCTGCACTCACCTGACGATAGTCCAGACCAAAGGCATCCCGGTAGCTCAGAAGAAATTCTGACTTCTGAGGGATATCCATGGGCTGCTCGCCGGCTTCGGCATCGATGAATTTCAAAGATTCAATGTGGCCCTGCAGAAGCTTCATCCCATAGTGACCTTGCAAGTAGCCGAAAACCAGCTCGTCCCGCAGAGTCGGACGCTCGGCAAGCTTAGCGGATTCTTGCAAATCTTTCTGCGAAAGCTCCTTCGCTAAATCATGTTCCCATTTGATGTCTTGAACAAAACCGCCGTCAAAGCTCGCAATTTGTCTTGAACCCTTGGCATTGATCATTTGCGCCGGATTTCCGACGAGCCATTGATTGAGAAAAATCGACATCACCAGAACCGAGGCGATAGAAAGGGACAGCACGGCTTTTTGATCCTGAACTTTGTCCTGAAGTCTTTTCCGTAAACTTTGTCTTTTTGGAAATTCAATCACATTGTTCTCCATATCGTTGCCCCGCTCTCAAATGGTCCGTTGATTCATTCTCAATTATCATATTTCTTATACCATTTCCTCTGCGAGGTTTATGCCGCTCTCCGTATCCAGCACAATCCACCTCAGTGGCAAGTCTTTATGCAGGTGACAAATTCTACCTTGACGTCTCAAATTGATCATCTCACTTTGAGACGTTTTTGCAGAGAGGACGAGGGTCCAGATTTTATTTTCTTCGAGCTTCCATCACTCTCTCCACCCAGGAGTCCTTACCGCTTTGCATTTCACGCAAATTATAATACAACGACCGGTCCAGCTGGACTCCCTGCCCTTCAATGCGATGTCCTTTACTCGACTCGAAGAGAGCTTCCGGGATGGAGATCTGCACCCCTTCGCCCAATTCATCGAGAGGATACCAAACTCCCACCAAAAGCTGACCCGAACTGGGCGTCCCTACGATTTCGGCGCGGGCGTTTTCTTTCAGGGCCTGCGCCACCATTTCAGCCACGGATGCAGTTTTCGCGTCGATCAAAATTTTTATCGGAGCCTGTAAACAAGTCTTCTGCGGAAAAGTCCGCAGTTCAACGGCCTCGGCCTGATCCAACTGTTTGAGCTGAACAAGATCGTCAAGATCATTGGGCAGAATTTTTTTTGTTTTGATCACCGGGCGGTCTTTGGTCAGTTGACCAATCGATTTTTCGCCGCAGACAAAATCAGAAACGAAACGCAAGCCCGCGACGAAACTTCCGCCCTGGTTGCCACGAAAATCTAAAATCAACAGCGACGCCTTTTGCAGCTGCGGCCATTTTTCTCGTAAAGGATCTTCAGCAAAAAAATCTTTACGAAAAGAAGGAACGATGATTTGCCAAACTTTGTTCCCGCGGTCGGTCAAGGTCACCTGGTCGGCCCGGTTGAGCTCGGCAATTTTTATATTCACCGAAGAGGTGTGTCCTTTGCGCTTGTAAACGAAAACACCTGAAGTGCTTCTCACCTGCCAAGGGTTTGGTTGTTCACCATTCAGAGAAACTAGAATATCGCCGTAGCGCAGGCCGGCTTTTTCTGCGGCCGAACCGGGATGGACTTTAAAGATGACGAGCTCTCCGTCCACGAACTCACTCTCAATGCCGCTTTCTTCACTGACTCCGGTCCAAATACGGGCCGCCTCTTTGGGCGCAAAGAGTTCGAGGTGGGAGACTTTTAAAGTCTGCAGCAAATTTTCAATGTCGCGCATGACAGCGAGCCTTGAAGACCAAGGCTTCACCAGGTGACTGCGCTGGAGACAGAGTCGATGCCAAGGGCGCACCTGGGCCTCGGGTAAATAGATCTTTTCAGCGACGAGATTGCAGACCAGCAGATAGGGATTATTGAAATCGCTGCCCAGGCTCCAAACCAGAGCGGCACAAAAGCAAGCAGCGGCCAAAAAAAAGGACAGGTATCGAGTCATGTTGTGGGCTCAAATAAAAAAAGCCGAGCGCAAAGGCTCGGCTTTTTGTTAAAAGAAAATTAGGCGGCGCGTTTCTTACGAGCAGTCGATGGATCGATATGGTATTGCTTTACTTTACGATAAAGAGTCGCACGACCAATTCCCAAAGCTTTTGCAGCTTCAGTCAAATTGCCTTTGTACTGAGCAATGGCATTTTCAATCGCGTGGGCTTCCAGATCGTCCATTTTTTGAACGCCTGAAGTGGCCGTCGAGGAAAACGTTGCTGTTGGACCAGGAAAAGGCAAAACATTGCCACCCGGTTCAAAATTCACGGGGCTTGAACCTGAAGCCAAAGCAGGAACACCGGCGACGAGTTGTTGTCTAAAGAAGTTATTCTCTAAACCCTCTCTCCACTGTGTCGGCGAATAAACTTGAACGGTCACGTCTTGACCTTCCCACCATTTTTTCGCGTTTTCGATTGTCTCGTGATTATCTGAAACCACGATCATTGTTGTACGAGACATTAATCCCTCCCTTTCTGATACATTAAAATCAACGTAAACGACTCACTTTGTACCTATCGGCGTTTCATCGTGAGAATGAAGGGGTTTCGCAAAATATATTTTGAGACAGTATAAGTAACGGCAATAACTGGACTTTCGGCGGAGGCAAAGGAGGCCTTTACAAAATGTGGAGTTTCTTGGGGGGAGTTTTTTTTTGGGGGGGGGAGCTTAGGAGGTTTTTACAGCCTGCTCTCTGCGAGCTATTTCGTTGTGACCATCCTGGGCAGCCTTACTGAAGCGCATCGTGCGCTTCAGTTCGAGGTCGTGGGGACGTTTCTAAAATCTTCTTTGGAAAATTTTTATCGACGACCTGATTTGATTTTGACTTGGAGTTTTGAGATCAAATGCACGGCCATTTTTTCTTGGACCTTACACATTTTCAATTCATCACGACGGTAGGAACGTTGTGACGGAGTTAATGTGCCCGTTTCTAATTCCATTTCGTAATCCAATTTAGAAGAGCGGATGCCTTCCAGTTCTTTGGTTTGCGTTTTGAAAAGTTTGGTCACACCCGAAAGCGGAGCCACTTCGATCCACTCTTCTTTGCCACGGTACCAGCTCACCATGCGCAGGAAGCGGGCCTTGTTTTTAGCTAAAGTGAAACGCGGATAACGTTCCTCGGCGAGCTCTAAAATATTATCGATCTCATCTAAATCAATGTCGTCTTCTTCATCCGACATCATCATATTGGCGCTGTTCGCCTGCAATTCCTTAAGAGCTTCACGCTCTTCCGCTTCGGCTCTTTTCTTGGCATCATTCTCGTCATCATCCTCATCCTCATCGAGGTCATCCTCGTCCAAGGAACTCTTCGCGGAACTTTTCATCTGTTCCGTTCCAGCGCCTTCTCTATACTTGTTCACATTTTCCAAATTTTCGTCAGGATTGACAGAGTCGTGATCTACCAAAGCGAGCCTCCCCACAGAATGTCATTATCTTAAGCACTAAAAACCACTGAGAACGTCTTAAAGTGGTGAGAGTTATACCGCAAAAAAATGAATGACACAATATGTTATATGTATGAAAAAAGGTAAAAAATCGAAATCGGGTTCCTGTCGATGGGGAACGAGTTAGAAACCTTCGAAACGTAAATGTTTCAAATGCAACTTCATCGGCAGAACGCACATCCTCAAAAAATAAAGCTTAAAAATAAGGCAGAATTTTTTAAAGCTGACGCTTCTTCATTGCTATTCTCCCCTTCCTTGATAGCTTTGTCTGCGATTCATTCAAACGAGGGGGTTTGCTCATGAAATCAGGCCAAAAGGCCGCGGCCTTTGCGCTTTGCTTGTTGCTTCTTCCGCAGACAGGCTGGGGTGATGAGAAATCCTCGGTCTTGGCTTCAAACTCGGGACTTGGCCTTAACGATGTCTCTTACCATTTTGATGCCAACAAATTGGAGAATGCTAAAAATTCTTTCCATTTTCTCCGTTCCTTTGTCGACTACTTCTTCCTTGTGGTTCAGCACAACGAAAACTCTCTTCCGACTTTGCAGGCCAGCCTCGGCTCGATTGGTTGGTGCGTGGGGGACGCACACCCGGAGAACTTTGGCTTTTTGATTCAAAATGACGGTTCAAGCCTTTTTTCAATGAATGATATGGACGACTCGGGGCCTTGCCCTTTAGCGATGGATCTCTTTCGCCTGCTTGTAAGTGTTCATCTTTCGGGTTCGGCCCTCAGCACGAAGCAAGTGGCGGAGGCCTACTCCGCCGGCCTTCAGCAGCAAGGGATGCGCCTGCCTTCGTCTCTGAAAACCTTGCTGGCAAAAAGCCAGGCAGGGGGCATGGCCCCTTCCCCCCACCGCGTGAACCGAGGCCAATTGGTTCGCCGGCCCGAAGATGTGGAAGCCACGGCCCAGGAACTGGCCGATCTGAATACCTTACTGACTTCGACCAAGGGCCGTTTCTCTTCCCTGGCGCGGGTTGTTGATGCTCTGAGCACCTATAAAGTCGGGGGAGGCTCGGGCGGCCTGCTCCGTTACGAGGTCCTTCTTTCCGATGGAAATAAGCAGCTTCTGCATTTGGAGCTCAAAGAGGAAACCACCCCTGCCATTTATCCTGTCGCCACGGAGGCTCTGCCGAGCACTGCCGACCGCATCGCAAAAAGTCTAGATGTGGATCTAGGACCGCAGCACTCGGTTTACTACAATGTGGTCTCTTTTGCGGGCAAGGAGATGCTCGTACGTCCCCGCTACGGGGGCGACATCGGGGTTTCATTGAAGGATCAAAACTCCTCCGACAACGATGAGATCATCTTGTACGAAGCCTTTACTTTAGGCAGCCTGCACGCCAAAACAATTCAGGTAAAAGAGAAAATCCCCGCCTTCGTAGAGGCGATGAAGAAAGACTCTTTGAAAATCGAAACCAAAGCCATGGCCGATTTTTTCAAACAAAAGTTCGCGAAACTGAAACCCCCTATTTTAGAAGAGCCGCCGCAAGAGTAGATCAAGGTCCAACACTCTGCCGTCGCTCCTTTTCGAGCAAAATTTTAATTTGCGGCCCTTGAGAAAGATGTTAGGCTTTTTAAAACTTTGTCGGAGGACTTCATGAAATTTTCACTTGCGCTGCTTCTTTGTTCCACTTTAATGTCGAGTTTTGCTTTTGCAAAAGCCAAACGCTTACCTTTAAAATCAGCTTGTGAAAAAGAAATTACGGCTGCAGGGTGTGATTCCATTTCAAAAACTAAGGCCCTTAAGCAATGTTTGAACTCTTACAAAAAAGAGCACTCCAGCTTCAAATTAGGCAAAACCTGCAAAGCGGCCCTGGGTAAAAAACACTAGAAACTTGAATCCGACTTAAAAAAAAGCCATGGGGAAACCCATGGCTTTTTTTTGGTTTGGAGTGAAGGACTTTGCGGCGGCTCCCGTCTCTATTTCCCCGGCTTCACAAAACTCAAGGTCATCCGATCACTCTCGCCGATCGCCAGGTATTTTTCACGATCCTTATCTTTCAAACGCAAGGTCGGGGGTAGATCCCAGACTCCGTCGGGATAATTTTTAGTGTCTTTCGGATTGGCGTTGATTTCGGAACGGGCGAGCAGTTTGAAACCGGCCGCTTTCGCCAAATCAATCATGGTCTTTTCAGAGACGTAGCCGTTCTCGCCGCGTTTTTCTTTTTGCGTTTGAGCCGCTCGATGTTCAACAATACCTAAAATTCCACCGGGCTTGAGGACCGCGAAAAAGGATTTAAACACCTGCTTCTCAGTTTTATTTTGCATCCAGTTGTGGACATTGCGAAAGGTCACAACCCGATCGGCCGAGCTGTCTTCACCGAGGCTTAAGTGGTCGGCATTGAATTCGACAAAGCTTGCCTTTTGCATCACGTCTGCATTTTGATCACCCCAGGCTTTTAAAGCTCCATTGCTTGAGTCATTCAAGTCAGCCTTCCGTAAAGCTCCGATATAATGACCCTGCGTTGCCAAGAAAGGCGCGAGGATTTCGGTGTACCAACCCGTGGCCGGAGAAATTTCAATCACGGTTTGGTTCGGCTGAATATCAAAAAATTCCAAAGTCTGTTGCGGATGGCGGTAGACATCCCGTTCTTTGTTCTTCGCGGTTCGGCGATCGCTCCCGACGGCTTCCTCAAGCGAGGTCGGCAGCGTTTTAACCGCGGGGACTTGGGGAACGATCGTGGTGGTGTCGGACTTGAGCTTATTGCTGGCACAGGCCGCGGCCCACGCGCAACTTAAAATAATGATGACTTTTTTCATAGGATCTCCTTTGGAAATATTATTGAGCTTCACTCGTGCCGATGTCGCGCGGATCCGCCACGGCCTGCAGTAATCCCTCGGGGCCTGCTTCTTTCGCCACCGCCATCACATTGCAACCAATGGGTTTGATCTCGACTTTGTAAGACATCGCCTGTAACTTTTTTAAGACCTCCGCCGCAGGACCTGGAGGATCTATTTGCAAAATATCGGGCTGCCACTGGTGATGATAGCGGATGCTCGCGATAGACTCATAAAGTGGTAATTGAAATTCCAACACATTGAGAATAGTCTGCGCGACGCAACTGATGATACGTGTCCCGCCGGGCGCGCCAACTGCGAGCACAGGCCTTCCGTCTTTCAAAACAAAAGTTGGCGACATACTGCTCAAAGGAGTTTTCAGTGGTTCAATGGAATCCGGCTTTCCCCCTACGGCACCGAACATATTCGCCGTGCCTTCCAGCGCCGAAAAATCGTCCATCTCATTATTCAAAACCAAACCTGTCCCCGGAACGACGAGGCCCGAGCCCATCCAGCCATTGATTGTTTGGGTCGAGCTCACCATGTTTCCTTCTTTATCAATCATTGAAAAATGCGTGGTTTCACTCGATTCATAGGGAAGCGGGTTTCCCGCTTGGACGGCCTCCAGCTTGCGGGCTGACGTCAGCGAGACCTCTTGACGGCGTTGGGCCGCATAGGCCTTTGAAGTGAGCCCCTTCACTGGCACTTTCACGAAATCGGGATCCCCCAGATAACGAGCGCGGTCAGCAAAGGCCGATTGCAGGCTCGAGGCCGCGAGGTGCAGGGCCGGTGCTGAAAGAAATCCTGCCGAGGCAAGATGATCATTTTCAAGAAAATTGAGGAATTGAATCACGTGCACCCCTCCCGAACTGGGGGGTGGCATCGAGATCACATCGTAACCGTGAAAACTTCCGCGCACGGGCTCACGCCATTTGACCTGATAGGATTGCAAATCCTGCGCGCTGATCAAACCTCTTTCGGACCGAACATAAGAGAGGATTTTTTGCGCCACCGCTCCCTGGTAAAATCCCGCGCGGCCGCGTTGAGCAACCGCCCGCAGAGTTTGCGCGAGATCTTTTTGCACGAGCCGATCTCCCGCCTGCAAAACTTTTCCGTCCTTCGCGAAAATGGTCTTTGCCGCGGGATGAGACAATAAAATTTCGGAGCGCGCAGCTAAAGCCTTCGCCAATTGCGGATAAACGGGAAAACCTTGTTCGGCCAGTTCTATGGCCGGTTGAACGACGTCTTGGAACCGGAGATGGCCAAAGCGACGGTGAATTTCGACAAGTCCCGCGACCAAACCCGGAACACCCGAGGCGAGGATGCTATTGCGCGAGAGTTCCTTATCGGGCTGGCCGGAGGAATTTAAAAACATTTTTTCACTGGCTTTCCGCGGAGCGCGCTCGCGAAAATCAATGGCGTAGAATTTTCCGCTCGCGGCTTCGCGGTACATCAAAAATCCCCCGCCCGTCAGGCCTGTCGACTGTGGACGTTCCACGGCGAGGACGAAAGATGCAGCGACCGCCGCGTCGATGAGATTGCCGCCTTTTTCAAGAATTCGGCGGGCGGCTTGAGTTGAAGCTTTGCCTTGGGTCGCAACCGCATAATGCAGACCCGTTGCTGTGACATGATCTTCTTTAGCCCGTTCGTCTGCAGCGAAAATAACGGGACTCGGTACCGAAGCGGAGGGGTGCACCGCCGGTTGAGTACAGGCTTCAAGAAAGTAAAAACAAAATATCAGAATAAGATTTTTTTTCATTTCGAAAGTCTAAATCAGGTTCTTGTCAGAAGGGAAGATAAAGCGGAGAAAGAGTCGCTTTCTTGTTAAGAAAAATTTACGCGCTGACAGAAAATTTAACGCATGCTCTAAGAAAATTCCTAGAAAGAATCCTTAGTACAGCTCAGCTCTATCGGTTTAAGTTCGGCGTGCTCTTCAAAACCTCTCCCCTCGTCTCATTTTCGTTAAGATTTCATGATTTTGTAGCAAGCCCTACAGAATCAGTTATAGTACAGAGCATGGGAAGAAAATGTGCCTTCGATAGAACTGCTGCGCTTGATGCTGCCCTGAAGGCTTTTTGGCTCGAAGGGTACGATAAGACGACTCTGGAAGAACTTTTAGCTTGTATGCAAATCAAGACGTCGAGCTTTTACAATTCCTTTGAAAGCAAAGAAGTTCTTTTTTTTGAAGTTTTACAATCCTATCGCCAAAGTATAGGTCGAGAGCGGCTCGCTTTTCTCATTGACGACAAATTGGGCGGCCGCGAAGCTTTACTTCTTTACTTTGATCACCTCGTGCAAAAAAAATCCCGGGGCGACTACCCTCAAGGTTGTTTCATGATGAAAACGGCCGCCAATCTTTCAGATCCTCAATCCACCGTCGGTCATGAAGTGATGAGCTCCATCGCAAAGCTCGAAAAAGGTTTTTGCGCAGCCCTGCGCCGAGGGCAGAAAAGCAAAGCGTTCCACCTTCATTTCAAGCCCGAAGAGATGGCTCGGCTCTTAGTCATTTCGGCCTACGGAATCAGCGTTTTAACTCGAACTAAAAAAAGTAAAAAAGAACTCCTCAGCTCAGCCTATGCCCTCATTGATATGCTCACTGTGAAGTCTTAAGGAGATTTTCTCATGTGGATCGTCCGTTTAGCCCTGCGCCGGCCCTATACAATTGCCGTGTTCTGCCTGTTGATCTTTCTGGGAGGAGTGCTCAGCATCAAAGGCATGTTGATTGATATCTTTCCCACCATCGATATTCCCGTGGTCGGTTTGATATGGAATTATCCCGGTCTTTCGGCCGAAAATATGGAAAAGCGAGTCACGCTTTACAGCGAGCGGGGGATGACGACCACCGTGAACGGAATTTCTAAAATTGAATCGACTTCCACTCCAGGCACGGGTCTGGTGAAAGTTTATTTTCAACCGGGAACAGATATTGGAGCGGCGATCGCGCAGATCAGCGCGACCTCCGCGACTTCGCTGCGCTCGATGCCGCCGGGGATGCAGCCCCCCTTCATCATTCAATCAAATGCATCGAGCGTTCCGGTTGCGCAAATCACCATTTTCAGTGAAAGCATTCCGGAAGAAAAACTTTTTGACTACGGTTTGAATTTTATCCGCCTTCGCCTTTTCACCGTCCCGGGTTTGGCCACGCCGGCCCCCTACGGAGGGAAAAGTCGGCAGATCAACGTGGACGTTGATCCCGCGATTCTCAATTCGAAGGGTCTTTCGCCCTATGATGTCGTCACCGCCCTGCAATCTTCGAACGTCATTTTGCCTTCGGGTTCCGCCCGCATCGGGGGCTTTGACTACGATGTCGCCTTGAACTCAAGTCCTGAAATTCTCGATGAGTTCCGAAAGATCCCCATTAAAGTCGTTGGTCCCCAGGTGGTCACGATCGGCGATGTCGGGAAAGTGACGGATGCCTATTCGGATCAAACCAATATAGTGAGGGTCAACGGCCATCGCGCGACCTATTTGAACATCATGAAGAAATCAGATGCCTCGACCCTTTCAGTGGTCAACGAAACCAAAGCGGTGCTTCCGAGCATTCAGGCCGCCGCGCCGAAGGGGATGAACCTGAAACTGGATTTTGACCAATCGGTCTTCGTGCGCTCGGCGATTTCGAGTGTCTTGCGAGAGGCCTTGATCTCTTCAGGTCTCGTCTCGATCATGATTCTTTTATTCTTGGGCAGTTGGAGCAATGTCATCGTCGTCTGTACCTCGATCCCACTCGCGATTTTAACCGCGATCATTGGTCTTAAGCTCACCGGGAATTCCATCAACATCATGACCTTAGGGGGATTATCCCTGGCCATCGGAATGCTCGTTGATGATGCCACCGTGGCGGTGGAAAATATCCACCGCAATCGGACCTTGGGGCTGCCTTTAACGAAGGCCATTCTTGTTGGGGCCGAGCAGATCGCCTTACCGGCCATTATGGCGACGCTGGCCATTTGCATCGTGTTTTTCCCGGTGGTCCTGATCACCGGTCCGGCTAAATTTTTATTTACGCCGATGGCGCTTTCGGTGGTGCTTTCGATGATGGCCTCTTACGTTCTTTCGCGAACGCTGGTCCCTTTGCTTTCGCGCTTGCTGTTGGCAAAAGATGATCATGCCGGGCACGACGCCAGTCATGAGAAATTCCCCCGCTTTGCCCTTTTTTTTCGGAACCTCGAAAAATCCTACGGCGATTTGCTCGAAAAATTCCTGCAGCATAGGGCCTTTATTTTGTGGAGCTCATTGGGGGTCTTCTGCATCACTTTGCTAACACTTTTTTCCATCGGCTCAGATTTTTTCCCGGTGAGCGACACGGGCCTTATGAAAATTCATTTTCGCGCTCCTTCAGGGACCCGGATCGAAGAGACCGAAAAAATGGTCGCCCAAGTCGAAGACCATATTCGCAAATCCGTCCCCGAGGACGAGATCGCGACGATCAATTCGATGCTGGGGGTTCCCACTTTCTTCAATTTAGGTTTCGTTTCAACCGATAACGTCAACGGCGGAGATGCGGAAATATTCGTGGCCCTCAAAGAAGACCATCATCCCACCGAAAAATACGTGCGCAAAATCAGGGAAGACCTGAACCTCAGCTTTCCCGGTTCCAAAATTTATTTTCAGTCGGCCGATATCGTCAGCCAGGTTTTGAATTTTGGCGTGAGCGCCCCGATTGACGTGCAAATTGAATTCGCCGATATTCGCAAATCCTACGGCTATGCCCAGCAGCTGATCCAGAAAATGAAGGCCATACCCGGCATGGCCGATGTCACCTTGAAACAGATTTTTGACTACCCGACCCTGCAAATGAACGTCGATCGGGTCCGCGCCTCTCAGGTCGGCGTGAGCCAACGCGACGTTGCGAACAGCATGCTGATCTCTCTTTCGGGAAGCTCTCTGGTTGCGCCTTCCTTTTATTTGAATCCTACCAATAACGTGACCTACCCCGTGGTGGTGAAAGTTCCGCTGGTGAATCTTTCGAGCGTCAGCGATTTGCTCGTGACTTCGGTGACTCCGGGCTCAGGCGCCGCGGGCACTGCCGCAGGTGTTGGACAATTGCCGCAAGCCCAAACCCAACGCCTCGGAAATTTAGCGACGATGGTATCTTCGACGGGAATGAGTTCGGTCAGTCACAACAACGTGCAAAGGGTTCTTGATATCACCGCGAACGTTGAAGGACGCGACCTGGGTTCGGTGTCCTCCGCCCTGCAAAAGCAGATCGCCTCTTTAGGTGAACTCCCTCCCGGAATGAAAATCGTCGTACGTGGCCAGGGAGAAGTTATGAACGATTCGTTCCGCAGCTTGGGTCTGGGTCTTCTGATCGCGATCTTCCTCGTTTATCTTTTGATGGTGGTGCTCTTCCAATCTTGGATTGATCCTTTCATCGTGATGGTGGCGGTCCCCGGGGCTTTGGTCGGCATTCTGTGGATGCTGCTTTTAACCGGCACGACGATCAATGTATCCTCTTTCATGGGATCGATCATGGCGGTGGGGATTGCGGCCTCCAATTCGATTTTGATGGTGAGTTTTGCCAATGAGTTGCGGGTGGAAAAAGGCCTTTCTCCTTTGGCCGCGGCCCTCGAAGCCGGGATCACCCGCCTCCGGCCGATCTTGATGACGGCCTTCGCAATGATTCTGGGAATGGCACCGGCCGCTCTTGCTTTAGGCGAGGGCGGAGAGCAAAACGCCCCCTTGGGCCGCGCGGTGATCGGCGGGCTTTTGGTCGCGACCTTTGTGACTTTATTTATTGTTCCTATTATTTACTCACTTTTACGCATCGAAATGCCAGCGAAACACAAACTGGATGAGAAATTGAAATTAGAAGAAGAAGGGCTGACGCCATGAAGAAGTTGATCCATTTTTTAATCAATGAATTGCGCAATGCTGGAAAATCGATTCAGTCGTCCTACCGGGCCGCTCCGCCGGAGTTGCAAAAAGGGGGCAGGAGAATCCTGCTCGGGACACTCGTTATCGCCGTCCTTTTCATCGCTCGGAATTACGGACGTAATTATCTCGAGCATAAAAACCTGGAGGAAGAGCTGGCTCGGGGTCCGCAGGTTAAAACGGCCGTGGCCTTGCTTTCACCCGCCGAACGCCGCGTGAAAGTTTTAGGCGAAGCCAAACCTTTTGCGAGCGTCACTCTGTACGCCAAAGTGAGTGGTTACCTCAAAGAAGTGAAAGTGGACAAGGGCGACGTGGTTAAAAAAGGCCAGGTCCTCGCGATCATTGAATCGCCCGAAACCGATAAGGGTTTTCAGGCCGCTCAAGCCGACGCTAAAAATAAAAAAGCCATCGCGCAAAGGATCGCAAAACTTCTCGCACGGGACCTGGTCTCTCAACAGGAAGCGGACACGGCCCAGTCGGAGGCCGATGTGGCCACCGCTCACTTTGAATCGCAAGAGATCTTGAAATCCTACGAAATTCTGCGCGCCCCTTTTGACGGCACCGTGATCTCCCGTTTTGCCGATCCAGGCGCCTTGATGCAAAACGCGACGAGTTCGCAAACGAGTGCATTGCCTGTTCTTGCCATTTCTCAAGTCAAAGAGCTGCGGGTGTACGTGTATCTAGATCAGCGAGATGCGCTCTTCATATCGAAGGGAACTCCCGCGAATATTTCGCTCACCGAAAATCCTGATTTGCAGATCTCGGGTCATGTCGAACGCATGTCGGGTCAGCTGGATGAAAAGACCAGAATGCTGCTCGTAGAAATTGATCTCGACAACAAAGAAGCACGGATCGTTCCGGGAAGCCTGGTCGAAGTGACCCTGAATTTAAAGACCCTTCCGGGCATTCAGGTCCCTTCCGAAAGTTTAGTGTTGCGCGAAGGCAAAACCGTTGTGCCGGTGATCAACGAGCAAAATGAAGTCACTTACACCGAGGTCAAAGTTGTCGATAGCGATGGTAAAAATGTAAAAGTTCAATCGGGCTTAAAAGAAGGCCAATTGGTCGCCTTGAGTTTGGGCAACACGGTCCTCGAGCATGGCAAGGTCCGTCCCGTGATCGACCCCGCCGCCCCGAAAGCAAACACCAGCACGGCCTCTTCTGCGCCCAAAGCGGTAGGAGCAAAGGAATGAAAAACAAAATTTTATTTATATTAGGAATGAGCCTATTCTTCTCTTTTTCCGCCGCCGCGGACGAGGCCACGGCTCCCCTAGCCGCTCCTGTGGCAGCTCCTGACGCCGCGGTTCCTGTGGTTCCGGCAAAAGTGGATGCGAAAGTCATTTCTTTAGAAGAAAGTATCTCCTTGGCCCTGCGCACAGCCACGTCGGTGCTGAAGGCGCAACGCGATCAACAGTTGGGAGGCACCCAGGTTTTGCAAAGCTATTTGCAGTTTTTGCCGAATCTTTCCGCCCAAGGCGCCTACAATTACTCAAAAGGAAAAAACTATCTATCCTCTTCGGTTCCGACTTTGGTGGACGGCTCCAGTTACGGAGCGAACTATTCGATCTCGACGACCTTGAATATTTTCAATGGCTTTGCGGACTATGCAGCCTGGCAGGCCGCGGACGAGCGTCGTGGCGCTGCCGAGAAGAATTTGTTACGGGCCAAGCAACAAATTTCTCTCGACATCACGCAGGCCTATTTGCAGACGATCCTCGATCAAAAATTAGTCGGCATCGCTGAAAAAAACCTCAAGGCCTCGAAGGACCGGCAAACTCTGCTCGAAGAGCAAACCAAGGTGGGCGTACGCAATAAATCAGATCTGTTTAGGCAACAGGCACAGACCAGCGCTGACGAGTCTTTTTTGATCACGTCACAAAACAAATACCAAACCGATTTGATTCTTTTATTGCGAAAACTTCGCATCAATCCCGACGAAAAATACCAATTGGCCGAACCTCCGCTCGAGGATCAAGTGGCCAAATTAGAAGCTAACATCTCCAAACTCAGTACAGAGGAAATGATTCATCAAGCTCTAGAGAATCGCAAAGACTACGACGTCACTCGCTTGAACGCCGAGGCCTCACGTCATGATGTGACTTCGGCGCGATCTAATTATTTTCCTCGCTTGGATTTCGTCGCAAGTTACCTGACCAGCTCACGGCGCTTTGACTCCCAAAGAGCGAACGATTTGAACGTCGTTCCGATCAGTCAATCCACTCTCGACGAGCAATTGCGTAATCAAGGTTCTTATTTTTACGGCGTGTTGCTGACCTGGAATATTTTTGACCGTTGGACCGGGGTTTACGGCGTCGAAAAGGCCAAGGCCACGGCCTTTAAGAGCGAATTGGATGCCGAAGATTTCCGCAACCAAGTAATCGGCGAAGTGAAACAGGCTGTGAATGACTATACGGCAGCAATCCAGCAGCTGCAGTCCTCGCAAAAAGGCCTGGTCGCCGCCCGCAAGGCTTACGAAGTGACCGAGGGCCGCTACGAAGTGGGATCGCTCAACTACGTTGATCTCGCAACCGCGCAGGCGGCTCTCGTGCAGGCTGAAGCCACGCGCGCGCAGGCTCTGATTGGCTATGAACTACAAAAGCGCGTCGTTGATTTTGCCCTAGGCACGACAGCCACAGAGTAGGATGCCTTGTTACTTGGCGTTTCTTTCAACGGCCGCGGCAAGTTGTTGCGCGATGAAATCCTTCAGGAGAATTCCTGCGTGCTGTAACTGCTGTGGGACAAAGGATGAAGTGGTCAATCCCGGTAGTGTATTCGTCTCGAGATAAATAATCTCTTGCTGGGCCGTCAGCATAAGATCTGTGCGGCTATAGCCAAAGCAGTTCAAATGATGATGGGCCCTGATCGCAACATCCTGAACCATTTGCAATTCCTGGTTCGACAAAGAGGCCGGCGTAATTTCTGTCGTCCCCAGGCCCAAATACTTCCCCTCGTAATCGAAGGAGCGTCCCTGATCTAAAATGACTTCGGAGGGCGAAAGCGCCCGCAGCTCTTGACCCTTTCCCAGGACCGTGACCGTGAGCTCACGACCTACGATAAAGGGCTCACCCAGAAATTGCCCTGAACCCGAAGACTTCATATCCGCAAGAGCCAAATCGAAAGTTCTTTGATCTTTGATGATGTGCAGGCCAATACTTGATCCGTTCGCGACCGGCTTCACCACGATTTTAGAATACTGAGTGAAGAATTTTTTTAAAGGCTCTTCCAGGTCGATATCACCTTCATTCGAAAGAACAATTTGTGCAGGGACCTTGATCCCTTCTCTTGAAAGGATTTCTTTAGCGAGAACTTTGTTAAAACAAACATGGCTAGAGCGCGAGCCTGAACCCGTAAAGGCTATTTTTGATTTTTCAAGAAAATTTTGAATCGCGCCGTTTTCACCTTCCGCTCCGTGAAATCCCAAAAAAATAACCTTGCCTGCCAATTGAGAAAGAATGTCCTCTTGCAAAGATTCCGCAAAGGGGGGTGCGATCGTCACAAAGGGTTTTTTAAAGGCCTGTTCGTGAGCGAGCAGTTCGTCACGGGTCACCATGCTGATACGACCTAAAGGATTAAAAAACCACAGCGCCCCAAAATCGAAATTTCGTATCAAATTTTGCGCTGATGCGACCGACACCATGCGCTCGTCCGAACTTCCACCAAAAAAAAGAATTGAATTTTCCATAACTTTCATTCTAGAGGTCCTGACCTTGAATCGACAAGGGACATCGGAACTTCTAGTCTTTTTATTGGTCCTTTAGGCCGCCCTTTTTTAGTCGTTCGCCGAATTTTGGAATTAAACAAACTTTTAAGGCTAAATGACCCGGCATAAAGAAAAGTGATGGCTCTGCCACAGAAAAGCCTTATAGCTAAAGACTGACGCAAGGAGATCCCGTGAAAGTCAAAAAATACCAGCCGACCCTCTCCTTAAAGCCCACTCAATTTTCTGTGGGGATGATGGAGGTCGAATATAAAACCCTCGAAATGCAGAAACTCAGCAAAAAAAAACGCGCGAAACTCGTTCGCGAAAATCCCATTCCGGTCGTGATCTCACCTTGGAAGGAGTTGTGCATCACGGATCATCATCATTTTTTATTTTCCTGCTGGCACGCAAATATTCATGAAGTTCGCGTCAAAGTCGTCAAAGACTATTCGCATTCCCGCCTCAGCTATCACCGTTTCTGGCAAAAAATGGCGCGGGAAAATTTGGCCTACCTCTATGATCAATTTGGTAATGGACCACAAAAATCTCTTTACCTTCCCTTGGATATTCGCGGTCTCGCCGACGATCCTTACCGCAGTCTGGCATGGATGGTCCGCAAGGAAGGCGCTTTTGAAAACACCACCCAGAGTTTCGCCGAATTTCAATGGGCCGACTTTTTTCGCCAAAGAAATTTATTGGACTCGCAAGGAAGAAAGGGATTTCATCAGGCTGTGCAAAAAGGCATTCGCTTGGCTCAATCCAAGCAGGCTAGAAGATTACCCGGATTTATCGCTCAAAAAAAATTGGACGCTGTCACGACAAAAAGTAAATACGTCCCGAAGGCGCTCAAGAAGGGCGCGCTTGCGACGAAACCTATTTTGAGGAAGTGATATGAAACCAATTTACATCGGCACCGCAGCCTGGTCGATCCCGAAAGACCATCGGGATTCCTTCCCGCCTGGAGGAAGTTTACTTGAAATGTACAGTCAGGTTTTGAACGCTGTGGAAATCAATTCTTCTTTTTATCGGGATCACAAAGCCGTCACCTATGCGCGCTGGGCACAAAGCGTGCCTGAACATTTTCGCTTCTCTGTCAAACTGTCAAAAGTTTTCACCCATCAACAACACTTGAAAACAGGCGAAAAAAAACTGGCCGAAAACCTCGAAGCTCCTTTGCATTTAGGCTCTCGTTGGGGCTGCCTGCTTGTACAAATTCCGCCGAGCCTGGCCTTTGATCGTCAAGACGCATTTTCTTTTTTTAAAGAACTCCGTCAATCCTATCAAGGGCCGGTGGCCTTTGAAACGCGCCATGCCTCTTGGACGACCCCCCAGGCCTTTGAGCTTTTCCAGAAATACCGGCTTTCAGCCGTCATCGCCGATCCAGATCCTTACGGAGTAAAGCCCGAGATTTTTTTGGCGATGGCGGAAATCATTTATTTCCGCCTGCACGGCTCACCAGAAATTTATAAAAGTGATTACAGCGAACGACAGCTTCAAGATTATGCCGAGCAGATGAAAAAAAGAAGTTCTTCTTCAGCCGGCGTTTGGTGCATTTTTGACAATACAACTTTTGGCCATGCGACAGAAAACGCCCTTCGCTTGCAAAACCTTACTCAAGCACGGGATTCCACTTTTCCGAACCCTTCGGTGCGGTCGGCAACAATGAAAATTTAGTGCCACCCTTCGCGATTTCACCGGCAGGATCCGGCGTGAAGAGTTCAACGCCTCCATGTAAAATAGAATCCATGGAGTTGACTTTGATCTCTGAACCGAAGAGACCGAGTTTGGCTTGCACGCCCACCTTACGCCAAAAGACGGTGTTGGTGCGAATGAGACGCACATATTTGCTATGGATATTGATCTGCACGATTCCAAGCTGACCATTTTTGGAGAGTCCGATGCTGGTGACCGTTCCGATTCCCAATCCGCGAAAGGTCACGGCGTCACCCGCGCTCACAGATTCTAGATTGGGTGACTCCAAAGTATAGGCCCGGGTATTTTCCAAGGATTCACTCGATTCACTGACGAGCTTCCCTTTAAATTCCGTTTCCTCTTCGCCCTCGGCCGGACCAGGTTGGACCGCGATGTAAGTGCCTTCAAACAGAGTTTCTAAACCACTGATACCCTGAAAACCAACTTTGGGGGCCACGATCCAGAATTTGCTGCCTTTGACCGCAAAGCGGCTGGCATCCCTCTGCAATTGCACGTAGGCCACGACACTTTTATTATCTTCAGCTAAGATGATTTCCTTCACCACGCCGATCGTTACGCCACGGAAACGAATGCGAGTTTTCTCTGGCTGAATACTCGAGGCATCTTCAAAAGAAATTTCGATCACCGGGCCCCGTTGCCGAAGATAACCACGGAAAAGCCAAGCGGACAATAGAATGGCAACCACAGGAAAGAGCCAAACATACCAATAGGATTTCACTTTTGCTTTCGTTTTACTGACTATTGCTGCTGCCATTTTCATCTTTCCATAAGAGTTGAGCGTCGAACTGCGAAGAGGCCACCATGGTAAAAATCACCACGAAAAGAAAAAGTACGGAACCTATCTCAGGCTCCACCTGCGTCCAAGGTCCTAATTTCATGATCGCGACAAGCACGGCTAAAAGAAAAATATCCAGCATCGACCAGCGCCCCACCGTTTCCACCGCCCGGTAAAGCTGGGTTTTGAACTTAGTGTGTTTATTGCTCTTCGCCGTCAAAGAAAGGTAGAACAAAGCCAGAAGTTTTAAAAATGGAATCAGCACGCTCGCCAGGAAAACAACCAAGCCAATGACCCAAGAGCCATCTTCAACAAGGGACTTAATTCCACCCAATATGGTGGCGCTGTTGCGCCGGCCATAAAGTTCGATGGTCATAAAGGGAAAAAAATTGGCCGGAATATAAAAAATCAAAGCCGTCAGCGAAAAAGCCAAGGTCATTTGCAGCGATCGGGGACGAACCCGGTCATTCTTGTGCCCGCAACGTTCACAGTCGATACCGTTTCCCAGATTTTCACCCGCAGGAATGTGATAGGAGCAGGAATTACAGATAAAATAGCGCGTGATAGGGCCGTCCGTCATGCTTCTATATAGCCTTGGCTGCAAGCAAGATCATACTTAATTCGTGAAAGACGGGAAAATGACATAAATCCGGGCAGCTTTTTCGAATTTGACAAGTTGGCGGTTTGAGCATTTGAATGGAAAAAGGAGATCAAGATGCCAACCTGGAACCCGCAGCAATACAATCGATTTAAAGAGCAGCGTTCCCAGCCCTTTTTTGACCTGATGGCTCTTGTCCAACGAAAAGACCAACAGCACGCCGTGGACCTGGGCTGTGGCACCGGAGAACTGACGAAAAGCCTCCACGAGAAATTGCAAATTAAAGATTTATGGGGAATCGACTCTTCAATTGAAATGCTCGACAAAGCAAAGGTCTTTGCGCAGCCGGGTTTGAAATTTGAACGGCAGGATATCGCGCAATTTCGCCCCTCTGCCAAACTGGATTTGGTTTTTTCCAATGCGGCCTTGCAGTGGGTGCCAGAACACGAAAGGCTTTTGCCACAAATTCTTTCGTGGCTGGCTGCGGACGGTGAGGTCGCCATCCAAATGCCCTGTAATTTCGATCATCCCTCCCACCAAATCGCGGCCGAAGTAGGCCATCGACTTTTTCCAGAAAAATTTTCTGCAAAAGGACGCCTCCGCGAAATTTTATCCCTCGAGCGTTACGCTGAAATTTTCTATAACTTGGGCTTTCACGAGCAAAGTTGCCGCATCCAAATTTATGGTCATCCCATGGGCTCGGGTCGTGACGTGATCGAGTGGACGAAAGGAACTCTGTTGACAAGTTATCAAGCGGAACTGAACGAAGACGAGTTCGCGCATTTTCTCAAAACCTACGAAACCAGGCTCATCGCTCAAATTGGCGAAGGGCCTTACTACTATGCTTTCAAGCGCATGCTGCTCTGGGGGAGGAAAGGCTAAGCCCTAAAATATTAACACTTGTCAAAAGTTTAGATACCTCCTCTTCTCTAGAGGAGTCTTAAGAGTACTACTCTACTGCCACCCTTCTCGCGGCTGGGGCTAATAAAACCAAAAAGTCCTTTAATCAGAAGCCTTTACACATCTCCATCATCAAATTGTTTATATCATGGCCCTCTTCTCGCAACGCTAAAGGTTCAAGGAGCCGTCTTTATATTTACACAAGCGGGAACTTCTTCTCGCAAACGGGCGGATAAAATCTATGAAATTAAAATCACTCGCTATTCCCATGGCCTTTGCCCTGACTCTAATGAATTCTACCTCTTTTGCGGCAGGCGTTGGCAGCTGGACGAATACACCCACGGACTGCTCTACTTATGAAGACGCTTTGGCCAACATGCAAAGCCTAGCTTGGATGGAAAAGACATCGGAAACCCAACAAACCGTCGCCTATAAAAACTCCCTCAAATTTTACAATGACCTTTACTCGAAAATTCTGTACGCCAACTTTTTACAAGATTCGTACGCATTTTTAAATCTTCAACAGCATTTTAAGTATTGCGATAAAAGTGGTCAGGTGATCATGGAAAATCTTTCCTGGGATCAACTGATTGAAAGATTAGGGCCAGAAAAATCAGCTGAGCTTAAAAAGCAATTGGAAGCGACTCCAGGAGTTATCCACGGTAATACCGTGATGATTGGTGCGGCCGTTATTGGTATAGGAGGATTAACAATACTGGTTGCTAGCGGAGCACTGGCCGTTGGCGCCCCCGCAGTCGGTATGATTCTTCTGCTTGGCGGAGCAGCCGGGACTGGTTTGACGGCCTTTGGAATCACGGCCAGCTATCTTCCTCTGGCTGGTCGCCAGATCCTCCTGCACTTCGATAAAGAACACAGGCAGGAGCTAGACCAAGCTGCTCAAAAATTGGCCCTTCGGCAGGTGAATGACTTCGTTGGCTCAGGTCGAGAACAAAACAAGCCAAGCCTTCCTTAAACAAGTCCCTTTAATTGTTTAACTAAGATGCCTTCCCCTTCCAAAAACTCCCCGCAAAAAAGCGGGGATTTCTTCTCTGCGCTCAAGATCCTTTCAAATTATTTTGTGAATTTCACTGAATTCTCTATACCAGCTCTTGAGTTGGAACTCTAGCTCTAGAGTAATTCATTCTGCGCATTTCCTCCTTGTCAGATTCTTTGAGCACCGCTAATAAAAACTCATTGTCCTTTCAACGATCTTGAGGAGTAAGCATGGCGGCGGCGATTTCGGCAGGTGATACGGCTTGGTTATTGGTGGCTTCGGGTTTGGTGCTGTTAATGACACCGGGCTTGGCACTTTTTTACGGAGGCATGGTGCGTGAACGCAATCTGCTGTCGACCATGTTTCAAAGTTTTATCGCCATGGCTTTGATCAGCGTCCTTTGGGTTCTGGTGGGCTTCAGTTTAGCTTTTGGTTCTAGCCTGGGAATCGTCGGTAATCCCTTCACCTATCTAGGATTTTCAGGGGTCGGCTATGAGCCCAATGCCGCTTTTGCCGCGACGATTCCCTTCGCCCTTTTCGCTCTTTTTCAAATGAAATTTGCGATCATCACTCCTGCCCTAGTGACAGGCGCCTTCGCCGAAAGAATTCGCTTCAAAGCTTATTTGCTTTTTGCCGCCTTCTTCAGTTTGTTTATTTACTGTCCCATCGCGCACTGGACTTGGCATCCCGACGGATTTTTACGGCAAATGGGAGTGATTGATTTCGCCGGCGGAACCGTCGTGCATATCAGCGCCGGAGTTGCGGCCCTCGTGGCTGCGCTGTTCATGCGTCGCCGCGCCCACGGTGAACATCTGCCTAGCAATATTCCTTTTGTAATGCTGGGAACAGGACTTTTGTGGTTTGGTTGGTTTGGTTTCAATGCGGGCTCTTCGCTCGCGGCAAATGGCCAAGCCGTTCAAGCTTTCTTGACGACAAATACGGCCTCGGCCGCGGGCATGCTCAGCTGGATGACCCTCGATTGGATTTACCGCGGAAAGCCTTCGGCCTTGGGCGCTTGCATCGGCGCAGTGGTGGGACTTGTCGCCATCACTCCAGCGGCGGGTTATGTCTCGGTCCTTTCGAGTTTGCTGATTGGTTGCCTTGCACCCGTCGTGAGCTTTTACGTTGTTCGTTTGCGCTCACGCACGGGCGTGGATGATACGCTGGACGTCTTTCCTTGCCATGGTGTCGGCGGTATTTTCGGCATGCTGGCAACCGCAGTCCTCGCGCAGGAAGTCGGCGTGATCAACGGCAACTTCCACACCTTAGGAGTGCACTTCCTCGGACTTTTCATCGTGGTGGCCTACACGGCGGTCATGACATGGGGAGGTCTCTGGCTGATTCGCAAAATCACTCCGCTTGAGATCAGCGCACAGGATGAACTCATTGGCTTGGATTTGCACCAACACGGTGAACGCGCCGTCTGCCTAGATGTTATTCCAGAGTTCCAACCCCGTATCCGAGATCCTTTGCCGCTTGCTCCGGAAGTTCACTAGGGGGCATAATGGTAGAGCAGAAGATGATCCAGCTCTCCGGGGCCTGAGCCTCGATACACGAATTTATTTTTTTCGAGAACTCGAATGGAATGGATGTTCAAAGGATGGACGACCGCAGAAATTGAAATTTTTTGCGGCAAAAAAAGACTGTATTCCAAAAGGGCCGCACAGACTTCGGAAGCAAATCCTTGCCCTGTTTGCTCTCGAGGGAAAGCATAGACGATATGCGCGAATCCAGGCGACTCTTTCGCTTTCGTAAAGCCGCCATAGCCGATGAGGTTTTTCCCTTTATAAATCAGGTAAAGACCTAGGCCCCATTGTTTTTGCAGAATTTCACTTTCAGAAATCCACATCTGAATTTCCTCTCGCGACACGTCCATATCTTCAAGAAGAAATTTTTTGATGTGCGGGTCCTGGAGCAGAGAGAGGAAGAGGGATTCGTCATTTTGCCGAAGTTTACGGTAGAAAAGATTTTTAGAGCGGGGCGAATCCATTTTTTAATGATTGAGGAAGTCTATTTATTTTTCAATAGAATTGTTTGTTCACGCGGGAAACTTCCAATTCTGGAAATGACCTCGCACGATCGCAAAAGCAAATCCTATTGCTCAAGATCATTCACAAAGCCACCGAGTTTGATTGCTTCCTCAGCAAAGCGATCTTAAAATCTTCATTTTTTTGCCCCTGAAGACGTGCGGTTTTTAAGCTGGGGATCTTTTCGTTCGCGGTTTGTAGGGGCTGAAGCCGATCGCTTCTTGAAAATTCTGTTCAATATAGAGGGCCACGCGGATCTTCTCGCGGCCCCAGCTAACGATGCGAGAGAAAGGCCTCGCCTCCCACAGATTTTTATACAGGCTGGGAGAGCCCTTCTTCGCTTCGCCGATGATTCGGGGAATCAGGGCGGTGATCGTTTTAAGGAAGGCGATGTATTCTTTTCGAGATCTCGCGCG
>WBZN01000134.1_pt1 | contig 106532 bp, 109 predicted proteins | sample 5204281 | NCBI WGS metagenome assembly WBZN01 (sample SAMN12344347, study PRJNA552823) | activated sludge metagenome | biome: Activated sludge suspended growth; feature: Nitrification reactor; material: Wastewater; isolation source: activated sludge from nitrification reactor of wastewater... | reverse complement strand
GCGAACTACGACCCTGGCAGGGAGCGCTTCCAGGTTGCTCACTACCAAACAGACTTGGCGCTCAGGCGGCACGGCCAAGCGCAGCACCAGGCTGGAACAAAGTGAAAGGATGTCTACGAATCACACACCAGATTTATCTGTCCACACGCCAATGGGTAATGCCAGACGGTTGGAGAGCTTTCAAACGTGGTTTTGCTCACATAGCTTCCATCCCGGGGAATACATTCCGTCGGCATGAGTTCACCACCGTGGAAATGGGAGACTTGTTTCCATTTCTGCAGCACGGCTGAACCGTCGAATGTCAGTAGATACTCCTCACACCAGATGCCGGGGGCGGTATACCGGTTGCCGGCTTGCTGTTCGCGAATTTCATAGACCCACACTGTCTCACCCGCTTCGCTGTTCCGAACCGCTTTGGGAGCGCCCAGCTCCTGCCTCACCTCAGTTTGTGTCGCCCGCCCTTTGACTGAATCCAAATACGCCGCTTCTTTATTTTGAAAATGACTGCAGGCGGTGATCGCGATGGAAATGGCGATCAGGCCGAAGGTCCATGTGTGTTTCATCATCGTGCCTTCCGATTCGACAGTGATCCGGTCTGCGCGGTCCGCTGGATATGCGGGATTGTACACCGATCGAACGGATCCGTCTGCTTTCGGCGTTTTTCTGCTCGCAATCTGGTCGGTCAGGAGGAGTGTTGGCGTATCGCGTGTGAAAAGGCGAGAGCGCCCGCCTGGAACGATCTCGCGGAGTGGCGCGATCCTGCCTCATCGAAGAACGTGGGGAAACCGGGTGAGCGGACGCACCCCGAGTGTGAAGTCAGATCATAGGGTGGATGATGGGAAGGGAAAGCGCGGGGAGAATCAGACCGCTTTTTTAACCAGACCCGACCGCAGGCAGCGCGTGCACACGCGAATACGCAAGGCCGACCCGTTCACGAGTGCCTTCACACGTTGCAAATTGGGATTGAATACGCGCTTCGTCTTATTATTTGCGTGGCTGACGTTGTTACCGGTCTGATGCTTTTTCCCACAGAGATCACAGGCAAATGCCACGGCCCTACTCCTTTGTTGCGGCGTCTTTCAACGACTAGTCCTTGAATGGGAAGGGATGCTACCATAGCGCCAGGGGCCAAGACAAGCTGCCGGGGTGAATTCTCCTTTCAGGATACCCTCCTCCGCTCTCGTCGCACCGCACTTCATCTGAGGACAGGGTTATGGATCAGGTCACGTTGATCGGTTTGCTCGCGGGAACTTTGACGACAATTGCTTTCATTCCTCAACTCCAGCAAACCTGGCGGACGCGTTCCGCGCAGGATGTGTCGCTGGGCATGCTGCTGACGTTCATCATCGGGGTCTTTCTCTGGTTGGTCTACGGGCTGCTCCTCGGCGCGTTGCCGATCATCCTGGCCAATCTCGTGACGTTGGTACTGACGCTGGCCATTCTCATTCTGAAACTCCGCTATCGTGCCTAGTGGTATCGCCGTTATGAAGCCGCGCTGGTCAAGTTTCGCCTTGACAAGTTTGGTCACGCTCTCCTAAAGTTTGCTTCTTTTCAGACACCTTGGGTGAAGGGAAGAGGGTGCGAAACCCTCGCGGTCCCGCCGCTGTAAATGGGGACGAAACCCGTGTGTGCCACTGTTCGCATTGCCGAACGGGAAGGCGCGGGGAGTAGGATGAACCATGAGCCAGAAGACCTGCCCAGGGAGAGACCCTTTATTCCCTCGTGGGCTGGGGAATAGGCGAGGATGATGTTGCGGGTGCAATCCTCAGGGTTCCATGTTGGCCCTGGGGATTTTTTTATTTGCGCGCCGTTCGACTCAGTCTCCTCGGCCGGTTTGTCATCGGATGTCTCGGAGTTGTCTGGTATGTCTTGCTACCTTGCCTCGCGCTGGCATTGGGAGATTCCCCCGGAGAACATATGGTGATGAAACGCCGCCAACAGGGCATTCTGACCGGCATGCCGTTCATGGCCAACATCACCCCGCGCACGTTTATCGACGATGCGGGACGCAAGCTGTATGTCGCCAAAGCTCCGACCCGGGTTGTCTCGCTGGCGCCGAGTATTACGGAGATGTTGTTCGCGCTCGGGTTGGATGAACAGGTCGTCGGCGTTACAGACTTCTGCAATTTTCCGGCGGCGGCCACAGCCAAACCGAAAGTCGGGTATAGCAATCCCAACCTGGAATCGCTGCTCGCGCTCAGGCCCGAACTGATCGTGGCGCCGCGCGAGTTCCATCGCGCCAACGTGCTGGCCAAGCTCGAGGAACTGAAGATTCCGGTCCTCCTGCTCGAGGCCACGTCGTTGGAACAGGTGTTCGCGCACATTCATACCTTGGGACGGATCTTTGATCGCTCGACCGCCGCCCATGCGCTGACCGCCGAGATGCGACAACAGATGGCGGAGATCAGCCGTCGAACAGAAGGCCTGCCGCGCACCCGGGTGCTGTACGTGATCAATAGCCAGCCGCTCATCACGGTCGGGCCAGGCAGTTACATCCATCAGATGATCGGCTTGGCCGGAGGCACCAATATCGCGTCTGAAGCAGCCACGGCCTATCCGCGCCTGACCATGGAAACGGTGTTGAAGGAAGATCCTGAAATCCTGATTTTCCCACGAGGATCGGTCGAGACGGTGCCGCGAAGCGAGCAGGAAACCTGGCGCCGCTGGACCACGCTGACCGCCGTGCAGCAGAACCGCCTTCGTGAAGTGTCGGCGGATGCACTCAATCGTCCCGGGCCTCGTGTCATGCAAGGGCTGGAAGCGCTCGCCAGGGTCATCCATCCCGAAGCCTTCTCCTCTGACGCGGCGACGACTCAACCATGATGCCATCCGCCGGCCATCCCACGTCACCTTCCCCTGCGCTGACATCGCCATCGCCAACCCTCACGCCGCATCTCACGCAGTCCGCCGCCAACCCTATCGGGACCGACCGACTGTTTCAGGGCGCGATCCTGACTCGCTCGCGTTGGTGCGCCGTCATGGCTGTGCTGCTATTGCTGTCGGTGATGCTCGTGATGCTGTGCTTGCAACTGGGGACCCAGTACATCGGCATGGGACAGATCGTCGGGCTCTTGTCGTCCGCGCTGTTTGGGACGGCGAGCGAATCAGATGCGCTCCGGACGACAGGGGTCATTCTGTTGCAGGTCCGGCTGCCGCGGGTGTTTCTGGGATTTCTGGTGGGAAGTTGCCTGGCAGCCGTTGGTGTGGCCCTGCAGGCACTGCTGAGAAACCCCCTAGCCGATCCCTACGTGCTGGGCGTGTCGAGTGGCGCGGCGCTGGGCGTGGCTGTTGCGGTCCTGTTCGGGATCGGCACCACGGTCCTCGCGTTGTCGCTGTTACCTGTCTGCGGGTTTTCGGGTAGCCTGGTCGCGCTGCTGGTGATCTATCGCATGGCGGCGTCCTACGATCGACTCCCCATTCATTCGGTGCTGCTGGCAGGCGTGATCCTCAATGCCATTTTTTCCGCGCTGATTATGTTCATCACCTCCATCATGGAGCCGAACCGCTCGTTCGGAATGATGGCCTGGCTGATGGGGTCGTTGACGGCACCCGGCTATCCGGTGCTGAGTGCGCTGTCCGCCTACCTGCTCGTCGGCCTCGTGCTGCTCTTGAAACAGGTCCGGGTGCTGAACGTTCTCGCCTTGGGTGAAGAACCGGCCCGATCGTTGGGTATCAATACGGAACGGACCAAACGCGTCATCTTCCTGCTGTCGGCGCTGATCACCGGGGCGGTCGTGTCGTTCAGCGGCATGATCGGGTTTATCGGCATGATCATTCCGCATGCGGTGCGGCTCGTGGTGGGTGCGGATCATCGATTGCTCCTGCCGGCCTCGGCGTTGGTCGGGGGCATGTTCCTGATGGTGGCGGATACCATGGCTCGCACGCTGTTTGTCCCGTCTGAAGTTCCGGTCGGCGTCATCACGGCATTGGCCGGTGGTCCCTTCTTTGTCTACCTGCTGGTCTGGCGAAAGGATCGGCTGGCATGAATCGACATCATGGAGAAGAGACGCGGCTCGGTCACCACGTCAGCGCCAGCATGGGTGCGGACCGCGCCTATGATCTACGCGGGCTGTATTTCTGTTACGGCAGACCCGGCGCACTCGATGGCAGGTGGGTGCTCCAGGATGTGACCCTGCAGGTCCAGGCCGGGGAAATTCTCGGGATCGTCGGCCCCAACGGATCGGGCAAGACCTCGTTGTTGAAATTGTTAGCCAAGCTCGCCGTGCCACAAACAGGCGACATCACGTTGTTCGGCCGTAGTTTGGCTGTTTTGTCGCAGGAGGAAACGGCTCACACGGTGGCCTTCGTGCCGCAGGAACAGGCGCAGCTGTTTCCATTCACCGTGGCCGAGACGGTGTTGATGGGACGTTTTCCGCATCGGCAGCGATCCCGCTGGAGCCTGGGTTTCGGATGGGAAGATCAGGATGATTGCCGGGCCGCCGCGCAGGCCATGGAGACGATGGATATTGCGCATCTCGCCGCCCGGCTGGTGACCGATCTTTCCGGCGGCGAGCGCCAGCGAACGATGATTGCACGTGCCCTGGCCCAGATGCCCCGCCTGTTGTTGCTGGATGAGCCGACGGCGTTCCTCGATCTTCAGCATCAAATCGACATTTGTTCGGTACTGCGCCGGCTACGTGATGAGCGGGGATTGACGGTGGTGATCGTCTCGCACGATTTGAATCTGGCCAGCCAATACTGCGACCGCGTCGCGATGTTGAAAGACGGCAGGGTGGCCGCGATGGGAACATCCCCGGAAGTCATGTCGGTCGAGATCCTGCGTGAGGTGTACGGCTGCAACGTGCTGATCGATGCGCATCCCGAATCGGGGCTGCCTCGCATCACGCTGCCTGGGCCATCTTTGCTGCTTCACGTGTAGGAACGGAATGTTGCGGGAGGGGTTTGTGCCCGGCCCACCCGCGTGACCGGAAAGGGCATGTCATCATTGGAGAATGGAGTATCAGGAAGACGCCGTCAGCGTCGGGGAAGATGGTGCAAAACCATCACGGTGCCGCCACTGTAAGCGGGGAGTAACTCTGCAGGAAGCCACTGACTAGGTTCGTGAAGCGTCGCTGGTGAAGCGTGAATCGCAGGACTCTGAGGGCTTGCGAGATGCGTTTCACGAGAGACGAGTGACGCTCCGGTTGGGAAGGCGTAGAGACACGATGAACCGCAAGTCAGGAGACCCAACTGACGGCTGTTACGACTGAGCCCTTCGAGCGAAAGGGAACGTCAGCATGGTGAAGTGTGTCAGAAAATGGTCTGTCTGTTGTCTATTGTTGCTCATCGCGAGTGCCCCGCCTGTCTGGCCGGCGGCCGTCGGTGCCGAAGAACGGGATGAACCGGAATCGGTCGTGCAGACCGAAGAAGTCGTCATCTCGGCCACGAAAACACCGGTGCCTGCGACGCAGGTGACCAGCGCCGTCGAAGTCATCACGGCGCAAGACATGAAAAAGCAAAATATGCGGCAGGTGGCCGACGCCTTGCGGTTAGCCCAGGGACTGGCCGTCTTTTCGAGCGGCGGACCCGGCACGGAAGTCAACGCGCGAATTCGCGGAGGCAGTTCCAGCCAGACGCTGGTATTGATCGACGGCGCCATCGTGAACAGCGGAACGCTGGGCAGTTATGATTTTTCCAACCTGACGATCGACAACATCGAGCGGGTGGAGATCCTGCGCGGCGCCCAAAGCATGTTGTGGGGGTCGGATGCGATGGGTGGCGTCATCAATATCGTGACCAAGAGAGGCCAGGGTCCGCTCTCGGCGACCGGCTTTATGGAATACGGCTCGTTCGCCACACTTCGCGAGGGCGGCACGGTGTCGGGCAAGCAGGGCCTGGTCGACTACAGCCTCTCGCTGTCCCGCTGGGATACGTCCAGCTTTTCCGCCGTCAATTACCGCCGCGGCGCCTCCGAACGGGATGCGTTCCACAATTGGCAAGGATCGGGACGTATCGGCGTGGATCTTCCGCGCGACGGCCGGTTGGATTTCACCATGCGCTGGATGAATTCCGATACGCAGCTCGACAACGTGTCGGCGACCTTCCCTGCGGATGTCTACGGGTCGAAGATGCGCAGTCAGCAGTATGTGTTCAGCGGGAGTTATGAACAACCGATTACCGGCTGGTGGTCGCAGAAGCTGACGCTCGCGCGATCGCAGGAAGCCTCGCTGTTTTTGCCGGGAACGTTACAACGGAGTCTCGTTGACGGGTTGTTCAGTACCCCGTTCGGGTCTCCGAATGAAACCCGCGTGCTCTCCAATCGTCTGGAGTGGCAGCACAATTTCCAGATCACGAAGCTGCTTCTGCTCAACGCAGGGTATCAATTCAGAGAACAGCAGGGGGAAAACGACACGGGACTGATCAATCGCATTTTGAGTTCCCATGCCGGATTTGCCCAGGCGCAATTCAATCTCTGGGATCGGGTCTTCGCGACGGCTGGTGTGCGGCACGACAGTTACAATGTCTTTGGCGATGCCACCACATATCGACTCACCGGCGGGTATTACCAGAAAGAAACCGATACGAAACTGCGGGTCGGCTATTCGACCGGCTTCAGGGCACCCAGCATGAATGAACTCTACTTTCCGAATTTCGGCAATCCCAATCTGGGTCCGGAAAAGAATCAAAGTATGGATGCGGGGATCGATCAGTATTTTCTCTCCAAACAGTTGAAACTTAGCGGGGGTATGTTCTGGAACCATTATCGCAATCTCATCGTCACGACCTTCGATCCGGGGTTTTGCGCGCCGTTCAGCACCTTTGGCTTCTGTCCGCAGCAAGTCGGAGAAGCCTCCACGAAGGGGTGGGAAGCCGGCCTGTCCTATACCTATTCCAGCGATCGGCCGTTTCTGAAAGGCGTGGTGGTACAGGCGCAGTATACGAATACGATCACGCGCGATCTGGGCGCGCACACTCGTTTGCCGCGTTGGCCGACCGACCAGTGGAGCGCCTCGGTGAGTTACCAACCGATCGATCCATTGTGGATTACCGTGATCGGCCGCTATGTCGGGTCGCGGTTCAACACCACCGGTGATCGGCAAGCCCTGCCGGCATTCGATGTCTGGTCGCTCGCCGTGACCTATGATGTCACGAAGCAGATGCAGGCCTATCTGCGAGCCGAGAATCTGTTCAATGAGAAGTATGAAGAAATCGCCAGTGCCGGTACGCCGATCCGGTCGATTTTCGGCGGGCTGCGAGTCACGTTCGGGGGAAAATCCTAATTCATCCATGAGACTCCCATGGTAATGCCACGCCCTCGTCTGGTCATTGCCGGCACCCACAGCGGTGTCGGCAAAACCACGGTCACCCTGGCGGTTATGGCCGCCTTGAAGGCCAGGGGCCTGGTGGTGCAACCCTTCAAGGTGGGGCCGGATTTTATCGATCCCGGTCATCATCAGTTGGTGACCGGGCGGCCCTCGCGGAATCTGGACGGCTGGATGTTGAGTGACGCGGTCAATCGGTCGATCTTTTCACACGCGTCGGCCGATGCGGATCTGTCCATCATCGAAGGCATGATGGGCCTCTTCGACGGGAGCTCCGCGATACACGACCAGGGCAGCACGGGTGCAATGGCCAAACAGCTCCACGCGCCGGTCTTGTTGGTGATCGACGGCAGTGCCATGGCGCGCTCGGCTGCGGCGATGGCAGCTGGGTATGCGCGATTCGATCCGGGGCTTGAGGTGCAGGGCGTGTTGTTCAATCGAGTGCGAAGCGAGGGGCATTACCGCTTGCTGCAGGAGGCGGTGGAAGCGGCGACGGGTCTGGCCGTCGTCGGGTACCTTCGGCCTGACGCCTCGGTGACCATTCCGGACCGGCATCTCGGCCTCAGGACCGCCATTGAGGCTGGGTCCTGTGACCTGTACGATCGACTGGCGCAATCGGCCGCGGAGACGATTGATCTGGATCGGGTGGAGGCGATAGCCCGATCGGCCGGACAATGGTTTGAAGAAGATCGGGCCAGTCAAGCCGCGGCCGGGCGGCAAGAAACGGTCCGCGTTGGTGTGGCCTATGACGGCGCCTGTTGTTTTTATTATCAGGACAACCTGGAATTGCTCCAAGCGGCCGGAGCTGAGATCGTGAAGTTTTCGCCTGTGCATGATGCCTGTCTGCCCGAGGTCGATCTCTTGTACTTCGGCGGCGGGTATCCTGAACTCTATGGCGCGGCGCTGGAACGCAATGCGAGCATGAGAGCCGCCGTGAAGCAGTTCAGCGAGAGCGGTGGTGCGATCTATGCGGAATGCGGGGGCTTGATGTACTTGACGCAAGCCATTCGTGATGGAACCGGCGGCCGCTATGAGATGGTCGGGGTCTTTCCTGCCGAGGCGGTCATGCGTAAATCCGGTATGACCTTGGGCTACCGGATGATCGAAACGACGCGGGCCTGTCTGCTTGGGCCGGCCGGCACGTCAGTGCGCGGGCATGAGTTTCACTACTCTCTTCTGGAACCGAAAGGCGACCTGGCATATGCCTGCAGGCTGACAGATGCAGCGGGCCAGCCGGTTGGTCAGGATGGCTTGATGCTAGGCAACACCCTGGCGTTGTATAGTCACCAGCACTTTCGGAGTTGTCCCGAGATGGTGGTCCATCTGCTCCAGGCGGCGCGACATGAGAAAGCCATTCGCCGTGGCGTGAAGAAGGGGTGACATGACAGACCGGGACGAACATGCCGCCAGGATGCAGCGCCTGAAAGCGTCGGTCGATCGACGAATCGAAGCGGCCCAGGAGGAAAAGGGGCTCTTGATGGTCTACACCGGCGCGGGCAAGGGAAAAACGACCGCGGCCCTCGGCATGGCGATTCGTTGTCTCGGGCATGGTATGAAGGTGGCCATCGTGCAATTCATCAAGGGCGCCATCGATACGGCGGAGGAACGCATCCTCACGTCATTCGGTGATCGTGTAACGTTTCTGCGGATGGGCGAAGGGTACACCTGGGAGACGCAAGATCGGGAACGAGATACAAAATTCGCTCAGGAAGCCTGGAGCAAAGCCGGTGAGTTCATGGCCGATCCTTCCTATGCGATGGTGATACTCGACGAGTTCAATATTGCGCTGCACCACCACTACGTCGAGGTGACGGAGGTGTTGCCCCGCCTGCGGGCGCGTCCGTTGATGCAACATGTGGTCATCACCGGTCGCGGGGCTCCGGAGGAACTGATCGACGCGGCCGATCTGGTGACCGAGATGAAGCAGGTCAAGCATCCTTTTCGCAAAGGGATCAAAGCACAAGCGGGGGTGGAGTTTTGAGAGGACCGGTGAGCAAGACCTGCGAGCATTGCCGTCAGCCGTTCGAGTGCGTCGGATACCAATGTTGGTGCGGGAAGATCGGCATTACCGAAGCCCAGATGGACTGGATTGCGACGCGGTATCAGGATTGTCTGTGCCCCGCCTGCCTGCAACAGGTGGCAGACGGTCTGTTGGGGCCGGACGCATCACGGGGTGACCATCATGATGGATGAAGAGCGGGAGCAACGGCTGGCCCTCGAGGGGCGAGCACAATTTTCTTCCGTCGAGCGCGAGGCAGTCTACCGTGCCATCTTCGAGCGTCGGGATGTGCGTCGTAATTTCCTGCCGATGCCGATTGCTGACGAGGTGCTCGCGCGGTTGTTGAATGCCGCTCACCATGCCGGATCGGTCGGGTTCATGCAGCCCTGGGATTTCGTCGTTGTTCGTGGGGCTGAGACGAAGCGTGCCGTCAAGCGGCTCTTTCAGCACACGAACGAGGCGGCGAGCCGGCGGTACAAGAAGCCCCGCGCGGAACTCTATCGAAGCCTCAAGCTTGAGGGCATCGAAGAATCGACGATCAATCTCTGTGTGACCTGCACCAGGCAGCGAGGAGGGCCCCATGTCCTCGGCCGCTCGACGGTTCGTGATACCGATTTGTACAGTACGTGCTGTGCCATTCAGAACCTGTGGTTGGCGGCACGAGCCGAAGGGATCGGGGTCGGATGGGTGAGTATCCTGAATCACGCCGCGTTGAAACGGGTACTCGGTATTCCGAAGCCGGTCAAGGTGTTGGCCTATCTCTGTCTCGGGTACGTGTCGGAGTTTGCGGTCCGGCCGGATCTTGAAACAGCTGGCTGGCGGGCCAGGCTTCCGGTGCGGGAACTGGTGCATTACGAGACATGGGGGAACAGGCTGTAGGGCAACGAAAGGAACCGGGCATGCGAATCACAAAGGTGTATACACGAACCGGCGATGCGGGCCAAACGAGGCTTGCGGGGGGACAGCAGGTGTGGAAGGACTGCCTGCGAGTCGAAGCCTACGGCACCGTCGATGAGCTGAATGCCTCCGTGGGATTGGTGCGGGCGATGAATGCCGAAGGCGGAAACACGTCTCCGGCCTCCGTGCAACTCGAGGCCGATCTGCGTTGGATTCAAAACAAGCTGTTCGATGTCGGGAGTTTGCTTGCCACCGCGCCGGGCCAGAGCTTTCCAAACATGCCGAAAGTGACTGAGGCTGACGTGACCGGGCTCGAGCAGATGATCGATCGCTGTCAGGAAGACCTGGCACCGCTCAAGGAATTTATTCTGCCTGGCGGCGGGAAAGTGTCGGCGACGCTGCATCAGGCTCGTACGATCTGCCGCAGGGCCGAGCGTGACTGCATCCGGTTAAGCCGTGAAGAAGACGTGTCCGCCGAGCTGAATAAGTATCTGAACCGGCTGAGCGATGCCTTGTTTGTCATGGCGCGATGGGTGGCCAAGACCCAAGGTGAGCCGGAGTTTTTGTGGCAACGTGAATCTGATGCCGCAACCAAGTAAACCGACGAAAAAGCCTCGGCGTTCAGGGTCCCGCCTCATCCTCGTGGTGGGGGGAGCCTCATCAGGGAAAAGCCAGGCGGCATTGGAGCAGGCGGGCAGCCGGGCCCCGAAGGCCTTCGTCGCGACAGGGCAGGGGCTGGATAAGGAAATGCAGGCGCGTATCGCGCGCCACCGTGCGACGCGTTCCGCCGATTGGGTCACGGCTGAGGTGCCGCGTGATCTGGCGGGCTGGTTTCAATCGGCGGGTTCCGGCTATCGCACCGTCGTCGTGGATTGCCTGACGCTCTGGTTGAGCAATGTCTGCGGACGCCGCATGGCCGACATAGACATGCGAGCGCGGGTCGATGAACTCGTGCACGCGATTCGACGTAGTCGGACGCGGGTCGTGCTGGTGAGCAACGAATTGGGATTCGGCCTGGTGCCGACCAGTCGCGGGGCGCGTGCCTTCCGTGATGTCGCCGGGCGGGTCAACCAGCAGATCGCCGCCTCGGCCGACGAGGTCTACTTTGTCATCAGCGGCCAGTCGCTCAAGATCAAATAGGAAAGGGAGATACGATGACGCTCGATGAGGTGGTCGGCCGGATTCATCCCGTGGATCGTGACTGTGCGGCGAACGCTCAGGGGCGTCTCGATCGACTCACGAAGCCGCTGGGCAGTCTCGGGCGGCTGGAGGAACTGGCCGTCCATTACGCCGTGATTACGGGGGAAGTGAAGCCCAATGTGCCGCGCGGGGTTGTGTTCACGTTTGCGGCCGATCATGGCGTCGCGCGTGAAGGCGTGAGTGCCTATCCCAGTGAAGTCACGCCGCAGATGGTCTTGAATTTCCTCCGGGGCGGCGCCGGAGTGAATGTGCTGGCGCGCCATACGGGAGTCGACGTTCGAGTGGTGGACATCGGTGTGGCCTACGACTTCGGCTCAGTGTCGGGACTCATTCACAAGAAGATCATGCATGGGACCAACAATCTGTTGCGCGAACCGGCGATGACCCGCGCGCAGGCTGCACAGGCATTACAGGTGGGAATCGATCTGGCGACGGACGCTGCGCATGAGGGCATCGGTCTTCTCGGGACAGGCGAGATGGGCATCGCGAATACCACTCCAAGCGCGGCGATTACGGCCATTATGACCGGTCGGCCGGTGGCGGAGGTGACGGGTCGTGGAACCGGCATCGACGAAGCCGGGCATGCCCGAAAGGTCGGGATCATTCAGCAGGCACTGGAGCGGCACCGCCCTGATCCAGCCGATGCGCTCGATGTGCTGGCTAAGGTGGGTGGGCTCGAAATCGCCGGGCTGGCCGGCCTCATGCTTGGCGCGGCGGCGGCCCGCGTGCCGGTCGTGTTGGATGGATTTATTGCCGGCGCCGCGGCATTGATTGCCGTGGGGCTGCAGCCCTTGTGTCGCGATTATTTAATCGCGTCGCACCGATCGGTGGAACGGGGCCATCAGGCGATTCTGGAATGGTTGGCGCTGAAACCGTTGCTCGATCTGGATCTGCGGTTGGGCGAAGGCACAGGGGCCTGTCTCGGGATGGGGCTCGTGCAGGCCTCAATCAAGATTCTCACCGAAATGGCGACGTTCGAGGAAGCCGGTGTGACGCAACGTGACTGAGATTGCCGCCATGACCAGACCGTTTGTGTTCGCCTGGCATTTCCTGACGGCGATCCCGATCAGTCGACGTCACCATGTGCCGACGGTTCATGAGTTGGCGGCCTCGATGGCCTGGTATTCCACCGTCGGACTCCTGATCGGTGGCCTGGTTGCGTTGGCCGACGTGGGCTTGCGTGCGTGGGTGGCAGCCGAGGTCGGCAATGCGTTGCTGATCGTGCTCCTCGTGCTGGTGACGCGCGGGTTGCATCAGGATGGACTGGCGGACACGGTCGATGGAGTGGCCGGCGGACGGACCGTTGAAGATCGTTTGCGGATCATGCGAGACCCGCGAGTCGGTGCCTTCGGCGCGACGGCCCTGTTTCTCTCTCTATTGCTGCGCTATGCGGGATTACTGGCGCTGCCTTCACCGATGCGACTGCCCGTGTTGCTCTGTATGCCGGCGCTTGGTCGCTGGGCCATGGTCAGCCTCGCATGGGCTTCTCCTTCAGCGAGGCGCGATGGTGGATTGGCTGCGTCCTTTCTCGCGCACCTGTCTTGGCAACATGTCACCCTTTCGAGCCTTGTATTGGCCGTTGCCTTGACGATGGCCTTGGGCGGAAGCGTGGCGGTCGCGACCCTGGGCGTGGCGATTCTACTCTTGGTCTTCATCAGGCAACGCTGCCTGACGCTGCTTGGTGGCGTGACGGGAGATGTCCTTGGAGCCACGAATGAGGTCGTAGAGATTGTCTTCCTATTGTCGATTCCAACGTTGGTGATGGCCCGATGACCGGTGTGGAATTAGCGCTTGCTGCGGCGCTGGATGTCGCGGCGGGGGATCCACGTTGGTTACCCCATCCGGTCAGGGGCATGGGGGCCGTCATCGCCTGGGTGGATCATCGCATCCGGCAGTTCTTTCACAGTGATCAGGCGCTCCAATGTGCCGGAGCCTTCCTGGCGTTGGGTTTGCCGGCGGCCGTGTATGCCGCTGCCACCTGGGTGATTGCGCAGGCGACCGCGATCGAGCCTCTGCTCGGTCAAGTGGTCGGCATCGGATTGGCGTACACGACCCTGGCAGGGCGTGATTTGTTTGATCATGTCCAGGCGGTGCTCCGTGCATTAGCCGCAGGCAACCTGACCGGTGCCCGTGAAGCCGTGGCGATGATCGTGGGCCGCGACAGTGCCGGGTTGAAGGAACAGGACATCGCCCGCGCGACGGTGGAAACCATCGCCGAAAGCACGTCCGATGGCATCATTGCGCCGCTGGTGTATCTCTCTCTGGGTGGGGCACCGCTCGCGCTGGCGTATAAGGCGGTCAACACGCTGGACTCGATGATCGGTCATCGCGACGAACGTTACGAACACGTTGGCTGGGCATCCGCCAGGCTGGATGATCTGATGAACTGGGTGCCGGCACGATTGGCCGGCGGCTTCATTGCACTGGCGGCCGGCTTGTCCACCGGCCAATGGCATCGCATCCACGAGAGTTGGTACATGCTCCACCGGGACGGAGACAAACATGCGAGCCCAAACAGCGGGCGGCCGGAAGCGGCCATGGCCGGCGCCTTGGGCGTGCAACTCGGCGGAACCAATTATTATGACGGCGTGCCGCACGAGGCTCCGCTCATCGGTGGCGGCACCACCGAGATCATTCCGGAGCATATCGACCAGGCGTCCCGGATTATGATCGTCACCTATGGCCTAGGTTTGTTCTTCGCGTTGCTGTCGCTATGGGTCTCATGAGGGGCGCGACTCATGGCGGCGATGTGTACGCGGCAGCTCGTGAATCAGGCCGGGATGTCCGGGACCTGCTGGATTTCAGCGCCAGCATCAATCCCTTGGGCCCATCGCCTGCGGCACGGCGAACGATCGCCCGCGCGAATGAATTGCTGTGCCATTACCCGGATCCGGCCTGTTGGGAGTTGCGGCAGGCGCTGGCGACGTTTTGGCACCGTTCACCCGAAGAGTTTCTGATCGGTAACGGGTCGACAGAATTGATCCATCTGCTTCCCGAGGCACTGCGGATCAGGCATCTCCTGGTCATGGGCCCTACCTTTTCCGAATATGCGTCAGCCATGGCTCGCGTCGGCGGACAGACGAGCAGCGTGATGGCCGCGAGGGCAGACGGGTATCGGCCACCGCTTGAGCAGGTTCTGGAGGATCTGGCCAAGTTCCGCAACAAAAGAAACAACACGAACCCCGTTGATGCGGTGATGTTGTGCAATCCCAATAGTCCCACCGGCCAGGCCTGCGATGCCGCCATGGTCAGGAAATTGGCCCGCCAGGTGGCTCGCCTTGGTCAATGGTGCCTCGTGGACGAAACCTTTGCCGAATATTGCGAACAGGCGTCAATCGTACCGGAGGAGCTGCCCGCGCGTACCCTCGTGTTACGGAGCTTCACGAAGTTTTACGGTTTGCCGGGTCTGCGCGTCGGCTACGTAGTCGCGAATCCAAGGATCATCACCCGGATCAAATCGCAGCAGCCCCCCTGGTCGGTGAATATGCTGGCGCAGCGAGCCGCTCAAGCGGCATTGCAGGACAGCCGGCACAGCCGGCGCAGCCTTCGCTTCATGGAACAGGAGCGGGCGAGATTGGTGAACGGATTAGAGCGGTTACCCGGCTGTTCGCTATTCCCCTCGGCGGCCAATTTTTTGCTGATGGAATTACCCGCAAGACTGAAGGCGACGCGCGTGGTATCGGTGCTTCGGCGGCAAGGGTTGCTGATCCGGGATTGTTCGCAGGTGCCGGGGCTGAACGATCGTTCGATTCGCCTGGCGGTTCGCTCGCGCGCCGACAATGATCGCCTCGTCCGGTCCCTGTCGGAAATCCTCGGGAAGAGTGGCGCATGACCGGAGTTCCTGCAGAGCGCGTCTCCACCCGGCATTGGGTGGTCTGCGACACGCTCATCGTGGACCTTGGCGCACGCATGCGCGTCTTGTCCTCGGCTCCCCGAGGGGGAGGGCTTCGCACGACGCGATATATCCTGAATCATCAGGTGCCGTCACATCCCCCGGGGGCAGACTCGGGTGGAGACTGGACACATCCCTCCCATTATCTCAGACGGCTTGCGGAGACGCATGGCGTGGACTCGGACTGTGTCGGACTCATGACAGCGGTTCCCATGACGCAGTTCGTGACGCATCGGGAGGAACAAGACGGACTGTGGGTGGAGGGGTTTGCCACCGTGGGCGTGACGAATGCCGTGCGGGCGGGGGAACCGGTGCATCGAGTGCCGGGCGAACGCAGCAGTGCGTCAGCAGGAACGATTAACCTGATCCTGGTGACGAACGGATGTCTGGCAGTGCCGGCCATGGTCGGCGCAGTCCAGGTGGCGACGGAAAGCAAAACCGGCCTGTTGCGCGATCACGCCGTTCCCAGCTGGACCGGTCTTGCCGGTGCGACCGGGACGGGAACGGATGCGGTGGTGGTCGCCTCTGCCCTGAGAGGAAACGGTCCCTGGCATCCCTATGCGGGGACCCATACGGAAATCGGGTCGATGATCGGGCGGGTCGTGGCTGAGTGCCTCCTCCAAGGTTTGGCCCTGGCCGCGCGATGGGCCGAGAGGCATCGGCCCTAAACGCCGAGCATGTCACATGCCCCATCCTTCTCGCGCCAAAGCCATCGCGATTCTCGGAACCGGTTCCGATGTGGGGAAAAGCCTGGTGACGGCAGGCCTCTGTCGCCTGCTGCATCGGGCCGGGATCCGTGTGGCCCCCTTCAAGGCGCAGAACATGTCGCTCAATTCGTTCGTCACACCGGGGGGCGGCGAGATCGGGCGCGCGCAGGCCATGCAAGCCGAGGCCTGCGGCATTCTTCCCCATGTGGACATGAATCCCATCCTGCTCAAGCCGGAATCACATGCCAGGTCGCAAGTGGTGGTGCAGGGAAAAGTCTTTGCGACATTGGATGCGCGGTCGTATTTCACGCGGGGGCGAGACTCGCGCTTGTTACGCGCGGTGCAGGAGAGTTATGAACGGCTGGCCGCTCAGTATGAGGTAATCGTCATCGAGGGGGCCGGCAGCGCGGCCGAGGTAAATTTGCGCGATCGTGATCTCGTCAACTGGACCACAGTGGATCTGGCGGATGCCCGAGTGGTGCTGGTGGGTGACATCGACCGCGGAGGCGTCTTCGCTCAAATTGTCGGGACCCTCGATCTGATCACGCCGGAAGAACGAGCCCGTGTCTGCGGGATCGTGATCAACAAATTTCGCGGGGACAGGTCGCTGTTCGACGATGGCGTCCGGTTTCTCACAGAACGCACCGGAATACCCGTTCTCGGAGTCTTGCCGTATCTTCGAGATCTCGCTCTGGACCAGGAAGACAGCCTCGACGTCAACGCTCGGACGCTGCTCCCTTTCACGGCGGATCGGGTCAACATTGCCGTGTTGCTCGTCCCGCACATGAGCAACTTCACCGATTTTAACGCCCTCGCCGAAGAGGCGGATGTGTCGTTGCGGTATGTCGCAACTTGCGAAGAAGCAGCCGGCGCGGATGCGATGATCCTTCCCGGTTCAAAGACGACGCTGCCGGACCTTGCCTATCTGCGCGAGAAGGGATTCGACCGCCTGTTGCTGGACCACGTGCAGCGGGGAGGGGAATTGGTGGGCATTTGCGGCGGCTACCAGATGTTGGGCCGATGGATCGCTGATCCCGACGGGGTCGAGACCGGCGGTCAGGATGCCGGATTAGGATTGTTGCCCGTCACCACCCTGTTGGCGCGTGACAAAATTACGGAACAGATCGAGGCGCAGGCCCTGCATATTCAGGGCGCGACTTCATTGCCTGTGCGGGGATACCTCATTCACATGGGGAGAACGGACCGTGCCGGACTCCGGCCCTGCTTTCAACTGCTGCGAAGGCAGGGCGGGATTGAAACCGACGGCAAAGAAAGCCCTCGCGAGGAGGCATGTCTGGATGGTGCGATGCGGCCTGACGGGTTGGTGTGGGGGACCTATGTACATGGTCTGTTCGATCAGCCGTCTTTTCGTCGTGCCTGGCTGAACCGGCTGCGTAGCCGCAAGGGGTTATCGGCGGTTCCGCTCGAGACCTCTGAGCGCGTGAATCAGATGCGTCTGAAGGCGATGGACCGCTGGGCTGATCACGTCGATCAGCACATAGACCTCGCTCCCGTGCTGGCATGGCTCCGGTAGCGTGATCGGGTTTCATCTGCAACGCACCGCTGCCGGCATCTCTCCATGAACTTTGACACTCCCACCGTCAAGCGACCAAACTTTGGCGCTTCCATCAAAATCCTGAACAATCGAGAACCCTCCTCAGACTCACTGACCATAGTGGGTATAGTTGATCGTCCACATCTAATCATCCGCAAAATCGCCGACTTCATTTCGTTCGCCTCCCTTCGCGTCAGAAATTCTAAGTAATTGTTTTGTTTGGCACCGAACGTGCACGAGGCAGGCCGGGGCTGCAGGGGCTGACGACATTGTCAGGAGGCCAAAAATTGTCATTCGCTAATTTTGCGCTATCTTTGACAGAGGTTTAGCGCAGTTCGTGCGATGAATTCCTCACGAGCGACATCGAGAGCGGCAGGAGGAGGAGGCATGGCAAATCATTTTCTCAGCAGAATCGTAATGACGGTCGTGACGGCGGCTTGTGTGGGCGTGCCCGTTGCCGCGTCGGCGAATACCGAGGTGGAAACGGCTGAATTGCTGATCAAATTGTTGCAAGTCGGACGCGGAGTGCTGTCGGAGAACCAGGCGACGATCAATGACGCCAGTAAGGGCGACAAGGGGATTACCGGGGACTACATCGCTAACCAGGTTATCGACCGGTTCCGCAAGGCGACGAAGATCGACCTGAGTCGTCCGGCCACTGTGCCGCAGGCGCCGTTGTTCCTCGCCATGGTCGAATCGGAAAAAGAAGTCATCGATGAGGCCCAGCCCGTGATCAACAAGCAGGGCGTCGGCTTCAAAGGTATTATCCCCGCCGTGTTTGCACGCAAATCTGGCGAGCGGTTCTACCGGAAAACCGGGATTCGCATGAAGCTGACGAGCATCGATTATCGTTTTCCCGGCAACCGCCCGGATGATTTCGAATCCGAAGTGTTGCGGATTTTTTCCGACTCGCGCCACCCCAAGGGGCAGCCGTACAGCAAGGCCACCATGTTGGATGGAAGACCGGTGCTGCGCATGATGGATCCGGAATATGCCGCGACGACATGCCTCAGTTGCCATGGGAATCCGAAAGGCGAGCGCGATGTCACGGGCGCCAAGAAAGAAGGCTGGCATGAGGGCGACTTGGCCGGTGCCATCAGCATTGTCATTCCCATGAAGTAGCACGACGGCCGGGTCGAGATATGGCTGTCGCACACATTTAGCCGGTTTCAAGGGGGGATGGATTCATGAGCAAAATTGTTGTGGTCGATGATTCGTACGCCGAACTGCAGTTGATCGAAGGATATCTCAAATCCGCCAACCACACGGTGGTGTCCTATCCCAACACGGACAAACTCGAAGATAAGTTGGCGTTGGATAAGCCGGATTTGATCGTGTTGGACGTGGTCATGCCCGGACGCAATGGATTCCAAGCCTGCCGCGACCTGAAGGGTGATGAGCGGTTCAAAGGCATTCCGATTGTGCTGTGCACCTCCAAGGGGCAGGAAAGCGACAAGTTCTGGGGCCAGCAACAGGGTGCAAACGGCTACGTGGTCAAGCCGTTCAAGGCCGAAGATCTGGTCGCAGCCGTGAAACGGGCACTGAACTAACTTATGAGCGACGTTCCCATCATCCAGTCTCAACCATCCGCTTCCTCTCCGGCCCAAGGATCCTCCGCTTCATCGAGGGTTTCCGTCGCACCGACCGAAGGCGCGCTGCGCATGTGCGTGTTGACGTTGGGAGGAGAACTCTTCGCCATCGATCTCCGCCATGTCAGTGAAGTGTTCGAGGTGGAAGCCGTGACCGTCGTGCCCAGCATGCCCGGGTATCTGACGGGAGTGACCAACCTCCGGGGAACAGTGATCACGCTGGTTGATTTGCGCGGGAGCCTGGGCTTGTCGATGAGCAACACGTCACTGCCCTTCGCGGTCGTGATCCGTCACGGCGCCAGGCAGGTGGGAGTACTGGTCGATCATGTGCCGGAAATTCATACGGTGGCCCGCGAGCACCTGTTGCCTGCCATGCAGGCGGGACCGGCTGGCGCGAGACCCTGCGTGTCGGCCGTGCTGCGTCTGGATCAACGCCTGGGAGGCGTCCTGGAAGTGCCGCAGGTCTTCGCGCAGGTGGACGGGGGAAGTGCGGCAGTATCGGTCGTGTAAGAAACAGAGCTATGACGGTTCGAGGCCTGCGCGAGCAGGGATTGTGCGACCGGCCTTCGAACATTGAGCACGCAGTAACAAGGAGGAGCGCACCATGATCGGGCAAGGCGTTACCAATCGATTCCAGGATATGAAGACACGATCGAAGCTGCTGCTCAGTTTCGGTCTGGTGAGTTTCATCATCATGATCATGGCCAGCGTCGGTGTGTTCACCCTGCGGCAGCTCAGCGCCCAATCACAAACCGTGTATGTGGATTACACGGTGCCGTTGGCCGAATTCGCGCAGATGGGAACGGCGCTCACCAAGCATCATCAGATCTTGTTGGACGTCGCGTCTGCCACCAAACAAAGCGACTTTGCGCAGGAAGTCACGAAGCTCCCGCCGTTGAAAGCCGAAATCGAGAAAGCGGTCAACAACTACAAGAGCACCAACTTACGGGTGTCTCGATCAGGCCGCGACGAAATGAAGGACCTCACCCTGTTCGAGCCGGCGCTCAAAAGATATTTTCATGAGGCCGATGGCGCCCTGAGTGCCATGGCAGACAGTTTCGATCGCAACACGCTGACCGCAGCCCAGGCCGAGCAAATGCGAGCGCTCGGTGTCTTGGCCTTGACGGTCAACTTGACGCCGGCGTTCGAAAATGCCGTCAAGCGCCACAATGAGCAGGTGACGAGCATTGAAGCGGTGGCCAAGGATCTGAACGACGACGCCCAGTCTCTCGCCGCCAACGGTACGTTTATTCTCGCGGCCGGTGGTCTGGTCGCCGTGGCCCTGGGATTGTTCGTCGGATATCTCCTGGCGACCTTCTTGTCACGGAACATTACGCACATTGCGAATGTCGCCACCCAGGCGGCCGGCGGCAACCTTCAGGCGCGCGCCAAGATTGAATCTCACGATGAGCTGGGGCAGATGGCCACGGCGTTCAACTCCATGCTCGATCGTATTACGGCGCTCGTGTCGACGGAGGAAGAGCGCGACTTGATGCAGAAACGGCTGATGCAATTCCTCGTACTCGTTTCCGAAGTGGGTAAAGGAGACTTGACCCGCCGAGGCGAGGTGACCGCCGACATGTTCGGAAACCTTGCCGACGGTTTCAATCTCATGATCGCGCGATTCGGCCAGTTGTTGAAACAGGTACGTGAAGCCGCAGACCGCGTGAACAAATCGGCTGGTACGCTCCGTGATTCGGCCGGTCAGATGTCCGGAACGGCTCGCGCGCAGGCGGAAGAGTCAGTGCGAACGCTGGGCGCGGTGGAACAGCTGGCCGCCGGTATGCGTCAGGTCGCCACGACGGCCGGCGCCTCCTCTGATTCCGCCAAGCAAGTGCTGTCAGCAACGGAACGCGGAAACGTGGCCGTGCAGGAAACGGTGCGCGACATGCAGAGTATTCGCTCCGCGGTGCAACGTATGTCCAAGCAGGTGAAGGGCCTCGGTGACCGTTCGCTCGAAATTTCCCAGATCGTGTCGACCATTCGTGATATCGCCAACCAGACGAACCTCCTCGCGCTCAACGCCGCCATCGAGGCGGCGGGCGCCGGTGAGGCCGGTGCGCGATTCGCCGTCGTCGCCGACCAGGTAAGAAAGCTGGCGGAAAGTTCCACGCAAGCGACGCGCGAAATTGCGGACCTCGTCAAAGTGATTCAGACGGAAACGCAGGATGCGGTGGTCGCGATGGAACACGAAACACAGGCCGTGGAAGCCGGATCTGCTTCGGCTCTCCGGACCGGTGACGTGTTCGCTGAAATTTCAGACATTGCGAAACGGTCTTCCGAACTGGCTCAGAATATCGCCAGCGCGGCGTCAGAGCAGACCTCCTCGACGGAAAAAGTCGGTCGCGCCATTAAGGAGTTTACCGGCGGTGCCGTGGCAACGCAGAAACAAACCGATTCCACGCGACTCACGATCGAGGATATGGCCAAGCTGGCCGAAGGCCTCAACTCCTCAGTCGCTCAGTTCAAGCTGGCGTAGCAGCATTCTAGAAGAGCGGTGCCCAGTCACCGCTCGGATATGAAGTAGGGCTATGAGCGCTGATTTTGATCGCGACCAGCTGTTGGACATTTTCGTGGCCGAAGCCAGCGACGACATGGCGCGGTTCTGGAAAGCATTACACCCGGAAGGGCAGGTGCGTCCCGAGCCGGGTGAGGTCGCCGAATTCCATGCGGTCGGCCATAAGTTAAAAGGCGCGGCACTGCTGTACGGTTTTCCCGGTCTCGGGCAACTCGGCGCGTTACTCGAAGAGACGCTGGAACGTGTTCAGGAGATGTCTCCGAGTCAGTGGCCGGTCGCCTTTGAAGTGATCCGGGATATCGTTGCATCCTTTCGTCAGCAGGTGGCCAGGATCGGCCGGGGCGAAGGGGAAGATGCCTCTCTCGTGGACGGGTTTGTGCAACGGTGCGCGCAATTCCTGCCGGCGGCCTCCGATGACGACTCAGCACAGTCCCTCACCATCTCGACCGAGCCGGCGGATGACTACCTTTTGCCTGTGATGGACGAGGAGGTGCTGTCGTACTTTGCCCCCGAAGCCGAAGAGTATCTCAATACGATTCAGACCCTTCTCCAGCGGTTAGAGACTGAGCTGTCCGACGCGGAGACGATCCACCAGCTGTATCGTGTCGCCCATACGCTCAAGGGGTCGGCCTATACGGTGGGATTCCAGGTCGTGGGTGATGTGGTCCTGCCGATTGAAACCTGCATGATCGCGGTTCGTGAGGGAACGGCGGTTATTTCCTCGCAATGGATTGCCACGATTCGCCATGCGGTGGACGTGATGCGTTCGTTGATGGCGCGAGACACGCAGCAGCTGCCGCGGTTGCGGCAGGACGTGCCCTGTATTACGGCGATGCTGCGCGAGCTGGAGCAAGGCATGCCCCCGGCCCAACAGGAGGAGGCGACCGCCGCACCAGGCAGCAGTGTCATCGCGGAGAAAGCAGTCCCTTCCGCGACGATAGCTACGCAACCGGCAGCTCAGTCCCCAGAGCCGAATTACCAGGTCGAATTGTCGGAAGCCTATCTCATTCCGATGCTGGATGCCGAAGTCATCTCCTATTTCGCTCCCGAGGCCCAGGAGTATCTAGAGAGTCTCGAGACCGACTTGTTGCGAGTGGATATGGATGCCGCTAACCCTGACATCATCCACCAACTGTTTCGCACGGCTCATACGTTGAAAGGATCAGCCTATACCGTCGGGTTCCAATCGATCGGGGATCTCACACACCACATCGAAGATTTCATGGGCGCGGTTCGCGAGGGCCGCCTGAAGTTTCTTCCCGGGCATACGGATGTGCTCCTGCGGGCGATCGATGTCATTCGTGCCCTGATGCGGCGCGACCCCTCGATGTTCAGCCGGACGCGACAGCGGTTTGCCGTAGCGCTTCAGGAATTGAGGGGATTGGGTGAAGCCGCACGTACAGGAGCCATCGAGTCTGCTGTGTCCTCGCAGACCGACACCGTCGTGCCCCTCGATGGGTATGAAGCGGAGACGGCTGAGCCGCTGACGGCCGGCGAAGGAAAATCCGGAGAAGAGCGGGAGGTGATCCGTGTCAGCCGCGACCGGCTTGAACGCTTGCTCAATCTGGTCGGCGAATTGGTGATCGATCGCGGACGTCTCGAACAGCGGTTGCGCACGCTGGATCAACTGGCGACTCAAGTGTTAGCCAATAAGAATCGCCTCACGGATGCCGTACGGACATTCGAAGACAAACACACCTTCTCCTTTCAGCCCTCTCCCACCACCCAGGGAGAATCCATGCCGCAGACGTTCCCGGGTGTCAGCGACTTCGGCAGCCTGGAATTCGACAAGTACGATGACTTTAATATTCTGGCTCGTCGCATCAGCGAGGTGACGGCGGACATCAGCGAATCCATGTCGCAGTTGTCAGGATCAATCCATCGAGCCCAGGACGACATGGGATCACTGCAGCAGTTGACGCTCGGGATGCGTGATGAAATTGCTCGTGCCCGTATGGTGCCCATCGGCACTCCGTTTACGCGGTTCCGTCGTGCGGCCCGCGAAATGGCCAGGTCCACGGGAAAAGACGTAAATCTGGTGACCTCCGGTGAACATACGGAAATCGACACGGGCGTCGTTGAGCGTTTGGTGGACCCGCTGGTGCATCTCGTCAGGAATGCCGTATACCACGGCATTGAGCCGGCGGCAGTTCGCCGGGGGCAAGGCAAGCCGGCTGCCGGCACGATTTACTTGCATGCTGCGCATCGCGGGAACTCGGTGCTGATCGAGGTCGAAGACGACGGCGCGGGGCTCGACATCGCCAAGATCAAGGCGAAGGCCATCAAGCTGGGGCTCGTCAGGCAGGATGTCGCTGAAACCCTTCCCGAAAGCGAAGTCATCAAGTTCATTTTCCTGCCAGGATTTTCCACCGCCGATGCCATCGGCGACCAAGCGGGACGTGGCGTCGGCATGGATGTGGTGAAGCGCGTCATTGAGACGATGAACGGCCATATCGAGGTGGAATCGGTGCGCGGGCAGGGTACGAAGTTCACCATGCATTTGCCCCTCACCCTGTTGATCGCCACGGCATTGCTGGTGCGGGTCGGAAAGGAACGTTATGCGATTCCTCTTCCGAGTGTGCGCGAAGTGACTATGTCGACGGCGTCAACGTTGCAACAGATGGGCGATCGGCAGGTGGTCCAAATCGGGGACGAGGCTATCGAAGTCTACCCCCTCGGCAGTCTCATTCGCCGCGAGGCCGGGACGATAGACGGCGTCTCTCCCGTGGTGATCGTGCGTACCTCGACCGGCGCGCTCGGCTGTGCAGTGGATGAGCTACTGGGCCGGCAGGAAATCGTCATCAAGTCGCTGGGCGGACTGAAGCCGTATGACCGCTCGGTATTCGGTGGCGCCACGATCGATCCGGAGGGACGTGTGGTGCTGGTGTTGGACGTCAGCCGCCTGACCACCCGTGACTATCATGAAACCATGTCCATCGCGCCAGCTCCGGTGGTGTCAGCGATTGAAGCCGCGACAGGGCACAGCGATGCGCGACTGGATGCCCGCTCGCCCTTACCGCTGCTGTTGATCGACGATTCACTCAGCATCAGAAAGTTCGTGGGCCGTATGCTCGAAGCCGCCGGGTATACCGTCGACACAGCGACGGACGGCGAAGAGGGATGCCGCAAAGCGATGGCGCAAGCCTACCGGTTGATTATCACCGATCTCGAAATGCCGAAATTGAACGGTTATGAAGTCATTCAGGCCCTTCGCGCGAGGCCTCAGACTCAGGCGACTCCGATTCTTGTCATGACCACGCGGGCAGGGGAGAAGCATCGCCAGATGGCCGTCAGTGTCGGCGCATCGGGCTACATTGCCAAGCCGGTCGAAGAGCGGGCCTTGATTCAGGAAGTGCGCAAATGGACCGGTATCGAAGCGCGGGCTGAAAAGTAACAAGGTTTTGCCGAGCCCTGCCATTGCTGGCAGAATGAAGGACACCTATGGGGCTTCGTGGACAACGGGCAGTCACTCTCTCAAGCGGGCAAGCGATCAGGTTTCTTGCCACGCTGATCGGTGGTTCCTCCGTTGCATTTCCCGCGCAGTGGGTTCGCGGTATCGTAATGCCCGCCGCCACCGGACCTGATGGCTTCGTCACGTGGGCCGGCATGGATTACGAACGAACCGATCTCTCTGCGCGGCTCAAGGTGATTTCCAAAGGTCCTTCCCCCGACACCAGGCTGATTCTCTATGGCAATGAAGAACGGTCACGATCGTTTGAGGTCGACAAGGTGCTCGGTTTGCTGGACGTCGAGCGGGCGCTGATTCATCCGTTGCCTCCTCAGTTCCGAGGCAAGGAACGGGAGCGCTTGCTGGGAGTTTTTGTCGACACTTCGTTTATCGCACTCATCGCCAATCCTTTTTGGGTGCTCGAGCTCCCGCTCAGGTCGCAGGCCTTGGAAATGTTTGCAGTCCGGTTTGTGGAAGGGATGCCCGAAGAGAGCGCGTCACGGCTTCATCTGCCGGTCGTGGCCTTGGATGAGCCTGTGTCGATGTCGATGAGCCACGTGAGTTCATCATCGTAGGTCATCATGCTTCGTAGTCAGCTACACAGGCGATCACAGGGTACGGGGGCTGGCGCGACCCACGCTCGACATCAGAATATGGTGGTCTTTTCGGTTGCCGGGAAACGGTTGGCCGCCAGAACTGAGGAGATCGGCGGGGTCTTACCGTGGCCCGGTGCCACGCCGGTTCCCAGTGAGACGCCGCATGTCACCTCGCTGGTCCGGCATGAGGACTCGTGTCTTCCGGTGTTCGATCTTGCGGCAAAATTCAGCCGCACGGTGCGCGAGGAGGAGTCTCTGTGTTTGATCGTCAAACATGTTGACGGCCCTCTTGCCATTTGCATCGATGCTCAGGTGCCCTCGCTGCATGTGGTGCCGCGCTCAGAAGTGCAGTATCAAAGCGGCCTGGATCCGGACATTGCTGGGTCCTGTGTCGCGGGTGACGAACAATTGCCACTCATCAACCTGGCAACCTTAGGGGTCGCATCACCGCGTCCAGCGTGATGCATCCGACATCACGTAGAGGAATGATATGCCAAAGATCTTAATTGCCGACGACAGCATTGCGGTTCGCAAGGTGGCCGAACGACTTTTGACGGAGGCCGGAATGGGTGTCACGCTGGCGGCCAACGGATCGGAAGCCCTGGCGATGTTGGCAAAAGATCGTCCCGATCTGATCGTCTCCGACGTCATCATGCCCGACAAAAGCGGCTACGAAGTCTGCGCATTCGTTCGCGGACAAGCCAATCTCGCCGATCTTCCCGTGCTGCTCATCAGCGGCATTGTCAACGACGAAGTATCCAGACAGGCGGAGTCCTGCAAGGCCGATGGGGTGCTGAAGAAGCCGTTTCAGGGATCCTCCCTGAAGGATCGCGTGCTGGATTTACTCACCAAGCGTCCGCAGAAGCCTGCGCCGGTTGCTGAAGCGGTTGCCGATCCGATTGTGGAACCCGCAGTGATGGCAGAGGTCCAGCCAGCGCCAGCCCCATCGATGCACGAAGATCTCATACCAGCCCCGTTGGTACAGCGGGGGTGGCAACCATCGGTCGAACCGGCGGCGATTATTCCGGAGCCCACCCCGGCTGTCCCGGCGATTAACGAGAGCGTTCGTGTTGAGAACATTACTGCGTATCAGGCTGCCGAGCCAAGCCTGGTGATGCAGCCGGATGATCGTTACCAGGTGGTGCTGGCCGAGCGCGACGCCAGGATTGCCGAACTTGAAGCGCAGCTGGTTTCTGAGAGCCGGCAGAGTCAGGAGGAGCGGGAACAGCATCAGCTCATCATGTCGGAGCAACGTGAACAGATCGCGGCATGGTCCTCCAAAATGCAGGCGTATGAGCATGAACTTGCAGAAGCACGCGCCCACCGGGATTCGATGACCCAACAGGTGGAAGATCTGTCAAGGCAGGCGCATCGGCTGAGCGAGGTGGAGGCCGCCCTGGGTGAGGAGCGGCACCGTGCCCAGCAGCTCGCGCAGCAAGCCGCCGAAGGTGTTCGACTGGGGGCGCGTGTCGTGGAATTGGAAGCCCATCTCGAAGCCGAGCGTGAGGCGGCCAACCAATTGGTCAACCAGATTACCAGCCTCGAGCATGTCGAAGATCGCATGCGGGAGCTGGAACGGGTGTTGGCGAACGAGCGGGAAGAGGCGATGGCTCTGCGAAATGAACGGGCGCATTTGGAAAAGAGTGCGGCGATGGTGCCCGTACTGGAAGAATCAGGCGAGAAAGCTCGCGCTCAGGTGGCCGAACTCGAAGCGGCACTCACCGCTGAACGTGAGGCGGCGGCCGCGCTGCTTGCGCAATATAAGGAGATGGAATCAAAGGCGGAGCGAGTGGAGGACTTGGAACAGGAACTGAGTGCCGAGCGAGACCACTCCATGCAATTGACGAAACGAGTGGCGGATGCCGAGGCGATGGCTGAACAGTCGACGCGACGATTTGAAGATCTGGCCAGAAAGCTGGGAGAAATCGCCGGCCTTGCATCCCAACTCGGAAACGCAAAACGCTAAGAGGCCGCGTCACTCGTCCGGTAGCGGGCGGGTGCATGAGCCATAGGCAGGATGCCGCTGTGTCGACGGAACCAGAGCAAAACCAGGACGATTTCCAAAAAGAGCTCATTGAGCTGTTCGGGCAGGAAGCGCAGGAGTGGCTCGTGCAGATCCATGCGGCTCTGATTGAACTCGAGAGCCTCCCGGACTCGGACCGGCATACGCAACTGATCGACGCGGTGGTGCGGGGCATTACCAGTCTTGGAGGCTCCGCAGCCACAGTGAGCCTGCCGGATGTCGAACGCGCCACGTTCGCACTCCTTCCGTTCATCGAGACGATCAAAGACCGGACAACGGCGACCACACAGGACTTCAGCACGGTCCGGGAACACTTTCGGATTGTGATCGGTTCCGTGAAAGTGGCCACGGGAATCACCCTCGACATCGATCCGTTGCCGGAGGTGGCGGCTTCGCCCGAACCCGTGCTGGAGTTTCTCCCTCTCTTGAACGCCCTGCATCAGCTGCAGGATGAATTGGCGGCGCCCGGTGGCGTGTCCCGCAGTCTCATTCCGCAGGTACTGCAACGTTTGGAGCATGAGGCGCGAATCGGAACCGGTCAGATCCAGGCCGCAAAGTACCAGGAACTATTGGTATCGATTCATCACACGGATGCGCAATATCTGGGCTCGCTCCGGCAGGACTTGCCCGGCATTGCGCTGCACCTCAGCCGGCTTCGAGCCGGGGGCCTTGCGGTCCTGGCTTCCGACACCGGATTCGACGCCTCAATCCAGCTCGTCGCAGGTCTTCAAGATATCGCGAAACAGACCAATGCCACGCCGCTTGTCACGTTCCTGACCGGCCTGCAGAGTTTCCTCACGCTGCTTGTTCAACGCCGCATCGACATTGCCGCTGACCGGCTTCAATCGGTCGAGACGCGTATTCTGGCCGTTGCCAGCATGGTCGAAGAATGGATGGCGGACGGGCAAAAAGAGTTGGACATGATGAGCCGGCTCGTCCCATCGACCTGAGGGCGTCCAGTGCCACGGGCCAGCCGGTGCGGTACCTGTCGCAGCCGCCGGTCGAATCGTGATCATGCTTACCTTGTGCGCGATATCGCAACGGCCATGAATCCGTCCGGATAAGATCAGCGCGATCGCTGGTCTCTCCGGCTGGGTACGTTCACCGATCCAGGGGACATGGGCGAAGGACTGAGGCGGAATGGAACAGAACCACTACCGGCAGGCCGAGGAGCTACTGGCGAAGCTGGCGGCCTCCGTCCAGCGACAGGACGCGGTAGACCTCGCCGAGCTCGCGCAGCTCGCTGATGGCATCGTGGAATCCGTACAGGGCAGCGACCAGTTGGTGGTTGAAGCGCTCTCCAGTCCTGCCGGTCCTCCGCTGGTGACCAATCTCATCAACGTTGGAATCCTGGCCACAAAAGTCGGTATCGGCCTTGGATACTACGGCGTTGACTTACACCGTCTCGCCTTAGCCGGCTTGGTGCACGACATTGGAATTTTTGCCGTCCCGCAACAGCTCCTGACAAAAATCGGGCGTCTGACCGCCGAAGAACGGACGCTGGTGGAGCAACATCCTCGTCTCGGTTCCGACGTCATCCGGCAGGCGGGGCCGGACTATGCGTGGTTGGCTGAAGTGGTGCTGCAGGCGCACGAGCGGGGGAAAGGGCAGGGTTATCCTCATCGCTTGAAAGGTCGGGAGATTAACGAGCTGGCGCAAATCATCGGCGTGGTGGACATCTTCGATGCGCTGGTGAGTCCGCGTCCCTACCGTCGGCGGTTGTTGCCGCATGAGGCCGTGCGCGAATTGCTCACGACGGAGCGCACCGCGTTTCCCCGGGAAATCATGAAGGCCTTGGTCGAACAGTTATCGGTCTACCCGCTCGGCACGAGGGTGCGGCTTAGCAGCGGAGAAGAGGGAGTGGTGGTATGCATCACGGCTCGCTATCCGTCGCGCCCGGTGTTGCGGATCACGGCTACAGAGAACGCCTGGACGTCGGAGCCCACGCGCATAGTCGATTTGAGTCAGCTGCCCCATGTGTCGGTGGTCGATACCGTCGAGCCACCGGCGTTGGAACGCGTCACATTCGAATCCGTTGAACCTGCACCAACAGCCCCTGCCGCGTCGACAAACGTCTCCGACCAATTTGCGGCCCTGCTGGAGAGCCTGGATGCCATTGCCGGCGTGATTCAGGCTGCCGTAGACCAACCAGCTGCAGCTCCGGGGCCTGTCCAAGCGTCGGTTGAAGCGGAGGCACCTGAGCCGATGATCCCTGTGCGTCGGGAGATTTTAGGCCTGTTCGTGCTGGAAGCGCGGGAATGGCTCAACCAGATCCAAACAGCGTTAGAACGGTTGGACGCCACCAGTGAGCAGGCGCGCCGCGCGCAATTAGCCTCGATTTTGTGGCAAAGCGTCAACAACCTCGCCCGTTCCGCTGCTACGGTGGGATTAACGGCGGTGGAGACAAGGGCGACCAGGCTGTTTCCACTCTTGCAAGCGGCGGCCAGGCATGAACGGGCCGTGGCCGCGCATCACGTGGCGTCGCTTCGGGAGGGATTGCTGGAGATCAGCAAAACGGTGCAGGAGCTTCGATCGGTGGAAGACGATTCTTCCAGAGCGGACCAGACGATCCAGCGACCACCGCAGGCCGTTGAGCAACCGGAGCAGCGGGAATCTCAGGAGCCGCAGATGTCCGGCCAGACCACCTCTGAAATCGCCTCGCCCATCTCCATCGCTCCACGCCCCCTGGCTGCGTCCTCCATTCTCGAGGCTTTGCGGCAGTTGCATGTGGCGCGCGGACGCTCGCTTGAACCGGTGCGGGATGTGTTGGAAACGGTCATTCACCGGGCGGAACGCGAGGTGGCCGGGGGGGTGATGGTGGATGCGCGGGCCATCGGGCGTCTGTTGCAGGAGTTAGATGAGTTGGATGAACGGTTTCTCGGCCATATGCAGGCTCGGGTTCCGTCGGTCGTCGCGACGCTCGGCCGTATTGCACGGGCGAGCGAAGAACGCGTGTTGCCCCCGCAGGCGCTGGAGCCTATTTTTGAAGAGATCGATGTGCTCTTCGAGGCCTCCGAAAAAGTGTCCGCGGCGAATATCAGTGTGTTCCTTCAGGGCCTGCGAACCTTCCTCCGCGTGACCGCACAACATAAGCCGGCCGTCATTCGCGAGCGGTTGGCCGCCCTGGAAGAGCGGTTGGCGACGCTGGTTCCGCTGGCCCAACAATGGGTGGATGTCGGGCGAGTGGAACGGGCGGCCATTTTCGATATTCTGCCGATGGCCTAGCGCGTGTCTCTCCTCACGAATCGCATTCCATTCCCTCTGCAGATCGGTTTTTCCCACGCCTAATCCTTAGGCAGTTGATCTGCGCCCCCTTGTAGTCTGTGCAAAAGCGTTCCATCCACATGGTTGCGCACAGTCCGTCCACAGTTCTTGTGGACAGAAGGCGAGAGCAGCCTGCAGAGGTGAGGAGACGAACATATCTCTTCGGTATCGCACCTTTTCTCTTGCGGTTGTGGTGGCGATTATACGACCATCACGGCCATGCCAAAACTTGTCTCAGTCAAACAACAGGAAGGGCACGACGCGCGCGCGACGGCCTATATCAAAGCGTACATGCTCTTTCCGGCCGGTATTCTCGGCCTGATTTCCATGCTCGGCGGCGTCGGCGGGTTGGGGTACCAACTCATCGCGACGGACACCTATTCATGGGCAACCTTTGTCGAAAGCTCAGGGCTGTTGCTACTGGGTGGGCTACTGGGATGGGTACAGACCACGTACCATCGCTGGATCCTCGCCAATCGTCCTGAAGTATTCGCCGAGCGCATGCGGCAGCCCGCGCTCTCGAAAAGCGGCAAACCGAAACGGGAAAGCGGGAAGAGTCAGGAGTCACCCGGCGGATCCCCATGGGCGCCGGGCGCCTATATGGTCGGCCTGGCCTTGCTGTTGTTCGGATCGACCGTCGCGGTGCTGTACGGGGCAGTTCATCCCATCCCGGCCTGTTTCCTGCCGTGGGCAGGATTTTTCTGGGCCAAGCTGTTCTTCTGGAAGACGCTGCTGAAACCCTAACAAAATCGCTGGCGGAGCTACTTTCGGCGGGCCTTGCGAGATTTCGCGGCAGGCTTGGCGGCTTGCTCGAGGCTTGCGAGACGTTCTTCCAACTCGCGGACCCGTTGGCGAAGTTCAGGCAGCTGGGGAATGACTGCCTGGGCTTTCAGAAACGTGGCGTGCGCCATCACCGGGGCGCCGGAGACGATTTGATTCGGTTCCAAGCTTCTGGTGACGCCGGATTTTGCCGCGATCATGACTTGATCGCCGATCTGCAAGTGATCGGCGAGACCAGCCTGGCCTCCCACCATCACGTAACGCCCCAGGGTGGTGCTTCCCGCAATGCCGACTTGCGCGACCAAAATGTTGTGTTCGCCGACAACCACGTTGTGAGCGATCTGCACGAGGTTGTCGATCTTGGTGCCGCGCTTGATAATCGTATCCCCGAAAGTCGCGCGATCCACGGAGACGTTGGCGCCCAATTCGACGTCGTCTTCGATCAGCACGCCGCCCAGTTGAGGGATTTTCTGGTGCCGGCCCTGGTATTGCACGTAGCCGAAGCCGTCGCTGCCGATCACGGTGCCGCTGTGGATGATGACGCGAGCACCAATCCGGCATCCTTCCCGTACGACCACGTTCGGGTAGAGAAGGCTGTCGTCTCCAATGATGCTGTCGTCTCCGATGAAGACCCCGGGATACAAGGTCACTCGCGCGCCGATGGTCACACGGTCGCCCAAGGTCACGCCAGGCCAAATGGAGACATCGGTTCCGATCGTGACGCCCTCGCCGCGTGTAATGCCCTCCGCGATGCCGCGCTCCCGGGCTGGTCGCGCAAAAAATTGTTGTGCGGCCCGCGCGAAGGCATAGGCCGGGTTCTCCACCACAATTTGCGGGGAGGGACAGTCCGCGATGCGCCGGCCGACGAGCAGGGCGCCGATGGTGGCGGTCTGTGGTGATTTCAGATGGCGCTCGGAGGTGACAAATGCCAGATCGCCAGGCCCTGCCAGCTCCAGGCTGGCGACGCTGGTGACGGTCGCATCCGGTGAACCGATCAGCTCGCCTCCCACATAGTCGTGCAGTTCCCGAAGGGTCAGCGGGGTACGCCTGGGTGCCGTGCTCATCCTGTTAGGCTTTCTTGCTCTTGGGCGAGGGTTTCGCGGCCGGCTTCTTGGTTGCGGCCTTCGCTGCGGTCTTGGTCGAGGTCTTCGTAGGGGGCTTCGCAGCGGTCTTGGCCGAGGCCGGTGCCACCCGCCCTTGCACGTAGTCGATGACCTGCCCGACGGTCGTGAGGCCCACCAGATCCTGGTCGGGAATCTGCAGATTGAAGACCTCTTCGATGCGATACAGCATTTCAATGACCGCCATCGAGTCCAATCCAAGATCTTCCCGCAAGTGATGGGTCGGCTCGATCGAGGCTGCATCCCGCTTCAGATAGTCCGCCAGCGCCTGAATGATCTGGTTGGAAACGTCTGTTGTAGTGGCCATTCCCTGGTTCCTTCGTATCGTGTCTGTTGCGACGATCGCCGACCGCTGTCGTTGCCGGACAGGCGTCAGGAGGTGATCGCTTTTAACACGACCGCCGCGTTGTTGCTACCGAATCCAAATGCGTTGATCAGCGCCACCTTCGCCTTGCGCGTTTGCTGCTCCTTGGACAGGCCCGCCAGGGCGCAAGCCGGATCGGGATCGTCCAGGTTGAGCGTGGGATGAACCTGACCGCTCGTGAGCGTGAGGGCGGAGACCACGCCGGCCAGCGATCCGGCCGCGCCGAGCGTATGGCCCACCAGCGACTTCGTGGCATTCACGGCGAGTTTGTCCGCGCGTGACTTGAATACTAAGCGAATAGCCTTCACCTCCACCGCGTCACCGACGGTGGTCGACGTGGCGTGAGCGTTGATGTAATCCACCTGCGCCGGTGTCACGCCCGCATCTTTGAGGGCCAGCCGCATGGTCGTGGCGACTTCCTCGCCATCCTCTCGTGGAATGACCATGTGATGAGCTTCACTCGTGGCGGCATAGCCGGCCACTTCCGCATACATCCGGGCCTTGCGTTTCGTCGCGTGGGCCAACGATTCGAGTATCAGGGCGCCGGCCCCTTCTCCCATGACAAACCCGTCCCGACCACGGTCAAAGGGGCGCGAAGCTTTCTCCGGGGCATCGTTATACTTCGTGGACAGGGCACGAAGCGAGCAAAATCCCGCGAAGACCAGGGGGGTGATGCTGGCATCGGCACCGACCACGATCACGGCATCGGCCGTGCCAGCGCGAATGGCATGCATGGCCTGTCCCAGAGCATGCGCGCTCGACGAGCAGGCGGTGGAAATCGTGAGGTTCGGGCCCTTGGCTCCATAGGCCATGGCCACGATCCCCGAGGCGGAATTCAGCGTGATGACCGGGATAAAGTTCGGATGCACCCGGTGGGGACGTTTCTGCTCATACAGTTGTGTGATCTCGCGTTCGCCCATCACCATCCCGCCCATGCCGGCGCCGACGATCACGCCCACGCGGTGCGGGTCTTCACGGTCCATTTTGAAGTCGGCATCTGCCAGCGCTTCCTTGGCGGCCACGAGCGCGAATTGCGCATAACGATCCACACGATCGCCCTGGCCGGCAGGGAGATACTGATCCGGTGAGAAGTCGACGATGCGCCCAGCAATGCGCGACCGATAGCCTTCCAATGGAAAGGGATCGAAGGAGGGAATGGCAGAAATCCCGGACCGGCCTTCCAGCGCCGCTTTCCAGAATTGCGGCACGCCAATGCCGATGGGGGAGACGACTCCCAAACCCGTGATGACGACCCTCGTCGACATAAACCCCTTTCGTGGCCGCGTGATGGTGATGTGTGCGGCCTGTCTACTTACCGCACGGTGGCGTCACAGTCAATGCTGTAGGCAGGCACCCATTCGAGATCTCCGTATGTACACTGGGGAAACCACCCTAAGGGACGCTCAATTTGTGCGTCCAGCAAGGCAGCTGCGAGTGCAGGTCCGGAGGCGTACCTTCGGGTACATTGAGAACCTGGACGATGCGAGCACGCCGCTGGCGGACTTTTTCAGCATCCTGCTAGTAGCGCACTTTCATGAGCAGATATAAGCCGAACGTCAGAAACACCATATTCGCCATCCAGCCGGCCAGCATGGGAGACAGCGCGCCGCCGCGCCCCAGCGCAATGGCGACGGAGTGCGTGGACCAATAGAAGAACCCGACGGCCATCGCTTGGCCGATGCCCATGGCCATGCCGCTTCCGCGGACACCCGTGCGCCGAAGGCTCAAGGCGATACCGACGATCACCATGATGAGCGTGACGCAGGGAAAGGCGATCCGGCCGTAATAATCCGTCAACAACCGGGGGAGCATGGTGCCGCCCAGATGGAGGCGATCGACGTAGGCGCGAATCTCGCGCAGAGTCATCGTTTCCGAATCCAGTTCGGCCCAGGTCGTAAAGTCGTCGGGAATGTGGGGGAGCGCCAGTGGTTGCGTCTGGAAGCTGCTCACCAAGACCGTGCCGTCCTGGCGGAATGAACGGGTCATGCCGTCGTGCAACGCCCAACCCTGCGGGGAATAGACGGCGCGTTTGGCCTCCGCGATTTCTTCCAACTGAAAGGTCGGACTCAATCGATAGAGCCGGATGTTGCGCAACACCGCGCCCCCCGGATCGATCGTGTCGATGTTCAAGAGGGTCTGGCCGCCCAGGCTCACCCATGGCTGCGCCGCTTTCAAGGAGACCGGTGTCACGCGTTTCTCGATCTGCGTCGTCTTGATCTGCTCGGCCTTCGCCAGGGCCAGGGGAATGACGGTGGAACTGAACAGGAACAACACCATCGCCAGGACTGTTCCGAGGAAGATAAACGGCGAGGTGATCCAATAGAGGCTGATGCCGCAGCTGCGCATAGCCGTGATTTCGTGGCTGCGCGACAGCAGGCCGATGGTCAGCAGGGTCGCCATCAAGACCGCGAGCGGGGCGATCTGATACGAGATGGCCGGCATCTTCAACACGAAGTAGGCCAGCACGTCGAGGGCATGCGCGTCATAGCGGAGGAAGCGGCGGACCTTCTCAAAAAAGTCGATGACGAGGTAAATCGTCATGAGCCCGGAAAAACACATGCCGAAAATCTTCACGTACTCACGCAGCATGTATCGAAAGAGAATGTTCATGGGGCTACTGCCGGCTCACGCGATAAAACCAGAGAATTGTCACGATTGTGAAGATGACATTGGGCAACCAGGCGCCGGCGAACGGAGAGATCCAGAGTGTGGTCACCAGAAACTCGCACGCGACATTAATGACGTAATAGGCGATCACGACGAGCACGCCGACGGCAAACCCGCCGATGCTGCCGGAGCGTTTCGACACGATCCCGACCGGCACCCCCAGGATGCAGAACACCAGCGAAGCGGCCGGAAACGCCAGGTCTTTATAGTATTCCATGAGCCGCCGCAAGGCGTTGGTGTCCGTCCAGTTGGAACTCTCCAGTTTCGCGCGAATCACTTCCATCGGCGTGCGTTCTTCGGCGCCGTACAGGCTGGCGTTGATGCTTAACTTAAGATCGTAAGCCGTAAACGAAATCTTCTGGTACTCCTCGGGGTTTTGAGGACGACTGTGGATCACGCCGTTCATGAGCCGCAGTGCGACCTGGCTGCTCGCGGAGTCGGTCATCACCTGGTACTGTTGCGCCACGATGATGCGCGGGTCGGCCGGGTTCCGCTCATCCGCCACGAAGATCCCCCGGTTGTTCTGTCCCTCCTGCGCATCCGGTACGTAGATCACCATCTTGGGGATGGCTTCATTGAACACGCCGCGATCGAGTTCTAGAACGAGTTCGTCGCGCAACAGATTGAGCGCCACTTTCTTGAGATTCACATTGCTCCACGGCTGCCCGTATTGCGCCATCATGAGCGTGAGGCCGCAGACGAGCGCCGCAAACAAGAACACGGATTGGGACAGCCGCAACAGGCTGAAACCCGCGGCGCGCATGGCGACCAGTTCTTTGTCCAGCGAGAGCCGGCCGAACGCCGTAATGGACGCGATGATGCCGGCGATTGGCAGCGTCAGCACGAGGAAAGAGGGGAGCAAATGGGCGAAGACTTTCAGCACCGACAGGAAGCCGATGCCCTTCGTGACCAGCAACTCCACCAGGCGGAGCAGCTCCTTCGTGAGCATCACAAAGCACAGGGCGCCTAAGCTGATGCAAAAGGGCGAGAGGAGTTCGCGGAAGATATAGCGATCGAGGATGGTGTGCAGCACGAGAGCGGTCGGGGTCCTACATCGGAGAATTGGTTGCTGCACTATAGAAGAGTCTGCGTGGGTTGTAAACAGATCAGAACGGCCCAGGGCCAAAAGATCCGCTTGACAAGCACTGCACCTCATGGTACATCGCTGCGCACTTTTCAGCAGGTCAAGATGGTTCGGGTTGAATATTGTCTGAACGCCCCCGCAAGAGCTGCCGCGCTCGTCGCTGTTGTTTCTCCTTTTTATCGTCATCATTTCCTGTCATGCGACTCAGCAGACGAGCTGATGCGCTCATTATGTCCGTGCGTTGAGAAAAGGAGGATCGTATGAAAACTAAGGGCACTGTGAAGTGGTTCAATGATCGTAAGGGATTCGGATTTATCCGGCTCGATGGCGGAGACGATGTCTTCGTCCATTACTCTGCATTGCAGGGTGACGGATTCAAGACCTTGAAAGAGGGCGAGAACGTGGAGTTCGACATCGTTCAAGGCGCCAAGGGACCGCAGGCGGCGAACGTGTTGAAGGATCTCGCGCCGGCCAACTAATTTCGGCCGGAGTCCTACGTAATCCGCGGCCCCTCTGCCTCATCGAGGGGCCGCCGGTTTTCCTCAAAGAACACCCGCTCTGGACGCCGCGTTTGCAGTGTCTGTCTTTTATCCATTTGTTTGACAAGACATAGGTTGACTGTTAGCGTGGACTCTCAACGTCGGGTGAGGGGTCTCCTTGGCTGTCGACCGTCGAACCGTGCTTCAAAACGCGCAGCTCTTTGCGTCCAAAGGGCAGTATGATGCCGCCATCGCCGAATGGCGGAAGCTGACCACCGACACGCCTAACGACGGCACCGTCTTTAATTCCATCGGCGATCTTCAACTCAAACGCAATGCGACTGCAGAGGCCGTCGCGGCGTTCCTGCAAGCCGCCAGCGCATTCCGCTCCGAAGGCTCCGTCCTCAAGGCCATCGCCGCCTATAAGAAAATACTCAAGGTCGATCCGGCCAGGATCGAAATCTATCGTCATCTGGGTGATCTGAACGCCGAACGCGGGCTGCTGAGTAGCGCCGTGCAGGACTATCTCACGCTCGGCAAGCATTACTTCAAAGACGGCCGAAATAAGGACGCGCTCGAGATCTACCGAAAGATTGTCTCCCAGGACCCGTCCAATCTCGATGCCCAGTTGCGCGTCGCGGAGCTCTGCGTGCAGGAAGGGCTCGTCGACGAAGCGGTGCGGATGTATCTCCAGCTGGGCCGCGAGCAATCGGCCGCGCAACAGTACGAGCAGGCCAAGGCGATGTATACGGCGGTCCTCCGGTTGGATCCGGAGAATGCCGAAGCCAAAGAAATCACCTCGATGATCGAAACGGGTGGCAGTGTGACGCCCAGTGCGGCACGCCCGGCCAAACCCGCAACCACCGCAGCCAAATCCGGCGATGCGAACGACCTCATGGCCGAAGCCACGCGCCGGATCGAAGAAGGGCAGTATGCCGGAGCCGAGGCCATGTTGACCCAGTTGCTGAGCCGCGAGCCCGGCAATCCGGAGATCTGCCAATTATTGGCCCGGATGCATCTCTTGCAGGGGAATCTAGTCGTGGCATTAGGGGAATACCGGTTTCTGGCCGGTGCGGCTCTCCGCGCGCAGGATTACGGCATGGCCGAATCGTTGATCGCCGACTATCTCAAAGTCGAACCGGCCTCCGTCCCCATGTTGGAATTGCTGGGCGAGCTCTATCAGGAAAAGGGTGATGCCGCCACCGCCGCACAGCATTACGGACGGGCGGTCGAAATTTTGTTGGAACATCCTGAGCCGGGCATGCCGACCTTGCCGGCTGAATTGTTTGAAAAGGTGCAGGCCTTGGCGCCGGGCAGTGCCATCGCGCGCAAACTTGCACCGGCCTTCGATCCCAATGCCGGGTCGATGCCGGAACCGGAACCCGTCGCTCCGGTGCTGGAGGTGATGCCAGCGCCAACGCCTGAACCGGAGATGGAACCGGAACCGGCTCCGGTGGTCATGGCTCCCGAGCCGGTAGCGGAAGCACCCTTCAGGCTTGTGGATCACTCGGCGCCGCCAGTGGAGGCGGCAGTCGTGCGGCCTCCGGTGGTCGAGCCGGTTGCTGACCCCGTCGTTGTGAAGGTTGCGCCGTCCCCTGTGACTCCCTCCGCGCCGGTGGTCGAAACCGCACCGGTTGTCTCGGCCATCCTGCCCTCGCCCCCACCGCCGGTGGCGGAGCCCATGCTGCCAGTCGAGGAGCCGGTGGATGCGGAAACCCGTTACGCCTTGGGCATGGCCTATAAGGACATGGGACTCTGCGAAGAAGCGAAGGAAGAGTTTCTCTTGTCGATGAAGGATTCGGGGTTCTTCGTGGATTCCTGCCTGATGATGGCGCTCTGTTGTAAAGAACAGGGACGCCCGGATCACGCCATCCAGTTGCTGGAGAAGCTGATTTCAGATTCGCGCTGCCGGGGAGGCAACGCGCAGTTGGTCCGGTACGAACTTGCGTTACTCTATGAAATGACGGGCGCTCGCGATCGGGCGCTGACGATGTATCAATCCATTCCGTCGTTCCACGATGTGCCTCGCCGGGTGGAAGCCCTCCGGCTCCAGGCGACCAACGGGGCCGCCCATACGGAACTTCCCGCGTCCGCTCCGAGCAGTCCTCTGCCGATCGCCGGCCACTGAGGCCGGCTCTTCACCTGTTTCATCAGATCTGCGCGCTGTCGTTCCATTGACTCGTTATGCGAGCTGGACCTGATTCGGCGCCGGCTTTCCCGCCACCACCGCTGCAATGTTTTCCAAACAGATCATGCCCATGCGAACCCTCGTTGCCTGCGTGGCAGAACCCAGATGGGGCAAGAGCACGACCTGTCGGAGTTCGCGTAAGCTCGGGTGAAAGGCTGGTTCCTGTTCGAAGACGTCGAGCCCCGCACCTGCCAGGCGGCGTTGAAGCAGCGCATCGACCAACGCCGTCTCATCGATGACCGGGCCTCGCGCCGTGTTGATCAGGAACGCCGTCGGTTTCATGAGCGCGAACTGGGGCGCGCCGATCAGGTGATGGGTGGCGTTGTTCAGCGGCACGTGCAGGCTGACAAAGTCGGATTCTCTTAACAATTCGGGGAGCGCACGCGATTCCCACTGAGACGGCAGCTGTTCGAGAACCGTAGCCGTGCGTGAGGTGTAGCGGATGCGCATGTTGAAGCCGGTCGCTCGCTGCGCCACGGCCTGCCCGATGCGGCCCATGCCGACGATGCCCAGCGTCTTGCCCGCCACATCCGTGCCCAGCATTTGCGTCGGGGCCCAACCGGACCAGTCTCCGGATCGTACGTAGGCATCGCCCTCCGCCACCCGCCGCGCCACCGCCAAAAGCAGCGCCCAGGTCAGATCCGCCGTCGAGTCGGTCAACACATCCGGCGTGTTGGTCACGACAATGCCGCGTGCTGTGGCGGCCGCGAGGTCGATGTTGTTGTACCCGACAGCATAGTTCGCCAGGATTTTGAGGCGCGTCGCCTCTGCCAGGATGGACGCATCCACGCGATCGGTCAATGTGCAGATCGCGGCGTCCGCTTCTCGGAGACCGGTTTTCACGGCATCCCAGGAGGGCGACGCATCGCGTGGATCATTGAGCAACTGAAATTGCCGCCGCGCGGCGGCCATGACCGGATCGGGAAGCAACCGGGAGATATAGAGGAGTGGAGCTGCCATGAAGGCCTCGCCGGACTGAGACGCATCTTAACGGATTGCGAGGCGGGCAACAACTCACCGGCGCGCTACTGCCTCGCTGATGGTCAGCACTCAGCGGTCACACTTCAATCGAACACGAAGGCTACGCGATGAGAGAACGATGCTGGCAGACTTTTTCAACATCCTGCTAGAATGCGGCAACATACACACAAGCATGACCCTCATCCTACCCAACACCTCATCCGCCGTCGCCCGCGACCTTCGGCATATCCTCGGACATGCGAAGGTCCAGGACGACGTGCCCACGCTCACGGCCTATGCCGTGGACGCGAGCATCTATCGCATGACGCCGAAGGCCGTTGTGTTGGCGGAGCACGAGGCCGATATCGATGCCGTTGTCCGGTTCGCCGTGGAACGGGGCATTCCCCTCACACCGCGCGCCGCCGGGACCAACCTCACCGGGTCGGCGGTCGGCTCAGGCATCATCCTCGATGTGTCCAAGCTGAACCGCATCCTCGAACTGAATGAAGATGAACGGTGGGCGCGGGTGCAGCCGGGCATCGTCCTCGCGGAGTTGAACAAGCAACTCGGGCGACGCAATCTCCTCTTCGGCCCCGATCCGTCGAGCGGTGACATGTGCAAACTCGGTGGGATGGTCGCCAATAATTCTTCCGGCCCCCACACGCTGATCTACGGCTCGGTGAAAGACAATGTGCAAGCGCTGCGAGTCTGTCTGCCGTCGGGATCCTGGCTTGCCGCCGCGCCGATGGGGTTGAACGATCCGGCGCTCGCGGGCCTGTTGAATGCGCATCCGACATTGACGCCGATCCTCGACCTCGTGCAGCGCCAGCGCGCCTTAATCGACAGCAAGAAGCCGACCGTCAGTAAGAACAGTTGCGGCTACAATCTATTCGGCTTGGCCGATGGGCTCAGTCAGGGGCTGTTTGATCTTCCGAAATTGTTCGTCGGCAGCGAAGGCACGTTGGGCATCGTGAGCGAGGCGACGCTCAGGCTCGTGCCCAAGCCGCAAGGCACGCTCACCGCGTTGATCCACTTCCGCCGTTTGGAGGAAGTGGGGGAGGCGGTGCCGCATCTCTTGAGTCTCCGCCCGAGCGCGCTGGAGGTGATGGATGCGAACACGTTGAACCTGATCGGCCGGGGGGCGCACGGCATTCCCGCCGATGCCGCCGCGACCCTGCTGGCCGAACTCGACAGCAGCGAGGGCGAAAGTGATCTGCGTGAACGTGCCGACCGCATGGCCGCCAGCTGCCGCCGATACCAGCTCTGTGGCGACCTCACCATTGCCTACGACAAGGAGCAGCGGGACCAGCTCTGGAAAGCCAGGAAGGCGCTGTATCCCACGCTGTACCGGTTCGATCCGCGCAAGAAGCCGATCAACTTCGTGGATGATGTGGTGGTCCGCGCGGAACGTATCAGCGACCTCATCCGCTATCTGGAAACCTTCTTTGAGGGTCAGCATGTGCCGGTGGCGATCTTCGGCCATATCGGCAACGGCAACGCCCACATCACGCCGTTGCTCGACGTGAACGACCGGCAGGACTTCGACAAGATGGTGGCGGCTTACCATGAGATCCATCAGGCGGTCCTGTCCCGATTCGGCGGGTCGATCTGCGGGGAGCATGGTGATGGCCGGGTGCGGGCCGAGTATGTGCGCAAGATGTTCGGCGAGGAGTTGTATCAACTCTTCGTGGAGGTCAAGCGCACCATCGATCCGGCCAACGTCATGAACCCCGGCATCAAAATCAGCGACGCGCCCTTCACCGACCATATCGACTACCAGCGCTTGTCCAAGTCCTGCGCGACCTGCGCCAAGTGTAATTCCGTCTGCCCGGTCTACGATGTGTTTCAGTCGGAAGACATGAGCTCGCGCGGCTGGTATGAGATCGTTACGGCCAAGGATTATTCCTATCTCAATTCGAAGCGAGTGGTGGAGGCCTGTCTGAACTGCAAATCCTGCCGCACGATTTGTCCGGCAGGCGTCGATGTGTCGGAGCTGATTCTTCAGCGGCGCGCGGAGCATCCCAATCAAGGGAGCCGCTGGCTCTTCGCGCTTCAATCCAAATTGCCAATATTTGAAGCGATGCTTAAGTTTCTGGCGAAGACGCAACGCCTCTGGGATCGTCCCGGACCGCGCGCCATCCTGGAACGCCTGGCGACCCCCTTGCTGAAACGTATCGCCTCCACGGCCAAACTGCCCGCCGACATGGTGCTGCCCAAATTGGCTCCCCAGCATTTGCGCGACCGGTATCCCGAGCTTACCCAGCCGAACCCGGTCGCAGCCGGACCGCGCGTTGCGTACTTCCACGGTTGTGCGGCGAATTATTTTGATGATGGGGTGGGGGATGCGGTGATCGGCGTGTTGCAGAAACATAAAGCGAATGTTGAACTTCCTCCGCAGCGCTGTTCCGGAACGCCGATCGAAACCTACGGCCATGTGGATCTGGTGAAAGACAACGCACGGTTCAACCTGCAGTCGCTGGCGGGATACGATCAAGTCGTGACGGGCTGCGCCTCCTGCACCCTCATGCTCAAGGAATACAAAAAGTTCTTCGAGGATGGGCCGGAACGCCAGGCGGCGGATGCGTTGGCCAGAAAGGTGCTGCACATCACGGAGTTTGTCGCTCGCTCGCAGGAGCGTCCGCCAATGGGAGAGGCGGAAGGCGTAGGCCATCGGGTGACATACCATTCCTCTTGCCACCTGCGGGCGGCGGGTGTCACCAAGGAACCGCGCCAATTGCTCAAGCAGGTGCCGGGTGCCGACTATGTCGAGATGACCGATGCCGACCGCTGCGCCGGCGGGGCGGGTACATACCTTGTGAAGGACTATGACACCTCACAGAAGGTATTCGAGCGGAAGCGTCGGAACATCGAGCAGAGTGGCGCGGACACCGTAGCCACCAGTTGCCCGGCCTGCATGATCCAACTCAATAATGGGCTGCGCGGGCGCGCGGCAGTGAAACATGTGGCACAGGTATTGAACGAGGCCTATGAAGCGGGCGCGCATCAGCAATCAGGTGCGCAACAGACAGCAAGAGGACCAGGAGCCGGCCAATGACTTTTCGTAAAGTGGATCTGATTTTTGTCGTGCTGGCGCTCCTCGTCGTCGGGGGCGTGGCCTCGCTGCCGTCGCCGCGTGACCGCAACCCGAAGGTGCCGGCCAATAGCGCCCATCAGGCAATTACGGCGGAGAGCCAGTGTGCGACCTGTCATGCGCCTCAAGGTGTGCGGCCGTTGCCGGCGCAACATCCCAAGCGGCAGGATTGCCTGCATTGCCACGCGCGGGCACAGGGGTGATGGGGACCGTCGTTCGTGAAGCGTCGCTCGTCTCTCGTCGGAGGGCAGTGGGATGTGCCTTCCCCAGCTCTCACGGTTTTGGTACGCATGTATCGTCTGAAACGAGAGACGCTTCACGAGAGTCGAGGCACGGTCGGTCAGGGACACGTCAGGCGCGATGGTTTAACGACGATTCATACTGAGAGTGGAGGAATAGTAGATCATGGTCAAAGTGTTGATTCTCGGGCCGACGCTCCTGCAGCGGGTGACCGAGCCGGAGTTGGATGTCGAAGTGGAGGGGCCGACCGCCATCAAGATGTTGATCGAAGGCAATGCGGAATTGATGGATGCGCTGGCGCCGTTCATCGTGCGCGGCGAATTGCTCGTGACCGTCAATCGCAAAGTCGGATCGCTCGACTCGGTGGTGAAAGACGGCGACACGCTCAAGCTCGCGCATCAATCGCGCGCGTCCTACGACGGTACGACCGACATTCCCACCTAAGCGTGGGCTCGCAGAGGTGAGGGGAGCGATGGCGCGTAACGACCAGGCCGTGCGTCTCTTGGTGGTGTTGAAGCAGCTGGAAGGGGCGCGACATGGCCTCACGCTGGAGCAGTTGGGGGAGTCGCTGACACCCGGTTCTACTCGCCATCCCCGCACACTCCGGCGCGACCTTGCCGCGCTGGAAGAAGCCGGATATCCGCTGGTGACCGAGCGGATCAATGGCCACACTTGCTGGCGGCTGTTGGAAGGATTCCGGAATGTCCCCGGCCTGCGGTTTTCGCCCTCGGAATTGATGGCGCTCACCTTCAGCCGCCGCCTCATCTCGCCGCTCGAAGGCACCGAACTCCATACCTCGCTCCAATCCGCCTTGGGCAAGGCAGCCGCCGCGCTGCCGCCGCAGGGCGTGGCGTTGGTGCAACAACTCGACGGCACATTCAGCGTCGGACTGGGCCCGCACAAGCGCTACCGGCAACATCGCGAAACCATCGACCGGCTCACCCGCGCCATCGCCGACGCCACCACCGTGCAGATCCGCTACGACTCCGCCTCGCGCGGCCGCACCACCAGGCGCGAGGTCGATCCCTATCGGCTCTGGTACGCCACGGGCGGCCTCTACCTCATTGCCTTCTGTCATCTACGGCGCGAGCCGCGCATGTTTGCGGTGGAGCGGATCAAGTCCGTCACCCCGACCGATCACCCCTATCAGATGCCGCTGCATTTTGATCTCGATGCGTTCGTGCAGGACGCGCTCACGGTCATGCGTGGCCCGCGCATCGAGGTGGAGTTGGAATTCAACAAGGCCACCGCGGCCTGGGTGAAGGATCGCGTCTGGCATGCCACACAAGAGACGAAGCGGGCCAAAGGCGGCGGCCTGCGTATGATTTTGTCTGTCGCCGATACCCGCGAGCTGGTCGGCTGGATCCTGAGCTTCGGCAGCGGGGTGAAAGTCCTCAAGCCGGAGAGTCTCCATCAGGCGGTGGTCGAGGAAGCCCTGCGAATCAGCAAGGCCTAACCGCGCCAACTTCTCCCGCCGATCTGTCTGAACTGCCCGGTCCTCGATCTTCTGCCTACTCGCGATTGTCGTCATGCCTTGACTTCCCTGCTCCCTCGCCAGACAATGTTGTTGAAGAGTTCATTAATCGTTTTGCATGTGGAGGTTTGTCGTGGCAACCGTGAATTTCAGCGTCCCGGAGGACGTGAAGAAGCAATTCGACAGGGCATTTGCTGGTAAAAATAAAAGCCGCGTGATCGCTGATCTCATGGCTCAGGCGGTTGAGGATCAGCTCATGCTGAAACGCCGGAGTGAAGCGATCGACTCCCTGTTGAGCCGGCGACGAACTAAACGGCCGGTACGTGCAGCGGATATTCGACGGGCTCGGGAGAGTGGCCGTTCGTGACAAGAGTGGTGGTTGATGCCAGTGTCGTTGTGAAATGGCTCTTGCCTCAACGTGAGGATGAGGCAGATGTCGAACAGGCGTTAAGGCTGATAGAGGGTCTGAAGAGTGGCCGGGTGAGGGTTTTTCAACCGGTACATTGGCTGGCTGAAACTGCGGCGGTGTTAGTTCGACTCAGTCCCGAAACGGCCGCGGCTGACGTCGCCGATCTCTACGCCATGGATCTCCCGATAGAGAATGGGCCGAATGTATATCTGACCGCGTGCGAACTGGCACGATCGCTGAATCATCATGTGTTCGATACCTTATATCACGCAGTAGCACTAACTCTGCCGGATACGGTATTAATCACAGCGGATGCTCGATATGAGCGCGCCGCTCGGCGAAGAGGTTCAATTATGTTACTGAGCGACCTGCCGGTTATCTAGTCGCCAAGTGCTTTCGCATGCGTGGACCGTTCCCGTTCACGCTGCGCCGATGGTGCTTTCCCGCCGTGAAACAGGTATTCTTGGCCGTTTGCAGGAAACCATGACGACATCCAAATCCTATTGCCTCTCCATGCCCCTCTATACTCAGGTGCTGATCGCCGTGATCTTCGGCGGTCTGCTCGGAGTGATCTTCGGGCAGGAACCGTATCTGGGCGGCGTCACGAACGCGCAGCTGGGCAAGCTTGGGATGATAGTCGTTCAGCTGCTCAAGACGCTGGCCATTCCGCTCATCTTCTTCGCTATTCTCGATGCGCTCATCCGCACCAGCCTCCCGCTGAGTCAGGGGACCAGGCTGCTGGTCATCTGTCTCGTGAATGTATCCGTGGCCATGACAATCGGGCTGGTGATCATGAACACCTGGCAGCCGGGCCTGTCCTGGCAGGGCCATGTCGATGAGTTGCTGCACCTCGTGCCCGGTTCCAAGGCCCCGGCGAAGGTGGCGACCTCGCAGACGCCGATCGAAGACCTGGCCGCCTATATTCCCCGCACCATCCTGGCGCCGTTTTCCACCAACAACATCATCGGCGTCGTGCTCCTCGCGTTGGTCATTGGTGCGCTGCTTCGCAAGCTGCACATGAGATCGGCGCGGATGGGTGAGGACGATCTGGCCATTGTCCGCTTCGTCGAATGGGTCTACGAAGGGCTGGTGCGCATCCTCGGCTGGATCATCCATGCGGTGCCGTTTGCCGTCTTCGGGGTGGTGGCGCAGGTCGTCGGCAAGTCGGGCGTGGGCGTCTTCTCCATTCTCTGGATCTTTCTCGTGGCGATGCTCGCGGGGCTCACGATCCATGCGCTGATTTATTATCCGCTCGTCGCCTGGTTCGTGGGTAAGAAGTCGCCGAAGGTGTATGTGGGAGAAGGGGCCGACGCGATCATGACGGCCATGTCCTGCAACAGCAGCCTCGCCACGGTGCCGGTCACGTTGCATTGCCTCAATCGTATGAACGTGTCGGCGCAATCGTCGCGTCTCGCGGCTTGTGTCGGGACGAACCTTAACAATGACGGCATCACCCTCTACGAGGCAATGGCGGCACTGTTTCTCGCTCAAGCGTTGGGGTACGACCTGCCGATGACGAGCCAGTTTCTGATCGTGGCCGCATCCATTATTGCGGGGGCCGGAGTCGCCGGCATTCCCGAGGCGGGGATGATCGTCTTGCCGCTCGTCTTGTCGGCGGCAGGCTTGCCTGATACAGTCATCGCCGCGGCGATTCCACTGATCATGACGGTGGACTGGATCATCGCCCGCGCCCGTTCCGGCGTGAACGTCATGAGTGATATGCTGGTCGCGATCCTGCTCGATGCAGGCCGGACCCACGCCGTGGCCGTGCCAAGCGCAGTGCGGTATCAGGCCGAGGCGGCGCAACCTTCCGAGTCTCAGCCATCCTGACCAACGGTTAACGCGCCCTCACAGAACCCTGCTTTCGACGCCTCATTCCAGAATCAATCTCGCCCGCAGGTTGCCTTCTCGAAAATGATTCGGCAGCAGCATGATGCAGTTGGGATTGAACCCCTGCGATTTCAACGTGTCGATGCTGCCCATCACCCGGCCGCCCTTTTCCAGATCGATCACAGTGATCGATCCGTCGCTGATGCCGTCCAGATTGAGCAGGCTGTTCTGCACGAACAGGTAGTGCTCGTCGGGAGACAACACCGAGTGGTGTGCGCCGGGCGCGGCGGGAATGGCCTGGAGAAATGTCGGCTGGCGCGGGTTGGAATTGTCGTACACGTTCACAAAGCCGGGCTTCGCCGTCGTGACGTACAAGCGGTCGCCCTTCGCGTTATAGAGCATCTCCAGCGGCATGCCCTGTTGGCGCGGGCCGAAGTCATCGATCTGCGCGAAGGTGAACGCCTTCGTCGTCGGGTCCCAGGTCCCGGCCCACAAGGTGCCTTCCATCATGTTCGTGACGTGTACGACCGGGGGATGGCTGTTCGGCGCAAACATCACCTCGACCGGGGCGGATTTTGCGGGGGCCGGCTTCGATGCCACGCGATGGGTCGAGAGCACCGCGCCGGTGCTGGCCTCGATCACCGTGATCGAATCGCCGGCCTCGGACATGTCGGGCTTCACGGTGCTGGTGATCAGCACGCGATCGATGCCGTTGTGAATCGCAATGCCGTGCGGATAAAGCACCGATACGGGATCACCGTTCCCGGTGCGCACGGTTTTCATCGGCCGGTCCGTCACGGCGTCACCCATGATCACCGAGCTGGAGCCCATGCAGGTGAGGTACCAGGTGCGGTTGTCCTCCGAGACCACCAGGTCTTCCAATACTTGGCAGTCCGGCACCTCGATGGCGCGTAGGCGATAAGGAAAACGCGTCAGGTCCACCACATGCAACAGACTCTTGTTCAGCGCCGTGATGTAGGCCTTCGTCCGGTCGCGGTTGAAGAAAATGTGGTGGGCGACCAGATCCGGCGGCAGCGGAATATCCATCAGGACCTTGCCGAAGTCCGAGGACTCGGGATCGATCTCCATGATCGCGATCCCTTCGCGACGCACCGGCTGATTCGGCTTGCTCTCGTAGTTTAGCAGCGCCAGGAGTTCAGCCGAGGCGATCGAGGTGCAGACCATCAGGAACAGCAGCGTGAGAGAAAGGAGTCGGACGCGTCCCATGGCAAGCCTCCTTGAAGAAAGTCCGGCGAATGAGCTGAATCGTCAAAAGGGTACTCCTGTAATGGGACATACGCAAGAGCGCGTCAGAGAAATGGAAGCATTTAGGGAAGGTGAGGCTGCAAGGAGCGCACGAGATTGGTCATGATGCCGTCGTCATAGCGACTTGGCCAACACCATCCGAGGCGAAGATCGGAGCAAACAGGGGCGAGCCGCATAGCCTACCGACCATGCCCATGCTCATCCGCCTGTACGGCCTTCCGTTCCTCAACAAGCGGCGCTTCACGAGCGATGAGCCACGATCCCCCAGATTTCGAGGTCCGGCCATTGGCCATAAGCGATTAGCGCTTATTTCCGACCGAACTACACTGCACGGCGGGAGCTTTCCAGCTGGCCTTCCCCATGGGTTTTGGCTACACTAGGCACAGGAGATATGTGATGAACATCCGACAATTACTCCAGTCCAAGCGAACACAGATTCTCGCCATTGCTGCGCGCCACGGTGCGCGAAAGGTGAGAGTGTTTGGATCAGTCGCGCGTGGAACCGCTCGTCGGAGTAGTGACATCGACTTCCTCGTCGAGATGGAGGAAGGCCGAAGCCTGCTGGACCATGCGGCTCTGATCCTCGACCTGGAGCGATTGCTGAAACGGTCGGTCGACGTGGCCTCCGAACGCGGACTTCGACGCGTGGTTCGCAAAGAGGTGTTGAAAGATGCGATCGCCTTATGAGGGATGACCGAGACCGCCTGCAGGACATTCTCGATGCGATCAAAAAGATAGAGCGGTATGCGAAGCGCGGTCGTCGCCTCTTCGAGGAAGACGAACTGGTCCATACTTGGATGATTCACCACATTCAAATTATCGGGGAGGCTGCGAGCAAGCTCACCCCTGTCTATCGTAAAACTCACTCGCAAGTTCTCTGGCCGCAGATCATCACGATGCGTCATGTCTTAGTGCATGACTATCTAGGGATTGATCTGGCAGAAGTCTGGGCGGTTGTGGATCGAGATCTTCCAGTCCTCAAAAAGCAAATCCGACAGATGGTTAAGCCAAGGTCACCAAAAAACTGAGCTGCTTCTGCGCTCCGTCACTCAAGACTTACCATTCAATCTGATTCTCCGCTCCTGATCCGAACGGTGCCCTGTTGCTGTTTACCTGTAACTTGTTACGTCTCATGCCCCGTTGTGACCCCCGGATGTCACGGCAGGGGAGTATGCTGGCGGCAGGGAATAAACAGGCATAAGGGAGGCGGCGATGCGACAGGCACAGGTGCGGACTGCAGCGATCCTAGGAGGACTGCTCTGGCTGGCCTCGATGGGGAATGGCCGGGCGGAGTAGGGATTCGAAAAGAAGTACCAGCGCGACTTGAACATCTTCAATCCCATCAACCAGTACCAGTCCACCAGCTCAAACGAGATACGCTTCACGAACGACGAGAGACGTTCCGGCAACTCCGCCAATCCGATCAACCAATTCAACTTCAACAATCCCTTCAACCCGGTGAATCGCTATCGCCCGGAGAATCCGTTGGCCCCGATCAATGAGCTCAATCCCGGCGTACCTTTTGCACCGTTGGGGGAGAGGGATGGGGGAGGTGAGGCGGAGTTTATAGCGGATGGTTATGGCTGGGGCAGAGGGCAGGGACCGGAGCGAGATACGCTTAACGAAAGACGAGATACGAGTCCACAAGGTGGTGATTTCTTCAAGGGAAAAGGGTATTCTGCGGTCGCATTGCTCTTGGTGTGGCCAGCGCACCAAGCGCTTCACGGAGACTGCTTCTATGGCACAGCCTTCATCATTACTGACTCATGTGACCCAGACCATTATCAATCGCTTTCACCCGAAGCGCATTATGGTCTTCGGGAGCCATGCGCGAGGGGAGGCTGGCCCGGATAGCGACTTGGATCTCTTCATTGAGATGGAGACGCCGCGCCGACCGCCGGAACGGGCGATCGAAGTGAGCGAGGCGTTCGGACTACGTGCATGGCCAATGGATATCGTGGTGTACACGCCGGAAGAAGTGCGGCGATTACGCCATGTGAAGGGGACTCTGCTATCGGTCATTGAGAAGGAGGGCAAAGTGCTGTATGAGCAGCCCTGAGTCCAACTTCGAGGCCTGGCTGCGCAAGGCCGAACATGATCTGCTGAACATCGAGAATAACCTTGCGGCCAAGGACATTCCATGGGACACGGTCTGCTTCCACGCGCAACAGGCTGCCGAAAAAGTATTGAAGGCCCTTCTTGTCCATCACGGGCGCGATCTCTCGAAGACGCACGATCTGGTAGCCTTACTCGCCCAGTGCGTCGCGTGCGATGCGGGGCTGGCCGCACTGGAGTCGGATTGCCGGAAGCTGACCTCTTACGGTGTAGCGGCACGGTATCCAGATGACCTGTTCGAGCCCGAAGAGACGGATGGTCGTGATGTGGTGGCCGCGGCCCATCGCGTGCGCGCAAAAATTCTCCTGCTCCTGCCGAAGAACCGATGAGCGCTTACGAAGTTCCTCAGCCATTCTGAATTCTCCGCTCGAAGAACCACAAGAGTATTGGCCTATCGTTGAAGGAGGGGCCTGGCGATCGATCTGGTACTTCAACGGCGTCCCTACAGGGCCAAGGATGGCAGCACGGTGCCAGAGGCGCAGCAACCGAAAGGACATAAACTTCACGAGCGGCGATTCACGGCTCCTCCAGCCTGCGAGAGACGCTTCACGAACGACGAGAGACGTTCCGGCAACCCCGCCAATCCGATCAACCAATTCAACTTCAACAATCCCTTCAATCCCGTGAATCAATATCGTCCGGAGAATCCGTTGAACCCCATCAATGAGTTCAATCCGACCGTACCGTTCGCGCCGTTGGATGGTGGGAGCGGGATGGGGAAGAGGAGATGAGGGGAAACCCCGCGGCGCCGATCATGTTCACTCATGTCGCTTCCAATTTTCTGGTTCCTGTGATCTCCCCCGGCAGTACGGTTCTTGTGCCGCTGCCGAACTTCATGTATATACAGGAACGTGTTTTCTTGGGATATCACGAAGGCGATTACCAATTTCGAAAAGCACGGTGTTTCCTTTGAGGAAGCCACGACAGTGTTTGCGGATTCCGATGCGCTCGATGGTGAAGACCCAAGCACTCAACACGTGAAGTACGACGTCAACGTATAGGACAATCTGTAATAGGCAGGATTCTCTTTGTGGTCTATACAGCACGGAAGGTGGCACATGAAAAAGAAACCATCCGCATCATCAGCGCAAGGCAGGCGAGTAAGAAAGAACGTGCGGCATATGCCGGATTCGAAGATTGATTTTTCCGATATCCCGGAAGCGACTGACGAGGATTTAAAACGGATGCGGCGTGTAGGAAGGCCTTCTAGCGGCATGGCGAAGCAACTCATCGCGATTCGTCTTTCTCCCAAGTTGCTGAGTCAACTTCGAAAAATGGCAGATGCGCAGGGCAAGCCTTACCAGAGTCTCATCCACGAATTGCTGGAGAAGGCCGCGTCCAGAGCGGCGTAAGTCTCCTACTCGTTGGCTGTTCGCGCCGCGCGCGGGTGGCTACCGGGCATCGGGCCGAGGTCCGGGCCGAGAAAACGGCCGCCTAACCCGTCTTCTGGTTGCGTTCAGCCATCAGATCCGATCCCAGCGAACGCCGCGAGACGGCCTCACCCTCTTCCACGAGATACGTTTCACCTTTCACACCTCGTTGTGACCCCGGATGTCACGGTTCTGGTGTAGGCTCCCGGTCAGGATGAAACCGGCACAAGGGAGGCGACCATGCGACAGGCTCAGATGCGGATCGTAGCGATCATCGGCGGGCTGCTTTGGCTCACGTCGATTGGGAATGGCCGAGCGGAGCAGGGGTTCGACGAGAAGTATCAGCGCAACTTTAACATCTTCACTCCCATCAACCAGTACCAGCCCACCAACCCGCTTAATCCCATCAATACCTACGATCCGGCAAACCCGTTCAACCCGATCAACCAATTCGATCCCGACAACCCTGCCAATCCAATCAATCAGTTCAACTCCAACAATCCGTTCAATCCGGTCAATCGTTACCGCCCGGAGAATCCTCTGAACCCCATCAATGAGTTCAATCCGACCGTACCGTTCGCGCCGTTGGGGGGAGGGGCGAGACCGAAACGGTAAGGGGGAGCGGGGGAGTGAGAGCGACAATCCCCCAGGCCCCTAGGCACAAGCCTGCTGGTGTTTCACGTAAAAACGCGGGTGATTAACGGCTCGGGAAAGAGTATCCTGCGGCGCACAATGGCGTAATTGTGTGTGGTGGAGAGACTCTGCATGTTTGAACAAGCCTTCAAGAATATCGACGACGTGCTCTGGAAAGAAGCCGGCTGCACCACCGAGCTGGACTATACCGAGCAGACCTCCTGGCTGCTGTTTTTGAAGTATCTCGACGCGCTGGAGCAGGACAAGGCCGACGAGGCCAGGCTGGATGGCAAGCGCTACAGTTTCATCCTGGACAAGCCTTATCGCTGGGAAAGCTGGGCCGCGCCGAAGGGGAAAGACGGCAAGCTCGATCACGATGTGGCCCTCACCGGCCGCGACCTCACCGAGTTTGTCAATCTGAAGCTGTTTCCCTATCTGCACAGTTTCAAGCAGAAGGCCAGCGGCCCGAACACTATCGAGTACAAGATCGGCGAAATCTTCGGCGAGATCAAAAACAAGATCCAGAGCGGCTACAACCTGCGCGAGATCATCGACCACATTGACGAGCTGCGGTTCCGCTCACAGAAAGAAAAACACGAGCTTTCGCATCTCTACGAAGCCAAGATCAAGAACATGGGCAACGCCGGCCGTAACGGCGGCGAGTACTACACCCCGCGCCCGCTCATCCGCGCCATGGTGCAGGTGGTCAAGCCCAAGCTCGGGGAGCGCATCTACGACGGAGCCTGCGGATCGGCGGGGTTCTTATGCGAGGCGTACGACTACCTGGCCGCCAAGGGCGACCTCTCGACGAAAGCTCTCAAGACGCTGCAGGAAAAGACCTTCTACGGCAAAGAAAAGAAGTCGCTCGCCTATGTCATCGCGATCATGAACATGATCCTGCATGGCATCGAGGCGCCGAACATCATCCACACCAACACGCTCACGGAAAACCTGACCGACATTCAGGAAAAAGACCGTTACGACGTCGTGCTCGCGAATCCGCCTTTCGGCGGCAAGGAGCGGAAGGAAGTGCAGCAGAACTTTCCGATCCGCACAGGCGAGACGGCCTTTCTGTTCCTGCAACACTTCATTAAGAGCCTGAAGGCGGGCGGGCGCGGCGGCGTGGTCATCAAGAATACCTTTCTCTCCAACACGGACAACGCTTCCGTAAGTCTGCGCAAGCTGTTGCTCGAAAGCTACAACCTGTACACCGTGCTCGATTGTCCAGGCGGTACATTTCAAGGCGCGGGCGTCAAGACCGTGGTGCTGTTCTTCGAGAAGGGCGCGCCGACCAGAAAGGTCTGGTACTACCAACTTGATCCAGGCCGCAGCCTCGGCAAAACCAACCCGCTCAACGATGACGATCTTAAAGAGTTTCTGAAGCTGCAGAAAACCTCAGCCGACTCGCCCAAATCCTGGACCGTGGATGCCAAGAGTATTGATCAAACCACCTTCGACCTCTCCGTGAAGAATCCCAACGGCGGTGAAGTCGTGGCGCATCGTAGCCCGAAGGCAATCATGGACGAGATCGCCTCTCTGGATGAGGAGAGTGCGGAGGTGCTGGAGAATATCAGGGTGCTGCTGAAATGAAGAAGGGTTGGGTAGAGACAACGCTTGGCGGCATTGGCAATGTCGCCATGTGCAAGAGAATATTCAAAGAGGAGACGACAGCCACAGGGGACATTCCGTTCTATAAGATCGGGACTTTTGGAAGGAAGCCTGACGCATACATCTCAAGTCATACTTACAGCGAATACAGGGCAAAGTATCCCTTCCCCAAGAGAGGTGATGTTCTCATTTCTGCGTCGGGAACAATTGGCCGACGCGTCAGGTATGACGGTGAACCTGCCTATTTTCAGGATTCGAATATCGTCTGGATTGATAACGATGAAAAGAAAGTGCTGAACGACTATCTGTACCATTTCTATGGCGCTTGTGAGTGGAACTCGACGAAAGGCGCTACCATCTCGCGGCTCTACAATGAGGATCTGCGGCGAATTGTTATAGCATTCCCGGAATCGCACCAAGAGCAGCAGCGGATCGTGGGGGCGCTGGACGACGCGTTTGACGGCCTCGCCCGCGCTACAGCCAACGCCGAACAGAATCTCCGCAACGCCCGCGCCCTCTTCGAAAGCCACCTGCAATCTGTTTTCACTCAGAGGGGGAAGGGGTGGGGGGAGAAGCAACTCGAAGAGGTCTTGGCAGTGCAGCCTCAGAATGGGTGGTCGCCCCCTGCGGCCAATCATGCGGATTCGGGCACGCCGGTTCTCACGCTTTCCTCTGTGACGGGCTTTGTCTTCAGGCCGGGGAAAATAAAATTCACCTCGGCTGTAACGGATTCGAGGGCGCGATACTGGGTTCAGAACGGCGATTTGCTGATCACGCGAAGTAACACGCCGGAGTTGGTCGGTCACGTTGCCATCGCTTCCGGGATTCAAGGGCCGACCATTTACCCCGACCTGATCATGCGGATGAATCCCGATCCGGAGCAGGCCCTCACGGAATTTCTTTATTACCAGATGCGAACACCGGCACTTCGGAGAGAGATTTCTGATCGAGCGCAAGGGGCAAATCCGACCATGAAGAAGATCAGCAACGGAGCTGTGCGAACGCTTCCGATTTGCGTCCCACCAATACCCGAGCAGCACAGGGTTATCGCCCAGCTCGACGCGCTCGCCTCCGAAACCCAGCGCCTCGAATCCATCTATAGACAAAAGCTCGCCGCGCTGAACGAGTTGAAGAAGTCGCTGCTGCACCAGGCCTTCAGCGGGAGTCTCTGAGGCCGAACGTACTGGAGACGTGATGGAAGATCTAAAAATGAACGTCGTCATCTTTCAGGAAGCCGATCAACCGGTGGAGGTGCGTCTGGACGTTCGAGGTGATACCGTTTGGCTGACGCAACGTCAGATGGGCGTCTTGTTCGATACCACCTCTGAAAACATCCTCATGCACCTGAAAAACATCTTTCAGGACGATGAGTTACGAGAGGTGGCAACTGCTAAGGATTTCTTAGCAGTTCAAAACGAAGGCAACCGGCGAGTGCAACGGACCCTCAAACACTACAATCTGGATGCCGTGATCTCAGTGGGTTATCGCGTCAATTCCAAACGAGCGGTGCTGTTTCGCCAATGGGCCACCCGCATCCTGCGCGAGCATCTCACCCAGGGCTATACCCTCAATCGCCAGCGATTCGAGACCAACGCCCGCGAGCTGGAGGCAGCGCTGCAACTGGTGCGCAAGGCTGCGCGCAGTCCTGATCTACAGGCGGACATGGGGCGCGGGCTGGTGGACATCGTCACCCGCTACACGCAGACCTTTGTGCTGTTGCAACGATACGATGAAGGGCTCCTGACTGAACCGACCACGACGCCGGGGGGAACCCTCTTTACCTTGGCTGAAGCGCGCGCGGCGCTGGCTGGACTCAAGGCCGACTTGATGGGGCGGGGTGAGGCTTCAACGCTCTTTGCTCAAGAACGGGAAGAGGCCTTCGAATCGCTGCTCGGCAACCTCGACCAGAGTGTGTTCGGGGAGCCGGCCTACCCGAGCGTGGAGTCCAAAGCCGCCCACCTGCTGTACTTCGTGATCAAAAATCACCCCTTTGCCGATGGCAACAAACGGAGTGGCGCGTTTCTGTTCGTGGATTTTCTGAACCGCAACGGTCGGCTGCTCGATCCGACCGGGCATCCGGTGATCAACGACATCGGGTTGGCGGCATTGGCGCTCTTGGTGGCCGAATCCAACCCCTCCCACAAAGACACGATGATCCGCCTGATTATGAACATGCTGGCTCAAGGAATCTGACGTGAACGAAGCCGAGACCAGAGCCGAGCATATCGATCCCGCCATCAAGGCGGCGGGGTGGGGCGTGGTGGAGGGGAGCCGCGTGCTGCGGGAGTATCCCATCACGCCGGGCCGGATCGAAGGTTTGGGGCGGCGGTCGAAACCGTTGATTGCCGACTATGTGCTGGTCTATCGCAACCACAAGCTCGCTGTCATTGAGGCCAAGGCCTGGAACGAGGCGCTGACCGAGGGCCTGGCGCAGGCGAAGCAGTATGCGGACAAACTGTCCGTCCGCTTTACCTATGCCACGAACGGCCAGGGACTCTATGGCATCGATATGGAGACGGGGAAGGAAGGGGAGTGGCCGAACTATCCCAGCCCGGACGAACTCTGGACGCTGACCTTCGCCAAGCGCGATACCTGGCGCGATCGTTTTGCTGCGGTGCCGTTCGAAGACAAAGGCGGCTCGCACCCGGGCCGCTACTATCAGGACATCGCGGTCGAGCGGGTGTTGGAGGCTATCACCGCAGGCAAGCCCCGCATCCTCCTGACGCTGGCGACCGGCACGGGCAAGACGTTCATCGCCTTCCAGATTGCCTGGAAACTGTTCCACAGCCGATGGAACTTAGGCAGTGCACAATTGACGATGGACAACGAGCAATTTGCGAAGGAGGAGACCCGTTCTCAATTATCCGCTGTCCATTCTCCATTGAATCTCCGCCGCCCACGCATCCTGTTTCTTGCCGACCGCAACATTCTCGCCAACCAGGCCTATAACGCGTTCTCCGCGTTTCCCGAGGATGCCCTGGTGCGGATCGCGCCGGACGATATTCGCAAGAAGGGCAAGGTGCCAAAGAACGGGAGTCTGTTCTTCACGATCTTTCAGACCTTCATGAGCGGTCCGCCGAAGGACGGCAAGCCGTCGCCCTACTTTGGAGAATATCCGCCCAACTTTTTCGATTTCATCGTGATCGACGAGTGCCATCGTGGTGGGGCGAACGATGAAAGCAACTGGCGCGACATTCTCGAATATTTCTCTCCCGCCGTGCAGCTCGGTCTGACCGCCACGCCGAAACGTAAAGACAATATCGATACCTATCGCTACTTCGGCGAGCCGGTCTACGTCTATTCGCTCAAGGATGGGATCAACGACGGGTTTCTGACGCCATTCAAGGTGAAACAAATCTCGACGACGCTGGACGACTATGTCTACACGCCGGACGACAGGGTAATGGAAGGTACAGTCGAATACGGCAAACGCTATAGCGAAGCCGACTTCAACCGGATTATCGAGATTAAAGACCGTGAGAAGAAGCGCGTCGAGATCTTCATGCACGCGATCGATCAGCGGGAGAAGTCATTGGTTTTCTGCGCGACGCAGGATCACGCGCTGGCCGTACGCGACCTCATCAATCAGATGAAAGCGAGTGCCGATCCGAACTATTGCCAGCGGGTGACAGCCAATGACGGTGAGTTGGGCGAGCAACACCTCCGCGATTTTCAGGACAACGAAAAGACTATCCCGACGATCCTCACAACCTCACAAAAGCTTTCAACCGGCGTGGATGCCCGAAATATCCGTAATATTGTGTTGATGCGGCCCGTCAATTCGATGATCGAGTTCAAGCAGATCATCGGGCGCGGGACGCGGCTCTATGACGGGAAGGACTATTTCACCATCTATGATTTCGTGAAGGCGCATCACCACTTCAATGATCCTGAGTGGGATGGGGAACCGATTCCGCCGGAGCCGAAAGAGCTTTGCGCGAGATGCGGACAATCTCCATGCCGCTGCGAACAATTGCCGCCGCAACCCTGCGGTGTATGCGGCACACATCCATGCGCCTGCGAGCGAGAGCCTTGTGAGAAGTGCGGCCAGAGGCTGTGCGTGTGTCAGAAAAAGGTGAAGGTGAAGCTAGCCGACGGCAAGGCCCGAACTATTCAACACATGATGGTCACGACGTTCTGGCATCCTGACGGCACGCCCATGTCGGCCCAGCAATTTCTGGAGTTGCTGTTCGGCAAGTTGCCGGCCTTTTTCAGAAACGAAGCCGAGCTTCGGGCGATCTGGAGCCAGCCCGACACGCGTGCGAAACTTCTTCAAGGGCTCGCTGAGAAAGGGTTCGGTGCCGAGCAGATGGCGGAGATGCAACGCATCATCGATGCCGAGCGCAGCGATCTGTTCGACGTGCTCGCGCATGTGGCCTATGCGATGACGCCGCTCACGCGGGAGGAACGGGCTGTGCGTGCCAGGGCGGAGATCACTATGCATTTCACCGGCAAACAGCAGGCCTTCCTCGATTTCGTCCTCGCGCAATACGTGAAGGTCGGCGTGGAAGAACTGGCCCAGGACAAGCTCTCGCCGCTGCTCAAGTTGAAGTATCACAATGCCATCGCCGACGCCGTAGCCGACCTAGGCAAGCCGGAAGAAATCGGTAAGGTCTTCATGGGGTTTCAGAAGTATCTGTATCAGCCGCAAGTTCAGATGGAAAGGTGAGGAGAGCTCAAATCGTTTTCCGCTCAGTAAAGATCGAGCATTTTAACTTAGCGATCCTCAAGCGGCATGTGCGTTGAACTAACTATAGGCTGTACATACCCAGAATGGTCACCAGCAAAACTCCTCAACCCAGCTATCCGCATCTTCCCAGCTCGCGGCTAAGCGGTCATGAAATGTTCACGCTTGGCGAGGAAACGCTTTCATTCGATCTGCTGAGCTTTTGGCAGTGGTCCGCATCTGACCTTGTCAGCAATGCTACGCGGGGCAGATTGGCTGAATATATTGTTGCAATGGCTCTGGGAGTCGCTGCTGGAGTTCGAAATGAATGGGATGCGTACGACCTTACTTTTAACGAGCGCAAAGTAGAAGTGAAAGCATCGGGGTATCTCCAATCATGGGCGCAATCGCGCCTATCACGCCCTAGCTTTAGCATACGGCCTGCCCGAGGGTGGGATCCGCTCACAGGCCTACTGGACGATGAGATACGCAGGCAGTCCGACATCTATGTGTTTTGTCTGCACCATCATCTCGAAAAGAATACGTTGAACCCCTGTGATCTGACGCAGTGGTCCTTTTACGTTCTTCCCACCAAAGAACTTGATGCTTCTCAACAACTTCAGAAAGCAAAACAGATAACCCTTCAAAAACTTCTATTGCTGCAACCCGTCCAGGCCTCGTTTCTTGATCTCAGAAAGGCAGTTCTTGAATGTGGTTAGTGGTCAAAGCCCTATCAGGGGCAAGATGTAGAAGGATGGCGATAAACCTCTGTTGGGGCGCAGGGTTGCCTAACGCGTGGGAGTACCAAAATACATGAACCGCCACGAACTCGAACAAAAGCTCCCCACCATGACACAGGTTCAGCTCATCGACATCTCAAAGTAACGCGCGCGCGTATGTGAGGTTGCTGGAGTCCATGCACAGACGTCCGCCCGCCGTTCCCGTATCTCTGCCCAATCACCCACGCTGGGGTCTATGCCTGCGGAGAACGGCGCTTGCCCCCTGTCGGCTCGTCTTTCCAGTGCTGGTCAATCTGTGTAGAATGCCTGCGGCTGCGGAGTCTGCCATTGCTGACCAGATGTGATGTGTCGCGTATGGGGGTGTGGTGATCGATCGTGTGGTGTCCAAGACCGGCGTCCCGATTCGACTCACCGATGAGCGCTGGACACATATTGCAGAGGAGCATGCTGAGTTGGCGGATCTGCGATCAGCGGTATTGGAGACAGTTTCGCAGCCCGAACGTATTCTGCTCGGCGGTGATGGCGAGCATCTCGCGGTTAAGGAGTTGGACACTGGAAAACATCTTGTGGTTGTGTATCGGGAACATGCCGATGATGGGTTCATCATCACAGCCTTCGTGACACGACGATTGCGGTCGCTTTCGAAGAGGAGGCAGCTATGGCCATTGTAGACATTCAAGAATATTTGAAGTTGATTCCGGCAGTGAATCGGTCGCCGCAACACGCGGTGTGGCTCACGTATGATGCCGAGGCGGACACGCTGTACGTGAACTATAAAAAGCCCAGCCATGCAACTGACAGTGAGATGACAGATGACGACATCATCGTTCGCTACGAAGGTGACACTGTCATCGGTTTCACAGTGCTGCACGCTAGCAAGCGGATGCAGGCCACTGCGTAACTCGCCCGGGGAAATGCGGTTTGCGAGGATGGCATGACCGCGTTTCTTCAGTCCTGTCTCAACTCACCCTGACCCGCACCGTTCTCATCGTTGCACTCGTCTTTTCCTCTCGATTTCGAGGGGGGAAGTGTGGCGCGTGATTCATAGACCAATCTTGCTTGTGAAGGCGTAGGCCTAGCTGTCCCAAAGCGGTGGACGTGCCACTTCCACAATGAGCATTGAGAGATGTGATGGAGCAGGGCGAAGTCGGATACTGCCGATCAGAAGGTTAGGCTGCGGACTGCTTGGTCACGTCCCAGCCAGGAAAGACCAAGACGGCTGGATGGCACTGGAGGACCCGCGCCAGAGTTTTGGCCTGTTCGACGCCAAGATTGATGGTGTCGTTTTCAATGGCCGAGATGGTGGACTGTGAAATCTTGGTCCTTCGAGCCAGCTCGCTTTGCGTGAGCCCTTGCAGTTCACGGACAATCCGAACGGATTCACCTACCGAGACCACCACTCTCGCTTTTGCCGGGCGAACGCCTTTGGTTTTCATCATTACTTCCGATAGTCGTGGGCTGTCACGTCCATGATCACGATCAGTACGCGCTGTTCTTCAACGTTGTAAAACACTCGATACTGTGTATTCAATCGTGATGAGCGATGACCGTCCCATTCGCCCTGAAGACGTTCATCGTGGAACCCCTTGATCAGGCGCAGGCCTGCCGGGCCGGACCTTCCAGCTGCGCCGCGTGGCCGCCGATGGTGACGCAGAGTCATGAGTGCTTCCCTGACCCGCTGAGTTGTGGAGGCAAAGATCCCTGGTCTCCGGGCATGATGTGGGCTGACCTGAACCGGACGTTTCCTGTTAAGATGCACGACCCTCACGAACATGTGGTCAAGGAAAGGTCTGCGATGTCAAAGCCCTCACAATCGAATGCCGTACTTGTGGCGATCCGCACCCCCCGCGTGACGGTGGAGGAAGTAGACAGTTCGCTGCAAGAGCTCACCCGTCTCGTGACGACCCTCGGGTACCGGGTCGTGGGTCGTGTGACGCAAAAGCGGAGTTCCGATCGCTATGCGGCGGTTCTGGGAGAGGGCAAACTTGCCGAATTGGCGCGATGGACCGGCGGGTCCGGAAAGATCGAGGCGTTTGGACGACCGGGGCACAAGGCCGGGTCGAAGCCCGAGGCGGCGGAGTTGGACGTTCCGGAAGAATCAGACGACGACGAATCCGATGACAGTGTTGAGGCAACCCCCGGCCCGGGTGAGCAGGCGCAGATCGTTATCGTGGACTGTGATCTGTCGCCGTCCCAATTGAAAAACCTTGAACGTGCCGCCGGCGTGCCGGTGCTCGACCGTACCGGGGTCATCATCGAGATTTTCAGCCGGCATGCGCGCACGAGAGCGGCCCGGCTGCAGGTGGAGATCGCGCGGCTGAATTATCTCGCGCCACGGTTGCGAGAGACCGGCGGGGGCAGCGAGCGGCAAGGCGGGGGAGTCGGCGGCAAAGGCGCCGGTGAGACGAGTCTCGAGCTCGATAAGCGCAGAATCCGCGATCGCACGAAAGAACTCCGGGCGGAATTGGCGGCGATTGGGGACGAGCATCAGACGCGCCGAGCCAGACGGGAACATGAATTAACGGTCGCGCTTGTCGGGTACACCAATGCCGGGAAATCCTCGCTCATGCGTGCGATGACGGGCAGCGAGGTGCTCGTGGCCGACAAGCTGTTTGCCACGCTCGATACCACCATCCGGCCCTTGTATCCGGAGACGCGCCCCAAAGTGCTCCTGTCCGATACGGTGGGATTCATCAAGAAGCTCCCGCATGACCTGGTGGCCTCGTTCAAGTCGACGCTGGATGAAGCCGCCAGTGCCTCACTTCTGCTGTTTGTCGTCGATGCCTCCGATCCGTCCTTTCGATCCCAACTCGACGTCACGCGGAAGGTGTTAGCCGAAGTCGGCGCCACGGATGTCCCCAGCCTGTTGGTGTTGAATAAACGGGATCGTCTCGGGCCGGAGGAGCTCGCGGCCCTGAAGGCGGAATATCCCGACGCGTTCTTGTTGTCCACGAGAAGCAAGGAGGATTTGCAGGCGCTCCGTGAGCGCATTATGGGGTACTTTGAGCGCGATATGCTCGACGAGGAATTGCGCATTCCGTTTACCGCTCAAAAGATCGTTGCGGAGATCCGTGCCCGGATGCGTGTGTTGTCCGAAGAATATGATGCCGAGGGGCTCACGCTGTGGGTGCGATCGACCCCTGAGAACCTGACGGCGATCAAACAGCAGCTCGCGCGTATTCCGAAAATGTAATGCTCATGACATCTGCCCTCTCCGGTTCATGCCTTGCGATCACACTGCAGACGTGAGACCCTTACGAAGGGCGATCATCATTTCTGGCACCATTCCGTAGCCAAAGCCTCAATACATTCTGTTTTTGATTTATCTGCTCGGCGCGTCTTCAAATAACGCCTATACGTAGTTGAGGGTGCTGATCCCCATACAGAGACGCCTACCGGTAACCTCTCTCGCGACAAGAAATGTCGTCATGCATCATTGTCCCTTAAACTCAATGACTGCAAAAGTGGTTCGCTGGCGTTCTTACGTTGAATTGGCTAGAATCGGGATGAGTTGCGAGAAGATTGGGCACTGGCCGAGCAGCGAGCGCCGCTGAAAAAGATTAGGCCGCTGGAGTAGGAGTCATGCTCAAAGATCTTGTCGAAGCCACAGCTCTTGACGGGTATCGGGTACGGCTGCGGTTCGAAGATGGCGTTGAGGGTGAGTTGGACTTGGCGACGATCATTCGTTTTGAGGGCGTCTTTGCGCCCCTGAAGGATCTTGCCCGCTTTCGAGAGTTGTCAGTCGATCCCGAACTTGGAACCATCTACTGGCCCAATGGCGCCGACCTGGATCCTGTCGTGCTCTATTCAAGAGTCACAGGAACCCCGCTTCCCGCGTACGCGATCAAAGTGGCTCGTTGAACGGGTGCCTGTAATCATCACCGCCCCTTATCTCTCCGGTTCATGCCTTGCGATCACACTGCAGACGTGAGACCTTAGGGCGACTGAACTCATTCCCCCATGAATATTCTCCAAGCCACTCAGGCCTATGAGCAATGGTCGGCGCGGCAGGTGCCGTGTGTGCCTGACGATCTGCGCCTGAAGCATGCCATGATGACGCAGAGCGTCTTCTCTTTTTTTCGAGCCACCTGTTACCGGTGGATGCAGGTCTGGCCGGAAGTCTGTGCCGAGCTGGCCGGGGCTCCGTCGCTGCGAGTGGTCGGGGATCTGCATGTTGAAAATTTCGGCACGTGGCGCGACAGTGAAGGCCGCTTGATTTGGGGCATCAACGATTTTGACGAAGCCAGTGTTGTTCCCTACACCAGCGACCTGGTGCGTTTGGTCGTGAGTGCCAAGCTCGCCGGTAGGGCTGAACATCTCGCCGTGAAGATGGATGAGGCCTGCGATGCGGTGTTGACCGGATACCTCGAAGGGCTGCGGGCCGGCGGGCGGCCGTTTGTGCTGTCGGAGCAGCATTCCTGGTTGCGTGAGATCGCGACGAACTCCCTGCGCGACCCGGTGAAGTTCTGGAAAAAAATGGTGGCCCTGCCGATGGTTCAAGAAACGGTGCCTCACGAGGTGACGAATGCACTTGAACAGGTGATGCCGGAGGCTGGTTTGTCGTACGGTCTGCGGCGGCGAGTGTCGGGCCTGGGCAGCCTGGGGCGCCCGCGTTTTGTCGCCCTGGCCGAGTGGCGCGGGGGCAAGGTCGCTCGGGAGGCCAAGCGGCTGATTGCCTCTTCGGGTCTGTGGGCCCGGGGGCAGAAGGGGAGCGGCGCGCTGCTGTATCAAGTGATGTTGGAGCGGTCCGTGCGGTGCCGCGACCCGTTTGTGCGCATGGAGGGCCCGTGGCTGCTCCGGCGGCTCTCGCCCTATTGCTCGCGGATTGAACTGACCGCGTTACCGAAAAAGCGGGATGAAGGCAAGCTGCTCTATGCGATGGGCTGGGAGACGGCGAATGTGCATCTCGGCGATCAGTCACAGATCAAGGCTGTGCAGCGCGACCTGGCCGCACGAAAGTCCGGATGGCTGCGGAAGGCGGCCAAGGCGATGACGAAGGTCACCCTCGCGGATTGGAAAGACTGGGCGAAGCACCATGCCGGGTAACGGATACCGAGAACAAAAGAGCGGAACGCTGCTGACATCTGGAGGGGTGAACTGGCCGAGGAGAACCGCGAGCGTGGCCGTCAGTCGGAATCGTGTGACCCTTGTTCAATCAGAGCGTGGGTGGGCTGCGACTTGCGGGTTGTGCAAGAGCCCGTCGAGCGTGCGATTCAAGAGCGTGGCTACAAGGCGATGACCTCGTTCATCCGGATGGGCAAGATCCAGATAGAGACTGGCATCCTGCGCGAGGGCCTGCCCGGCTTCGATGATGGTCGCGCCATACTCCCGGCCGACGGCCCGCGCGATCTCGTTGTATTCACTGTCGAGGCGGAGTGGTCTGCCGCCGTGCATGAGTTTTCCGACGGGGAGAGTCAGGGTCGCCACCGACTTGGCTTCCTCCGAAGCCCCTCGATGGTCCAAGACGAGGGCCAGGTACTTCCTGCCCAACTCTGAGAACCAGTTATCCAGATTGACTGCAACGCGCAACTCCGCTTCCGCTTGCTCATACTGCCCATTGTTCATGTGAGTGATGCCGGCCCGCAAGTGTTCAGAATGGGCGGGGTTATCCTGGAACAGGACAAAAACCAGCGGCACCTGCCGTTCCCGACAGAATCGTGCAATGCGCTCCAGGTTTTGCCGGTATTGTTCCGGCGAGACACGTGTCTTGGCGTTGCGGGCATCGACCTGGACCAGAGAATCAGCGCGATGCTTATCCGGGCGTAATTTTGATACCAGGCTCTGTACGACTCGAAACAGGTAGAGTTTTTCACGAACGAGGTCGAACTGATGCGACAGCGCTTCTCGGTTGAACTTCTCCCGGCTGTCGATGGCCTCTTCCGAGGGCACAACACGCCTATCGTTGAAGCTGAACGACGCAATAACCAGATCAGGCTGAACCGTGGAGAAATATTTGGCCAGGGTTTCATACCCCTGGAAGGATGTATAGCCACTCACTCCCAGGTTGATCACGTCTGCATCCTCACGCAGGTCGTCTAGGACTTCCGGAAATGCATTCCGGGTCGGTACGCCCCAGCCGAATGTGTTGGAATCTCCTATCGCGAGGATGCGCTTGTGGGCCCTATCGTGGATCTGCGGAGTATCCTCAGCAAAAAACCCTTGCGCGTCGAACTGGCGCAGGTACCGAGAGGAATCGTGACCATGCCGCTCTCCGCCTACTAGCCCTTTGAAGTAGGGGCGTCGTTCCCACCCGATGTTGGAGGCGTATTGATACCAGTCCGGCTCTTGTGACGACAGATCTGCACGCACTGTGAGCAGGATTCGTGACAGGCCTTCAAGGGAGAGGAGAATTGTGAGGGTGATCGCTACGGTGATCAGGGTTGTGGCGACGATGCTTCGTCGGTGTGGCATCCGTGGGTCCTGGTCGGCTGGGGAACGCGTTCTGGCTAAGTGCTGTCACCCTACGGGAGACTCATGTATTGAAACAGTATCGACGAAGATGCGGGACTTGCCAAGCAAAGAGCACACTTTTGCATGTGTGCGACTGTATACATACTGCGCGAATGGTTCGTTTGGGGGGCACGGCTGGTACGCGCATAATCCGGCCCCCCCTGGGGAGAGACTCGTGGTGTCCGGAGCCTAGAACACCGAATAGATCGCCGGAGCCAGAACGCTGCCTTCGAGAAAAAATGCAAGGGCGCTCATCGCCATGAGCACAAATATGACCGGCGCCAACCAATACGACTTCTTTTCCTTGAGATACATCGAGAATTCTGTGATCAGGCAATAGTAGTCGTGTGCCTTTGTTGTGGTATTCATTCAGCCCTCCCTAGTGACAACGGTTCTTGACGACGCGACATTCTCTTTGTGATGGTCTATGACTCAACGAGTGACACAGGACGCTTTTCCCTCCGCGCGGACGACCAGGCGCTCGCATATCTACAGCATTCTCTAAATACGATGAACGAGATAATGGCGCCTGGGTAAAACCAGAATCCGCCGAATCGTGACGTGATGCCGCCACAAATCAGGGCGACGATCATGGATGCAAAATCAGCCACGGGGCCAAGGGGCTCGAAGACCTGCATGTGTCTGGCGTTTGTCAGGAGGCCGTCTTTGCGAATCGTCTCCACTTGCCAGGGCCGTTTCTCATACGGTTTGAGGGGAGCAGTTTGGGGAACGCCTGGCGCAACAGTGTCCTTGAGCACATTGTCGTCGCAGGCATCGATGCAGGCATAACATTTGATACATTCGGTATTCATCACTTTCCCGTCAAAATGGAAGATCTCCCGACTGACGTCGATGCCTTGCGGGCAGGCATTGCTGCAGTCGCGGCAGCCCGTGCACTGGGCCACACGCGTGATCTTGGCCTGCACGGGGGAGATGTTCATCAGTGGGACCATCATCGGAGCGTAGGGGCACAAGATCCGGCAAAATGCACCCTGTCCGTAGCGCAGGTTCATCACGATGCTCATCGTGAACTGGATGAACACCGCCAGCCCAAAGGCGAGCAGATAGTCGTTCCACGTCGGATTGATGTCAAAATTGAAGAACGCGGTATTTTTTGCAAACGCCTTACCTTCGTAACCAGGCAAATCTGCAATCGGCGCCGGTGCCATCACATTCACCTTGGGCGTGAATCCTACGTTGTGAAGAAGTATGATGACCGGCAAGAGCAAGACAAACAAAGCTCCTATCCTCAAGAGCCAGCGATGGGGGGTGTTGATCAGTACATTTTTTTCACGCAGCTTTAAATATTGGCGGACCTTGAGTTTGCGCAGAATCCAATCGGCGAACTCAATCGCCCCTCGCATGTGGCAGACCCAACCACAGAACCCGCGTCCCCAGATGAGGATTGAGCCCAAGATAAGGATGACCATGATGGATGCGGCGTTGATCGTTCCTTTGGCGAGAGAAGGCACCCCCATCATCGCGGTCTTGCCCCAGATTTCGATGCCGAAGACATGCCAGGAAATCAGATGAAAGGCGATATAGGCATGTACCGATGCCAAGGCGATCATGCGGTACCGGTGACGCTTGGTGGGGGAGATATGCACGGGGACGTGAACCTTACAGGAACTGTGGGACTCTTCTTTGCGACGGTCGATGGTGATGAGCTGGAGTGGCGGGGGCTGTAGAGAAGCGGCAGCCTTCATATATTTATGCTCCTCAAAAAAGCGATTGGGCTTAAATAAACTCGCGGTGCCTTGCGACTCACTCTCCATTAGGAAGAGTAGGGCAAAGAGGCACCTTCGACAATTCCGCTGAGGGAGTACTCCCAAAGGCATAGTCGTCGGGAAACCTCGGTCACTCGGTCTGCAGGGGCTGAAAGACCGCTATATACGGACTTCCCTCAGACGCCACGCGCGGACGGCTCATCTGTTCCATGTCGATTCAAGGCATTCTGGTGGAAAGGTATGGCCCCCCCCCTCGACCCCTGCGGGTATATAGTGCTGAATCAGGTGTGTGTGAAAAGTGTCACACCCCCAAGGCAGTGGACTTCGAACAGGTATCGAACAACGTCAGGAAAAATTGAATCCTCCGGTGTGGTTGACGCGAAATGGTCTCGCGAGCAGTTCGGTGAATGAGGGGGCAGCACCAACAACCGTATCGCGCCATTCAGGATGTTCCCTGTCGGCGGATGAAGTATTCTCTCTGATGTGCCGGGAGACGGCCAATATCCACCTCGGCGACCAGCCTCGCATCAAGGCCGTACAGCGCGATCTGGCCGCACGAAAGTCCGGACGGCTGCGGAAGGCGGCCAAGGCGATGACGAAGGTTACGCTCGCGGATTGGAAAGACTGGGCGAAGCACCATGCCGGGTAACACCATACGAGAGCAGAAGGGCGGGACGCCGTTGACCGCATATCCGCTCAATCTGCCCGGCTGCATCTACGGCAGCGCCATGCCGTTTGGCCTCTATGATCCGGACGGGACGTTACTGCCGAAGTTCAGAGCCGCGTGCATCCATGCGGTGGTGCTGCTGGCCGAGCCGGATGAATGCCGGGAGAAGACGGGGCGGGATCTGTTGGCGATCTATCGCGATGAAGGATTGACGGTATTGCCGCTGCCGATTCCGAACTACGGCGTCCCCGTCGATGGCGGGTTGCCGGATGTGCTCACGCAGGCACATGAGCAGGCGGCGCAAGGCCGGAATCTCCTGATTCATTGTTCCGCCGGGCTCGGCCGCACAGCCCTGTTTGCCACGTTGCTAGCCCGGTCGGTGTTGAGACTGTCCGGGCCGGAGGCCCTGGCCTGGCTGAGCCGCCATCAACCGGGCGCGCTGCTCACGCCGGCGCAAATCATGCTGATCATGGAGTGAACCGTCAGAAGAGTGGCTGCAGCCGGTTCATTTTTTCGCCGAGTACATTTCGACGGTTTCTCGAATTTTGACCCACTTGTCCCAGCCATAACTCTTGGCGGTATTCCGGATCGTTTCCCTCGCGCCTTCGATGGCTCTTCTCAGTTGCTCCTTGTCCATCGTGGACGCATGGCGAATCATGATCTGCAACGTTTGCGGATCGGCAAGCACGATGTCGAGCGAGTAGGGACGGTCTGGCGTGGCTTCCCGCCGGAGGCCGGCCCTCGTGACCAATGCCAGCCATTCGCCTTCGGTCGGCGTATACGGGGCGACGCCGGGTCTGGCGGGCGTCGATTGCGTCTCCGTGATCGCCGTTTCCTCCCTGACTGCCTGACATTGATTGTCGCTACAGGACTTGAGGCGCACCCGCCTGTTGTCCAGGCAGCTATTTCGATCGCCCGCGCTGATGGCATTATCGAGGCATTTGCGTGCCTCTTCTTCTGCGGCATAGAAACAATCGGAACAGGGGCTTTGGGCGTGGACAGGCGTGCTGAGCAAGAGCAGGACAGACAGGGCGCACAACAGCCGTCGATTCATGATCGGACCTCCCGTATCCCACCTGTACCTCACTCGTCCTGCCATTGCAATCTCCGTTGAGGTCCAGGAGTGTCTCTCAGGATGTGACCATGAGCGTCCCGATTTCGAGCGGCACTCAGTCGTACGGGATCTTCAACAGCTCAGGCTCTGCTGGAGAATCTTCGCCGGAATGAAGTCAGGACCACATGCGAGTCATTGTCCGTGAGGTGTCAGCAGGCCGCTGCCGGCGCATGAGGCACGGACGGCCTTGCCGAGGCCATAGCATGGTGGCTGCAAGTGGGCAGGGACGGAAGGAAGCCCCCCTCTTCGCCGAAGCGGAGCGATCGGCCAAGAGGGGAAGTCCAGCACGTGTTGAAGATTATGTCTTCACGACCTGAATGACCAGGTTGGTCAGGTGTTCCATTCCCGTGCAATCGAGGATGCAATACGCCCGGTACTGGAGCTGCCCCTTGTCGCCCGGGGTGAAGGACAGGTTCACCTGTTTGTTCATGATCCACAGCTTCTCGGTTTCGCCGATTGCACCGGTGTCCGAGCGGAGGGCGATTTGATGCGTATCCCCGACGGCAAGGCTCGACATCTCTTCACTGAAAATAAACGTGATGGTGACCGGTACACCCTGCGGCAGCTTGAGTGGACGCGCTGCAGTGTACACAAGGCCCTTTTCATTGCTAAAGCCCTTCTCGCTTACGCGCACTTTGATTTCGACCGGCGCAGGCGCCGCGGCATGTAGGGCCCCGGTCGCGAGCATGGTCATAAAGGTGAAGGTGGTCAGGAAACCGGCTGTTCTGAATATCCTGCCTCTCATGATCAATTCCTTTTTTGTGTGGTGAGATAGGGTGGCTAACCGATGACGTTACGGCCGATCATCGAGAGTTCCTCTCGATGCTTTTGCGCTTCCTGATCATGGACGTGATGCGCTTCAGCGGTGTGGATGCAATGTTTGTCGCAGGTCACGGAGTCCTGAAATTCCGAACAGGCTGCGACCTCTAAGCCATGACGTTCCGCTTTGCGGAAGACATTGACGGCGAACTCCACCTTCCGGCCATCCTGATGCAGAGGGCATGTCAAATCGACGACGACGCGGGGCGCTTGTGTATTCATGGGTGTTCTTCCTTGTAGGATTGTTGTATGCGTGACACCAAGTCATCACTGGTTGAAGTGAATGCAGAAACTGTACCGTTACAATGGAGAATCGCCTTTCTAACTCATTGACCGTCAAACGATATTTCTGTAGGAGCTGTCCGGCCGCAAGCCAGCAGACAAAAAAACGGCACCGATGACACATTTTGTGCATCCCGTTGACGGTGCCTGACAGGTTAGGTGATGCGTCTGTTCAACACTGATTGGAAGAGGTGCGTAATGTTAGATGCTGAGGTCATGGGGGCGGTCTTGGAATTCCGGCGGGAGCGGAATTGGGAGCAGTTCCACAAACCTAAAGAACTCGCTGCCGCCATCGCGGTCGAGGCAAGCGAGCTGTTGGAAGTCTTTCAATGGAAAACGCACGAGGAGGTCACGCGGCTGCTCGAGAGCCCGTCACGCGAGCGGGTCACAGATGAAATCGCGGATGTGGTGATTCTGCTCTCATACCTCTGCCACGACCTTGGCCTGGATGTGAATGAAACCGTGCGTTCCAAACTGAAGAAGAACGAGGCGAAGTATCCGGTGGAGAAGTCGTTCGGCAATGCGCGAAAGTATGATGAGTAGTCGGCCACGCCCGGCTGCAGGCCCCGCATAGATGCTTGCGGAGCCTGCGGTGCTGGGTAGGAGTGATGATCAGACGGCGGCGGCCACCTCCTCCCACTCATAATCGCCCACGATGTCCCTGCCATTGGTGACCTCGAGAATGCCGATGTAGATTCTCTGCGCCCCTCTGGACCACTGGGCGTCCAGGGGAAGGCCACGGAACGGCGCTTCGGCGGCCTTGCGTTCATCCTGCGTGAGGAGACTGTCTTCGATGAACATGATGCACCTCATCTCTCTTTCCCGCGTCTCACGCCGCTTGATCGGGTGGCGTCAGGCGTGTGAGGCGGATGCGTTTCCCGGTCGAGAGGAGGCCCGACATGGGAAGCTTCCTGAACTCGCGAGCCGACAGGGGCCAGACACGATTCTTATCTTGCGTGGGCCGGTGCTGTTCGGTGCGTCGAACCGGGCGTTGTATGTGCTGCTTCATGGTGGCCTCCTCCTGTGATGAAGAGTGAATACCCAGCCTGTCTTGTTCTACCGCCTGTGGTCGAAACGCAGGACTAGCGGAATCCCTTGACCCTGGCGGGCTTCGCCCTAGTCGGTCAGGTCGTCTTTGTGATAGAAACAGGCCGGTCGCCACCGGGTTCAATGTCGACGGAAAAGAGGTCTGTGTTTGACGTTTCCGTGGCTCCGCGATACAAACGACTTCAACAGCACGTGTCGACGAATCCGTTATTCTGCACGAGACAAGGACGGCCGCTCACCGATTCACAGGCCTTCGCTCCATCGGTCACGCTCCGATTACCACCGCCCATGGAATCTAACCGTGCTCCCCGGACAGATGCGTTGATGCAAGGGTGCCGTGATCTGTTGCGGACGTTCACCTATGAGGACGTCATGGCGTGGCTCTGCTACGCCGTACCCCTCTTATTCATGATCGGCCCGTCGGCAGTCATGGCTCGCGAGCCGCTGGCAAGCATCCTTTTCCACAGCGCGATCGGCTTTTCGTTGAGTGCGCTGATCCACCGTATCGGCCACGCGCTACTGTCCCCTTTGCCTAAAGGGCCTCATACGATCTCTCTCAGCGCGACGCGGCGGCTTCCTATAAGATTGACTCTGAGCCGGTTCGTCTGGCTGCTTGAAGGCGTGGTCTCGTTGAGCCTGTTTTGCGGGGTGCTCGCGAAGCGCTGCTGGATGGCCGGTGGTACGGACATGCTCGTGGTTGGAGGGGTTCTGTTTCTGCTAGCGGGCGCATTGTTCTTCCTACCGGTGCGCCTCGTCAAGCTCTGGGAGACGCGGTATTATCCCGCAACCTCGCTCGTCGGTCCGTCCGATGACGTAATCAACCAGTCGCTCTCTGGCCTGCCACGGTTGTTCAAGTAAATCCGCCTGAGCGCTCCTCGAGTACAGACGGCTTCTTCGCTTCTTGCTCCTGCCCCTTCCACCCGGTACGATGCCAGCCACATTTCTTCTGGAGGGCATCATGGCGAAGATTACCGAAGTCGCTCCGGACCTGTTCCGTATCACGACCTTCCTTGAACCGTTTAACCTCCAATTCAGCCAATTCCTGGTGCGAGACGAGCAGCCGCTGCTGTTTCACACCGGCCCGCGCGCGCTGTTTGCCGGTGTCAAAGAGGCGGTGGCGTCGCTGATCGATGTGCGAACGCTGCGCTGGATCAGCTTCAGCCATTTCGAGGCGGACGAATGCGGCTCGCTGCCGGAGTGGCAACAGCTCGCTCCGCAGGCGGACGCGGTCTGCAGTCTCGTGGGGAAATTAGTCAGCGTGGATGATTGTCTGGCGCTCCGCCCGGCGAAAGGCATGGCCGATGGGGAAGTGCTGCACACGGGCAAGTACCGGTTTCAATTTCTGGCCACGCCGCATGTACCGCATTGCTGGGAATCGGGCCTCCTGTTTGAAGAGACCCAGGGTACGCTACTCTGTTCCGATCTGTTTCATCAGGCAGGCAATGGCGAACCGCTCACCCACTCGGATGTCGTCGGGCGCTGTCGTGAGGTGCTGATGGAGTATCAGCAAGGCCCACTGGCTCACTACATGCCCTACTGCACGCTGACCGATCCCACGCTCGCCAGGCTCGCCGCCCTGCGTCCCCATACCCTGGCGACGATGCACGGATCAGTCTATGCGGGCGACGGGGCGCAGGCGCTGCACGATCTCGCTCAGGTCTTCCGTGAAGTCCTCGGCGGCGGAGCGACCGCCACGAAGCCGGCTCGATGAAATCTTTTTCATGCTGAACTAATCCGTTCCTCATGTAACCGGCTTACAGTAGGGCAGGTGAGCCGGGAGAGACGCCATCCGGCCGCCATGGGAACAGGCGTCGAGTCGAGACGCAGGGAGGGAGGTTCAGCCATGAAAGACGTGATCACATCTTCATCGATGGTCGAACCCGGTCTGAAGTCCGAAAAGGCGAAGCCACCGTCACGCGGGCTCTCGGACCTTGCCGGCTGGTTGTTGACCGTCAATGCCGATCGCTGGCGGCGGCGGGCACAGTTTTACGAACACCATCGCGACTATTTCCCGCGCTTGGCTTCCGGTCCGTTCGTGGATCGGTGCCGCGAGTTGGAAGCGGCGTCCCGGGAAATCGCCGAAGTGTTGTTCGCGATGCCGCCCCGCATTGAGCTGGTGCCGGTGCCGGTCACGGTCTCGCGGATCAAATAGGTGCGAATGAATCGGACCGCGTGCCAGTGTGATCTGATTCCGGCATTGAATCTGTGCGGCTGAGGGCTTACGCTAGGCCATACGCTGTCAGCCTATTCAGAAAAGGGAGCGGTATGCTGGTGTCTCGAATCTCTCTCGTACTGGCACTGGTCGGGTGTGTCGGGTGCGCCGGCACGGCCCCTCCGGTTCGCACCAACAGCGGCGCGCATCCCCCTCAACTGGCCGACGTCATTCCGCCCGATCAGCCGTTCCAACGTCATATGGTCGATCTCGACGGCCTTCACCTGAGCGTGCTGGAAGCGGGAACCGGCGATCCCATGATCTTTGTGCATGGCGTCGTCACTACCAGCAACATCTTCCCCAAATATGTCGGCGCCTATTCCCCGGAATTTCGCGGGGTCGCGGTAGACCTGCGCGGCTATGGCGATTCGGAAAAGCCCGCGACCGGCTATTCCATCCCGCAGTTTTCCCACGACCTCATCACTCTAGCCGATGCACTGCAGATCAAAAAGGCGGTGTGGGTGGGTGTGTCGATGGGCGGCATGATTCTGCAGCGGCTCGCACTCGATCATCCTGAACGCGTGCGGGCGTTGGTGTTGGTCTCGACGACCGACGGGCCAATGATCCTCGATAAGGACATTCCAACGATCGGCGCGCCGCGCGACTATCGCGATGTCTCGAAGAGCATGATCGTCGAGAGTTTTCCGGCCGGCACGCAGGCGAAGACGTATCAGCCACTGCTGGACCGTATTCCGACCTGGAACGGCACGGTGATCCGCGAGGCCTTGACGTCCATGTCGCAGTTCAATGTGCATGGCCAATTGACGCACATTCGAGTGCCGACGTTGATCATGGTCGGGGCGAAGGATGACGTGGCGACGCCGGCGATTGCCAAGGGCATCCAATCGCAGATTGCCGGTTCGCAGGTGGTCCAGTTCGAGACCGGTCATTTCATGATGGCGGAAGATCCCGATCGGTTTCGCGTCGTCCTCGAGGAGTTCTTGAAGGGATTGCCGCAATCCTATTAGCGCGGCGGGCAGTCAATCGATCGGCGGTCCGTGCGCCGCATCCGGCGGGATGGTATGATGCCGGAGGACAGTTCACGTTATTCTATCACTCAGAGGGGACATTATGACCAGGTACGTATCGCGATCGCTCATCGGCATGTCACTGGGCCTGTTGCTCTGGTCGGGAACCGGCCTTGCGACGGAACCGGCCGATGTGGAGAAGTTCGTCAATGCCCGGATCGAAATCGGCGAGATGATGACCAACTATTTCAAGGGCGGGGAATCCTACGGGGCCGGACAGCGGCCGTCGCCGGAGAAAATGAAAGAAATGGGCGATGATATCAACGGCAAGCTCAGCGACCTCCTGTCAAAGCGAGGCCTGTCGTTGGAAGAATATCGTGTGCGCAGCAAAGAAATCTTTGCCGATAAGGAAGCCGTGGATGCGTTTCTGGCCAAACACCCAGATCTAAAGACCCGGTATGACGCGTTGCCGCTCAGCAGGATGAGTGGAGGTGGAGGGAGCACCGGTCGGGGATATTAGCAGGCGGGGGCATTCGCCCAATACCGGCACACACATTCACACGCTCGGCGTAGGCGTCAGTACACCGAGCGTGGTTCATTTCGCGAGCCTCGCTGAACGGGCTGCTGGAAGCTGTCCTACACCACCTGAATGAACAGGTTAGTCAGGTGTTCCATGCCGATGCAGTCGAGGATGCAGTAGGCGCGGTACTGCATGCGGCCCTTCTCGCCGGCGAGGAAGCTGACCGTCGACTCCCGATTCATCATCCACAGAGGGCTGGTTTCCTGCTTCCAGCCGTCTTCGGCGCGAACCGTAATCTGGTGCGTGTCTCCTGCGGCCAAACTGGTGAGATCTTCACCGAAAACGAAGGTGATGTTCACCATCGTGTCCTTGGGCACCTGTAACAGGCGTTTTCCTCCATAGGGCTTACCCTTCTCATCGAAGAATCCCTTCTCGCTCACGCGCACCTTGATGTCTAGCGGAGCCTTCTCATGGCCGTTGGCATCGCTCACTGCCGGCGCAGCCAAGGCGGCGGCAAAGGCCAAGGTGGTAAGGCCGGTGGCGAATCGCTTCATGATCCCCTTCATGATCCTGGTCTCCTCTACTAGACCGGCTGCTGTTCGAGCCAGCTCTTCCCTGATTGGGAGCGATGGTGGTGTACTGTTGCGGAGACGAGAGCGGAGTGGGCTGTTCAGTACGATGCGGACTGTGTGTTCCCGAACGCTTCCCCTGCTGTATTGACCTTAGCACAGGACCGGTGGTTGGCAAGTTCTTTCCCCGGATGTGCAGGCGCGACATGGAGGAACAGAGGACGCGTCTCGCTCAGGGTACACTCTTGTCCAGCAAGGTTTTGGCGGCATCGATGGGGATCTCGCGCCAGGCGCCCACTTGAAGATCTTCGAGCGCGAAGGGGCCGTATTGAATGCGGCGCAGCCTCGTGACTTCATGGCCCAGCGCCTTGAACAGGCGCCGGATTTCCCGGTTCTTTCCCTCGGTCAGCGTCACATCCAGATGTGATTCTCGCCCGGAGCGTTTTTGAATGGTCAGCGTCGCGCAGTGCAGACGTTCCCCCTGATCGTCAAGGCCCTCGATGGCCGCCTGCGCGCAGTCGTCCGTGACCTCGCCGCGCACAGTGACTAAATAGCGCCGCGGCACCCGCTGCGTCGGATCTGTCAAATAGCTGGAGAGGGCGGTGTCATTGGTGAGCAGCAGCAAGCCGCTGGTGGCCTGGTCCAACCGTCCGACGGTGTGCAGCCGGCTGAACTCCGGAGGCAGCACGTCGAAAATGGTGCGGCGGCCTTTCTCGTCATCATGCGTCGTGACCAAGCCTTTGGCTTTGTGAAACAGGATGAAGCGCGGCGCGCCGTGCTGAAGCGGCTGTTCGTCGAGCGTGACGGCATCGCCGGGCCACGCCACCCAGGTGTCCGGCTGGCGCACGAGGCGTTGATTGATGCGGACCCGTCCGGCCCTGATCCATTCCTGCGCCTGGCTTCGGCTGGCGATGCCCAGCTTCGACAGGAGGCGGTCCAGCGTGACCCGTTTCGCGCTGTCATGATCGACAGGAGGTTGCGAGCGACTCGTTGCGGGCCTGTCCCTTCTTTTGCCTGAAGAGTTTCTGAACATGGCTGACTCTACACCGCTGGAGGGTGAAAGAGAAGCTGCGGTGACGGCTGCATGTCATGCATCTCCGATGGTATGATGACAGCGGTTTTGCTGGACCTGTGCCGGTTGCGACAGACGACCGTCGCGAGAGAATTGTAAGTCGATGGGGAGTCAGGTGTGATGTTGAAATATGTGGGGGTGATCCTGTGCTCGATAGTGCTCTCTGTGCATGCGGTGTCCGCTGAGTGGCTGATGGTCGGCGGCACGCATAAGTATAACGGTTATCTGGACATGGCGACGATCGGGCCGACCGGCAAGACGGTCACGCTCTGGACGTTGAAGGACTTCAAGGTGGATCGGCAGATTCCGCAGGGCACCTATCGATCTGTGCGGATCAAGAAGCAAATCGACTGCGAGGGCCACAAGAGCCGCCCGTTGCGGTCCAAATATTATGCGAGCCAGATGGGAAAGGGCCGTCCCCTGCAATCGGGAAAGGCCGCACGTGAATGGTCTCGGGTCACGCCTGGGAGTGACGGCGAGGCAGAGTTGAAGATCGCCTGCAAGAAGGTATAGCGCGCTCAGCATGTCTGCCCCCGCTCGTGTCATCATCGTCGGCGCAGGCCTTGCCGGCTTGGCCTGTGCCACACACTTGGTCCGGCGCGGAGTTGCTTGTACTGTTGTCGAAGCGTCGGACGAGGTGGGCGGCCGGGTACGTACCGATCGCGTGGAGGGCTTTCAACTCGATCGGGGCTTTCAGGTGTTGCTCACCGAGTATCCCGAAGCCGCGAGCCTGCTCGATTATCCCGCGCTGCACTTGCACGCGTTTCACCCCGGCGCGCTCGTGCGCTACGCCGGCCGGTTTCACCGGATCAGTGATCCGTTCCGTCGCCCGCAGGATCTTCTCTCCAGCCTCATGAGCCCTGTCGGCTCGTGGCGTGACAAGCTGACGATGTTCCGATTGCGCCAGGATGCGCTCAACCACCGTGTCTGCGCGCGAGCGGGCGGAGGGGAGCGCACCACCCTGGAAGCCCTACAGGCCTATGGCTTCTCCCCTGCGATGCAGGAGCGGTTTCTCCGGCCGTTCCTCGGCGGCGTGTTTCTCGATCCATCGCTCTCGACGCCCTGCCGGCTCTTTGAGTTCGTGTGGGCGGCATTTTCGCGCGCCTCCATTGCGTTGCCGCAGGCCGGCATGGGCGCCATCGCGAGGGAGTTGGCCGCGTCGCTCCCGCCCGATTCGGTCCGTTTGCGCGAGCCTGTCACGCAACTCGACGACAAGCAGGTCGTGCTCGCATCAGGCGAACGTCTTTCGACCGATGCCGTTGTGCTGGCGACCGACTACGCCACGGCAGCCACGCTGCGTGGAGAGCCGGTACCAACCGCACCCGGCCGTCAGTCAACGACGCTGTATTTTGACGCGCCTACTCCGCCTATGCGTGGGCCTTGGTTGTTGTTGAACGGGGACCAGCAAGGGCCGATCGGCACCGCCTGTGTGTTGAGCGAGGTCGCGCCGGCCTATGCTCCTCCTGGGCGAGCACTCATTTCGGTGAGCCTTGCTGATCAGAAGGCCCCTATTGAAGCAGACCAGCAGCAGGCGGTGCGCGCACAGCTACGCGAATGGTTTGGCGGGACAGTGGACAATTGGCGGCACCTGCGGACCGATCGCATCATCCTGGCACTCTGCCTCCCATCGATGTGCTCGCGGCTCCACCTGGAGGCGCGTCCCCGCGCCTGCGGCCCTCCCTGTACCAATGCGGTGACTATTGTGAAACCGGCACGCTGGACGGGGCGCTACTGTCGGGACGACAGGCGGCCGATGCGATTCTGCCCGATCTATGAGTGAGAGACGGAGTGTGGTAACGGCCGACCGGAAAACGTGGGGGCTGCTTCTGATGGCAACGGCAATCGTGCTTGTTGCGGTGTCGCAACCTGTTTGGGCCGATCCCGCCTCGGAACAACAATTACAAGCTCTCGCCGGGCAGGGCGATGCGAATGCGCAATGGATGTTGGGCCAGGCCTTGCTCACGGGCAACCTGGGTACGGTTGACGAAGCCGAGGCGGTGCGCTGGTTGCAACTGGCAGCGGATCAAGGCCACGCCCTGGCACAGCGCGATATGGGCATGTTGTACGAGCAGGGGCAGGGCGTCACCCAGGATACGCTGGAAGCCTTCTTCTGGTATTCCCTCGCCAGCCGGCAGGACAGTGGGCGGGCCAGAGTGCGTCGAGATCTCCTGGCGGCGATGCTGACACCGGATCAGCGGGACGCCATTGCGGCTCGTCTCAAAGGATGGCGGCCGAGCAGATGATGTTTCCGGACAAGACGGATTGAATTGTCTCAGCCCTGCGTCTTCCGTCGAAAGAGGTCGGTGCTCAGCGACTGAATGCGGTCGAGGAAGAGCAGACCATTCAAATGGTCTACCTCGTGCTGAAACGCCAGCGCCTCGAATCCCGAGGTGGTGAGCGTCACGACCCGGCCATCGAGTGCCAGCCCTTCCACCACCGCCTGTTCATGCCGCAGGACATTGCCGGTATAGTCCGGCACGCTCAAGCAGCCTTCCCGCAGAATCTTCCGCCCTTCCAACGCAAGAATGACCGGGTTGACCATCACGATCAGCCCATGTCCCTTCTCGCCTTTTTTACGCGACACATCCACGACGATCACGCGCAGGGCATAGCCGATCTGCGGCGCCGCAAGGGCCACCCCGGGAGATGCGGCGAGGGTATCGAGCAGGTCTTGCGCCACGGTTTGCGTCGCCAAATCCGTGGGCAGGCAGGCTGAGCTTTCAGTTTTCAACGTCGGATGGGGATAGTGCAGAACCGGACGGATCGCCACGATTAGAAGGTCACGCTGTCGAGCGGGCGGAACGTGAGATCGACACCCAACAAGGGCTTGAGCGCTTCCAGTGCCTGTTTGACTTGATCCGCCTGCCGGTCCTGCGGCAGTTGGATCTCCAGGATCATGACATAGACGGGCACTTCGCCCGAGCCGATGACGCGGGTGTTCATGTCGGTGATGTTGCCGCCTTGCTCCGCCACGGTGCGGGCGACCTGCGCCACGATGCCGGGATGGTCCGCGCCGTAGACCGACAGCATGAAGGTTGGAACCTCGGGCATGGGCTGGCGGAGCGCAGCCTGGTCGGGAAGCGCCCTGCAGAGCACGGCAAGTTCCAGCGGTCGCGTAGAGACGGTGAGTCGATTGCCCAAGGCTTCGGCGTCAAGGCCTTCCGGCAGGCGGACCATGAGCATCATGGTGAATTCGCCCCTGAGTCTGGTCATGCAGCTGTCTTCGATATTGCAGCCGAGTTGGTACAGGCTGTCGGCCATGAGGGCAACGATGCCTGGTCGGTCCTGACCGAAGGCGGTGACGATGGCGAAGTGGTCCATGTGAACTCGTTGGGTGATCGTCCGTCGGACGTGCCGCGTAGCATGCGGGAATCGATGAGGATTCGCAAGTGCGGGGTGATGGGCCGTCGGATCGCGCCTTGCTCGATCGCTACGTGCGTCGCTTGGTCCGGTTGGTTGGTTGGGCGCTGAGCGGATCGTCGGGCCAATGGTGGCGTGGGTACCGTCCGCGTAATTCTTTCTTCACATCCTGATAAGCCGATCGCCAGAAACTCGCCAGATCTTTAGTGACTTGCACCGGCCTGCTCGCCGGCGAAAGCAGATGCACCATGACTGGCACCCTGCCTCCCGCGATCCTCGGTGTGTCCTGGCAACCGAACATTTCCTGCAATCGTACGGCCAACACGGGGGAGTCGCCCTGTTCGTAATCCACACGGACGTGCGATCCGCTCGGCACCATGATATGCGTCGGTGCGAGGCGGGACAATTCCTGGCGTTGCTGCCAGGTCAACAGGCTGTCGAGCGGGGCCTGCAGGTCCATGCGACGGAGTTGTGCCAGGCTCATGAGCCCGGCCACAAACGGGGCCAACCATTCCTCGAGGTGTGTGGTGAGCGCTTCGTCGGAGAGGTCGGGCCAGGTGGCATCGACGCGATGGAGAAACGCGACGCGTGCTCGCCATTGTTGCAGTTCCTTCGTCCAGGGCAGGGCAACCAGGCCAGCACGACGAAGCCCCACAAGCAGCGCGGCAGTCACCTGAGCTGGATCGGGCTCGTGGGTGGCGCGGTCTTCCAGGATCAATTGCCCGAACCGCCGTTGGCGTCGAGCCCGGACTGATTCGGAGCGATCATCCCACTCCAAGACCTCCATGGCGGAGATCTGTTCTGCACAGTAACGTTCGAGCTCTTCGAGACGTATCGGCGCGGCGGCAAGGATGCGGGCCCAATCGCCCGTGCCATCGAGCTGCGCCACGGCGAGGTACTCTTCCTGTGAGAGCCCGTGCTGGCCCTGGAACGACGCGCCTCGTCCATTGGCGAGGCGATACCGTTCGTCGCTGCCGGCAAGGCGTTGTGCCACGCGATCCGGGTAGGCGAACGCCAGGAGGATGCCGATGTGGTCGATGCTCTCATTGAATGAGCTCGCCAGTTGCAATTGTCGCCGCCACTGTTCCGATGCTCGACGAACCCGTTCACAGCCTGCCCGGTTGATTGTCGCGCCGGTGAGGTGTTCCCTGTTGTCGTGTAGCGCTTCCATGCGCAGCCGTAGGTCGGCGTTGCGCCAGCCGGGGCCGCCTTGCAGAATGTCGCGTTCGCTGAGTAATGCGGCGAGGTCGCAGGCCTGAGGGCCCCAGCCCAACGGTACGGCGGCGACCATCATGTGGGCCAGCCGGGGGTGCACCGTGACGTGGGCCAACCGGCGGCCGTGAGCGGTCAGTGCACCTTGCGCATCGAGCGCGCCCAGTTGCCGGAGGAGGTCGCGAGCCTGCGCCAATGCCCCTGCCGGTGGAGGATCCAGCCAGGAGAGTTCGGTGGCGTTGAGCGCGCCCCATTCCGCCAGCTCCAATGCGAGCGGTGCCAGATCTGCCTCGAGTATTTCCGGCGGTCGGCGGGGAAGCAGGGCCTGATGCTCCGCGTTGGTCCACAGACGATAACAGGTGCCTGGCTCCACGCGTCCGGCGCGCCCGCGACGTTGATCTGCGGCATCCTGCGTGACGCGAATGGTGTCCAGCCTGCTCAGGCCGGTGCGGGGATCGAAGCGGGGGACACGCATGAGTCCCGCATCGATGACGACGCGCACGCCTTCGATCGTCAAACTCGTTTCCGCGATGGAGGTGGCGAGCACAATTTTGCGAGAGCCAGAGGGCGCGGGACGAATGGCCTGGTCCTGCTCGGCTTGCGGCAGTTCCCCGTGCAACGGCGCAATGATGACGTGCGGGTCCAGCCGGCTCTCATGCAGCTGTCGCTCGACACGCCTGATTTCTGTCATGCCGGGCAGGAAGACCAGCAGGCTGCCCGATTCCTTCGCCAGCGCCAATTTGATGCTCCGTACCACCGCCGGTTCCACATGACCCTCGATGGGCCGGTCAAGATACTGCGTGGTGACAGGGAAGAGCCGACCTTCGCAGAAGATGGTTGTGGCATCGGACAAGAGACCGGTGACGGCGGCACAGTCGAGTGTCGCCGACATCACGAGCAGGCGAAGGTCTTCGCGGAACAGCCGTTGCGATTCCCTCGCGAAGGCTAGGCCGAGGTCGGCTTGCAGGCTGCGTTCGTGAAATTCATCGAAGATCACGAGCCCGTAGGGGGCCAGTGACGGGTCTTGTTGCAGGAGACGTGTGAGGATGCCTTCGGTCACGACCTCGATGCGGGTGGCCGCGTTGACTTTGGATTCGTGCCGGATACGATAGCCCACCGTACGGCCGACCGGCTCGCCTAGGCTCGCGGCCATGTATGTCGCGGCGGCACGCGCGGCCAGCCTGCGTGGTTCCAGCATGATCAGCTTCTGTCCGGTCAGCCAGGGTTCGTCGAGCAGCGCGATGGGAACGCGCGTCGTTTTGCCCGCGCCTGGCTGGGCAGTCAGGAGCACCGATCGGCTGGTCGCCAGCCGCTCGCGGAGTGCGGGAATCGCCTCTTCTATTGGTAATCGGTCCATGGTAGGGTGCGCGCTGCGATGATGCGTCAACCGGACTGTAGCAGAAACGGGACCTGCGCGCCGAGTGCCAATCAGGGGTCGTGCGAGACCAAGGAGTGTAACGGGCGATGCAACGATTGATATGGACGAGCGATAAACCGAAACAGGCCGGCTGGTACTGGTGGCGTGGGCTTGGAGAGGACATGGATCCGCTCATTCTTTTTGTGGACCAGGTGGGTTATTTTCAATGGCCTGATGGGGCGTCCCAGGAAGTCGGGTTGACCAAGGGCGAATGGGCCGGTCCGATCGCGCCGCCGGAGGAGCAGTGAGCGCGACGATGATGGCCCTGCCTACCACCTGCGAACGAGCCTTGCTCGAACGGTTCCTGCGGGCCGAAGCGATGGCCTTGTGGGCGGTGCGTGCCGCTCAGACCCAGCAGCTCCCCCGCCATGTGCAGACGTTTCTTCAGCGGCATGAGACAGACGAACAGGATCATCTCCGGCAATTTGAAGGGATGCTCGGGACGCTGTCGCAACGGCCGGCAACCCTGCCGACGGTGCCTTCGCAATGGGAAATGCTGGCGGTGCTCTTGTTCGGCTATGAGGCGTTGGGGTTGGAATTCGCGACGTTGCTGGCCGCCATCAGACCGGATCTCTCCGACATCCTGGAAGACGAACAGGCGCACGTGGGATTCTTCGAGAAGGAGTTGAAGGCGATTCTGGCCGGTGGCGCAGTCGGCGCGCAACAAGCGCGTGAGGCCGCACGCACCTGGTGGAAGAAGTTGCCGCGCACGGTGGATCGGTACCTTCAGGATCCTTCGCTTGAACCCTATCGAAGCGACCTGCGCAGGCATATTCTCGGGGTGATCGGGCAGCGGTTCATCAACCTGGGATTACTCGCCGACGCCACACTTCCGACGGCACGCTGACGATCCTCGTTCCGCGGACAGGCCGGTTCTGCACAGCGCCCTTCTAAAACTGTCGAATCTCGCCGCTCACGATCCACGTGATAGCTCTGGCCGTCGCCGATCGATGCACGTCAAGGCCACAATTGCGGAAGGCGTCGAGGGAATCCTCACGGGAGTAGGAAGCAGGGGAGATATTCGGGATGCGCGGCAGACTTGTTCCGGCTGAACGAAGGATCGAACGTGCTAGGTGGCGACCGGAACCAGCCCGCCGACGACGCCGATCTTGCGGAACTTCTGGTCGCGTTCGGCGATGAGTTGGTCGGTCGGCAATTCGACCAGCGCGTAGAGCTGATTGGCCAGCGCTTTGGCGACCCGATCGCACATGGCCCGTGGGTCACGGTGGGCACCACCGAGCGGTTCGGGAATGACTTCGTCCACGATGCCAAGTCCCACGAGATCCTGCGCGGTCATGCGTAGGGATGCTGCGGCATCGGGCACCTTGGTCGGATCGTCATAGAGAATCGCCGCACAGCCTTCGGGGGAGATGACCGAGTAGACGGAATGTTCCAACATCAAAATACGATCGCTCACGCCGAGGGCGAGCGCGCCGCCGCTGCCGCCTTCGCCGATGACGACGGAAATGATGGGCACGGTCAGCCGCGACATGACGAAGAGGTTTCTGGCGATCGCTTCAGCTTGTCCGCGTTCTTCCGCTCCGATGCCGGGGTAGGCGCCCGGCGTGTCGATCAGCGTGATAATAGGGCGGTTGAACTTTTCTGCCAGGCGCATGAGTCGCAGCGCCTTTCGGTAGCCTTCGGGATTGGGCATGCCGAAGTTGCGCTGCATGCGTTCCTTGAGGGTCTTGCCCTTCTGGTGGCCGATGATCATGACCGAGCGATCGTTGAAGCGGGCGAATCCGCCCACAATCGCGCGATCGTCGCCGAAGCTGCGATCACCATGCAGTTCCAGAAATTCGCGGGAGAGTTCGCTGATATAGTCGAGGGACGTGGGACGCTGGGGGTGACGGGCCAACTGGGTCCGTTGCCAGGGAGTCAGGGTGGTGTAGAGCTGATGCTCGACCTGCGCGAGTTTGGTCCTGAGCTTACGGATCTCGTCCTGGGTTCCGGATTTTGGGGACTCGGCGGAAGCCAGCTTCTCGATTTTCTCTTCGAGTTCGCGGATCGGTTTTTCAAAGTCGAGGTAGTCTCTCATACTGCTGAACCCCCTTAAGGGTGTTGCCTAGGTTCGCCTAGGTTACCAAAGTGATGGCGCCTTTGCCCAGCACTTCCTCAATATCGGCGACGAAATGCTCGCTGGGCGTGATCTTCACGTTGGGCAGGGGAGACGTCCGGGCTTCGATGGTGCCGCCAAGCGCCATGATGAGCGCCACGGTCGACGAACCGGGGTATTTCTGAAACACCTGCCGCAGCATGGGAAGCCTGGTGGAGGCCGTCGGGCTATCATGCAGGCGAATCATCACCCGCGAGATGCCCTTGTTCTGTAATTCGGCCAGTGGTTCGATTTTGGTCCCGCGCAACTTGGTGCCCTTGTCTCCGCGATCGACGGTGCCTGTCAATCGCACGACCTGTTCCGGCACGATCATGTCGGCATGGTCTCGATACAAGTCGGGAAAGGCTATCACTTCTATCACGCCATGTAAATCCTCCAGCGTGATGTAGGCCATGCGATCGCCCTTTTTGGTCAGCATCGATTTGACGGCGGTGATGATGCCGCAGAGTTTCACTTCGCGGCCGTCCGGCACATCGGCGACCTGCATGCTGGTCGTGTTGGAGAAAAGTTGAATGGCGGCTTCGTACCGCGCCAGCGGGTGGGCGCTGATGTAGAAGCCGGTCAACTCACGTTCATACTTCAACAGTTCCCCTTGGCTCCACTCGGGGACATCGGGCAAGGCCGGATCGGCAAGATTCTGCGGAAGGCCTCCGGCGTCATCACCGAAGATGCTGGTCTGTCCGACGGCGCGTTCTTTTTGAATGCTCACGCCTTCGTCCATCGCCTGATCGAGCACGGCCAGATACTGTGAGCGACGTCCTCCCATGGAATCGAAGGCCCCCGCCTTGATCAGGCCTTCCATCATGCGCTTGTTCAGCTTGCGGAGATCGACGCGGCGGAACAGATCGAAGAACGAGCGGAACGGGCCGTCTTCTTTGCGCGACTCGATGACCGCTTCGACGGCGCCCTCGCCGACATTCTTGATCGCCGCCAGGCCGAACCGGATGCTCTTGTCGACGACGGCAAAGTCCTTTTGGCTCTGGTTCACATCGGGCGGGAGCACGGGGATGCCGAGCCCGCGGCATTCGGTGAAGTAGCCGACGATCTTGTCGGCGTTGCCCATGTCGGTCGTCATGAGGGAAGCCATGAATTCCGTCGGGTAGTGCGCCTTGAGATAGGCCGTGTGGTAACAGACCACGGCATAGGCCGCGGCGTGCGACTTGTTGAAGCCGTAGCCGGCGAACTTCTGGATCAGCTCGTAGAGTTTGTCGGCTTTTTTCTCAGCGATCTTTTTTTGCTTGGCGCCTTCCAGGAATTGGACCCGGAGCTTTTCCATTTCCTCCGGTTTCTTCTTTCCCATGGCGCGGCGGAGAATGTCCGCTTGTCCCAGCGAGAATCCGGCCACCTTGTTTGCGATGGCCATGACCTGCTCCTGATAGACGATGACACCGTACGTGTCCTTCAGGATCGGTTCCAGCTCGGGCATCTCGTAGGCGATCGGAATCTTGCCCTGTTTGCGCTTGATGAAGTCCGGGATGAGGTCCATGGGACCGGGACGATAGAGCGCGATGATGGCGATGATGTCCTCGAACCGGTCGGGCTTGAGTCCCATCAGCAAGTCGCGCATGCCGGAGCTTTCCAACTGGAACACACCGGTGGTTTTGCCGGAGGAGAGCAGGGCGAAGGTCGCCGGATCGTCGAAGGGTAACTGGTCCACCCGCAGTGGCGGCTGGTCGGGGCGGCCCTGGTTGACGAGCGACTCGGCCCGCTGAATCATCGTCAACGTCTTCAGCCCTAAGAAGTCGAATTTCACCAGGCCGATTTTTTCGACATCACCCATGGAATATTGGGTGACGATTTCGTCCTTGGGGCCTTTGTAGAGCGGGACATGTTCCGTGAGCGGCTGATCGGAAATCACGATGCCGGCCGCATGCGTGGAGGCGTGGCGCGCCAGTCCCTCGAGCGACTGGGCCACCGACATGAGTTCCTTGACCTTCACATCCTTGTCGACGAGTTCCTTGAGGCGCGGCTCCTGTTCGAGCGCCTTGTCGAGCGTCATCTTCAAATCGTCAGGCACGAGTTTGGCGATCCGGTCGACTTCAGCGTAGGGCATTTCGAGGACGCGGCCGACATCGCGAATGGCAGCCTTGGCCTTCATGGTCCCGAAGGTGATGATCTGCGCAACGTGGTCTTCGCCGTATTTGTGGATGACGTAATTGATGACCTCGTCCCGGCGATCCATGCAGAAGTCCATGTCGATGTCGGGGAGGGACACGCGCTCGGGGTTCAAGAATCTCTCGAACAGCAGCGAGTAGACCAGTGGATCGAGGTCGGTGATGCGCAGAGCATAAGCCACCAGGCTGCCCGCGGCGGAACCGCGACCGGGGCCGACGGGGATGCCGCGCGAGCGGGCGAACTTGATGATGTCCCACACGATGAGAAAGTACCCGGCGAATCCCATGGAGCAGATCACCGCGATTTCTTCCTTCAGCCGGATCTGGTAGGCAAGTTCGGGAATGGAGCTCGGGCGTTCCTTGAGGCGCGCCGCCAGACCTTCCATCGCGAGTTGCTCGACGTACAGTTCGCGGGTGAGTCCTTCCGGCACTTTAAACTGGGGCAGATAGGTTTTGTTGAGCGCCAGTTCGAGGGTGCAGGCCTCGGCGATCTTGACGGTGTTGGACACGGCCGTCGGCATTTCCTTGAACTCGGACAAGGCCTGATCGGTGGACTTCACGTAGAGCTGGTCCGTGTCGAACTTCATGCGGTTGGGATCGTTGATCGTTTTCCCGGTCTGCAAGCACAACATGAGGTCGTGCGGACGCGAGTCTTCTTTCTTGAGATAGTGGCAGTCGTTGGTCCCGGCGAGCGGGATGCCGAGCTTCTTATGGATGTCGAGCAGCCCGTCGTTGGCGATGCGCTGGTGTTCCAGCCCGTTGGCTTGCAGCTCGAGGTAATAGTTATCCTTGCCGAAGATCTCGCGATATTCGCCCGCTGCCTTGGTGGCGCCGGCCAGATCTTTCTGCCCGATGAGATAGGCAACTTCGCCGCTCAAGCACCCTGAGAGGCCGATCAGGCCTTCGTGGTGCTGCTGCAAAATTTCCTTATCCATCCGTGGCTTATAGTAGAATCCTTCAAGGTAGGCTTTGCTCACCAATTTGATAAGGTTCTGGTATCCCTTGAGGTTTGTGGCGAGCAGGATGAGGTGGTAGTAGTCGTTGTGCGCGAGGTGCGAATTCTTCTCCAGCCGGCTGCCAGGCGCCATGTAGGCTTCACACCCGATGATGGGTTTGACGCCGTGTTCCCGGGCCTTTCGGTAAAACTCCACCGCGCCGAACATGTTGCCGTGATCGGTCATCGCGACGGCCGGTTGCCCGAACGACTTCACCTGTTGCATCAGGGGGTCGATCTGATTGGCGCCGTCGAGAAGGCTGTACTGGGTGTGGAGATGGAGATGAACGAATTGTGATGCCACGAGGTCGGATTGTAGTGAGGGGGAAAGTTGAAGTCAAACAGTCTGCCGACCAGTTCGTAGAGGGTGGGCGGGGGAGGCTCCAAGTGCGCGCGTCCAACGAGGGTCTTCTGAGACCGCGCGTTGCGCGAGCAGGGCGCCTCCTCCGATCACCCTCTACCCTCATTCTCTCCATTGACACTTTCCTTTCTCAAGTCTAGCCTGTCGCTGATTTTGCGTAGGCGATGTTCGGCAGTTCACGTGTGGAAGACCGAGCTTCGAGATTCCGGCTCGTAGACAGGTCGTTCGAATGGCGGAATCAAAAGACGACAAACCGAAGCTGCCGCTGACCGGCCTCATCGCGCTGTTTTTCGCCGCGGTGAGCAGCCTGATCATTTATCAGGCCCCCATCAAGACGTCGCGGCCGATCGATAAGGAGGCGGAGAAGTCTGCCGCAGTCGTTCGTGATCGCGTGCAGTCCCGGCTCTGGCAGGATCCGTTCGAGGCGGTGGCGACCCATCAGCAGAAAGAAAAAGCTGCAGGAGAAGGGAAGGATGGGCACCATTCCTCCCCTGGTCTTGTGGATGGGGCCGACACGACTAAGGAGCCATTTCGGTTTCGCCTGATGCCCGTATTTGTCGATGGGAGTCCCTACGCGAGCGGCGTGGAGTCGAGATTGCGCGATCGTTACGCACTGGTCTCCGCGTTGGGCGCGGCCGGGTATTTGCCGGAGTCCGGAGAATCGATCCGGTACTTCGAATGGAACGCGACGGCGAATGCGCACACGATTGTGCCCTCCGAATGGTTTCGTCCCGGGCCAGGGGGCTCCAAGTCGGGTCAACACGGCAAGCAAGAGGCTCAGCATATTCTGGTCCTGTGGCTGAAAGAGCAGGACCTCGGTTCAAAGCCATTGCACGAACTGAAGCGATTGGTGCATGCCCTCGAGAGGGAGATGCATGCGACTCCTTCGGATTATCGCGTGTTGGGTCCCCGTACCTCCGGCTCGCTGAGCGCCATGCTGGAGGAACTCAAATCTACTGGGGCCACGCCTCAGCCGGTCGTGTGCCCTCTGTTGAGTGGCGCCGAATTTTATTCCTCCTGGGCCACGGCGGCCGATCCGATCCTGTTGGGCGAGGGGGCAGAGCAGCCGTCAAAGAAGGGTGTCGAGGAGTGGTTCACGGGAGGCGGGTTTCGTTTGCTCAGGACGATCGGGACCGACGACATGCTGGCCGAGGAACTGGTGAGGGAACTCCAGCGTCGCAAGATCGACCTGACCGCGCCTTCGGAGATTCCTCATATTGCGCTGATCTCGGAATGGGACACGCTCTATGGGCGATCCTTGCCGCGGACGTTCGTGGCGGTTGCCAAGCGATTGGCGGAAGCACCGGCAGAACCGATCACCGCTCAGACACTAGCGCCGCATCTCGATGCGCTGCGCGATGAGCAATATCCCAGCTGGGTGCATCGGTATTCGTATCTCGCCGGCCTCGACGGGGAATTGCCGCCCAAGGACAATGGGAAGGATACCGGCGGCGCCAAGGGCAAACCGGGCGAGAAGGGATTCGGTGTTGAGCCGGTGGTCGAAGAGACCCCGGTTGGCCGAAGCCAGCTCGACTATCTGCGTCGGTTGGTGGAGCAGCTGAAGAAGGAGGAAACTACCCCCGATGGCGAGTTCAAGGCCATCGGCGTGCTGGGAAGCGATGTCTACGACAAGCTCATGATCCTGCAGGCGTTGCGCAAGAATTTTCCCCACGCGCTCTTTTTCACGACCGACCTCGACTCCCGGTTGACCCATTCCAGTCAATTGCCCTGGACGCGGAATCTGGTCGTCGCCTCGCATTTCGGGCTCGAACTTGATCCCAGGATTCAGACGCCTATCCCGCCGTTCCGCGATAGTTATCAAACCGCGCTCTTCTATTCCGTGTTGCGGGCTGTGGGGCATCTCCGGGACCCCTCGGCGAAGGACCAGCCTCTGTCCAAGACTGATCCTTTGGTATTGCCCGGCGGAAGACAATTTTCGGCTGAGGTGTTGCCGCGCCTGTATGAGGTCGGCCGGCATGGTGCCGTCGATCTCAGTCCGGACCCGATGCATCAATCCACCGCACTTCCGAGCATCCATCTCGTACGCCCCGATGTGGATCCAAGCAGCGGCGCGCTGCGGCCCCCATCGGTTCGTACGATTGGCTTACTCCTGCTTGCCGTCGGGTTGATGTTCGGATGCGCCGTGTTGATCAACAGCGAGCTCTGGGCTCTCTGTCGTCGGCGCTGGGGGGGCGGGCTTCCACTGGGTTCGTTGCTGATCGGATTGATCGTAGCCGGCCTGCTCGGCAGTGCGATGTTGGATGGCACGGGCGGGGAGCCGTTTTCCTTCACTGACGGGATCAGTGTCTGGCCGACGACGAGTCTGCGTTTGTTCGCGTTTGTGCTCTGCGTGATTTTCTTCACTCATTCCTGGTGGCGGTTGTGGGAAAGCGATCGCACATTGATGCGGCGATTTCGGCTGTCCCGCCTCAAGGCCAACATCCCGCGTCCGTCCCGTTCGTGGATTGGCATCCATCGTTGGCTACCGAACTCATCCGGCAAGGCGGACGCGCGGAATCTCTGGCACGAGTATCATCGGCTTGGCGCATGGCAGGAACGAGTCCGGCGCGTGGTGCCGCAGGTGATGGTGTATGGGCTCTTCGGCGTCGTGTTGATGCTGCAGTTTGGCTTTCCCGTCATGCCCTGTCGAGGGCAAGCCTGTTTCACGCTCAACTACATCATCCTGGGAGTGAGCGTCGTCACGATGACGCTCTTGATGTTTTATGTGGTGGACGCCACACGGCTCTGCCGCCGTTTGATCTTCATCATGATCAACACCAAGATTGAGTGGCCGAGCCGGCTGCTGGCGCGGGAGGCCAAGAAGCTTGGCGTCGATGAGGCCTACATACACGAGTGGCTCGGCGTCCAGTTTATTGCCAAACGCACGCAGGTCATCAGCACCATGATCTACTATCCGTTCGTCATTGTGTTCCTGATGGCGGTCGCGCGCCACAGCTACTTCGATCGATGGGATTTTCCCGCAGGCTTGCTGGCGATCTTCACGCTCAATGCGCTCTATGCGTTCGGCAACGGCGTCTATCTGCGCCGTTCCGCCGAGCTGGCAAAACGGGAGGCGCTGGATCGATTGAAACGGCGGCTCAAGGGCCTGGCCGACGAGCCCTTCTTCAAACGGAAGACGCGTGGTCAGGTTGAACGCATGGTCGAGATGATCGAACGGACGCAGGAAGGCGCCTTTCTGCCGTTCACGCAGCATCCGTTGTTTCATACGATTGCGTTCCCGACGGGCGGCACCGGCCTGGTGTTTCTGCTGGACTATCTGGCGACGCTCTTCTGACGGAGGCCGTTGCCGGTTGGCCGGTTCGATGACCGACAGGGTCGGTTTCAATGGAAGGCGGATCGATGAATAAAAAATCTCCACGCTCCGGTACACAAGGGAAACGGTCGGTGGCCTCGGCGCCGAGGAATCCCGTTGTCACAACAGGCGGAACAATGGAACAGGCGCAAGCCTTGATCTACCAGGCCTGGGAGTCCACGACCGGCCGGCAAGCGGCGGCGTTCGCTCGGCAGGCGCTGGAGCTCTGTCCCGATTGCGCGGATGCGTATACGGTGTTGGCTGAAACTCAGGCGCGGTCGGCAGAGGACGCCTGCCTCCTGTATCAGCAAGGCGTGGACGCCGGACGACGGAGTGTTGGCGAAGCCGTGTTTCTTGAGCAGGCGGGTCACTTCTGGGGATTGATTGAGACCAGGCCGTACATGCGCGCGCGTCAAGGTTTAGCCGATTGCTTGTGGGCTCTCGGCCGGAAAGAGGCGTTCATCGCGCATGGCGAAGCCTTGTTGGAACTGAACCCTGATGACACCCAAGGCATTCGATACGGGTTGCTGAACCGGTACCTTGCCGTGGGAGATGATGCTGCAGCGGAACGTCTTCTGCGTCGGTATGCGCAGGATTCCTCCGCCGCATTCCTCTGGAGCCGTGTCTTGCTCGATCTTCGACGGGACGACCAGGTCGCGGCAAGGGAGAATTTGCGAGCGGCGATGGACGGCAATCCCCATGTGGTCGACTTGTTCAGCGGGAAGCGAAGCCCGCCGGCCCGGCTGCCGGAACGATTCATTCCGGGAGACCGGCATGAGGCGGCCCTGTATTTTGCTGGATCCGCCGAGGCCTGGCTCGCTTCATCGGATGCGATGGAATGGCTGATGGAGCAATTGACGGAGTGATCGCGGAGCGTAGACCTCGTGCCAACATTTCGCTTTCTTCGAGCGGCCTCATCCTTGCTTCGTCTGCACAGACCTGATAGAGTTCACTCGTTCGCGTAAGGCCTTCCATGCCGAGGGCTGCAGCCTTCCGATGGACGACGTCTTACGCGATTGTTGTTTGTGCCTACTGCCGCGCCGTTTCTGCTGAGCACACCGCCGAAGGTTGTTTTCCTCCGTCGTTCGCATCGCCAGCCCGTCACAGCCGTGGGATCGTGTTATTACCCGTACTAGAGGTGTTTCCGTGTTTCGCCAATTCAATTCCATTCTCAGGGCCTGTCTCCGCCATGCGACAGGCAGCCTATCTCACATGGTCATCGTCGCGATGAGCGCAGGCATTGCGCTGCTTCTACCGGTCGGAGCCAGGCAGTTGCTGTCGTTCTGGTCACGTGTGGAACAGAACCCGGTGTCACTGGTGGTGGCCGAAATGACGACCGCCGTGCTGTTCATTGCCGCCTTCACCTATCTCCATCGTAGTCGGCAGGATCGAATGCTCGCCCAAACCGCGCTTGGGGCTGGCCTGGTTTCATTTTTCCCGCGGCCCGGTGAAAATGCCCGCCGGCGCATTCAAACCTTGAAAGACGAGCAGGGCAACGGCCGTTCAGTAATGGTCATCGGATCCAGCGGAACCGGAACGCTGGTCGATCAGGTCGGGGATCTGTCGTCCATCCTCGACACCTGCCTGGAGGCCAAGATCCTCCTGGTGAATCCCTTTGATACGCAGGCGCGCACGCGTATCCAGGCCTTGGCGCATCCCGCATCCCCTTATCCGACCTTTCGGGAAGAGGTCCGCCAGAGCATCGCGCTGCTCAAGCGTCTGAAAGCCATCGGCAAGGTGGTGAAGTTGAAGTTGTATGCTGATGCGCCGTTGGTCAAACTGGTCATCTGGGGTGACTATCTATGGTTGCAGCATTATCATGCCAATCTGGAACGTCAGACCATGCCCGAATATGTCCTGCAACGAAACCGCAAGGAGCAGGGCCTCTATACCTTCTATGCCCAGTACTTCCTGCAACGGTGGGAGAGTCCTGAGTTGCCGGAGTACGATCTGGATACCGACGAACTGGTGTATCGCAGCCGAACCGGTCAGGAGATCCGGCGGGAGCCAGTCGAGATCGGGGTTGGTGGAGCGACGGGACCTTCCGTCGATGTCGCCCATCACGATGCTCACGAGGCCTTTCGATTGCTGCATGCGCCGGGCCCGTACATGCCGGTTCGCGGATACGACGTCGAGTAGGCCGTATCCGCGTCAGAGGTTTGATCGTTTTTTCCGGTACAATGGCTGCATGTGTCGTTGTACGATGACGGTCGTGTGGAGGCAGGAATCCAGGGATGGAGCGACGAGCGATGAATGATGCAGTGGAGCGACGTACAGCCGCCTCAATGACGGCTGTGTTTTCGTATGGCTTCCGGCCGTTCTTTCTCGGCGCCGCCTGCTTTGCTGGCCTGGCTGTGCCTGCTTGGATCGTGATGTTGTCGCTGGGGATTGGTTCAACTGCTCTGGCTGCGCCTCGCGAATGGCATGTGCACGAGATGTTGTTCGGATTTCTGCCGGCGGTGATTACCGGGTTTGTGCTGACGGCGGTCCCTAACTGGACGGATCGTCCCGCCATCCAGGGACGGGAATTGGCGCGCCTTTTCGGCCTGTGGCTTGCGGGCCGTGTGCTGCTGGCATGGCCATTGGTGCCGCCGGTCTTCGCGGCCGTCGTCGATACGGCCTATCTGCTGGTGTTGGCAGGCATCCTGTGGCGCGAGATCGCAGGGGGGAAAAGCTGGAATCATGCACCGATCGGCGTCCTGCTCAGTTGCTACGCGGTCACGAATATGCTCTTTCATGTGTTCGCGCTCAATGGCACCGCGACTGATTTACCCGAGCGCCTGGCGTTGGGGTTGGACATGACATTGCTGGCCTTCATCGGCGGACGCGTGACGCCGAATTTTACGCGCGAGTTTCTGGTTCAGGCACGCAGGCCGGAGAAGCCGGCGCGGTTTACTCATCTTGATCTGGCGGCGATCGGAATGGTCGCGGTCGCCTCAACGATCTGGGCGATGTTTTCCCAGGGCGCCGTGGCCGGATGGTTCTTGATCTTCGCCGGCCTCCTCAATCTCATTCGAGTGTCGCGGTGGTATGGCTGGTTCGCATGGCGGGAGCCGCTGGTGTTTGTGTTGCACTGGGGTTATGCGTGGCTTGTGCTGGCGCTCATTCTGCTCGGGTGCGCCGCGCTCGGCGTGGGCCTGCCGAAGGAAGATGCGGTGCACGCCCTGACCACGGGGGCAGTGGGTGTCATGACCTTGGGCATTATGACCCGCGCAAGTTTGGGGCATACGGGACGCCAGCGGCATGCGGACCCAGCGACAGTCGCCATGTATATCCTGGTCATCTGCGGGGCGATCCTCCGGGTGTTCGGGGCGGGTATCGGTCTGCCGACCGGTTTCGTACTCGGTGCTGCCGCGTTCTGTTGGAGCGGCGCGTATCTCCTGTTCGCGATGGTCTATGGTCCGTACCTGCTGCGACCGAGTCTGGAAGAGTAGGGAACGGCGGATCGCTTGGCAGTGATGCCGTCAGGCCTCCTGATCGACTCGTGTGGTTACTCTCTTCCGTGCGGACGCCAACTCTCCTCGAGCCCTGACGCCGCGACCAGACGGCAATAAAACGCATCCGCGAGGGGCTGCAAGTTCACGCAGTCGGCTTCGTTGTATGCGAGCAAGAGATCCCGAGCTCCCACATCGCGTTGGTGCCGCCACCGGTTCCATTGCCGGACGGCATCGTCTCCCGAAAATCCTTGGATTGCCGGGATGCGACTGATGCCTGTCTGGCGTTCAATGGCTTTGAGTCCTCCACGAAACCCCAATTGTCGCCCGATGCCACAGAGATCGATGTGGGGCTGGTCGAAGGCCAGGTCTGAAAAATGCGCGCGCAACATCGGAAGATCAAACGTCGAGCCACAGAAGGTGACCAGCAGAGCGTACTGTGACAATTCTTCTCTCAGCCGAAGCAGGCTCAGCGACTCGTTTTTGATGAGCGCGGTGTAGCGTCCCCGGCCATACAAACCGACTACCGTGATCTGTCCGAACGAGTCGGTCTCGATATCGAGATAGAGCGCCCGTTCCCGTAACCATTCATACAACCGCCACTGGTGACGAGCCGCCAGGGTTTTCGCAAAGTAACGGCTATCCTGTTGTTCGAGCCGTTCCTGCGCCTCTCTGATCCGGCCGTCGAAGAGAGCCTTTCGGCCGGTACTGAGTCCGCCTATGTCTCGCGTCGATAGAAAGTGATCCCACGTGGAGACGCCTTGGCTCCAGAACCGTTGTTCTGTTCGCAAGCCGACTCCGGGCAAGAGGCAGAAGCTGGACGTGATCATGACGATTATCCGGACGGATCGACAGAACGTGCGGCGAAGGAGCGGGTGCAACAGCGAGGAGGGGAGCGGGCGGCCCGGTCAGGACGGACTACAGTTCCTCACCGTATTTCAGAAAGTGTTGTTCCTTGGCGCCGGCGATCCAATTGTCGTGGCGGATGCGATCCGGGAACGTGTTGAGTTCCGAGGCCATATGTTCGACGTCTTGATCCTTCCATTCGGCGATCTGACGAAACGTGAACATGCCCATGCGATTCAAGACGCGTTCCATCACCGGTCCGATGCCGTGAATCTGCTTGAGATCGTCTTTCTGGGCGACTCGTGATTTTCCGGCAGGGCGTGCGACAGTTGAAGCGCTGTGCGAGCCGGTTTCGGCGGGGCTGGTCGATTTGGCTTGCGCCTGGTGCCGCTGGGCGACGCGATATTCGACCAGCCGCTTGCGCAGCGCGCCGATTTCTTCTTCCCGTTCACTGACGTCCATCACCCGGCGTTCCTCCGCTTCGCGGAGTTGAAGCTCTTTTTTTTCCACCTCACCCCGGAACACTTCCAGTTCTTCTACTGTGGTCCGGAGACGTTGTATATCCTGATCCCGCTGTTGCAGCGTTTCGGTGAAGCGCGTGAGGTCTTCTTGGTTTTGTGTTCGCAGGCGAGCGAGTTCCGATTCCATCTCACCGATGTGTGCCTGGTGCCGGACCAGTTCCTGTTCCTTCGCCTGGATCGTGGCAGAGGCGCGCGCGTGATCCTGTTCGAATTCGCGCTCCAATCGCCGGGCTCGTTCCTGGAAGGGTTCCAGTTCTTCGGTGCGCGCTCGCAGCCGGGCGATTTCGGCATCTTTCGGCGCGAGTTGCTCCACCCAGGTTTTCAGCGTGGCGATCTCCTGATCCCGGCTGACCAAGACGTCTTCCGCATTTTCCATCTGCGCCTGCATCTCGGCGAAGCCGGCCTGTTGGGCCTTGAACTTGTTTTCGGCAACCTCGACTTCCCGACGAAGCGTATCCCGTTCGCGCTCGGCGGCATGGAGGTGCACGCCTTTTTCCCGGAGTTCGGTTTGCAGCGTCGAGATTTGTTCGACCTTCGTGGCCAGATCGGCGGTCAAATCTTTAAGCGCCGCTTCGGAGGTGATCATCTTCCCTTCCAGCATCTGGACGGCGGAGGTGCGCACTTTTAGTTCATGGTTCAGGGTGTCCAATTCATGTTCGCGGCCGCGGAGTCGGGTGGCAATTTCGGACAACTGCTGGCGTTTCTCCGACGTGGCGAAACTGCGCAGCAGCCACCCCATGAGGAGGCCGATGGTCGCCGCCACCAGCAAGCATCCGATCATTTGCAGAATGAAGGCTCCCATACGTTCACCGTTCCTCTTTCACACGAAATTCAATCCGCCGGTTCTTTTTGGATGCCGCGCGCGTCCGGTCTTGGCTCAGGGGGCGGGAGGCGCCATATCCGACGGCAGTCAATCGATTGGTCACGCCATGATCGGCCAGATATTGCCGCACCGACTCGGCTCGCGTCCGGCTCAGCTGGAGATTGTAGTCGGGGTCGCCATAGGAATCGGTATGGCCGCCGATTTCGATGACGGCTTCGGACGAGCGCTTGAGCGCGGGAATGACCTTATCGACAACCGCTCGTCCCTTAGGGGTCAGCACGGCGCTGTTGCTCTCAAACGCGATATGTTCTCCACGCACGATCTCATCCAAGCTTGCCTGCACTTGCGCACGAGACGCGTGCGCCATCGGAGGGGTGACGGTCAGCGTCGGCGTCGGCGCGGATGACGGGGAGGCGGGGACGGCCGAGGCGACGGTCACCTGGTCCTGCACGTGCATCGACGTGCCGAGCAGCGAGCTCATCTCATGCACGAGTTTCGTTTTGGCGTCCGCGTTCGCGGCTGCGCCTTTGACGGTCGCCGTTTGACCGGAGACCGTCAGACTGGCCTGGTGTTGATGGAGAGTGGCCACCTGTGTCAGCAAGGCAGGCACGGCGGCTTCCCATGCCGCGGCTCCGCCTTCTTCCAGAACGTCGAGATTGTCGGTGACACGCAACTTGAGGCTCTTGGCGAGTTCCTGTGCGCGCGTGACGGCGGCCTGTTTGGCCTCTTCGCTTCCGATTGCGCCGGAGAGCGTGAGGTGGCCGTTTTCAAGATGGGCACTGAATGAGGGATGCCCCGTGGCCGACGACGTCACCGGCAGGTGTCGAGGGATACAGATGAGCGCCAGTAATGTGAGTGCAAACAGTCCTACGCCGAAAATAATTCCGCGCGACATGCGCCAGCCCTTATCGCCTCAGGGACGAGGCCTCGCTGCGGCGTCGTGCGCCACAGGAAGTGGTGTGGTTGAAGACTTCGCGTGTTACTTGATTTCCTAATTGTGCAGCGCCAGGCTGCCGTATCACGAATTGCGAAGGGTATCACATCGCTGGGGCTCATGCTAGCCTGGATTGTTGGTGACGGCGCTGGTCCTGATGCACGCATCGGATTCCGAGACAGCGCCGAGGTGGTGATGCCGTGCTCGATCGGCTTGCAGTGGCGTCAAGGCATCTGCTATTGTCACGGCGTTTTTTCGTCCAATGTGATCCCACCCACACGATATCCATAGTTGAAGGAGTTCATCATGGCCAGCATTGCGCGGGCACTGATCAGTGTTTCTGACAAGACCGGAGTTGTTGAGATGGCCAAAAGGCTGGCAGCCCTAGGCGCGGAAATATTGTCCACGGGCGGAACCGCCAAAGCCTTGCGTGATGCGGGTGTCGCGGTCACGGATGTGGCCGCCTACACGGGGTCGCCCGAGATTCTCGATGGCCGGGTCAAAACCTTACACCCGAAAATTCATGGCGGCTTACTGGGGCGTCGCGGTGTGCCCGACCACGTCAAGCAGATGCAACAGCACGGCATCGGCAACATCGATGTCGTCGTCGTGAATCTGTATCCCTTCGAATCGACGATCGCCAAACCCAATTGTCCGTTCGAGGAGGCGATCGAGAATATCGACATCGGCGGTCCCTCCATGTTGCGCTCCGCCGCCAAGAACCATGAGGATGTACTCGTCGTGGTCGACCCCTCTGATTACACACGCGTGCTGGAGGCGGTGAAGGCCGGGTCCGTCACGCCGGCGTTGCGCCGCGAACTGGCTATGAAGGTGTTTCAGCACACGGCGCGGTATGACAGTCTGATCGCCGGCTATCTCGAAAAGCAGGTGCAGGGGAGCGAGGTCAAGTTTCCCGCCATGCTGTCGCTGCAGTTCGAGCGGGTGGAGACGCTGCGTTATGGGGAGAACCCGCACCAGCAGGGAGCCTTCTACCGTGAATTGCACGCGAAGGAGCCGGCGGTGTCGCGCGGCAAGATCCTGCACGGCAAGGCCATGTCCTATAATAATTTCCTGGATGCCAACTCCGCGCTCGAACTGGTCAAGGAGTTCGATCAGACGGCAGTAGCCATCATCAAGCACAACAATCCCTGCGGCTGTGCGCTCGGGGCGACGCCGGTTGAGGCCTATGTGAAAGCGCGTGCGACCGATCCCGTCTCCGCGTTCGGTGGGGTGCTTGCCTTCAACCGCCCGGTGGATCTGGCCGCGGCGAAAGAAATCACCTCGACCTTCGTGGAAGTGGTCATCGCGCCGGCATTTACCGAGGACGCCTTGGCCGAACTCAAGCGGAAGAAGGATCTCCGGTTGCTGGATGTGGGACCGCTCAGCAAGGCGACGGCTGAAGGGTATGATCTGAAGAAGCTGGTCGGCGGGCTGATCGTGCAGGACCGGGACCTTGGTGTGATCAAGGACATCAAGGCCCTGGCGGTGCCGACGGTGCGCAAACCGACCGAAGAGGAATATGCGGCCTGCGCCTTCGCCTGGGTCGTGTGTAAACACGTGAAGTCGAACGCCATCATTTACGGACGTCCCGGTGAAATCGTGGGCATCGGTGCCGGACAGATGAGCCGCGTCGATTCGGTGAAGCTGGCGGCCATGAAAGCGCAGTCGTCTGTGAAGGGATGCGTGATGGCCTCCGATGCGTTCTTTCCGTTCCGCGACGGCATTGACGCGGCGGCAGAGGCTGGCATCACCTGCGTGATTCAGCCCGGCGGATCCATCCGTGACCCTGAGGTGACGAAGGCGGTGGATGAGCATGGGATGGCGATGATTCTGACGGGCATGCGCCACTTCCGCCATTGAGGCGCGTTGAAACGGGCCTCCAACTTCGTTCTCGGTTCGAAAAAATCCTCAACGTAGCCAGCAGGCTACGTCTCCGGTTTTTTCTCGCCTGCGGCCTCGTTGGGCGACCCGTTTGAACGACCTCACGTATGTCGGGAGATGGACCGAGCGAAACGAGCGAGAAGCCTCTGATCTGAGCATCGCGCACTTCATTCAAGCAAAGGTTGAGCTGTGAAGATTCTGGTTGTCGGCAGTGGTGGACGGGAGCATGCGCTGGTCTGGAAGATCGCCCAGAGTCCGCGGAAACCGCAGATCTTTTGTGCGCCGGGCAATGCCGGCATCGAAGGCCTGGCGACCTGTGTGGCGATCAAGGCGGATGACATTGCCGGACTCAAGGCCTTTGCGCTGAAGGAAGGGATCGATCTGACCGTCGTTGGTCCTGAGGCGCCGTTGGCCCTTGGCATTGCCGATGAGTTCAGGAAAGCGCGGTTGAAAATCTTCGGTCCTACGAAAGCCGCCGCGCGCTTGGAAGCCAGCAAGAGTTTTTCCAAAGACATCATGGCCGCGAATCGTATCCCGACGGCCGTTTCGCGCAGCTTCGAGCAGATGGATCAGGCGCTGGCCTATCTGGATGCTCAACCCGTTCCCATTGTCGTGAAGGCCGACGGCCTTGCGCAGGGCAAGGGCGTGGTGGTGGCGACGACCCGCGAGGAAGCCAAGCAAGCGGTCCGCGATGCGATGGAGAAATCCGTGTTCGGCCAGGCCGGCCAACGGGTGTTGATCGAAGAGTTCCTCGACGGCGAAGAACTGACCATTATGGCGTTCACAGACGGAAACACCGTCGTGCCGATGATCCCCGCGCAGGATCACAAACGTATTGGAGACGGGGATGCGGGACCCAATACCGGCGGCATGGGGGCCTATGCTCCGGCTCCCATCGCGACCGCTGCGCTGCGCGATCAGGTGACGCGGCAGGTGCTGCAGCCGACGGTGGATGCGATGGCCCGTCTGGGCTGTCCGTTCCAAGGCGTGCTCTATGCGGGGCTGATGATCGTACGCGGCACGCCCTACGTGCTGGAGTTCAATGCGCGCATGGGCGATCCGGAAACGGAAGTCGTGCTGCCCTTGCTGAAGACCGATCTTGTCGACGTGATGGAGGCGGTGGTTGAGCATCGCCTCGACGAGCTTCAGGTTGAATGGCGGCAGGACACCGCTGTCTGTGTGGTGATGACGTCACCGGGATATCCCGGGTCCTATGAGACCGGCTTCCCTATTCAAGGCTTGCCGGCGCAGTCCGGTACGTCGCCCATTGCGGTGTTTCACGCCGGGACCAAAAGGGAGGCAGGGCAGGTGGTGACGGCCGGGGGGCGGGTGTTGGCCGTGGCGGCCTGGGCTCCGTCTTTACTCCAAGCGCGCGCGCAGGTCTATCAGGCTGTGCCGGGGATCAGCTTCCAGGGGCGCCACTACCGCACAGACATCGCACACCGCGCCCTTCCACGCCAGTCTTGACCCGGGCTCACAGGCCGTGACATGGCTCTGGTTCTTCCCTTCACCGATGAGACCTGCGACCGCATTCTGCCGGAAGTCGAGCGTGTATTGGCAGCGCAAGGGCTCATCGCGCTGCCGACTGAAACTTATTATGGCTTAGCGGTTTGCCCCACCGATGAGGGGGCGGTACGGCGGCTGATTAACGTCAAAGGCCGGCCCGACGACAAGCCGATTCTCGTGCTCATCGGCGGCCGCGATCAGTTGTCGACATTGGTCTCCTCCATCCCTCCGGCTGCCGCTGTGCTGATGGATCGATTTTGGCCAGGACCCTTGACCATCGTGTTTCCCGCTGTGGCCGGCTTGTCATCGTTGTTGACGGCGGGTACCGGTACGATCGGGGTTCGATGGTCACCGCTGTCGACGCTGCAGCGCTTACTGAACCGGACTGGCCCGCTGACGGGGACCAGCGCCAATCGGTCATCCGAACCGCCCCTCGATCAGGCCGAGTCTGTCCAACAAATCCTCGGGCCGGTTCTCGATCTCATTTTGGACGGCGGGCGCACGCCGGGTGGATCTGCGTCGACCATCGTGGATGCACGTGAGCCACCGCGCCTGCTGCGGGCGGGGGTGTTGTCGACAGACCGGATCCGTGCGGCCCTCGCCCAACAGGGTTGCACACTTTCATCATGATTTGATGGGGCGTTGTGGGTATAATTCACCCACACGGGAGGACCATTTATGCTCATTCGTTCACGTCGCGCGGTGCTGGGACTGTCGATGCTCGGATTCAGCAGTATGCTGCTGCTGGCAGGATGTGACTTTTGGCCGCCGGCGCTCCAGGCGCAAATCGAACAACTGCATTCGGAAGCGCAACAGGCTGCGGCGGATAAGGCGCTCTTACAGAATCAGCTCAACGCCGCGAATAAGGCCAAGGAAGAGCTGCAAATTCGTGTCGAGGATCTCACGCGGGTGAACAAAGAAAAGTCGGCGATGATTGCGAGTTTGGAACACACGATTGCCGCAGCGAGGGAGCGAGCCGTGAAAGCCGCCAAGACGCCTGCGGTCAAGCCTGCTGCAAAAACGACGGTGAAGAAGCCGGTCAAAGCGCCCTCGAAAGCGACGTCGAAATCCTCTGCCAAGTCCTCGACCGTCAAGAAACCCAAGTCTGTCCAGCTTCGATAAGCCTGCTCATGTCAGCGTGCCAGGCCGGCCAACCGTTTGCGCAGGCCCACCTCAGCAAGATTGAGCGGCTGGGGTCCTCTCTTTGCGGGAAGGCACGCGCCGATCACGATTTACTGGAGGATGAGGCGGACGACGGAGACCCCGCTGCACTGGCGCTGGATGGGCTCGTGCTGCTGCTCGAAGCTTGAGTACTGGATGTCGTCGCGGCCGGCGTAGGGGCTGCAGGGGCCGACGTGGAAGTCTGGCTGGTGCTTGCGGCATCCGAGGAGGCCGGGGTCTTCGACTTGTCTGCCCCGGCCGCTGCCGGCTTGTCGGACGTATCGCTGCCGCCCGGTTTCATTTTGTCCGAGTAGTCGGTGATATACCATCCGCTGCCTTTGAACATAATGGCAGGGGGCGAAATCAGCTTCGTGACTTCCTTTCCGCAACGCACACATTCCTTAATAGGCTCATCCTTGATGCTCTGCTTCACTTCGAAGCGGTGCGCACAGCTGCTACATTGATACTCATAGATTGGCACGGGTCTTCCTCCTCCTAGGGCGTCACTCGGTGTTGATTGTCTCGATTCATCAGCTGCAAAACCTCTCCCCTGATAACATCATGTCGCGAGCAGTCAAGGGGCCGAGGTGTCGAGATCCTGGTGATCAGGACAGCCGGCGAACGGCGGCTTCGATGCGGGTCAACCCGCGTTCGATCGCTTCCATCGAGGTCGCATAGGAGAGCCGGATATGAACGTTGCTCCCAAACGGCTCACCAGGCACCAACGCCACTTGTGCCTCGTTGAGTAAATAGGTCGCCAGGTTCGCCGCCGAGCCGATGGGTTGATCTTTCCAACGCTTGGTCAGCAGACCGCTCACATTGGGAAAGGCATAAAATGCCCCGGTCGGCATGCGACAAGTAATACCGGGCATTTTGTTGAGGCGCTCGACCATGAGGCGACGCCGGCGATCGAATTCCGCGACCATCACGGTGGTAAAGGGGTTTCCCAACCGGAGCGCCGCCACCGCGGCTTTTTGCGAAATGGAGCAGGGGTTCGAGGTGCTTTGGCTTTGAATGTTCGCCATCGCAGTCAGCAATGGCTTTGGACCGGCGGCATAGCCGATGCGCCAGCCGGTCATCGCATAGGCCTTCGAGACACCGTTGATCACCACGGTGCGTGCTGCGACTTCCGGGCTCAGGCTGGCGATGCTGATGTGCTGCACGCCGTCGTACAACACCTTCTCATAAATCTCGTCTGAAATGATGACGAGGTCATGACGCAAGGCGACGGCCGCGATGCGTTCCAGCGTGTTTCGATCGTACGTCGCGCCGGTGGGATTGCAGGGACTGTTGACAATAATCGCTTTGGTGTGCGGGGTGATCACGGCTTCCAACGCGTCTTGTGTGATTGTGTACCCATCCCGTTCCTGTGTCTGAAGCAGCACCGGGGTGGCATCGTTCAGGAGGGTTTGGTCCTGATATGAGACCCAGAAGGGGACGGGAATAATCAATTCGTCCCCCGCCTCCAGTAGGGCTTCTGCGACGTTGTAGAGCGAGTGTTTCGCGCCGCAGGACACCAGAATCTGGGACTTGTCATACTGAAGCCCCTGTTCCTCTTTTAACTTATCGACGATCGCCGTGCGCAATTCGTCGATGCCCGACGAGGGCGTATATTTCGTAAAGCCTGCGCGAATGGCGGCTTCGGCCGCAGCTTTCACCGGTTCCGGCGTATCAAAGTCCGGTTCGCCGGAGGCAAAATCGATCACATCGATCCCTTGAGCTGCCATGGCTTTTGCGGTGGCGGTAATGCTTAGGGTTGGGGAGGGCACAATGCGTCCGACACGGGCTGCCAGTTTCATCCTTTGAAACTCCGAATTCGTTCTTGGAGCCTCCGTGCCACTTCCGGGTGCACAAAGTCTTTCAGTGACCCGCCGTGGCTGGCGACATCCTTGATGATGGTGGAAGAGAGATAGGAATATTCTTCACTGGGCATGAGGAACACCGTCTCAACGGTTTCCGCCAGTTTTCGATTGACCAGTGCCATTTGAAACTCGTGCTCGAAATCAGAAATCGCGCGCAGTCCTCGCAGAATAGCATGGGCGCCGCTGGTGCGCACAAAATCTACCAACAGTCCCTCGAAGGTCGTGACCTCCAGGTTCGGGAGATCCTTGGTGACGAGGCGCACCATGTCCAATCGTTCACTTGTGCTGAACAGCGGGTGCTTGCCCGGATTCGGGGCAATGGCCACAATGACCCGCGAGAACATCCGGAATCCGCGCCGGATAATATCACTGTGCCCATGCGTGATCGGATCAAATGTGCCGGGATAGACCGCGGTTTTCATGCCGGGTGCGCTTCTTTCGACGCAAGGTGAAAGCGGGTCAGCGCGGTGTCGCCATAGTCGTAGCGCTTCACCTGCGAGAGCGGCCCCAGGACGGAGGGAATGTCCGCTTTTCGTCCATGTTCCAGGATGACAATAGCGTTCTCCGCCAGCCAGCCCGCGCGCCATTCGGTCGCCAGGGCAATCAATTCAGGCGTGAGTTGATAGGGTGGATCGCAGAAGACCACGTCGTATGGACCAGCCCATTGCGTGCCGCGACGAAAAAACTGATTCACCTGACAGGCGCACACATTGGCGGACTGTTCCAACCCGCATTGCCGCAGATTCGATTGGACCAGGCGTAGGGCCTCGCGATCGGCTTCCACGAAGGTCACATGCGTGGCCCCGCGGCTCAAGGCCTCAATGCCAATCGAGCCGGTTCCCGCATAGAGGTCCAATACGCGTGCCCCCACGATGCGTTCGCCAAGGATAGAAAAGAGGGCTTCTTTGACCCGGTCGGATGTCGGGCGGATGGCCTGTCCCCTGGGACCCAGCAACCGTCGGCCCCGATGCAGCCCTGCGATGACGCGCATGATCGTATTCAGGTGAGAGCCATTCGTCTCTGGCTAAGAAGTGAGAGAATGTAACACAGCGTTTTTGAAGGGGTCAAGGTGACTGGCGGTGGCGAGGAGCGGCCGTGGGCCGGAAAGGTCTTCTCCCCGCCGCGAGGCGGGGAGCGCTGTAGACGTCGAGGAGGAGTTCGCGCGCTTTGACGCGCAAAAGGAGGCTCGCTATAA
>WBZN01000133.1_pt1 | contig 106544 bp, 94 predicted proteins | sample 5204281 | NCBI WGS metagenome assembly WBZN01 (sample SAMN12344347, study PRJNA552823) | activated sludge metagenome | biome: Activated sludge suspended growth; feature: Nitrification reactor; material: Wastewater; isolation source: activated sludge from nitrification reactor of wastewater... | reverse complement strand
GACGGGGGGAGCAGCACCAGTTGATCAACGTCCCAAAATTTGAATGTTTTAGCCATGTGGCAGAGGAACCACATCGCGCGTTGCCTGTCCAGCCAAAAGTGGCGCATTACTCGGACAGGCTCCTAGAATCTGTTCCGCACTCGGATTGCACGCCATGATCTGGCCTTGGGCATCCTGCAGCACGATGCCCTCCGCCAACGCCGTGACGACGCCTCGATATCGCTCTGCCGTCTCAACCAACGCCGATTCGGTACGCCGCGCTTCGGTGATGTCATCTGCCACATAGGAATACCGGTCTCGTCCACTCGGCCCCGAACCGATCCAACACACCGTGACGGACAAGCACCGCTCGGCACCCGAGGCTGGATGCGGATGAACGTACTCGAACCGAACCGGTTGTGCGCACGCCTTGCTCGTCTCGTAGTATCGACACCAGCGCGCAACGGTGTCGGGCGGCGCCCCCAGCTCCGAGGCCATCCGGCCCTGCATCAACTCCGGTGTCGTGCCGAAACAACTCGCCACGCACCGGTTATCGGAAATGTGCAGAATATCGCCGTCGTGTAATTCCACGATCCCCATCATCATCACGCCACTGTCAAAGAAGCTCCGGAGCGTGGATTCGCTCTGAGCCAGCGCCTGCTCCGCCCGTTTGCGCTCGGTGATATCCACATGCGATCCCGTCAGCCGCCTGGGTCGGCCGGCTTCGTCCCGCTGCAACACAGCCACGCTGTGAATCCACCGATACATCCCGTTTTTGTGGCGCAACCGGTACTCCAATTGATATGACGCAATCCGGCCGGACAGGTAGTCGTCCACAAGGGCAAACACGCGCGCGGTATCGTCGGGGTGGAGACGGGACTCCCACTCGGCGGGTGAATCGGAAATCTCGGACTCCGCATAGCCCAGACTGGCCTTCCAGAACGCACAGTAGTAGGTTCTGTTGGTCTGGATATCCCAGTCCCAGATGCTGGTCTGCGTCGCCGCGACCACCAGATCCAGGCGCTCTTGGGCTTCATGCCGAGCCGCCTCCGCCTGCAACCGCGCCGTCATATCCGTGGCCACGCCGCCGATCGCGACCACCCGACCGGCTTCGTCGCGAAGAGGGAACTTATGGGCCACATACCAGCGCACGCTGCCGTGGACCAACGCGGCCTCTTCGAAACTCATCGGTGTCCCTGCCTTTTCGACTTCCGCATCATGCTGTCGATGAGAGTCGGCGAAGTTGGGAGGAAACACATCGTAGTCGGTCTTCCCGACCAGGGCCTCAGCTGGAAGACCGGTCAACGCGGCAAATTGATCGCTGACCTCGACAAACCGCCCACCGAGATCTTTGATGAAGATGATGGTGTGACTGTGTGCGAGCAGCGAGCGCAATCGAACGGAGAGATCGTGAGCCTGGATCCGGGAATGGTGCTGCCACCGCGACACAATCCACGCCGTCAACCAGATCGCGCCGGCTGTCATGGCTCGATTCGCCATCCCCATCCAGGCCAGGCCGCCAGGCGACGCCCAGAAGAAGCCCCCTATGGTGAGTCCCGTGGCGATGGTCGCCACGATCCACGGCAACCGCACGGCTGAGACCATCCCGGTTGCTGCCACGGCGAGGAGATAGAGCAGGCAGCCCGTAATGCCCAACGGGGTATAGACATCAATGACCAGCGTAACCAGAAGGATACAGGCGCAGAAGGCGAACCACAGCCTATCCGGCTGGTTCGAACCTGAGCCAGCATGAGGCGCAAGAATGCCGCGTGGGGCCGAATGGGTCACAAAAGACTCCGTACGTCGCGCTCTCGCAAAGACGCCGGATCATGAGGCGGGCACACACTGCAACTTCGTGGTCGAGATCCCCGTGACTCGACTTGGCTACTTACCGATCGACGAGAGATCCTCTCCCACGACAGACACGGTCCTCCATGATGCCGTCTACCATTTCTTTAGTTGTATCGAAGCGGCCTGCCCTGTCGGAAACGAGCATTTCCCTGAGAAAGTTTTGCCAACAAGCAACGAGGAGAAGTGTGGTGTCCCCAACGGGATTTGAACCCGTGTTACTGCCTTGAAAGGGCAATGTCCTAGGCCAGGCTAGACGATGGGGACGAAGAAAGATCCGTATCGGCGGGATGATTCATACCACACTTGATCGAGAAGTGTCACTAGGTTGGACGAAGATCCTCGTGGAGTTCATGCGGAAGCTTCACCGCCACGCCGCAACGAGGCGGCCGATTGACGCCCTGGCCTCAACCACAGTACTCTGCGGCTATGGAGCATTTTAGGAATCATTCCGCGAGCGAATCCGTGGATGTGACTGCCCCCTCCCCGGCCGCGCCCCCCCAGACCGGCAGCCTCCTGTCGCCCGAGGACCTGTATCTCTTCAACGAAGGCACACATTTTCACCTCTACGACAAACTGGGCGCACATCCCACGACCGTTCAGGGTGTCGAAGGGACCTATTTCGCGGTGTGGGCGCCGGAGGCGGAACAGGTCTCGGTGTTCGGCACGTTCAACCATTGGGATCCAACCCACGATCCGCTTCGCCCCTGCCACTCGTCCGGCATTTGGGAGGGGTTTGTTCCCGGCGTACGGATCGGCGCTCTGTACAAATTTCATATTCGATCCCGAAATCATGGCGCCATACTCATCAAAACCGACCCTTTTGCCCGCCTGAACGAAATTCCGCCGAAAACCGCTTCTGTGGTGTGGAATCTGGAATATTCCTGGCAGGACCACAACTGGATGCAGACCCGCGCCCGGCACAATGCCCTGCAGGCCCCGATCAGTGTGTACGAAGTCCATCTCGGCTCATGGATGCGGGTTCCCGGCGAAGGCAATCGCTCGCTCAGCTATCGGGAGATTGCGCCCAAACTGATCGAGTATGTCCAGCGGTTGGGGTTTACGCACGTCGAGTTTCTGCCTCTCATGGACCATCCATTTTTCGGCTCCTGGGGGTATCAAACAACCGGCTATTTTGCCCCGTCCGGCAACTACGGCACGCCGCAAGATCTCATGTCCCTCATCGATCAGCTCCATCAGCACGGCATCGGCGTGATTCTGGACTGGGTCCCCTCGCATTTTCCGACCGATGACCATGGGCTGAGCCGGTTTGACGGCAGTCATCTGTTCGAGCATGCGGATCCTCGCCAGGGCCTTCACCCCGACTGGGGAACGGCCGTCTTCAATTACAGCCGTAACGAAGTGCGCAGCTTTCTCATCAGCAGCGCGCTGTTCTGGTTGGAGCACTACCACGCCGACGGACTTCGAGTGGATGCCGTCGCCTCAATGTTGTACCTCGACTACTCGCGTAAAGAAGGGGAATGGATCCCCAACACACATGGGGGCCGCGAGAACTTGGAGGCCATTGCCTTCCTGCGCCAGCTTAATGAGGAGATTTATCGCCGGCACCCGGATGTGCAAACCTATGCGGAAGAATCGACCTCGTGGCCTTCCGTGTCCCGTCCGACCTACGCCGGTGGGCTCGGGTTCGGCATGAAGTGGGATATGGGCTGGATGCACGATACGCTGCAATACATGGCGCTGGATCCGGTCTATCGCAAACACCACCACCGTAACCTGACCTTCCGGATGCTCTACGCGTTCCAGGAGAATTTTTTGCTCCCGCTTTCCCACGACGAAGTGGTGCATGGCAAAGGCTCGCTCCTGGGGAAAATGCCCGGCGACGATTGGCAGAAGTTCGCCAACCTGCGCGCGCTGTTCGGCTACATGTATGCGCAAGCGGCCAAGAAGCTGATTTTTATGGGCGGGGAGATCGGCCAATGGCGCGAATGGGCGCATGACGACAGTATCGACTGGAATCTCCTCAAGTATCCGCCGCACCAAGGCTTGCAACGGTGGGTCGCCGACCTCAATCATCTCTATCGCGCTGAACCGGCCTTACACGAGTTCGACTTTGACCCGCGCGGATTCGAGTGGATCGATTGCCAGGATGTGGATGCGGGGATCATCAGCCTGCTTCGCCATGGCAAGTCTTCGCGGGAAAGTATCGCGGTGGTGTGCAATTTTACGCCGGTCCCGCGCCTGCAGTATCGCGTCGGCGTCCCGCAAGGCGGCTACTGGAAAGAATTGCTGAACAGCGATGCCTCCCTGTACGGCGGTAGTGGACTCGGAAATCTCGGCGGTCTCTCGGCCGATGCGGTTCCTGCTCACGGCCGATCCCATTCGCTCGCGCTGACCCTTCCTCCCCTCGCCGTCCTGTTCTTGAAGTCTGCCTCATAACCCCGATCTTCGGCTCGCCTTTCTCCTCTGGCTCAGGTAGGATCGCCGAATGCATCCGGCACGATCGAACGAACTGACGGGGTTCATGAGGGAGGCAATGATGGCGAGACGCTCGCATATGACGTTGATATGGCAAGGACCGCTGATGTTCGCGCTCTGCCTCGCCCTTGCACATTGTTCCCACGATATTCACGAGAAACGCGCCGATACCATCAAAGGTCATGTCGAATCGTTTTACGACCATTTGAAGCACGATCGAGTCGCTGCCGCCGTTCGTGAGAACGAAGCCATCGAGCACCTCTCCACCCAATTGGGAGAGATCGTCACCCGCCGGGTCAATCAGCCCGGCAGCAATCAAATCGATCGTGAATGGACGGACCTTCGCACGGCCAATGAAACCGCCGCCCAAAACTGGCTCGCGCTGGGGCAATATCTTTCGATCAAAAAACAATATGCGCAATCCCGGGCGACCTACCAGCGGGTCATCGACACCTATACCGGCGCCACCGAACGAACCTATCGGGAACAAGCGGCGCGAGCCATTCGCGACCTGGATATGCTCAGTCCTTCTCCCGCCCCTCGATAACCAGAACCGTCGGTCAACTCGAACTATGCGATACCTTGCCCCTCGACCGATGATTGTTCTCATGGGACTCTGCCTGCTCCTGTCCGGGTGTGTCCATAGAATTCAGGTCACTCCCGCCTCGCACGGCCCGACCGCGATGACGATCCCTGCCGGCGCGCAACTTGACGTGCCGTTTCTCGCTATCGAAGGCGCTGACCATATGCCCGGCATTCCAATGCTCGATTGGCCGACACCGGATCTGCGTCGAGCCATCATCCATTACTTTGCTGACCGGCAGACGTTCAGATCGATCGGAACAGATCCTGCCGAGCTCAACATGGTGGTGAAAGCCTGGCTCACCCTTCGAGCACCGGATCGTTATCTGTATCGAGTCCATCTGGAGGCCGATCTATCTGCTCCAGGACAGGGGGCGTTTAAGACCTATGCTGCCGAAGGCGAGGCTTTAGGATCGTCAGTGCGGTGGATTACCGCTTCGGACCAAGAGCCTATCGATGAAGCCACCTCCCAGGCACTCCAGCAATTAGCTGCTCAACTCGAGCAGGATCGAGATTTCATCATGACACACACGAAGCAGTAGGCCGGCACCCGCCATTGACGCCATCTCACCCCGTCGCCACCCGCTTGGCTGAAAAATCCGCGAGCCGTCCCTGAGCCAAACCTGTTCGACCTACGCATTTGCCACCCTGTCGCGACAGCCTCTGATCATCCCGTATACGTTCAGATACTGCTGCGTATCGCATCAGATACAAATGTCCGTCTGATACTGCGAAATTTCACCCAGCCTCTTCCGCACACTCTAGAGTTGCCTCGCTTGAAGGCCTATTCTGTTCTCGCTAGCAGAAACGGCTCAGTGCGCTCCTGGCATCGGCTTTGCTTTCTCCCCTGCCTGCGTTTCCAATCCGATCACCACTGACAGGTGAGGGCTCCTGATCACCGGAGTCGGCTCGCGCGGGAGAGGGTTTCATCCCTGCGATTGTCGTGGAGAAAGTGCCCGCGCGTGTCCAAACGTGTGATTCTGTGTTTCGATGGCGAATGGGATTGCCCTCCGGACCCGGGCGTTTGGAGCTTTTCATCACTGCGTTCCCCCAAGCGGCCTCGATCTGGCACTCAGCTCGGTTCGCTTCCCTCTACAAATGTCTTCCGACTCTATCAGTCGATTCTTCCTTGCTCCGGCGATGGGCGGATACAGCAGAAATGGTATGAACCGGGTACCACGATACCCTGGTTCCATCGCTTCCGCGATGGTTCGTTTGGATACGGATTGGATCGTACAATCCTTCAGAGCTATGCCTACCTTGCGGCCACATATGATCCTGGTGACGAGTTGTATCTGTATGGCTTCAGCCGAGGGGCCTACATTGCTCGCTCGCTTATAGGATTGCTCACCCTCGCCGGCCTTCCATCTCCCATGCTGCTTAAGGGAGACCATCTCAAGCTGGTACGAGAGGCAGCACGCCTATTCTCGGCGTCGAGTGATGCAGCCACCTATCTGCGCGAATGCCTTACGACAATGGTCGCGGATCCTGATAGTCACGTCTTCGATGAGGCCTACCGGGTATATCGAACCCTACAACTCGCCTCTCAAACATCGGGATGGCTCTCCAGCCGGCGCAGAGTTGGCACCGAGATTACGGTCACGTTGCTAGGACTCTGGGATACGGTGGGCCCGCTGGGGATTCCAACGAACGCGCTCCGCTGGCTGAACGAACACCGCTACAACTTTCGGAATACCGAGTTGAGTTCTATTGTGCAACAAGCGTATCACGCGCTCGCCATCGATGAACATCGGGCCCATCACAATGCGACACTGTGGACTTCCCCGCCTAACGCCGTGCAAATCATTGAACAACGATGGTTTGCCGGAGCGCATGGAGACCTTGGCGGAACCTATCCTGATCGAGAGCTGGCCGACGTTTCCTTGGCCTGGATGCGGAGACAGTCGATGGCAAAGGGATTGGCTCTGGAGTCAGACGGACCACTCAAAGCACCGAATATGTTAGGCCCCATTCATGACTCGTTTAGCGAATGTTTTGTCGGATTTCGAAAGTGGATCCACCCACGATTCTATCGACCTGTGATGCAAACGGGCACCGGCACAGAAGTCCTAGACGAATCCGTTCACACCCGGCTCCTTCACGCTCCTGTCTACAGACCCAAAAATGAAGGACTGAACAGCCTCCTCACCTTTCGCTGACTTATGAGTTCTCCGTTATGGCGTCTGACACCGACTCATGCCGACCGGCGCTGCCATGAGCCATTCGTGAGCCATCAGTAACCGCCCTTCATCTTTCCGCAGACGCGCCCCGATCGGTCCCCCCGATCGCAGTACCCTGTTCGCAGACTACCTCATCGGACCTGAGCAAGATATTCTCTGCAGCGATGTGTATTGGGCCAGCGAAGGCGCGAGGAGGACCGCATGAACCGTCTATCGCAAAGAACGCTTCTCGTTCACTGCATTCTTTCGGATGTGGCCATGGGCTGCGCGGAGCAGGGAAAGATTTTTGATGTCGGACCGGATGGAGCTCAGCGCACAACCTTTTACCATCTCCTCGATGGGGATCATCTCGCCGTCAAGATTCAAATCCCGGACGAACGGCGACCGGTCTCAGTGCGTCTGGCCAAAGTGAGCTGGATTCAAGGAGAACGATTTGGCGTGGAACTGCTTGTCATGGACGTCGATGAGCGAATGCGCCTATACCGGGTTCTTGAAGCGAACGTACCCTTGGAGTTGGAGTTTCGAGATTCGCGCGCAGAACTGACGATTAAGGCCGCAGAGTAGATGGAACAGGTCTCAAAAACGTCTTCTCACAAGGCCGGCCGCCACGCCAACCGATACCACCAAGGAGGTACTTCATTCAGGTCTATCGCAGAAGCCACCCAGGTTCTACCCTTACACATAGGCACTGGACAATGGAGGAACCCACAATGAGCTGTTCGCGCTGTAGCGGATGTATGGTCGAAGATTTTCTCCTCGATATGGAAGATTCCTCAGGTCCTATGTGGCTTTCTGCATGGCGCTGCATGAATTGCGGGAATGTAGCGGAGCCCCTCCTGGAGCGAAACCGGCAGACACAAGGAGCGACCACGAGCTGCAGTGCCTCTTCAGATAAGAGAGACGGCCGGTCCCCAAGCAGAGAACGCATTGCTGATTTGGCCGCCTAAACGATCCAACGACCCAACCTCTATGGAATACCTAGCATGTCCATTGATGTAGAGCTGGCCCTCGTATTGGGACTGTTCATGATCGGCGCAGTGGTGCTGGCCATCGACAATCTCGTCTATGCGTTGTCTAAGCGCATCCGTCGTTGGATGCGCAACCGAAAATCGCTCTCCCGTACCCCACCGGCCTTCACCTCGACACAGAAGAAACAATTTTAATGGAATCCGGAAGAAACCCGTACGGCCCGTCGCACGGGGAAGAGCCGAGGCTTAGGCCATTTAGCCTCCTCACCTGCAAACAACGCGACAGATTCCGCTCCCGGTGATCCAAAAAGGAGGCAGCCATGACGCACGGTTCACCTGACACAATCATACGCGAGAATGCCCGGGCGAACTCCGCAACAGGCATCCCTCAGACTCTTCTCTTTTTCATCTTGAAGCAATTGGAGACGGATCGTCCTGTCGAGCGGCTACACCAGGACCACGTGCGATGACGGTGAATGCCAGGGATATCTTCCGCGATGCCGCAATCGTATACGGAGTGACATTTGTAACCGGGTTGGCCATGGCTGTGCTTGGAATACACCTGCAGGGCAGCCCCTCAACGGTCTATATGGGAAATCTGTTCTCCGGAGCGCTTGGCTTCACCGTCGCCGCCCTACGGAGCCCCAACAACCGGACAGAACATCTGGCATGGGTCGCGGCAACCGTCTGGATCTTCAACTTGGCACACATTGCCATGGGGATACAAACGAGTGCATCGTGGATTCGCAGTGGCTTCACTCTGATCTTCATGGCTGCGCTGGGTGGAACCTTGGCCATGATTCTCACGCTCATGTCATCATCTCCTCGTAGAACAGCGGCTGGACGCAAAGAAGGGCCGGCCTAAGCTCAAGACCGGCCCTCCAGATTCTCAGACAGGTGTGCTATTGAATGGAGCTTCAGCAGGTGGAATGCTCCACCGTCTAACCCTGTTCGGCCAAGGAAGGGACCGGTGCAACAGGCGGCTGCCCTTCAGGCGTCCATCCGCCACCAAGCGCCTTATACAGTTGCACAATGGACACCAGATGCAACCGATGTGTTCCCATAAGGGCCAATTCGGCTTCAAACAGATTGCGTTGCGCAATCAAGACATCCAGATAATTTGCCAACCCGCCTTTATAACGAAGGTTCGCCAGGCTCAGCGCTGACCGCAAGGCCTCGACCTGCTGCAACTGCGCGGTCCGCTGCTCACGCACCGTCCGCACCGCCACGAGAGAATCCTCCACTTCCTTAAATGCAACCAACACGGACTGCTCGTACTGCGCCAAGGCCTGTCGGGCCTGCGCCTCAGCCGCCCTCTGTTGAAACCCCAGGATTTGCGCGTTAAACAATGGGCCGGTCAGGCCCGCTCCCGCCTGTCCGAATGCGGTTTCGTTGGCGACGAGGCGGGACAGGTGAGGACTTGCCACACCCAAAATACCGGTGATGCTGAGCTTTGGAAATCGATCGGCCTTAGCCATCCCGATGCGAGCCGTGGATGCGGCGAGGTCCTGTTCGGCCTGCAGAACATCCGGACGCCGCTGAAGAAGTTCGGAGGGAAGACCGGCAGGCACCTCCGGAGGCAGGACCTGGTCCGTTAAAGAACGACCGCGGGCAATGCGGCCCGGGTTTCGCCCAAGCAGCACGCTCAGCTGGTTTTCCTTCTGCACTTTTTGACGCTCGAATTCCGCCGCCTTCGCCGCAGCATTCGCACGTTCCGCCTCGAATTGATCGGCATCAAGTTTTGAAATCATGCCCTGTCGCAAACGAGCCTGCGCGATCCTGACGGACTCTTCCCAGGATTTGAGCGTACGATGAGCGATATCGAGCTGCATATCGAACTGCAGCAGATCAAAATAGGCTTCCGCGACTCCACTGACTAATTGCAGCACAATAGCACGACGATTCTCCTCCCGAGACAATAGCTCCCCTCGAGCCGCCTCATTCGACCGGCGAATACGCCCCCAAACATCCAGTTCCCATGACAGATTTCCCTGTATGTAATAATTGAACGGGTTGGGAAACCCCGGAAATAGAAAGTTTGATTTTCGACCAAGGATCGGTGCGTTTGAGGTCACGCTCAACTGCGGGGCGAAATCCGTCTTCGCGATAAACAGACGCGCTTGATACTCTTCTACCACCGCTGCCGCGCGCTTGAGGTCCTTGTTTTCCTCTAATGCCGTTCGGATGAGCTTCTGCAGTTCTTGGTCCTTCAGCAGTTCCCACCAGGGTGTATTGGCAATTGAGGCGGCGTCGCTGCCCGGCTCGGCCATACGGAATGCATCCGGCGTCGTCGCATCGGGACGGCTGAAATCAGGGCCGACCGCGCAGGCCGTCAAAAGAGTCGAGGAAAGCACCCATGCCAGTCTACGCATGCTGATAATCACGCTCCTTTTGAGGTTCATCCGGTCCTGCGGGCACGGTAGGTGGAGGCTGACTTTTCCGGCCGCGCCTCAGCGAACGGATCAGAACAAAAAACAGCGGCACGAAGAAAATTGCCAGGAAGGTCGCGGCCAACATGCCGCCGAACACGCCCGTCCCAATGGAGTTTCTGCTGGCGGCGCCGGCACCAGTCGCCACCACCAGAGGAACGACGCCAAGAATAAACGCCATCGATGTCATCACGATCGGACGAAACCGCAGTTTGGCCGCCTCAATCGTGCCCTCCAACAGGGGATGCCCCTCTTCATATCGCTTGTTCGCAAACTCCACGATGAGAATGGCATTTTTCGCCGAGAGGCCGATGAGCGTCACCAGACCGATTTGGAAATAGATGTCATTGGTCATCCCCTTGAGCCAGACGGCGCTCAATGCGCCGAACAACCCGATGGGAACCGCAAGGATCACCGCAAAGGGGACCACCCAGCTTTCATACTGCGCTGCGAGCACCAGAAACACCATCAGCAACCCAAAGCCGAAGGCATACAGCGACTGATTGCCGACCATGCGTTCCTGATAGGAGATGCCGCTCCAATCAATTGCGTAGCCTTTCGGGACCAGCACTTCCTTCCCCAGTTTATCCAGCGCATCCAATACCTGGCCGGAGCTGACTCCGGGAGCCGCCGAACCCAGCACAAGCGCTGTATTGTACCCGTTGAAATGGGTCACGGGATCGGGGCCGCTGCTGAACTCGGTGCTCACCACCGTATCCAAGGGAATCATGGTCGGACCTTGCGCGCCGACAGCCCGCACATAAATCTTGGCGATGTCGTCTGGCGTAGACCGATAGTGCGCCTCGGCCTCGGTCTGCACACGAAAGACGCGACCGAACTTGACGAAGTCATTGATGTACAGGTTCCCGAAGTACGCTTGGAGCGTATCGAAAACCTCAGAAATAGGTACCCCCAGCGCCTTGGCTCGCTCGCGATTCACCTTGGCAAAAATTCTTGGCGCGCTGACACGAAAACTCGTTCCGATGGCCCCGATGGCAGGGTTCTGCCGCGCCTTGGCGACAAACTCCTGCGCCACCGCCGAGAACTTATTGAAGTCGCCGCCGCTCGGATCCTGAAGCTGCACGGAAAACCCACCCGTCGCACCGAGCCCGCGAATCGACGGGGCGTTGAAGGCAAGGATCAGCGCCTCTGGAATCTTGGCAAATTCTCCATACGCCGCGCCGATCAAGGATTTGACATGCTGCTGCGGCGCCTTGCGGTCGTCCCAATGTTGGAGCGGCACGAACATCGTCGCCGCATTGGGGCCACGCGTACTAAAGACGAAGTTCTGTCCGGAGAGGGCATCCGTCGAGTGAATCGCCGGATTGGCCAAGTAATAATTTTCGATCTTGCTCAACACCGCATCCGTACGCTGCTTCGACGCCCCATCGGGAAGTTGCACGATCGTAATAAAATACCCCTGGTCTTCTTCCGGCAGGAAGCTGTTGGGAATGACCCTGAACAACAACAACACGCCGGTCAGTAGCACGGCAAACACCGCCACCGACAGCACACGCCGGGTCAGCGCCACCCCGACCGTCGAGATATAGCGCCCCTGCATGGAGGAAAAGGTCCGATTGAACAGGCCGAACAACCCGTGGTGTCGTTCCTCGCCAGGCTTGAGCACGAGAGCGCAGAGCGCAGGGCTAAGCGTCAACGCCACAAAACCGGAGATAATCACGGCGATGGAAATCGTAATGGCGAACTGCTTGTACAACTCCCCGGTGATGCCGCCAAGAAAGCCGACGGGCACGAACACGGCGCACAACACGAGCACAATGGCGATCACCGGCCCCGTCACTTCCTCCATCGCCCGCTTCGCCGCGTTCTTCGCCGACAGTTTCCCCTGGGTCATGTGCCGTTCGCAATTTTCTACGACGACGATTGCATCGTCCACCACGATACCGATGGCCAGAACCATTCCGAACAACGTAAGGGTATTGATCGAAAAGCCCAGCGCCTGCATGCCGGCGAAGGTGCCGATAAGGGATACCGGCACCGCGACGCCCGGAATCAACGTCGCGCGCCAGCTTTGCAAAAACAGGTAGACCACCAGGATGACGAGCACCATCGCTTCGGCCAGCGTCTTCACGACTTCTTTGATCGAGACATCGATAAAGCGCGTGGTGTCATAGGGGATATCGTACGACACACCGGTGGGAAATCCCTTGGAGACCTCGGCCAATTCGGCGCGAAGCCGCTTCACCGTTTCGAGCGCATTCGCTCCCGGCGAGAGGAACGTCAGCAAAAACACATTCGGCTTGCCGTTCCAGCGCCCTTCCAGCGTATACGATTGTGCTCCCAGTTCAACACGGGCCACGTCCTTCAAGCGGACCATCGCCCCGTTCGGCATGGCACGGACGATCATCTCCTCGAAGTCTTTCACTTCCGTCAGGCGGCCTTGCGTAATGACGGGGATGGTCAGCTCGGTGCCCTTCAAGGCCGGTTCACGGCCGATGGTTCCGGCGGGGAAATCCCGATTCTGCTCACGAACGACATTCGCAATATCGGTCGGCATGAGACCGAGCTGGGCCATGCGGATCGGATCCAGAATCAGCCGCATCGAATAATTCTGAGACCCGAACACCACCGCATTGCCCACCCCGCGGAGACGCTTCAGGTTGTCGAGGACGCGAAGAATCGCATAGTTGGAGAGATAGACTGTGTCATGCGTGGGATCAGTCGAACTCAAGGCGACAACGGCCAACAGGTCCGGCGAGACCTTGTTGATACTGATGCCCTGTCGGACCACCTCGGGCGGTAACTGCGGCTCCGCGAGTTTCACCCGGTTCTGCGTCTGCACTTGTGCAATGTCAACGTCCGTGCCGATCTCGAAGGTCAATTTGATCGACATGTGGCCGTCGTTCGTACTGGTGGAATCGTAGTACAGCAGATTGTCGATGCCGGGCAGTTGCACCTCTATCGGACGCGCCACCGAATCAGCCAGGATCTCCGCATTGGCGCCCGGATAGTCGGCTTCGATCTGCACGACGGGCGGGGTGATTTCGGGGAATTGGGCGATGGGGAGCGCCTGCAAGGCGACCAAGCCCAGCACCATGATGACGATCGACAGCACCGATGCAAAGATCGGGCGGTCGATAAAAAAATGTGAGATCACGAGGCGGGCTCCGGGGGGGCGGTAGCCGGAGCGGTCGCCGCACCGGCTTCGGGAACGGGCACCGGTTTTACCACAGCACCAGGCGCGATTTTATGCAGGCCCTCCACAATGATGCGATCGCCGACATGCAATCCCTCCTCGACGATCCACTGACTCCCTTGCCAACTGCTCGCCAGGATTTCCCGCATCTCAACCTTATCGTCCTTGCCCACGACGAATACGATCGAGCCCTTCGCGCCCTGCTGTACCGCACGTTGCGGCACCAGGATGGCGCCTGTCTTGAGCGTGCCCTTGAACCGCACTCGCACGAACTGTCCCGGCAACAACACTCGCTGCGGGTTGGGGAACACAACTCGCGCCTGCCGCGACCCGGTATCGGTTTTTAATCCCACATCCAGCAGATCCAACACGCCTTCATGCCGATAGGTCGTCCCATCCACAAAGGTGAGCACGCCGCGCAATTGGTACACACCCGGATGCTGAATCCGTTTGGCATCGGTATCGCGCCTGCGCTTCAACAAGAAACTCTCCGGCGCACTGACGATCACATACATGGGATCGACTTGATGAATCATCGTGAGCAAATCTGTCTGCGCCGATACCAATCGCCCTTCATATACACGCGTTCGTTCGATCATCCCGTCGATGGGCGCAACGATCAGTGTGTTATCGAGATCGAATTTGGCTTTGACGAGTTCAGCCTTCGCGCCTTCGAGGGCAGCTTTCGCAGCCAACTGTTCGGCGACGGCATCATCCACATCTTTCGTGCTCACCGCCTGTTCCGCCAGGAGCGGCTTCACGCGTGTGAGGTTCTGATTCGCCTGGACCAACCGGGCTTCTGATTGTGCGACTTTGGCCTTGGCACTCAGCATCGCGGCATGGAAGGGCACGGGATCGATCTGATACAGGCGATCCCCTTTTTTAACGTCGCGGCCTTCCTTGAAGAACCACTGTTTCAAGAGGCCGGTGACCTGCGAGCGGATCTCTACGGGACGCGAGGATTCGGCCTGCCCGATGAACTCCGGTTCGTCAGGCACATCCTGCGCAGTCGCGACCACAATCCCCACTTCTGGAACCGGCGGTGCGGGTGCCGAGCCGGCTTCCTGCTTGCAACCCGGCAGAAGCGCCAACGCAAGCCACCCGCACACCATCGGGGCTACCGTGGACCATCGCAATCGCCTGACCATGCGTACTCCTGACTACAATCTGAACTGCCGCGCCTGCGGAGATGACTGCGTACCCATCTTACTGCTTGGCTGCGATGTAAGCAACGAGCCCCTTCCCGCCGAAAGCAGCGGATTGTGAGAGGCCCGGCTCTAGATCAGGAGAAAACGTCCGGCAGAGGCTAAGAACGATGGCGGGACTCTGTCGGAAACGATCGTCGCACGATCAATCGGCATCGCCACGGGCTGCAGTGACAACACAAAGAGGATTCATGGACATCCGGAACGAGAGTTCGAGCCGCGGTGGCGGGGATACTCACCTCGCTACTTCGAGAAGAGGCATCCCCGACAGCCATGTCACCGTTGGCCGATGACGTGATCGCCATCGGCTGATGGCAGGTGCAGCCCTATGATTTTCGTGTATAGGTGATCTCCATGAACTTCATTTCCTTCCCATGCCCATGGGTCCCGAACATTTCAAACGTCTGTGAGTTCTGATCGATGATTTTCCACACCGCACGGTGATGCATCTGCCCTCCGCCCGGTTCCGGATGTGCCCCCTTCAAGGTAATCGTTTTGCCGTCTGGACTGGCCGTACCTTGCATGGTGAAAATGCCGGTTCCCATGCTATCCATCCAGGCCGTGACATACTTCTTGGTCATATTGTCATACGCATCGATGCCGATTCCGGCAAAGGGTTGCCCCATCATGGTGCCGTTGAATTCCTGATAGAGAAATCGCCCGTCCAACAACATCTTCATGTCTGCGGTGCCCGTGGATTCGGACGGCGGCTTTCCTGGCTCCGTCCATTCTTTCGTCTGAGTCGTCCAGCTCCCGGCAAGACCGGCGAATAACTTGTGGGGCTCGCCCGGCATGGCCGCCTTCTTCCACACCTCCATCATGGCTTGAGGGTCCATGGCCTTTCCGGACTTCTTCTCCTTGGCAAAGACTGGCAGGGTCATGATGACTGTGCAGAGACAGGCAAGCATCAGTGATGTAGACCGCATGGTGGCCTCCTATTACGGGTGAGGATGACGCCTTTCGATCTCATAGCGCCATCCGGTTGATCAGAGCTCTACATTGATGGTGTGCACCGTGGCTGAACGGCGCAGCCAACCTGAGTCTAGTCAAACACGCGGCGATGGGCTGGTCAATGCACCGCCGTCACCGCCTGCGACTGTCCTCGACTGCTTCTGGCCGATCTGCGCGCGCAGGCGATCCTCTTGCGCTCTCAGTTCCGGTGTGAACTCGGCGCCGAAGTCCTCCACCTCGAAGACCTGGCGAATCTCAATCTCGGACTCGCCGGGCATCGAATTGGGACACCGTTTAACCCACTCGATCGCCTCTTCCTTCGACCGGCATTGCCATAACCAATAGCCGGCAATCAGTTCCTTGGTCTCGGCAAAGGGGCCATCGATCACGGTGCGTCGAGTGCCTGAGAATCTGACGCGCGCGCCGTTGATGCTCGGATGGAGTCCATCGCCCGCCAGCATCACGCCGGCTTGGACGAGTGCCTCGTTGAACTTCCCCATCTCGCTCAACAACTGCTGGCTCGGCATGATGCCGGCCTCCGACTCTTTGGTCGCCTTGATGATGATCATAAATCGCATGGTCCGGTACTCCTTATATGCCTTCGTAGGCCTGCTTCAAGGTGTTGAGGTCGGGTTTCGTCACCTGCAAGATCGCCGTCATGACCCGTTCGGACTTCTGAGGATCTTTGTCACGCAACATCGCTTCCCACTCGGGAGAGACGATTTGCCACGACAATCCGTACTTATCCTTGAGCCATCCGCATGGCCCCGCCTCTCCCCCGTCCCGCGTGAGTATGTCCCACAAGTCGTCAATCTCCTTTTGCGTCCGGCATTTCACCATGAAGGAGACCGCTTCAGTAAATTTGAAGACCGGCCCCCCGTTCAACGCGACATATTCCTGCCCGTCGATCTCAAAGGTAACCGTCATGACCGAGCCTTTTGGTCTTCCCGCAGCCTGTGCCCCGGCCTCTCCATAACGGGTGATGTGCCCCATCTTTGAATGCTTAAAGATCCACACGTAAAACTCGGCCGCCTCCTCGGCCTGATTATCAAACCAGAGGCAGGGGGTGATGCTGTGCATGTCCGATGGTTCCTTTCTCTGATCGGAAAACGGTCTGCCTTCGTACCTTCTGAGCATTAGTCGAACGCGCAGCGCAAAATCGACAGGTCGGTGACTGGAACGGCCGGTGACCTGCCGTTATCCGCGGCTAGGCTTCCGGCAAACCTTCGATCTCCCGAACCAGCCGAACTTCCACCGTACCGATGCGTGCGCCGGGAATCCGCGCCGCAATACCAACAGCATCCTGAAGGTTACGGGCCTCGACGAGAAAGTACCCGGCCGTTTGTTCACGTGTTTCCGCAAATGGACCGTCGGTCACGATCACCCTACCCTCACGAACCTGAACACGCGCCGCCGTGGAAGTCGGATGCAATGGCGACGCACTGACATACTGTCCCTTGGCATGGAGTTGATGCGTCAACTGCACAGATTCAGCGAGCATCTCCCGCCTCGTGGTTTCAGCCATCTTGGCGAAAGCCTCTTCACTATGATGAACCAGCAGTAGATACTTCATACACCTGCCTCCACTCCTCTCTGTACCAAGTCGCGCTAGCCACCAGCCATGGCCCCCACGATGAACAACGGTTCCACTCCCTTCGCGACCGATTCGGGCAAGGAAACATCCGGCGGGTCGTGTGACACATCCTGCTCGCAGGCGAAGAACCGGATAAACGGCCGGCGTCGTTTGGTCACATGGTCGCGAATCGTTCCTCGCAACACCGGATAACGCGCCTCCAACACATCGAGAACCGTCTGCTGCGTGACAGGCCCGACCACATCCAGCAACACTTCACCATTGACCTTCGCCAGCGTCCGCAAATGCTGAGGCAATATCACGCGCACCATGAAACACCTCCAGACGTGGCCGTATCTCACTCAGTCAAACGTTCAACATGCAATGCGACAACCGACAGGCTGCTCGACCGTCATTGTGACCCAACGAGCGCTCAAAACGATCCTCCAGCAAGGCCGCAGCCAACGGAGGCGCCGGAGGCGTAGCCCTGGGCTACGTTGAGGACGCGTCCGAGGCGAGAACGCCGCGGGAGGGCGTTTTCAGCGCTTCGTTATAGCGTTTGCGCTTCGACGGAGAGCACCGCCGGCAAATCCCGCACAATCGGGGTCCAGCTATCTCCGCCGTCGGCCGACCCGTAGACCTGGCCGCCGGTCGTCCCGAAGTACAGGCCGCAGGGATCGAGTGAGTCGACGGACATCGCATCGCGCAGGATGTTCACGTAACAGTTTTCTTGCGGCAGCCCCTTTGTCAGCGGTTCCCATTCATTGCCGCCGCTCCGGCTGCGGTAGACTCGCAGCTTGCCCTCTGGTGGGTAATGCTCGGAGTCGCTCTTGATCGGCACCACGTAGACGGTATTCGGTTCATGCGCATGCACCGCAATCGGGAAACCGAAATCCGTGGGCAGGTTCCCGCTGATTTCCTGCCAGGACTCTCCGCCATCGTCGCTGCGCATCACGTCCCAATGTTTCTGCATGAAGAGCACGTTCGGACGGGACGCATGCATGGTAATGCAATGCACGCAATGGCCGACCTCCGAATCGGGATCAGGCAGTTCAAACTGCGACTTCAGGCCGCGATTGGTCGGCCGCCAGCTCTTACCCCCATTGTCGGTCCGGAACACGCCTGCCGCGCTGATGGCAATATGCATCCGTTGCGGGTTGGCCGGATCCTGCACGATCGTATGCAAGCACATCCCGCCGGCGCCCGGCTGCCACAGCTTGCCCTTGGCATCACGCAGGCCGGCGAGTTCGTGCCAGGTCCGTCCCCCATCCGTCGAACGAAAGAGCGCCGCATCCTCTACCCCGGCGTATACCATGTCCGGATCAGTCAACGACGGTTCCAGGTGCCACACCCGCTTGAACTCCCAGGGACGTTGCGTGCCGTCGTAATGTTGATGTGTGGTGAGCGGCTTCCCGGTTTCCGCCGACTGGTCATAGACGAACATGTTGCTTGCGCCATTCGGCATGCCGTCCGCTCCCATGAGATCCTCGGGCTTCGTGCCGGGAGGATTCCAGGTCTTGCCGCCGTCATCCGAACGCTGAATGACCTGCCCGAACCAACTACTGGTTTGCGACGCATAAATGCGGTTGGGATCAGCGGATGAACCCTTGAGGTGATACAGCTCCCACCCGCCGAAATGCGGGCCTGTCACATCCCACTGCTTCCGGGTGCCATCCGATGTCAAAATGAACGCCCCTTTCCTTGTGCCGACAAGTATCCGTACCCGGCTCATACGTCACTCCTTTCTCGCCCATGACATGTTCGACAAAACCTGACTCTGATTTGTGGTTCCTTGACGTGTACGGATGGAGGCCACCGCCCCTGTCTGCCGTCTCACGTCCAACGTTTCACGGTCCATCTTCAGCACGTCACTATCGTCTCCGCCGCAAGCGAGCGGTCACAATGACTGTCCAGCGAGGCCGCAGGGAACGACGCGAATGAGGCGTACCCACCGGGTACGTCGCAGTGAGAGTCGCGACTGAGAACGACGCCGGCAGCTATTTTCAGCGGTCGCTCGGGTCAGGCGCACCCCTGCTCCTTCATGGGACGAACCTCCACACTCCCGATGCGAGCGGCAGGGAACTGAGCGGCGATGCGGATGGCATCGTTCAGATCCGGCACATCGAGCAGGAGAAAGCCGCCGAGTTGTTCTTTCGTTTCGGCAAACGGGCCGTCGATCGTCGATGTCTTACCATCGCGAACCCTCACGGTGGTGGCCGTATCGACCGGGTGAAGCGGGGACGCCGTTACCAGCTGACCAAGCTTCTGCAACCGGTCGCAATAGGCCATGGATTCGTCCGAAATCGTCTGGCGCTGAGCACTCGGCAGCGCATGCAGGATCTTTTCTTCGACATACACCAGGCAAAGATATTTCATGATGGGTTCCTTTGATGATTAGGCTCAGCTGGACTTCATGCCCCATGGTCTCGCTCTACTTCGCTTGTGGATTCATCTCCCACAACGCAAACGTGTTCGACTCCGTGTCCTGGCAGATCACGAAATAGCCCATTCCGGGCACAGGGGTTTTCGGTTTGCAAACAGTCCCGCCGAGCTTCTGCACCTTGGCGGCAGCCTTGTCGACGGACGGCACGGAGACATACGCGGTAATCGGCTGACGCGGCTGTTGGCGCGGGAGCAGCCCGCCGTCGAGTGTCGCCTTTCCGCCGCCGGTATCAATATGCCAATAGTCCGGCATCGCGGGAAACCGGCTGATCTTCCACCCGAACAAGGCGCTGTAAAACTTCTTCGCTCGCGGCAGGTCGTCGGCCGGAATATCGAACCACACCAGACTCGCCGGGCACTCGGCTTTCTTCGTTTTCTTATCGGTTGAGGGACGCTTCGCCATGGGATCCTCCGTTTAATGAGTGGCTCCTGTCATGAGATAGTCGTCGGAGGGGCAAAAAATCGACAGCCTCGAATACCGCAAGGAAGATGTCGCGATATCAAACGGTTAGACAAATGCAGGCAGCGGAGCTCTGCGTCGGATCAGCCCAACTCCCTCAGTCGCCCCTCCAGAAACCGCCGCTCGGGCTCCTGTTGCGTCAGCGCCAACGCCCGTTCATAGGAGGCTTTGGATTCCACGGTTCGCCCGAGTCGCCGGCAGAGATCCGCCCGCGCGGAATGCGCGAGGTGATAATTGGTCAGATCGCCGCGCGAGAGGATAACATCGACCAGCGCAAGACCCGCCAATGGACCGTCACGCATCGCCACGGCCACCGCCCGGTTCAGTTCCACCACCGGTGACGACTCAGCCTGCAACAATACGTCGTACAGGCCGACGATCTGCGCCCAGTCCGTCAGCGCTGCTTCAGGCGCGTCCGCATGGACGGCGGCGATCACCGCCTGGATCGTATAGGGACCGACTTGACGGGTTGCCAGCGCCCGTTCCACCAGGGCCGTTCCTTCGGCAATCTGATCTCGATTCCACAGCGAGCGATCCTGTTGTTCCAGAAGAATTAAATCACCTGTCGGCGATGTCCGCGCGGCGCGCCGCGAGTCTTGCAGGAGCATGAGGGCTAGGAGTCCCAGCACCTCGGCTTCCGGTAATAGGCCGACCAGTACCCGTCCAAGGCGTATCGCTTCGCCGGATAAATCATGCCTGGTCAGCGAATCCCCGGACGACGCACTGTATCCCTCGTTGAATACCAAGTAGACGACTCTCAGCACCGCATCCAGCCGGTCGGGGAAATCAGTCTCCGACGGCACCTCATAGGGAATACGGGCGTCGCGAATCTTGCCTTTGGCGCGCACGATGCGTTGCGCAATCGTGGTGGGCTTCGTCAGAAACGCACGGGCAATCTCGTCGGTCGTGAGGCCACAGACCTCCCTGAGCGTCATTGAGACTTGGGATTCCGGCGACAGCGCGGGATGGCAGCAGGTGAAGATTAATCGTAACCGGTCATCCTCAACCGCATCCTCCCCCTCATCAAGGACAGGGTCAGTCGTGATTTCCAGATGGTGGGCAAGATCAGGAAGCGACGCATCGAATCTGGCCCGCCGCCGCATGCCGTCGATGGCTTTGAAGCGCCCGGTCGAGACCAGCCAGGCTCGAGGATTGGCCGGCACCCCTTCACGCGCCCATTGTTCCACCGCGACGGCAAAGGCTTCATGCAACGCCTCTTCGGCCGCATCGAAGTCTCCGAGCAAGCGAATCAGGGTGGCGAGGACTTGGCGAGACTGGGTGCGGTAGACCTCGTCCACCAGTGTGCGCACCTGCTGAGACTGGTTCTCGCTCACGATCACAGTCCTTCTCGAGCGGGTAGACCTTGCCGCCTCCCGCACTCATGGGCTACCCCCTCAAGTCCGGCCGAGTTGGGCCTTCGCGGCGGCGCTCATCATGTCGGGCTTCCACCGTGGATCCCAGACCAGATCGACCTCCACGGAGCGTGCCTCCGACAGCTCTCGCAAGATCGCTGAATGCACCATCTCCATCAGCAGCTCTTCCATTGGACAAGCCGGCGTCGTCATCGTCATCGTGACATGCACCTGGCCATCGCGCACCTCGCTGCCATAGACCAACCCCAGATCGACGATGTTGATCCCCAATTCGGGATCGACCACCTGACGGAGCGCGTCCATCACCCGCGGATCCGATCCTGCACTCTGTTTGTCTGTGGACATCGCACACTCCTTTGTGCGCGCACGAAACCAGCTTCGCCAGATCCGCATTACGACGGTGAGCGGGCCGTTGCGCCAGGCCGATCCGGCAGACTGCCCAGAGCCGTCACCGTATTCACCAGGAACAGAATCAGCGTGACAGCATTCAGTAACCCGCCGATCTGCCGTCCCGCCCCCCACCCGGCTACATCACCAGCCAGTCGCACCAGCAATGTCGCCTGCAACAAGAGCACATGCGCGTAAAACAGCGGTCGGTACGTCATCCGGGCACCAAGCACTGCAGGGAAGATAATCGGCGCATGGGCGAAGATCATCGCAAACACGAACCCCAGAAAGAATGCGTGCAGCATGGCATCGTACTGCGGCCCCGCGGGAACCCCGCCATAGAGCATCGCCGCCAGCCCGCTCACGCCCAGCCAACCATAACCACTGAGCAGGCAGACGGCGATGAAGCGCGTCAGCCCTGTTTGCCGGACCGTTCGCCTCGCGATGTCATTGACGCCCAGCCATAGGGCCAAGGCAGTGAGGCCAGCGCCGAACACACGCACCGCACCGTCGAACCACCATCCCAGGAGCAACAGCCCCGTCAGCAATGTGCCGATGAAAAGCAAAAAGGCCGCCTGCGCGCCGGCGGTCACCTGCTGCAAACGGGCCAATTCCAGACGCTCACCGGCAATGGTCACCACGAGAAAGGCGGCCCACCAGAAGACGACGAGAAAGACGGGCCAACCATGCATCCACAGCAAATTACCGAGAGCCCAGACGATTGCCCCGCCTCCCATCGTGAACGTGTACAAGGCCGGGTGCCGCCGGATGATGGCGGCAAAAATCGCCACTAGTCCCGCACTGCCGCCCAGCAGCAAGAGCTGCGCAACCAGCAGTGGACCGCCTCCGATCAACACCAGGGCGCCAAGACCGGTGAGCAACGGCGCCGCGTAGGCCCAGGATTGGCCGAGCGCCACGGCTCGCTCCAGGCTGATGAGGGTGCCAAGAAACCCCGACACCATCAGCGGACCATGCAGTGAGGAAAACCCCGGCCGCGGGAGCGGCACATCCCAACCGAGGCGCGCGAGGCCGGCCCAGAGCCCTGTCAGCAACGCCATCATGCCGAGCGCAAGCAGCGGAAGCCGTCGCGGATGCCGGATCGTCATCGTGACGGTCCCTTCGACTCTCTCATCGAGGCTCGTCCTTCTCAGATGGAGCGACCGTCTCCAGACGGTACCCGGCCCTGGCGAGTGCGCCCTCCAAGGTTTTCAGGACGGCCGGACTGTCCGAATGCCTCATGACGCTCACCGTCGGCGCCGATTGCAACGCGTCCCACAATCGTTGTCTCTCTGTATCCGGCAGTTGATCGCAGAGCGCATAGATTCCATCGGGGCCTTCTTCCACTGCGTTATGATCCGACAAGATCCGGCGAATCGTCGCCAGGATCTGAGGCGTCGGGGTGGGCATGAGCAACGTCGCCAGCGCACCATGGTCGAGCCGTAGCTTTGCCGCCACCGGCAACGGGGCCCCGCCACGCCAGCGCTGCACCGCAGGCAGCAACAGCTTTTCTTCCATGCCGATGTGCCTGAGCAGTCCTGCGCGAAATTGATCGTAGGTTGTTTGATTAATCTGATCGGCCGTGGCTCTCGACGAGCACAACAGCCCGTCCAGGCGTCGGTGATCCTCTACCAGCAAGGTCGTGATGGGTCCCGGCCGTTCCTTGTCTGTCTCTGCCATCCCTTGGCTCCCGTCGTACGCTCGACTCGCTGGTCTCATGACCGGTCAGCTCGCCTCTTCATCAGCGACAGACCCTACTGCCTGGTGGGCAGACTGTCAACGTTCCGGACGGGGAGGCGAGAGGAATGATCCAACGAGGCGAAAGGCTGGGAGGAGGCAGCCGGACCAACGAGCCGGTCATCCACGGCCAGGTGGTCCCACATCGGTCGCTGGGACTGCTGGTCCTCGCGTTCCCGGCGCCTGTCCCGGCTGCTGTTGCGCCATGTCCAGCGGTGACCATCCACCACCCAGCGCTTTGTAGAGTTGCACCACGGACACCAATTGCAGCCGGTGGGTGCCGGTCAGGGCCAGTTCCGCCTCAAACAAATTGCGTTGCGCCACCAGCACATCAAGGTAATTGGCCAGCCCTCCCTTGTAGCGAAGATTCGCCAGCCGCAAGGCCGACCGTAACGCGTCGACCTGCTGCGCCTGCGCGTCCCGCTGTTCCCGCGCCGTACGCACCGCGACCAGAGCATCCTCCACTTCGCGAAACGCGACCAGCACCGCCTGTTCGTATCGCGCCAGCACCTCACGACTCTGGGCCTCGGCTGCGTCCTGCTGAAAGCCGAGAATTTGCGCATTCAGCAACGGCCCCGCCACACCCGGTCCGACGACTCCGAATGCCGTCTCGTTGGCAACCAGCCGCGACAATTGCGGACTGGCCACGCCCAGAATGCCCGTGATACTCAGCTTCGGAAATCGATCCGCCTTGGCCACACCGATCCTTGCCGTGGCCGCAGCCAATTCCTGTTCGGCCTGCACTAAATCGGGGCGGCGCTGGAGCAATTCCGATGGAAGACCCGCAGGGACGTCCGGCGGCAACACCTGCTCCGTCAGGGAACGGCCCCGCGCCACCTGCCCCGGCGGTCGCCCGAGGAGAACGCTCAGCTGGTTCTCCTTCTGTACCATCTGTCTGGTCAACTCCGCCGCCCGGGCCGCAGCGTTGGCCCGTTCCGCCTCGAATTGATCCGCGTCGATGCGCGAAATCATGCCCTGCCGCAGTCGAGCCTCGGCAATCCGGACCGATTCCTCCCAGGACTTCAGCGTGCGTTGTGCGACGCCGAGCTGCATATCGAACTGCAGCAACTCAAAATAGGCCTCCGCCACACCACTCACGAGTTGCAGCACCACCGCGCGCCGGGCTTCTTCCCTGGCTAACAGGTCTCCTCTCGCGGCCTCATTCGAACGGCGAACCCGTCCCCAGATATCCATCTCCCAGGACAAATTTCCCTGCAGATAATAGTTGAATGGATTGGGGAACCCTGGAAATAGAAAGTTCGCCTTGCGACCGAAGGAGGGCGCATTGGCCGTGACATCGGCCTTCGGGGCAAAATCCATTTTTGAAATGAACAGGCGCGATTGGAATTCCTCGACGGACGCCACCGCCCGCTGCAGGTCCTTGTTCTCCGCGAGTGCGATGCGAATGAGGCGGCGCAATTCCTCATCCTGCAACAGGTCCCACCAGGGAAGATTGGCGAAGGACTCCGTTTCCTGAGCCGAGGCTGCCATCCGGAAACCGTTCGGCACCTGAAGGTCCGGACGGGAATAGTCAGGGCCGACCGCACAGCCGGTCAACACAACGAGCGTGAGGATGAAGGCGACAATACGCATAATCTACCAATCCTATGCGGGATCACACTGGCCGGACGCCCCGACCGGTCCCGCGCCGGTGATTTCACCCACGATGTGCCTGGTGCAGCAGCCATGGGCGATCAATGCCGCGCCTTCCCGCCACATCCTGGCCAATAGAGCCTTGCCCTCCTCCGAAATGAACGTGATGCCGACCAATTCCACGACGGGAGCGAACATCCCGGACTGCCGCACGGTTTGCCACACCCGTTCCAGTTCCGTCACCCAAGGCCCGCTCAAACTTCCCTCCAGGGTCAGACGAGCGGAATCTCCTGTCTGCTCCGACGTAATCTTCAGCATGGTTCTCCATTCACCCCTTTGCACCGGCAAACTGCAAGCCCGGTTCCTCGGCTGTTTCAAGCTCCTCCGCCGGCTGATGTCGCGTCGCGATCAACGAATAGAACACCGGCACGACGAACAACGTAAACAGCGTCCCGACCGTCATCCCTGTGACCAGGACCATCCCGATACTGTTCCGCGCCGCCGCGCCGGGCCCCGATACCAACACCAACGGCAGGTGGCCGAACACCGTCGCCGCCGAGGTCATCAACACTGGCCGCAGTCTCGTCATGGCCGCTTCACGCAATGCTGCCGTCTTGGACAGGCCGCGCGCTTGCAACGTGTTGGCGAATTCCACGATGAGAATGCCGTTCTTCGCGATTAACCCCACCAGCGTAATCAAGCCGACTTGCGAATAGATGTTGATCGTGGTCAGATCCAAAAAACTGAACACCAGCGCCCCGGAGATGGCCAACGGCACCGAGCCCAGCAGCACAATCAACGGGTCGCGAAAACTCTTGAACTGCGCGGCGAGCACCAGATAGATCAGCACGACTGCGAACCCCAGCGTCACGATGAGGGCCGACCCCTCATGCCTGATCTGGCGTGATTCGCCGGCATAATCAAGCGTCGCGCGGGAACCGGCGGCGGCCGCAGCGGCTGTTTCCAGCACACGCAGCGCTTCGTCCTTCGTTACTCCCGGCTTCACACCACCGAAGATCCGAACCGCATTGCGTTGCTGAAAACGGTTCAAGGTCCGCGGGGCGGTACTGGTCTCGATGCGGGTAAACGTCGAGACCGGCACCAACTGGCCGCCGGGCGTCTTGATCTTCAAGTCGAGCAGCGGATCGAGTGTGGCCCGATCCTTGTCGCCGATCTGCGGGATGACCTTATAACTCCGGTCATAGAAATTGAACCGGTTCACATAGGCGCCGCCGAGCAACGTGCCCAACTCCTGACCGACACGGGCCAGATCGAATCCTAAGTCGGCCAGCCGTTCCCGATCGATCACGACCCGAGCCTCGGGCAAATCGATCTTGAGGTCCGTATCGACGTAGAGGAATTTTCCGCTCTGCCAACCGGCCCCCAGCACGGCCCCTGTGGTTTCCAGCAACTGCTCGGCAGGCAACTGACTTTCCAGGATCAGTTCGACATCATACTGTCCCGGCGTCGGCAGCGGCGGATCGAGCCGTGGGAAGACCCGTAGACCGGGAATTTGCGACACGGCGCCATACACCTCGCCGTACATCAGCTCGGTTGAACGTGTCCGTTCGCGCCAATCTTTCGCCACCAATCCGCCGAACCCGCCCCAGGATGACGTCAGCGACCAGGTAAAGCGCGCCTCGGGAAACGCTCGAAGCGCCTCGATGACCTTCAAGGAATCCCGATTCGTGGCAGCCACCGTCGAATCCGGCGCCGCTTCGAGAAACAGGCTGATGTGACTCTGATCTTCCACCGGCGCCAACTCCTGCCGCGAGAACTGGTACAGCGGCCAGGCGGCCAGCATCACCAACAGGGCCGCAACGACGATTGCCCAGCGCATCTCCAACGCACCGTCGAGCAGACGACCGTATCCCGCGCGCGTGGCATCGAAGACCCGATTCACCAACTTGGTCAATCGCCCTTCCTTGCCTTCAGGATGGACGAAGTACGAACTCATCACCGGCGAGAGCGTGATCGCCACCACGCCGGACAGGACCACGGCGGCGGCCAGGGTCATCGCGAACTCCAAGAACAACGACCCGGTCAAGCCGCCCTGAAACCCGATCGGAGCGTAGACAGCGGCCAGCGTGATCGTCATGGCGATAATGGGCCCGACCAGCTCGCGCGACCCCAGCAACGCGGCCTGCATGCGGGACTTTCCTTCGCGCACGTGCCGCTCGACGTTCTCCACGACCACGATGGCATCGTCCACCACCAAGCCCACCGACAACACGATGGCGAGAATCGTCAACAGATTCAGGCTGAAGCCGAACGCATACATGAAGATCGCCGCGCCGACCAACGACACCGGCATGGCCACCAGCGGCACCAAGGCCGTCCGCACCGAACCCATGAAGAGAAACACCACCGTCGCCACGATCAGGACCGTCTCGCCAAGCGTCTTGGTGATTTCCGCCAAGGCGCTCCGCATGAACATGGTGCCGTCCCACACCAACTGCATGTCGATGTCCTTCGGCAGGGTGGGACGAATCCGGTCCATCTCCTCCCGCAGCCGGTGCGCGACCTCGATCTCATTCGAACCCACCAGGGGCCAGATGCCGAGATACACCCCTTCCGTGCGGTTGTACTTGGCGACCATCTCGGCTTCCTCAGCCCCGTTCTCCACTCGCGCGACATCTCTCAGCCTCACGATGGCCCCGCCGCGATCCGTGACGATGAGGTCTTCGAACTCTTCAGTACTCCGCAGATCCGTGTTTGCCAGGAGATTGACCTGCACGAGGTTGCCCTTCGTCCGACCGACGGCAGCCAGGTAGTTGTTCCGCCGCAACGCCGCTTGCACGTCGCCGGGTGAGAGGTTGTACGCCGCGAGCCGGTCCGGATCGATCCAGACACGCATGGCGATCTGGCGCCCGCCTTCGATGGTCACGCGTTGCACACCGGTCAGGGTGGCGAATTGCGGCTGGAGCGACCGCAGCAGCCAGTCGGTCAAGGCCGGGACGGTGCGCTCCGGTGACGTGAAGCTCAGATAAAACGAGGCATAGGGACGATCCGCCCGTTGCACCTCGACCGCAGGTGGCTCCGCCTCAGACGGCAGCTCCGACCGGACCTGTTGAAGCCGCGCCGTCACTTCGGCCAACGCCGCCGTGCTGTTATGGTTGAGCTTCAGATGAACCGTCACGGTACTCATCCCGGCACGGCTGGTGGACTCCAGATAGTCGACGCCGCTGATGGCCGACACCACCCGTTCGATCGGCGTGGTCAGAAACCCCCGCACCGTCTCGGCACTGGCCCCGTAATAGACCGTGGTGATGATGATCGATGAGCTTTCAATCTTGGGATACTGCTGCACCGGCAGCGTCGTCAGCGCACGCCAGCCGACGAGCACAATGACCAAATTGATCACCACGGCCAACACCGGGTGCTTGATGAAGACATCGGTAAACGAACGCATGGTCATGCCTCTCTGGCTCACGGTTGCTCCGGAGAACGAGTTGCATCGGACGTGGCGACGGGATCGCCGGCGGCCACGACGAGCACACCGTCACGTAATTTGAACGCACCCGAGGCCGCCACCTGCTCGCCGACGGCCAATCCTGCATACACGATGATGTCATCCCCCGACATGGCGCCGCTCTCGACTTGACGGAGGTGCGCGCGTGGTTTGCCCTGTCCGTCAGGCCCGATCACGAACACCTGGTCACCGCCTGGCCCCTTCCGCAACGCATTGACCGGAATGGCCACTGCGCTACGTGGCGCCCCCACCCGCACCTTGATTCGCACCGCGGCGCCGGGCACAGGCATCGCAAGGGACCGATCGATCCTGGCGCGGACCATGGCATTGCGCGTCGCGGGATCGATACGGGCGTCCAGCGCCACGATCTTGGCTTGAACAGCCGAAGCCTCACCGGCCGGATACACATCCACCCTATCACCGTGCCGCAAGCCGGCCGCGACATGCTGCGGCACCGCAAAGTCGACATGCACGGCGTCATCGATGCCCTGCAGGGTCGTCAGTTGCGTGCCTTCATTCAGATACTGTCCGGGATGGACATCGGCCAGGCCGACCCGGGCACGAAACGGTGCGCGAATGGTCTTACGGGCGATCAAGGCTTTCGTGCGGGCGATTTGAGCCTGCGCGACATCGAGATCCGCCCTGGCACGGTCGACCTCTTCCTGTGCCGCAGCCAGGTCCTGCGTCAGCGCTCGACGCCGGTCGAGGACCGTGCGTGCCAACACCGCTTGGGCCTGTTGTGCTCGAAGGTCGGCTTCCTCCACTGACACATCGAGCGCAACCAAGACCGTGCCGGCCTCGACAATCTGGCCCGGAGTGAACCGCACTTGACTCACGGTCCCGGCTAATTCATTGCGCAAAGTAATGGAGCGGAGGGCCAATACCGTCCCGATGGAAGTGGACGTTTGGTGGTGATCCACCGCCTTCGCCACCGCAAGGGTGACGACTTCCATCGGCTCCGGCTGGTTGGCTGATGCGGCGGCTTGGTCCTGGATGCTGCCGTATTTCCACACCCCCAACCCCACCCCGACTCCGATCACCGTCAGCATCAGCAGCGACGATCCGATCCACCCACGACGATTCATGACCATGCCCTCCAGACCTGTGACAGATGATGCAGGCGATTCATTGATTCACGAACTCAACGATGCATCCCGGGATACAGCAAGCGGCGTTCCAGTGGAATCTATGGGCGCCGTTCCAGCTAACCCACGGCCACTTCGAGACAATTCACGCCACATCTCCTTGACACCAGGCTTCGATCGGAACCTGTGCCGAATACCGGCTGCCTTTCCTTCGGCACCTGCCGAAATAGCGGCACGCTCATCGCCCGGCATTCTTGGCCTCAGCCGCATCTGGCCGATGGCGAAATGCCTCCATCGGCAAAATGTTGTACTGCTGCCGAAGGACTTCAACCGGTTCCCGCATGACAGGCCAGTAGTCCCACTCATGATTGAGATCCACAGTCATGGCCGCGCCGCGCCGTATGGCGATCAAGGCTAATTCCGGATCGAAAAATCCCGTTCGAGCCTTGGTGATCGGGGTCATGCGAATCCCCAAATGGAACTGCAACAGCACAAAAAACACGAAGAGAAACGGATCGCGCCGCTGAAACCCCGCGCTGAAACAGGCGACTTGCACTTCTCCTGCCGGGTCCGTGCCATAGCCCGAGAGGATGTGGGCGCAATCATGGAAGAGAATCGCCTCGGGAGCCCCGTTCCGCTCGCCCGGGAGCGCGAACCCGTTGCTGCGGCAATAATCCCAATAACTCCGCCCCAGCGATCCCGCAGGGTACTGCGCCAATGCCTGGTACCGGGCCGCCAATTCGGCGTTCTCGTAGGTCCCGGCCAGCCCGCCCACAAATTTCGCCAACCCTCGCAACCCTTCCTGATTCCAGATCTCCGCCACCTTTTCGCGCAACCAGAAGCGGCGAACCAAATCGAGTCGTAAGTGAGCAATCTCCCGCTTCACCACATGGCGGAGGTTGGTGACCTCGGGAAGACTGACATGAAGCGCCGATGCGAACCGCTCGACCAACTCGGCTTCTGCGGGAGTCACCTCCCGATCGATCAACGACATCACGACGAGCCCGTTCACCAGCTGATTCCGAATCTGCTGGTCTGGCAACCCTACCGCCAATTCCTCCGGCGCAATCGTGTCGAGCCCGTCCACTTGATAAGTGGTGCCGAACACCCGCTGCACCGCCTCCAGCATCTGCCGTTCGGATTCATCGAGCGCGCCGTCCGCCAGTGCGACCGTTTTCATCGCGCGCAATCCCCAATGGGCCTGTTCCGCCGTCGGTATCCTGAGTTCCATGGTGGCCCTCCCTGCATGGCTGACGCGGGATCGGCTCCCGCCGTCAGATCGCCAGCCCGTTCACCTGCATCAATCCCAACGGCTCCACCCCGTCCCGGCTCGCCCGCCAGGCATCGAGACCACCGGCAAGCGGCCACACTCGCGAGAATCCTTTGCGTCGCAACAGCAAGACTCCTTGCGCACTCGCGGCATCAGCCGGGCAGGCACAATACAGCACCAGATCGCGGGAGCGGGGCAGCTCTCCATGCCGTCGCGCCAGCTCATCCAGCGACATGTGCAGCGCGGCGGGAATCCCAGGCTCTACCTCGACGGTCGGTCGTGGTCGTACATCAATGAGCAGCGGCGGCTCGGGGGCCGACAGTTTGTCCAGCAGTTCCGCCACCGTCATCCTCGGAACCGCCTGAAGTTGCAGGCGGACATGCCAGGCCTTCCAACCGATGTAGGCCGGCAATAGAACAGCCACAGCGAGCAGGAGCGCAGGAACGACCTGTTCCGAATAGGCCAGGGCCTGCTCCACCTGCCCGCTGAAGAGCAGGCCGAAACCCAATCCCGACCCGGCCCACGCGACAGCGCCCAGCGCATCGTAGAGCAGGAACAACGGGAGCCCCAAGCCCACAATCCCGGCCAACGGTGGGGCGATCGTGCTCAATCCCGGGATGAACTTCGCCACCAGCAAGGATTGGACGCCATGCCTGCGAAAAAGCTCTTCAGTCCGCCGCACGCAGGCATCCGGCTCCAACGCGATCCGGCACAGCAGCGTGAGCACCGGTCGTCCACGCCACCGACCGGCGAGAAACCAGATGACATCCGCCAACAGCGTGGCTGAGAGCGCGACGACCAGGGCTCCCGACCAGGAAAGGTGGCCGGTCCCCACCAATACGCCCGCCGCGATCAGCAACGGCAATGCCGGAAACGGCAACCCAAGTTGCTCGGCCAGCACCCCACCGAATAACACCCACGCTCCATGCTGCTCCAATAACCCACGCACCGATTCCATCCGCCCCTCCTGTTGGCTCCTCTCTCATCACGTCGCAAGCGGGTGATAAGCAGGGTTCATTCCACCGGCTGCGGTCATATCACAGGCACAGGATTTCCTGTTGTCTGAAGGGATTAGCGAGCAGAGACCGGGACAAGGCCATGTAGCCCGGGCGCCGGTGCCGAACGCTGACTGCCTGTCCTTCGGCACCTGCCGAAATATCGTCGCCCACTCATAGAGGAACGAGTTCAGGCACAGGAGAAATTAGGCGTGGGGTGTCTCGTGGGACTGATCGATCAGGCGATCGCCTGGCTTGAATGTCACATAGTATCAAATCCACTCGGAGACGAGGCGAAAGCGATGGCGGAAGCCGATCAGAAAGCAGATGTGTACAGTGCACCGGAGCAGCCAGGCCCAGAGACCGGACACATGCATCGATCCGAATTGCGCGACAGCCTTGGCCCGCCCGATGGTGGCCAGGGTGCCTCGATCGACATAACGAAAGGCCGCCCGCTTGCCTGACACTGTCCGCGCTGCAATGACCGCCGCCACGTACCGCCCCTCCTGCATGGCACCCGCAGCCGGCCCTGGCAGGATATGGCCTTGCCCGTCCTGCACCGCCGCGGCATCACCGATCACGAACAGCCATTCATCATCCGGAACCGTCAGATCCGGCCGCACAAAAACCCGGCCGGCTGGATCCAGGGGAACGTTGAGCGAGGACAAAAGCGGAGAGGCGCGGGTGCCGGCCGCCCAGATGAAATGGCCGGTCTCGATGAATTGCCCGTCCAGCGACACGCCCTTCGGGCCGACGTCATGCACCCTCTGATTGAGGAGCACCGTGACGCCCATCGACTCCAGCGCAGACTGTGCGTTCACAGACTAATCGGGAGGAAAGCCCGAAGGGACCCTGGATCCCGCCTCTACCAGCAGAATTCTGACCGCTTGTCGTTGCAGAGAGGGAAAATCCGGGAGCATGGCGTTTCGGCCGATCTCCGCCATGGCCCCGGCGAGTTCCACTCCGGTCGGTCCGCCGCCCACAATCACGAAGGTCAACGGAGTCGTACCGATCGACGTGGCGGCCCGGCGTTCCGCCTCCTCGAAGGCCAACAACATCCGCATGCGCAACGCAACCGCGTCAACGAGGGTCTTGAGCCCTGCAGCATGGTCCTCTCAGTCGGGACGGCTGAAGTAGGCGTGTCGGGCGCCGACCGCGACGATCAGGGCATCATAGGACACAGGCGGGTAGTCCGTAACCTGGACCTGCCTGGCCGCACGATCGATCCCCTGCACTTACCCCATCACCACACGAATGTTCGACTGAGACCGGAAGATGGTCCGCAGGGGCCAGGCGATAGCACCGGGGGGAGAGCGCCGCCGTTGCCACTTGGTACACAGCAACGGCTGAAAGAGATGCTGTGGTCGCTGCGGGAGCGGGAGTTACACCGGCCGGGCAATGCCGAGCTTCTGCATCTTGGACTGGAGCGTAGTGCGTTTCATCCCTAAGCGGGCGGCAGCGCCGGACGATCCGCCGATGACCCAGTTCGTCTCCCGAAGGGCCTTGAGGATATGGTCGCGCTCCGCCTCTTCCAGCGTGGTGGCAGACCCGTTGGGCGGTAACGCCGGGCGTTTCAACTCCGCAGCCGGCACGAAAAGCTCCGACCCGGATGACAGGATGACAGCCCGCTCGACGAAGTTTTCCAGCTCCCGTACGTTGCCGGGCCACCCATAGGCCTGCAGCGCCCGCATGGCGTCGGCCGGGACGGTGTCGATGCGCTTTTTCATACGCGACGCGAACTTCTGGACGAAGTGCCGGACCAGTACAGGAATATCCTCGACTCGTTCCCGGAGCGGTGGCACGGTCACGGGGAAGACCTTCAGTCGGTAATAGAGATCGCTACGAAACTTCTGTTCATCCACCATCTGCCCCAGATCTCGATTCGTGGCGGCGATCACCCGGACGTTGACCCGCATCGTCCTGGTGCTCCCCAACCGCTCGAATTCCTGTTCCTGGAGCACACGCAGCAGTTTGACCTGCAATTCCAGCGGAATCTCCCCCACTTCATCGAGAAAAATGGTGCCACGATCGGCCAATTCGAATCGCCCGATTTTCGTGGCGATGGCTCCGGTGAAAGCGCCCTTTTCATGCCCGAAGAGTTCGCTTTCCAACAAACCGGTGGGAATCGCGGCACAATTCAGCTTCACGAAGGTCCGTTCGCGGCGGTCGCTCAGATTGTGGAGGGCGCGTGCAATCAGTTCCTTGCCACTCCCCGTCTCGCCGAGAATCAACACCGTGGAATCGGTCGCGGCGACCGTCTGCACCTGTTTCAACACCTGTTTCAGCGCGCGGCTGTCCCCGACGATCTCCTCAAAGTTGTAGGCGGTTTGAATTTCCTCTTCGAGGTACACCTTTTCCTTGGCCAGCGTATCCTTCAGTGCCGCGATCTCGCGAAACGCCAAGGCGTTCTCGACGGCGATGGCAATTTGTTGTGCGACCTGCCCGAGCAACTGCACATCGTCCGGATCGAACCCGGCGTCCCGTCGCCGACCGACGTTCAACGCTCCCAAAGCATGGTTGCGCGAAAGGAGCGGTATGGAACAGAACGACTTGACGCCGCGGTCGAGCAGATCCTGCGCACAGGGCGACGTACCCGCCATGGCCAGCAGTTCTCGCTCTCCGAACAGGGCTGCTTTCCCCGTCGTAGTCGCGAGGCAGGACGGCGACTGTGTACTTTCCTCGATGCGCCCTTCCTCGATGAAGCTTTCATTCCGGTCGAAATCCAGCACATGGATGCGCCAGCGGCCGGTTGCCTCATCGCACAAGAGCAGGCTCGATCCGTCATGCTGAATGACCCGTCGTAAGCAGGCGCTGACGGCGGGGAACAATTGGTCCAAATCCAGGTGCGAGACCACCGCATTGTTGACTTCAAGCAACAGACGCAGCCGGTCCCGATCGTGCGCCAGATCCTGGTGATGCAGCACATTATCCACCGCCACCGCTACCAGCTTGGCCACCTGATGCAGGAACGTCACGCTGCCTTCGTCGAAGGCACAGGGTTTCACACTGCCGAACCCGATGGCGCCCAACCGTCGCATGGCGGTCGTCAGCGGAAAGAAGCAGACGGATTGGACGCCGATTCCGCGCAAGGCGTCCATTCCGAGGTGAAACCGTGTCTCGTCCGCAAGCGACGGGATCAGGATCGGCTGTTGCTGCTCCCACACCCATGCGCTGGCCGAGTCCTTCATCGGGATCTCAAGGCCATCGAGAGATCGCGTCACCCGCCGCGCCTCCGCTGTCTCCAGCACATGAACCTTCATCACGTGCTTGGCAGCATCATGCAGCACCAGCCCGACGAAATCGAACGGCGCCACCTCAGGCAGGCATTGCGCCAGGCCCTGAAAGAGCGACGGCAAATCGTGGTGTGCGGCGATCTCTTCCGCCACCTGCAGCAAGGCGGCTCCGTGATCGGTGACCGCCGACTCAAGGTTGCCTGAAATCGTCTCATGCATGGGCATAGTATACGGTGCCATCCGGGCTCCTATGCAACTGTCTCGACGTGGCCCACCCGTTCACCCACTGGATCGTCACCGCACGTTGAACTCCCAGGTCATGCCCTGCGCAAAATGCGGCGCGCCGGTCTTGGGATCAGGGAAAAAGCAGATCAAGGCATACTGGCCTGGATCGAACTGCGCCGTGAAGAGGCCCCGGGCTCCTCGTTCAATGCCGACAATGCCCCCCAGTGGCCGTCCCGGCGGAGGCCCACCAGCCCCCGGCTCAAACGCCGCGATGAAGTCCTTGGCCTTCGCGGCCGGTGCTAGTTTCACCAGCACGACCTCGTGGGCTTGCGCGCCTTCGTTCACCAATTGAATGGTGTGCGACCCCGCGGTGATGGGTTTGGACAACATGAACTGAAAATCCCGGGCGGTGATCACGACATCAGGCTTTGGCTCCGCGATGCGCGTCTGGACCGCCTCCGTCACCATGAAAGGCTTGACCATGCCCAACGCCACATGCGCGACTCCGGTCTTGTTGGGAATCAGACAGAGCACCAGGTGCTGCCCCGGTTGCAATTCCATCACCGCCGTTGCGCGATCGCCGGGTACCACGGCGTTCGGTCCCCCGACGAAGGTTGCCCAGGTGGGTGGCTGCTGAGGATCGGCCGTCATCGCTGCGGCAAAGTCGGCCGGCGTCTTGCCCGGTGCTAACCGGACCAGTTGAGCATGGTGGACTTCAGCGCCCTGGTTCAGCACCTCGATGGCGGTCAGACCGGAGGGCACCTGCTCCGGACCCATAAAGCCATAGTCCGTCGCGGTCATGGTGAACTGCCCCGGCTGCGCTGCCAGCGTCTGTCCGGTCGGGTTCGTTGCGGCCAACGCGAGCACACAGAGCAAAGCCAATATATGCGCCTTCATGGTCATCCTCCTTGATCGTGAATTACGTCCAACACCGGCTCCCTCTCGAGGGAAGGTGTACCACGGGAGGCGCCGACTTCCTTCCTAAGAATATGCTATGGTGTCCCTAAATTTTTCCTAACCTGCTGCCACGGCGCCTGCGATGATCCCCCCTGCCATCGTCGAATTGCTCCGCACCGGTGTCTCCGTCAATGTCGGCACTCGCGATGCGGATCTTCTGCCGGAATGCACCAGGGGCTGGGGTATCTGGGTGGATGACGAGCGTCAGGCGGTGACCCTGTTGCTCACGGAATCCGCGTCGGCACAGACCCTCGCCAACCTCCGCGAGAACGGGCTCATCGCCATCACCTGCTCACGGCCTACCGACCACGTGACCTGCCAACTCAAGGGCAAGATCACGCACATTCGTCCGGCAACCCCAGAGGACTATGCCCGGCAACGGCAGTGGCGTCGGGCGTTTCTTGGGGAACTCATCGCAGTCGGGGTTCCGGCCGAGCAGGCCGACGCCATCATCATGGAGCCCGCCGTGTCAGTGGGAGTGCACGTGACCGGTGTCTTCGCCCAAACACCCGGCCCAGGCGCCGGCGAAAAGGTCTGACGCATGGAGCGCGCCACGCTGACGCTCAAAGACCTCTGGGCCTGCTTCGAAGGTATCATTCCGGCCACCATCGCGACCTGCGCGAAAGACGGCACCCCCAACATCAGCTATGTGAGTCAGGTCCATTACGTCGATCCCGAGCATGTGGCGATCTCGTTTCAGTTCTTCAACAAGACACGCAAGAACATCGCCGAACATCCCTTCGCCTGCGTGATGGTCCTGGACCCGCGTGCCATACAGGCTTACCGGCTGTCCCTGAAGTATGAGCGATCGGAATCCTCGGGCCCCTTGTTCCACGCCATGTCGTTGCAACTGCAGGCCATTGCCTCCCATGCGGGCATGTCCGACGTGTTTCGTCTCCGGGCCGCCGATATCTATGCCGTGCGCCGCATCGAGCGAGTCGAGGGCATCACCTCACTCCCCACCCCGCCGCGCGACGAACGACCTCCGTCCCTCTTCATTGAGCCGGACCTGCACGCGTTGCGGGTCATCGCCGAACGGCTGAACCGGACCGAATGCCTCGGCGAATTGTTGGAGACCGCGCTCCACTGTCTGGACGAATTCTTCGGCCTGCACCACACGATGCTGCTGCTGGTGGATGAGAAGCGCCGCACGCTCCAGACCATTGCAAGTCGCGGCTACCAGGAAAACGGGGTCGGCTCCGAGGTGGGTTTCGGGGAGGGCCTCATCGGGACGGTCGCAATCGCGAAACTGCCGCTGCGGCTCTCCGGGCTCGACCACACGTTGCGCTATGCCCGCGCGGTCCATGATCGTGCCGAAGCGGTGTCGGGTCCCGATGCCGTCTGTCGCGAGATTCCCCTGCCCGGTCTGTCGAATGCCTCGACGCAGATTGCAGTCCCGCTGATGATCCGACACCGTTGCCTGGGGGTGTTGGTCGCTGAAACCTTGGAACCACTCAGACTGCTGATTCGTGAAGAAACACTGATGGCCATCGTGGCCGGCCATCTGGCTGCCGGAATCGAGCAGTCGGCGCAGGAGACTGAGGATCAGGTTCCGATTGACGGCCCTCTCCCGACACCACCCGCGGTCCGTTCAGTCTCCTCGCAACGCTCGTTCTGCTTCTATCATGCGGATGACTGCATCTTCGTCGACGGTGAATACTTGATCAAGAACGTCCCGGGACGCATTCTCTGGCGGATTCTGAAACAACACCAGGACGAACAACGAGTGGAGTTCACGAATCGCGAACTGCGGATAGATAGTTGGCTGGGCCTGCCCGAATGGAAAGATAACTTCGAAACACGATTGATTCTGTTGCGCAAACGGCTGGAACAGAAATGCCCCGACGTACGCCTCGTGCCACGCGGACGCGGGCGATTCGCGCTCGAAACCTCGGTGAAGATTGTCCTGTCTGAAAAGCCTGCGTGATGGTGAGCGGCACGATCAGCGAAACGGCTCATGACACAGGCTTATTCAGGTCACATGGCCGCGACACATTCACGCCTGCGCGGTATCCGCATTCAGCTCAAAGGACTGCACAGCACATCCGAGATGCGCGCCATGCTTCACGAGGCCATCGACCAGATTGAAGCACTTGCCGTCACTCACGTCTCCGGCACAAATCCTTAGGTGACCCCGTCCGACCGTCACGGTAATCCGGTCACCCCTCTGGGACCAGGACGAAGGAAGATCACATCGCCGGTCATCGAAGAGCCTTACCGCAGCGCCGCCGACGAGCACGGGCTTTAAACAAGTAACTTCTCTTCTCGACAGATAGTTACTTCATGGACGACAATTCGCTCAACGCGGTTTGGGTGTAGTTGCTGCCGGTGAACACGGTCGCCAGCATGGAAGCCCCGTCAGCCAGGGTGCCTATAATGCATAGAGCCGCGACCGTCCCACAGAGTCTTAGCGCCGGTCATATTGGCAGTGATTGTTACGACGACACCATTCGGTGTGTAAGCATCATGATCTTTCTTTTTGACGCCTAAACCTTGCAGCATGACGCGTTCGCGAAGTCTGGCCAGATTTTTTAGAGCATCATTGTGAAAGCTGCATCCATCCCGTGTGATAACCCCCTTCGCCGCGGCTTCCGGGGTGCTCTCGATCAGCGCTTCGGCGGGCAGTTCTGGTTTGCGGACATCGTACATTTTCACATCATGCATCCGGTCGGCAACGCACATTTTCGTTGCGGGCGTGGCGCAGAAACCGACATCCGCGGCGTTCGCCGTTGCCGACGCGAAAGCGGAGAGCGACAGTATCGCTGCTGCTAGAAAACTGCCAATCAGTCTTCCCACGATCTTCCTAGCTCGGCGTCCGATTCAACACAGCAACAATTCTTTCGATCGCGGTCCTTTTACTGAAGAGCGGCAAGGACCTTTAGGCGCTCCTTCACGCCCTTGCTCACAGAAGCATGAATAGAGGCCGGGAAATCCTTCGGCAGGCCAGACTCAACTTTATCTAGAGCCTTCAGTGCCACGTCCACGATTTCTTGCAGAGCCGCGGCAATTGCCGATTTCGGGAGTCCGGCTGCTGTTCCGGTCTGCACGAAATGCCGGCCCTGGATTTCGTCTATCCGGTAGTGACGCTTCGTGCCGACCGACATTGAGAGTTTCATCTGCTTGCGTTGCACCTGTCCCGCATCAAGGCTTGGCTGGGCGGTCAGCACATCATAGAGCGGCGTCAGACGATAGCTGCCGCCGGGACCGAGGAACATGCTGAAATTCTTCGCATGTCCGTCCGTGGCCCCGATCAGCCAGAAGAACATCTGCGACTTGAACACCGTCTGCCGGTCCGCAGCCGGATTGTCGCTGCCTTTCAGTACATCAAGAATCTGGACCAGTCCCGGCCCGCCTTCACTCTGATACTTCCTCGTCGGCGAAACCGAGAGTGCCTGGCAGAAATCCTCCTGCGGTAGGCGGAGCAGGCGTTTGTCCGCGGTCCACCGCCGGTCGAACCGTTCGATGACCAGTGCCCGGGTCTCATTGAAATCATGGATCTCCGCCTTGTTGACCGGCAGCCCGAATGCCCCGGCAAGCTTCAGGCAGTAAAATTCATTCTCCACACTATTGGACAGATCGATTCCGTCTGGAAGCCGGCCGATCTGCTTTTTCAGAATATGCGTGGTCGGCGTGGTGCCAGAAGGTTTCCACCACCGCCCCTTGTGGCGGAGCAGCGCTGTTTTTTCCTGTGCTCCGGCCACGGAGATCCGGAAACCTTCATCGCGGTTCAGGCCCAGCGGAGCCTGCGACAGCCCCTGCAGCAGTTTCTCTATCGCCGCATCGTTGATCGTTTCGCCTGTGATCGCGCCCCTCTCGCCCTCATCTGATGCATCATCGGCCCCAATGAATTGCAGCGCCCCCACGCAATCGCGCCCGATGGCCTCCAGCAGGCTGTAGAAATCTGTTCCCCCCGCTCCCACCTTTTCGGCGACACGCCGGCGCAGCGCATCGGAATCCGGCAGCAGATTGTCGAATACCGCCGCAACCGCCGCACCCCGGTACGCATCCTCCCGTAACGGAAGCGACAACGACACTGGTATCGCATGCTCCCATTCGAGCCATACAGGCTCATACAGGAAGTCGATGGCCCCCGTGGCTGCCTTGGTCAGCCGGCCCACCGGCCGGTTATTCAGGAGTACGCGCAACGGCGTATGGGTCCGGCGGCGCGGCATCAGAATATCTCCTCAAGGTCCGCTGCCCGAGCCTTCGATCGCGGCACGATCCGGAGCTCGAGATCAAGCGCCGCCAGAACGCTCAGAATGGTCTGCAGTTTTGCTGCCGGATGGCCCGTTTCGATCAGAGAGATCATCTCCTGCCGCATGCCCGCCTTATCGCCAAGCGCGGCTTGGCTGAGCCCCTGCCTCTTCCGGGCACGTCGCACCAGAGTTCCAATCTGTCTTGGATCGCGCGCTAAGTCATTCATAGTCATGCCACTATTCCGAAACGAAATTATGCGCCAACTTTAATAAGTTGACAATATGCTACTTAGCGCATATTGCAAACTTATTACGCCTGACACATAAACCCAACGTTTGCAGGAAGTCTATGGGCGTTCTGCAATCACCGATCTAGATCCTCTTCCGTCACGGCCGGGGGCAACGTCGATTCCCCGGTTCGGCCCGCTCGACTTCTGACAGTGAACAGGGGGCCCTTGGCGGCCCGTGCCGGCGCGAATCGCAGGAATCCGATCTCCTGCAGGATGTCGTTGTACACCGCCTCCATCCCGCCGCGCATGAAATGCGCTTCGTGCCAAAATCCCGTTCCGCCAGTATCACGAAGAAATTGCTGCCACCACTGCCGATGAGGATCGGAGCGAGCCCAGCGCTCCAGGGCATCGAAGTCGCGCCAATATTGCCGCATCCCGACGTGCGGCGGCAGAAGCGACCAGAGCAGTGATTCATGGAGCAGCAGCCCCTCCGGCCGCGCCTCGACTGATTCGGCAATGTGAGGACCGAAACCGAACAACGTCTTCAACCCTGTCCAGCGATTGACCCGCATGCCGAGGTAGATGACGACCAGGTCTGGAAACCCCGAGAGATCGACAGTCCGGCGGTTGATAGGAAGAGGCATCGTTTCCTCGAAGGGAGGTCCCAGCATCGGCCGGACCCACGACGTTCAGCGAAGACTACTTGCCGCGCCGCACGATCACGGCAGCGACCTGATCCAGGCGAACGGTCGCATCGAAGAACTCCATCCCCGAGAGTTCGGTGAGGCCGACTGCCTGCGTGCCGACCTTTGTCACCTTGCCGTCGAGGTCCTGTCCTGAGAGCAGCTTGACCTTCACCCGCTTGCCGACTTGCTGCTCGAATATCTGCCGCAGAACCTCCGGACTATTGAGTTCAACCGTCGGTTCCTCGGCCTGAGCGAACGGAAGGGTGACGTTTCCTCCAGCCAAGACGCACCACAGCACGACGATCAGGCCGAATCCGATTCGTCCGTGACGATCCCCCATGCAAACCTCCTTGTAATGTTGAGCAATGACCTGCACAGGTCTCGGCGATGGTCACCCGAGAACCAGCCGGTGTCCTGGAGGATACCCGCCGCATCGAGGAAAGTCACGCAGCCGTGACGACATCGCACGGGACTACGCGGCCCCCTATCCAACAGCGATGTCCCCCTGCAGGAACGCGGCGCAATCCTTTACAGATGTCAGGGAGCACGGTATCATCCCTGAGGCTCAGTACGTACCTTCACCCAAAGCCGCAAGGAGACACCGATGGGTTGGATCGTCCTCGCCGTGCTGGTTACGCTCGTGCTGATCGTCATCGGAATGTACAACTCGCTGGTCCGCCTCCGTGCCGCTAGCGAAAGCGCCTGGGCCGATATCGATGTGCAGTTGAAACGCCGCTACGACCTCATCCCGAACCTTGTCGAAACGGTCAAGGCCTACGCGGCGCATGAAAAAAGCGCGCTTGAAGCGGTGATCAATGCCCGGGCGAAGGCGATGTCGGCCCAGGGGCCGGAAGCCAAAGCCGCCGCAGAAAATCAACTGAGCCAGTCGTTGAAGTCGCTGTTTGCGCTGGCCGAAGCGTACCCGCAATTGCGCGCAGTCGAGGCCTTCAACCAACTGCAAGGCAGCCTGAACCAGGTGGAGGACGCGCTGCAGAACGCTCGGCGCTACTACAACGCGATCGTGCGTGATTACAATGCCAAGACGCAAGAAGTTCCGACCAACTTCATTGCCGGATGGTTCAACTTTGTCGGGCGGCAGTTCTTCGAGTTGACCGACACCATGCAGCGTGAACCGCCACGGGTGCAGTTCTAGCGTGGATCGTGCCGGCGATCCGATGGTGACACCCAGCCGCCGTCCAGTATTCTCCTCTGTGCTATCCAGCCTGGTGTTCCTGTGCCTCCTGCAATGTGTGAGCGTGCTGCAAGCCGATGCGCGCTCCTTCGTCCTCAGCCGCTTCGATGTGGAACTGCAAGTGTTGTCCGGCGGCGAGTTGCTCGTGACGGAAACGGTCAGCCCCCGCTTCGAAGGTGCCTGGAATGGCATCGAGCGGCTGATCCCGATCGAATATCGCACCCCGCAAGGGTTCAACTACACGCTGCTGCTGGATCAGGTCTCCGTCACCGACGAACAAGGGACGCCGCTCAAATTCGAAAGCAGCCGGGAGCGGCATTATCGAAACTTCCGCATCTGGATTCCCGGCGCGACCGATGTCACCCGCACCTTCGTCTTGAAATACCTCGTCCGGAACGGGCTGAAGTTTTTCGAAGACCATGACGAGTTGTATTGGAACGTCACCGGAGATGAATGGGACGTGCCCATCGAGCAAGCCTCCGTGCGCATTCTCCTTCCCCCGCAGGCGACCGGCGTCCGCGCCCAGGCATTCACCGGAGCCTATGGTGCGCGCGAGCAGGCGGCAACCGTGACGATCCTCGGCTCGGGGATCGAGTTGAGAATGACGCGCCCGCTCGGCTTCCGCGAAGGACTCACCGCGGTGGTCGGCTGGGACAAGGGCCTCGTAGCCGCACCCACCGTCTTGGATCAGACCCGCATGACACTCGTCAGCAATTGGCCCTTGGGCATCCCTGTGCTCGTGTTCCTCGTGATGTACCGTCTCTGGTCCATCAGGGGGAAAGATCCACGGCTTCGACCGATCGCCGTCATGTACGAACCACCGGATCACCTGGCGCCGGCGGAAGTCGGCACCCTCGTGGATGAAAGCCCGGACACTCGCGATATCACGGCCACCGTGGTGGACCTGGCCGTGAGAGGATACCTACGGATCACCGAACGCAAGGCCGAGCATCTGTTGGGCCTCTGGTCGAGCCTGGACTATCTATTCCAGCGGACAAAGCCCCGCCAGGAATGGGCGGCCCTGCCCGCATTCGAGCGGCTCCTATTGGAGGCCTTGTTCAAAGATCGCGAGGTCGATGAGGTGCTCCTCAGCTCACTCGAAAACCGCTTCTACAAATCTCTGCCGGGAATTCACGACGCGATATTTCAAGCCTTGCAACGCCGCACGTATTACAACCAACGGCCCGACCGTGTGAAGCAAGGCTACCTCGTCGGCGGTGTCGCACTCGGGATCGTGTTGACTATCGCGCTTGCCGCCCTTGCCGACCATTGGGGCCTGGCGCCGTTGACGGCCTTCGCCGCCGGCTTGGGATCGGGCGTGATTGTCGTGGGGTTCGGCCGGATTATGCCGGCTCGCACGCAGCAAGGCACAAGGGCGCTCGAAGGTGTGCTGGGATTTGAAGAGTTTCTGACGCGCGTCGAAGTCGACCGGTTCAATCGCATCATCAAGACGCCCGAACTGTTCGAAAGATTTCTCCCTTATGCCATGGCGCTGGGGGTTGAAAAGAATTGGGCCGGGGCATTCGAAACGATCGTCATGACTGCTCCGGCCTGGTACCAAGGCAGCGATCTCGCACAGTTCAATACGAGAGGATTCACGAGCCGCATGGGTGACATGGCATCACGAACCGGGGCGACAATGACATCGGCACCTCGCAGTTCAGGCGGTTCCGGATTTGGCAGCGGAGGGTCGTCGGGCAGCGGATTCGGCGGCGGAGGCGGCCGCGGGTTCTGACCAGCGGCCTTCCTCACCCGGTGGCGCCTTCACCACCCATGACGATCATTCCATCCGTCACTCATGAGGTCAGCATCTCCTCGAGGAGACTACCCGCGATGATGCATGGTCCGCCAATCATCGGGACAACATAGAACAGGATCTGCGCGATATCGGTCGCACCTTGCGCGACCCCGCCGAATGCGCCTGGGAACAGGTACGGCCCGCGGCGCGATGAAGAAGCACCGAGAACCCCTGGTTCCGGGGAATCGTCATTGGAATGGACAGGGAAAAGCGAATCAAGACGCGGGGACCGGTGTGCGGCCTTCCTCCATATCGATCAGGTCGAAGAGAGGGTGCCGCGTGAACTCAACCTGCATCGCCAGTTCAGGGCTCAGCCTCGCGAGGAGCCTGGCCAACGCTCGATCCGGCTGGAGTCGCTCCAACGTCTCGCTCCACCCCCGGATCTCTTGAGAGCCGTGGGGCACGGCCGCTTGTGTCACCCAGGCCAGGATCTCTTCCTCGCTATCCCTACCGAGTACCGCCTGTCGCAGGACCTCCGGTTGCAACCCGGTGAAGGCCATGAACCGGCCGTCCAATGGCAGGCCGGGGCGAAGCAGAAACGGCACATACGAATCAGGCAGCAGCCCCTGCGCATGGAGCCGCAGCTTATCGATCAGCCGCGGCAGGATTACGTACCCGCCCAGACGCTCACGTGGCGACCGAAGCTTATGCGACATCGCCCCCTGAGACCTCCACCATCTTCACTCCTCCTCAAACTCGCACACGTCCGTCACGACGCCAGCGGCTAGATCGACGACACCAGCACCTGTTCGATCGAACCGGCGACAGGATGCAGTTCCGTCCGGGCAAATCCCGCCGCGGCAAACATCTGCTCATACTGCCGGAAGGTATAGGCATCGCCCTCCGGCGTGGTCGCGAGCATGATCAGGCTGAACTCCGCGACGGGCGGCGGCGTGACGCGATTTTCATCCGGCACGAATTCCAACGTAATGACCCGGCCTCCCGGCCCAAGCGAACGGTGGACTTTGCGCAGCAACGATTCGCAGGTCTGCACGGAGAAATGGTGGAGAAAGTTGGTGAGCAGGACGAGATCATACCCCTCGCCGAACTCCTGCTGAAACGCGTCGCCCTCGATGGTCCGATAACGTGACGCGATGCCGGCCTGTTGGGCGAGTTCCTTGGCCACGGTCAAGACGTTGGGCCAATCCACGGCGACGATCTCCGCCTGCGGGCACCGGCTTCCGATCTCGACGCCGAAGAGCCCGTGCCCCGCCGCGATATCCAACACCCTCTTCACGTTCGGTTGCGACTGCCGCACGAACATGCCGATCTCCTCGGCCGGCTTGGCCATCATCGGGATCATGGAGCGCGCGAAATCCACCCAGAGCGGATGCTCGGGCGTCACCGTTCCCGCTTCGCCGGCTACGGTCCCTCCCTTCCGCACCGCCTCAGTCAGATTCTCAAACGCCGCGATGAACTTCGGCGCATGCAAAAACCCCAACACCGACCCCATGTAGGCGGGCGAGCGACGGTCGAGGAACACCGCACTGTCCGGCGTCAACTTGTACCGGTCGCCTTCTTTGGTGAGGAAGCCTTGGATGGTGAGGTAGTCCGCCAGAATCCGCACGCCGCGCTCGGCCGCGCCACAACGCTGGGCCAGGGCCGGCACCTGGTCATGACCCAACCCGATGGCGGTGAAGAGATCGAGTTCAACGGCAGCCTTGAGCGCCTGCGACCGTTGGTAGGCATTGGCCGTCTGGAAGAACAACTGCGGGGTCGGCCCCCCGGCCGGTTCCGGTTTCAACATCGGCAACACTCCTCGGTCAGATGGTAAGAGCCATGCGACAGATCGGCATCGACTGGATTGTAATCCTTTGACCGTTTTGTTGCGAGGGTGGGAACGGGAAGGGGAGCTACACCAAACCAGTATTGATCGATGAATGCGAACGAGCTAATATCACGAGCTTCTTTCCGCCGAGACCTCGAAAGCACCATGAGGCCCTAGTGGCACATCATCAACTGAGTCCACCCGAAACAACGCAGGGCATTCAACTCCAGCTCATTGCACCGACACACCAGCCTGCCTCCGCTACCCCCATAGGCCCCAAAGGCGTGGTCTACACCAAACGTTGGGTCGTCGAGCTACTCCTCGACCTAAGCGGCTATTGTCCTGACAGGAATTTGGTGGATGCGCTGGCTATCGAACCCGCTTGCGGTGAGGGAGCATTTCTCGTGCCCATGGTCGAACGCTTGCTACAGTCTTGTCGAAACCTTGGTCTTCCTCTAGCAGAGTGCCGGAAATCATTAGTCGCCTATGAGCTGAATGAGACAAGCGCCGCTCGCTCTCGTGCCCTGATCCGCAATATTCTGGTGCGCCATGGGGCCCAACCGTCATTGGCCAGCAACCTGGCCGATACCTGGGTCTTCACTCGTGATTACCTTCTGGAGGCCGGACATGAACCGGCCGATTTCATCGTAGGGAACCCTCCATACGTACGCCTCGAAGACATCCCTGAGGAAACAGCCTCGGTTTACCGCAATGCTTATCCCACGATGCGCGGGCGCGCTGATCTCTACGTTGCATTTTTCGAGGCAGCGCTTCGACAACTGAAGAACCACGGCACCTGTGCATTTATCTGCGCTGATCGATGGATGCGCAATCAATACGGAGCCGAACTCAGGAAGCTGATCAGCTCAGCTTACAGTGTCGACATGCTCGTGAGTATGCATCATGCCAACGCATTTGATGACGAGGTGGATGCCTATCCTGCTATTACGGTCATTCGACGCAAAACTCAACGCTCAACCATTGTTGCCAGTGCAGGGCAGGAGGCTGAGACCATTCAGCCGCTACAATTAGCGACCGCACTGCAGGGAGAAGGTAGCCTCGCGCTCCCCGCTGGCATTCACAAGGCCGTGGTAAACACATGGTTCAAGGGCCCGGTTCCCTGGCCCTGCCACTCCCCAGAACAATTGGCACTTCTTCGACAACTGGAAGAGCGGTTTCCTGCCCTCGAAATGAGTGCCAAAGTAGGGATCGGGGTTGCCACAGGAAACGACCGTATCTACATTACGACCAATGACGCGCTTGTGGAGTCCTCCCGGTTGCTGAAACTCGCAGTTGCGAAAGATCTGGCTGGAGGAACGCTACACTGGTCTGGACACTATCTCGTGAACCCTTGGGACGAGAATGGCCTTGTCGATCTGATCGACTATCCCAAACTTCGCGCCTACTACGAGCAGCACGCAACAGAGTTGAAACGCCGTCACACGGCGGAGAAGTCTGTCACCGGCTGGTACAAGACGATCGACCGCGTCAATCCCTCCCTGACACACACACGCAAACTCTTTATCCCGGATATTAAGAACCGCCTGGAACCCGTCTTGGACGAAGGGGAAACCTATCCTCATCACAATTTGTACGTCATTGAGTCGGAGGAGTGGGACCTGGAAGTACTTGGGGGGGTCCTCCTGTCCAAATTCTGCCAGTTTTTTGTCGAATCGTACGGAGTCCGCATGCGAGGTGGCTATCTGCGTTTTCAGGCACAGTACCTGCGCCGGATTCGAGTCCCGGATCCCAAAACCTTGTCCAGTACACAGTCCGACGAATTGAGGGAGGCCTTCCGTCATCGCGATAGAGATCGAGCGACCCTCATGGCTGGTGAGATTTATGGGATAAGCCCTCGCATGATGGAGGCCGTACTTGGACATTGAGAAGCGGTTACAGGCCGCGGTCCAAAGCTATTGGGACGCGCGGCGGCGGAATAAAGAAAAGCAGATCCAATCGGGAAAGATTGATGCCGGGACGCGCGGAGAGGTCACAGGCGGAACCCAAATGGGAGCCTTGGAGGTCTTGGTATCAGACATCCTCTGCGATGCCGGGTTGCAAAAAATCGATGTCCGTACAAGAACCGCGCTCGAGCTGCCAGGTTATTTTAGAGCCACAAAGAAATGGGATCTTATTGTCGTCTCAAACGGCGCATTAGTTTTGGCCATGGAGTTCAAATCCCAAGCCGGCAAATCGATCGGCAACAATGTAAACAATCGGGCAGAAGAAGCCGTAGGCAGCGCAAAGGACATCTGGACGGCATTCCGAGAAGGCCGCTTCGGGCAGGCCCCTCCTCCTTTTCTGGGCTATCTCTTCTTATTAGAAGATCGAGACAATGTAAAAACACCAGTCGGCAACAAGGAACCGTACTTTCAGGTGGATCCGGAATTCCGAGGCGAAACATATACCAAGGCGCCAACAGCAATTCGCCGACATCGAGGAGTGTCCTATAGCACACGGTACGAACTGCTCTGCCGCCGCTTAATATTAGAGCGGCTCTATTCCGCCTCCTGCTTCTTGATGGCCACCAACTCAAGAAAAACCAAACTCACACAGCCGGCTGAAGACCTCACCTTTCGCCGCTTCGCAGCAGCCTTGCGAGGTCATGTCGTCACATTCTTGGGTGGCCGTAGCAAGTAATAGTGAGAGCGAAATGTTTTGACGGCTCTCTCAAATCCTGCACATGGGCAGCGTTCCCTGGGTCCGGTGCTCCACCGTCCCCCTCACGCTCCTTTACACATCATCAATCAATAGCCTTCTTTGCTGGAGTGCGCGAGCTCGGCCACGGAGCCGACTGAACGGGAAGAGGCAGCCGATCATGAACAGGTCAAGACGCGCAGGCACTTGGTCGACGACCTGGCCCAGCACTCTGGTTCGACGATAACCGCGAGACCGAGCAATCCGTCGCCATCGAACAGGCAGGAGCCTGACAGAGACCGCAGATGTATCGTGTGCGTGGGTGCGACGAAAAGTAATCAGCTGCGACTCAGTGGGACTGCCAGGCACTTTGGGCAATGAGCAGGAGCAGGCAGAAACACAGTACAACGAGTGCGCCGGCGCAGGACCAGGCGATTGAAAATGCCCCATACTGTCTGAACCGGTCACGGCGCATATGGGGAAATCGCATGAGGCAATACGTCGTGACCGACGCCCCCATCCCGACAATTGCGATCAACACTCGCGCCAGGTCCATTGTCTCCCCGTAGGTAAAACCGTGGTGCCACCCTACCCGCGAACAGAAGAGGCGTCAAGAAACGCGCTGAAAGTCGACGGTTGTGTACGGCCCCGGCGATATGATGAGATCGACCGATGACATCCGACCTCATGATCAGAACCGAGCGGCTGCTCCTCCGTCACGTTCAGGCAACCGATGCGGAGGCCGTGCATCGTCTGGCCGGAGCAAGAGACGTGGCCGCCGGCACCTTTCTCCCGCATCCGATGGATCGGCAGGCAGCCCTGCGCTGGATCACCGAACGTGTGGAGGAGCAGGCGGCAGGCAGAGGCGTAACCTTTGCCATCACCCTGGCCGAGAGCGGAGAGCTCATCGGCGCCATCGGCATGGAGCTCGTCCCCGCGCATGAGCAGGGGCGGCTTAGTTACTGGCTCGGACGTGCCTATTGGAACCGTGGCTACGGGACGGAAGCCGTCACCGCTCTAGTCGAGCACAGCTTCGTCAGCCTGAAACTGCATCGCATCTACGCGCCGCATTTCCATACCAATCCGGCTTCCGGCCGAGTGTTGCAGAAGGTGGGCATAACGCACGAAGGCCGCTTGCGTGAACACTATCTTCGATTCGGTCAACGCATCGACGTGGAGCTGTACGGGATGCTGCGGCAGGAGTTTATCGCGCGCCGCCCGGCAAACGGCGGCGGGACGTCGCCAAGAGAATCGTGACTTCCTCCGCGACTCGCAGGCCACTCTCGACGGCCCCGTTCATGTACCCTTGCCAACGCAGGCTCGTCTGTTCGCCGGCAAAGAGAATCCGTCCATGCGGCCGGGACAACCAGGCACGTTGCTCCGGATCGTATCCCGCCTGAAAGACCGCGTACCCGCCGCGCACGAATGGGTCCTCTTCCCATGCCACATGGCACGACGCGCGCAGCACGGCCTTCGTGGCCCCCAACCACTTGAGTCGTTGCGCGACCGCCTCGGCGCCTCCTTGTGCAAGGAGTTGCTTGGTGTCACGACTCGTCGACCCGCCTGCGAGCAATGTCAAAATACCGCCTCGCCCCTGCTGCTCTTCGTTGCCGTCCCAGATCGCGCCGATCGACAAGTCGGTTCCATAGGCCAGAGACTTTCCCTGGCGTCGCCAGAAACGCCGATCGAACTGCAAGAGCGTTTTGGTTGCAGCTCCGTAGAGTAGATCGCGAAACGCGTTGCGTTGTGGAGCGGGCAGGGGTGGCGTGAAGGCAAGGCGCCGCGCCATGGTGGCGGGCAGCGCCAGCACCAATGCGTCAGCGGCCATGTGGCTCTGCCCGCCCCGTCTACGCAAGGTCACTCGCACCTTGCCGCGATGCTGTGCGACAGCGCGCACCATCGTGTTGAATTGAACCGGCTCTTGCAGTGTATCGGCAAGTGCGGTGGCGAGACGATCGTTGCCGCCCCTGATGCGATAGAAATGGTCCAAGACAGATGATTCCGTCGCGAGTTGGTCGACGAGGGCGAGCAAGGACAGATGTTCCGGATCGGCCAGAAAAAATCCGCGCATGCCGTTCAATCGCGCGCGTACCTGCCCCCTCGCCCCGATAGAGTCGAGCCAGTCTGCAACAGATTGTCCGGCAAGCTGCTGCGCGATCGGCCCGTCCCATCGACGCTCGTTCAACCGGTGGGCTCGCACCCAGGGCTCCGCTGCTTGTGCTAATTCGCCCCACAGGCCGCTGGCCTCCGAGACTCGAGTGACGCCTGGCGTGCGACCCGCCTGACAGGCAAAGGCAAACCCGCCGCGTAAGATCGGCGACAGGGTCACACCCAGGTTCTTGGCCAACCGACGGATGGTCTCCTGATCAGGATCGATCATGTCGCCGCCGGCCTCGGCATGTTGCCCCTCGGCAAATCCGTCACGCCTCGTCCAGACCCGGCCACCCAGACGGTTGCGCGCCTCCACCATCGTCACTCGCGCACCGCGCCGTTGCAGCTCATAGGCGGCGGTCAATCCGGCGAGTCCTGCCCCCGCCACGATCACCGACGTGCCACGCAATGAAGTACTGCCTCCCATGACTCTCGACGATACGCGATTCAGCAACCTAGAGATAGTGTGATGTGCGCATAGAGCGATGCGGGAAGATCGCAACCGACTGATCGCTCTTCATCGCGAAGACTTCGCAGGCAATCGACAATGACACGTGCCCCGGCTTCCCCGAACGGCGCGGGATGAGACACGGAATGCCGCGTCCTGCGACTCTCCCTTGATCCCGCGTACCAGAACCGCTACGCTACAGTCTTGGAACGAGGAGGTTGCGCATGGATGCCGATCACCCGAGTACCCCTTCCTCCCCTGACATGCTCGTCCCTCAGCCCTCCACCGATTCGACCCCTGCCGACGAACGGAGCTTTCACATCAGGCTCGCCGTCTTTGCCTCGGTGGTCATCGTCGCGGTGATCGGTGCATTCGTGGGATACCCGACGTGGCAGGAATACGTCTCACAGCAGGAAGCCAAACTCGAACTGCGTGCTTACGTGAACGTCCGCGCGCTCGGGCCGCCGGCTTTGAAGGAAGGCGTGCCGCCTGGAGTCCGGGACACGATCCTGAACAGAGGGCGGACGCCAGCCTACAACGATGCCATCCAGTCCTTCGTCACCGTGGCCGACTACCCGTTGATCAAGAATTTCGAGCGGGTGACCTGCCCCCCGGACGATTCACAACCGGACAAACGGAGGTGGTTCCTAGGGAAGGTCCCGCGAAGAGAAACGGTGCGCGAGACGCCGTTGACGGCCGAAGAGATCACGGCCATCCAGACGGCCAAGTCGGCGCTCTATTACCATGGGACCGTGTGCTACCGGGATATCTTTCACGAATCGCACCGCACCGACTTCTGTATGTTTTGGAAATGGGACGCAGGCCGCGTCAGTCCGTCGCTCTCCTGTGATCTGGGAAACAAGGCGGACTAAGCGGAATGTTGAACTGATGGCTGATGATCTATGTCGGAGGAGGCCGCGCGCCGAGCGGTAGGAATGGCAGATCACAGCACAAACACGTGGTCGACGAGGTACCGGCCTCCCTGCTGGACCAAAACCATCTCCGCGACATAGTCGCCGGGCGAGCCGGTGAAGTGTTGCTTCCACACAATGGCAATGGAGCCGGGACGACGGAAGATGGCGACCGGCGCTCGCACGCCAAACGTGCCCTTCTCAGCCTGATACTGCCGGCACACCCGCTCGAGATAGTCTTTCGTCACGATGGCTTTCAGGCGATCGGTAAAATCCTGCACATGGCGGGCGTGGTCAATGGCCGTCGACGCCTCCATCAGATTGTCCATGATGGGATCGGCAATGGCCAGAATCTCCGCGTCGGATTTAGTCTCCAGATCCATCAGCGCCTCTTAAACATGTGTTCGGTGGTTGGTCTCGGCGCAAAGATACGGACGAGCACTGAGGAGAATCAATCAGGCGATATACGGTATTGTGGCGGGCAATCCGTCTCATGCGCTACTGCTGAAGCAGTCACAAGATGGCAATGAATTTGGGACATAGGCACAGGTAATCGGCACGCATGCCCGAACAATTCTGGCGTAATCTTATTCGTTCATAAAACGCAGCAGTTCATCGAGAAGCGGCTGTTAGCCCGAGAGAATCTGTTCCCGAACGGTCGGCAGATCACACCAGACGCCGCGGTCGACTTCGGGAGAGTATTGGGCCCGTCATCTCGCAGCCGGTGTCCTCCTGAAATTCGCGCAGTGCGACGGCTGCAGGGTCTCCCCCTTCAGCATATTCACCGTTCGGAATCGACTAGACCCCGGCATCCTTCTTCATCCAAAACGGCCCGCCCGGATGGACAAGAACGACTTCCAGCCTTCCGCCGCTTCTTCGACAGCGCACAATTCCAGCGCTGAGTTTGTTGGTCCCGCATGACCTCGACGCATTCGTCATGAACCCAGGACTGAACAAGCATCGCGCATTCACCGAGTGGCACGCTTCCGATTGGATGAATAAAAACCAGGGCTCGGTTTCGCCCGATTCTTCTACTGCACACTGAGCGCGATGATCAGGGGCTCGCCGTCTCTGGTCAACCAGGTCGCTTGCCCGTCGGTCAGGCGAGCGAGGACCGTGGCGGTAAACCAGGCTTGCTTCCGGCCGACACTGACGGCAAAGAGCAGCGTCCCCGGCCATTCCGGAGGACTGGCTAGTGCCGCACCGGTCGCATGGGGAACACGTTGGACCACAAAGGGAAGAGGTTGACTGTTTTGCATGAAAAGAGACCGGCTTAATCGCTCAGCGGATGGATCACACGTACACCGGCCGTGTTCCTGAGCAGCTGCGACGAGACGCCAGCAAGGGAGCCGAGCACGTGGCGCGTACTGAAGGCCGCCCGATCCAGCGGCAATCCATGGTGCCCATATTTGAACTTTGGAATGGCCACCGCCGCGACCAGGAGGCTTTTAGCTCGACAGACCGAATTCGTTTTCGATAGCCCACGCTGAGGACCACACGTCGTGCATCAAGGACAGAGACTCGATGCGATAAACCTCGTGTGCCCACCCGGTTTTCTATTTCTGGAACGGGAGAGCCTCAATGCTGAGAGTGACGATCCGAGCCCGCGCCCTTGAATCTCAGCCCATGAGACGTGATCATTCGCTTTTCCGTCGGTTCGAGCATTGCTGCCGTTCGTTCTGTATCCTTTTCGACTGAGGCTGTATCGGAAAGGATACCGTGCCTTGACTGACAGAGGGCTCCGACTGTCCGGCTCTAGCGAGCCGAGACAAATGGCCATTCCTAAACCCATGTCAGAACTCAAGAGTCCCAGAGTGGCGCGAAGAACGACTTGTTGTCAATACAAGCGGTACGTCCCTTGCCTTCCGCTCAGTCATGTTCGCTGGAACAGCGTTACTTGTTTCTGGAAGCCGTGAGACGAATCGGTCACTTCACATCATCATGAAGGGCTGAGCAGATGTCGCCGCAGATTCAATTATCATCATCTCCCTACCCCCCCCCCCGCCTTACCGGCATGAGGCCCGCATGAAGCGCAAGGATCGCGCGTTAAACATCCTGGCATGGTGCTACCGACAGCTGAACCGCATTCTCCCCTGGTACCGCCTCCCCAAAATTCTCGGCATCGGCAATCTCGTCGCGCTCCGGCATGACCTGCGACGCTGGAACCTCTTTGACACTGGCCCCCTCATGGCTGGCCACGGAACACGCCACTGTCCGTTTCACCGCAAGGACCTCGATGAACGACGGGCGGACGGCTCGCACAACGATCTTCAGCTCCCCTCTATGGGCAGCGCTGGTTGTCCCTTTGGTCGAAATGCTCCATTCGAGACCATCTCGTCGCCTGCCGAACCGGGTCTCGAAACACCGAGCCCCCGCGCCATCAGCCGGTTGCTTATGACACGCACGCAATTTATCCCGGCAACCTCCCTAAATCTCCTGGCCGCCGCCTGGATTCAGTTTCAGGTTCACGACTGGTTCGGCCATGAACAGGAACATGAGGCCTCGGCTCCGATCCCACTGGCGGAAGATGACATTTGGCGCGACAATCCCATGATGGTCCGTCGTACCAAGGAGGCGGCTGGCGCGAGAAGTGGGTGTCCGGCCAAAATCCCGATCTTCCTCAATACAGAAACCCATTGGTGGGATGCGTCACAGCTCTATGGCAGCAGCGCACAACGGCAACTGGACGTTCGCGGGCAACGAGACGGAAAACTCAAACTTGATCATGGACGTCTGCCGTCGATGGAGAAACTCGACGGGGAACTCCCTGGCATCGACCTCACCGGATTCAATGACAATTACTGGATCGGCCTCAGCCTGTTTCATACGCTCTTTGCGCGGGAACACAATGCCATCTGCGAGATGTTACTCACTCACTATCCTTCGTGGACGGATGAGCAACTTTTCCAAAAAGCTCGCCTCATTAATGCCGCGCTGATCGCCAAGATCCACACGGTGGAGTGGACACCAGCCCTGCTCCAGCATCCCACGCTCGACAGCGGCATGAAAGCCAATTGGTGGGGCCTGCTCGGCAAACAGATTCGAACGCGAATGGGGCGACTCAGCGACAGCGAAGTGTGGAGCGGGATTCCGGGTTCGCCTCCTGATCACCATACAGCCCCCTATGCCATGACCGAAGAATTTGCTGCAGTCTACCGGCTGCATCCGCTCATTCCCGACGAGTACCGCTTCTTCTCGCTGACCGATTCGTCCTTGAGTCATTACAAATCATTCCCTGATATCCAGGGCAATCAGACCCGTTCGACCATCGAGAAAGTGGGCATCGACAATGTGTGGTTTTCGTTCGGACTGGCTCACCCCGGACAATTGACGCTCGGCAACTTCCCGCGCTTCCTTCAGGAGTTCCGCCGCATCAAGCGATTGCCGAACGGAGATCCCGATGTCTTGGACGTGGCGGCCATCGATATCTTTCGCGATCGGGAGCGAGGAGTTCCTCGCTACAATGCGTTCCGGCGCATGCTCCGCTTGAAACCGATCAAGAGCTTCAAGGCATTGAATCCAGAATGGGCCAAACATCTGCACGATCTCTACGAAGGCGATCTCGAACGACTGGACCTGATGGTCGGGCTCTATGCGGAAACACCGCCGCCTGGCTTTGCCATCAGCGACACGGCCTTTCGAATTTTTACGCTGATGGCGCCGCGCCGGCTCAAGAGCGATCGATTTTTCACGGCCGATTTTCGACCGGACGTGTATACATCCGCCGGCATCGATTGGGTGCAGGACCATGACCTCACGAGCGTATTGCTTCGCCACTACCCGTCGTTGGCGCCGGCCCTTCGAGGCCTCGGCAATCCGTTCTTCCCCTGGCACAACGTCCATGAGCCGGTGTCGCGGTAGCAACCATGAAGAGGACCCTCGAAGCGACGGCATCGAGCGCTGATCGCCGCCGTGGTTTCTTTCTCAGAGAGGATGCCCATGTCCCTGATCACATCACTGCAATGGATGGTCCGTAAGGGGTTCTGGAACGGCGTCGCCAGGGCAAAATATCGTATGACTCGTCCCAAGAACGTCACGACGGTGGCCGTGCGGCGATCACCGGTGACGCTGATTCCCTTCACAGAATCCTTTCCCGCCATTCCCGTTGCGGGCATCCGCGTCGCAAAGCAGGTCCCACAGGATGAACGGCAGGCAGTTGCCGAGATCATGATGCGCTTGTTTGCCAATTTCTGCAGGGTGTGGTCTCCCATGCAGGCTGGAAGGCCTGACATTGCAACTAATCCCCATCAGGCTTTGGACGAGGCCTACAGCCGACCCCACCGTCGGGCAGTCTTGCGGAAGGCGGCTGCGGTCCGACTCGATCCGCAACGGATGCTGCGTACCCCGACAATGCCGGTCGAGCTCCAGATCCCTGCTGATTTGGGAATGCTGGCCCTCCGTGGCCCCTATGCGGGATATCTCCGAAAGGCGTCCCATAGCCCCGATTGCTTCGAATGGGACATCGAGGGGCTCCGTTCGTACAGCCACCATTCGGACCTCTACGCTCCCTGGGCCCATGTACTGTTCAAGGCGGATCCCGCGCAGGCCTCACTCATTCCCGTCCGGATACGGTGCGAACTCGGTTCGGTCCATCCCCGCGATGCGCACTGGGCGCTGGCCACGCGAATCGCCGTGTGCGCCGCCACGACTCATACGGCATTAGTTCGACATTGGACCTGGACGCACCTGATCGGAGGCGAGTATTTCTCAGCCGCCACCCGCACTCACCTGGCGCCAGATCATCCCCTGTGCCGGCTGCTGTGGCCCCACATGGTCGGCACACATACGAGTAATCGGCTGGCCACTCTTGGTCAGCTGATGCCCGACGGAGACTTTGAAGCCATCTATAGCCTGACCTATTCCGGATTATGCCAACTCATAGGGAAGGCCGGTCAGGACTTCAATCTACGCTCTTGCGATCCGGATGAAGACGCGCGTGATCGAGGGCTACTCGAGAGCGGGCTCCCGATGCAGACCTTCTGGAACTGCCGAAGAATCTTTCGGGTGTTTCAGGCCCACGCAGAACGGTATCTGCGGCTGTACTTTGCGGACGAGGACATCCGGACGGATCAGTCGATTCGCAATTGGCTGAGTGAGCTGACTCGCTTGTTGCCGAACGGGCTCGGCCTCGCCTCGGCTCCGCTGACCTGTGCCGCGTTGGCACGAGTGGTCGCTCGATTCATGTACTTGGCTTCCGTCCAGCATGAACAACTCGGCACACAACTTTGGAACTACCAGCTCTGGGCGCATACCCATCCCGTGCGGGTGTATCGTGATGGCCGTCGGCTGCCGGAAGATGTGTACCAACGGCTGGTCAACTCCAACTATGTACTCAATGTGGTCCGGGCGCCCCTGCTGCAGGATTATGCGCCGCTCGCGCTGGTAGAAACCGGACGTCCTGAGCGGCACCCGCGCGCGGAAGCTGCCTTCGCGCAGTTGCGGGTTGATTTGGCCCGGCTTCAGCGAAAGATGGAGCGCAAACCGTGGGCACCCTGGACGCTATATCCAGCCGATCTCGAGGCGAACATCAATGCCTAACGGACCGATGGCGGAAATATCTGACCGCCCCGAAGCGATGGAGGAGCGGCCGTACTCGCTTTTAACGAAAGAGCACACCATTCTCGAACGTCCGCTGATGGCGTTTCGTCCATTCGGCATCGATGAGCAGAGACGCAAAATCGCGGACGTGAGCGGCACCCTGGTCTTGTCCAGCATTCAACACCTCGAGAAGTGTGTGGAAAAAAGCGCGGGGCGAGATGCTGCGGACGCCGCCGTGGAACAACTATGTCGGCTCCTGAACGAGCGTATACCGGACTCGGCGTACCATGTCACCTCCGCGTTTCTCAGGAAGGAATGGAACAGTTATTCCTATGAGTTCCTCAGTTACCTTCGCGAGTTCTGCAAACAACTCTCGGGCGATCCGGACTTCCATTTCAATACCGGCTTGACCAAGGTGATCTCTCCGGTCTTTCGTGTCCTGGCCAGACCCTTTTCATTGGCCCAATTCTCCCGGCTCGCCCTCTATTGGGCCCAGCGATATACCCAAGGGACCGTCGAATGTGAAGTAGCGGAGGTGACTGATCACTCGATGATTTACCGCCTGCGCTTTACCGACCATACCCTCCGGCAATTCGGCCCCTATCTCAAAGCCTGCGCACAACAGGTCTGTGCATCGACAAAAGGCCGCATGGTGGCCGCCCCCACGCTGATTCATGGAGGTCCGGCCGCCACCGTGACGGATCGGGCCTGCATCGTCGAGGGGGATCCCTGGTGCGAATGGGAGGTCCGATGGCATCCCGAGCCAGCGCTGTCCTACTGGTTTTTGGGAGCCCTGCTTCCCGGCGTATTGGCGTGGACCTATCTCCGCCGCTACTATCCCGCCGTATCTGGAGTCGAGGCGCTGCTCGTTGTCCTGATCCCCATTACCATGACTGCGCTCGTCACCGAGCTTCGTCAACGCAGTCTAGCACGCCGACGTGAATCCCTGATCCGGGAGCAAATGCAATTCGTAGACGCGCGGTACGAAGACTTGCGCGACGCCTTCGTGGAACAGGAGCAGACACGAGTCGAGCTGCGGCGTAAGGTCAGTCAACTCACAGCGCTCAATCGTGCGGGGCTTGGCTTCAACTCCACGCTGGACCGTGAATCCCTTGTGCAAACCGTTCTGGCTACCCTGATACAAGACTTGCACTACGACCGCGCGATGATCAGCTTTTACGACCCGGAGCGCCGCATGTTATACGGCGGACGGATCCTCGGCGTTTCGGAGGAGATTGCAGAATTCGTCCGGCGACGGGAATTGCTGGTTACCGATCCGGACGGGTTTCCGGCTTCCGCCCTGCGCGACGGCAAACCACTCCTCGTCCAGGATATCGCCGATCTTTGGAAGCACCTCCATCCGGCCAACCAGGAATTGGCGCTCCTCACTGGCACCAGGTCTCTGATTTGGGTCCCCCTGATCGCAAAGGGCCGGATCCTCGGGACTCTCACGGTCGATCGTACGGCACCCAACACCTTGACAAGCGAAGACCTTGAGCTGATGGTGACTCTCGGCAACCAGGTCGCAATTGCCTTCGATAATGCCGCGGCCTATGCGCAGATCGAAGAAATGAACATCGGACTGGAGTCGAAAGTCCGTGAACGCACCGCCGAGTTGGAACGCGCCGACCGATCGCGATCACTCTTCCTTTCTCATGTCTCTCATGAGCTCAGAACGCCGCTGACCTCGGTAAAGGGATTTGTCGAAAATCTGCTCGACGGCCTCACCGGCCCGCTGAACGAAAAGCAACAGCGGTACTTAAGCCGTATTGTGGACAATGTTGGCCGCCTCATTCGTATGATCAATGACCTCCTGGACCGCACCAGAATCGAAACCGGGCAATTGACGTTGTCGCCCGCCGAAGTTGATCTCGAACGCTGCATCGCCGAGGTCATCGAGCAATTACGCCCTCTCGCCTTGGAGAAAGAGCAACTCCTCACGACCGAATACCCGTCGTCCCCTGTTATCGTGTGGGCGGACCGAGACCGGTTGATTCAGATCGTTACCAATCTCGTCCACAACGCCATCAAGTTTACACAGCGGGGAGGACTGGTTTCAGTTCATGTCACCACGCCACAGTCTGGCCAGGCCAACGTTTGCGTCTGTGACACGGGGCCCGGCATTCCGCCAGAATTCCTCGAAAAAGTATTCGATCCCTTCTTCCGCATGGGGCAAGAGGCACGCAGCGGATCGAAAGGCCTCGGGCTCGGGTTATCTATCGTGAAAACCCTCGTCGATCTTCATCATGGACAGGTAGCTGTGCGCAGCCAACCAGGGGTAGGGACGGAATTCACCGTGGGGCTACCCATGATCCCGGCTTCTACACTCACATTATCCGATCAGACCACAGACAAACGTCTGCTCATTGTGGATGATGACCCCGACATTCGTCAGCTCCTCGTGGATCGCCTGAGCGCCGACGGGTATGAGGTCGTAACAGCCGTGGATGGGGCCCAGGCGATACAGACGATTCAAGAATGCCGATTTTCAGGAGTGCTCCTCGATATCGGCATACCTGGGATCAACGGTCTGGAGGTGCTGCGTCAGGTGAGGCAGTCGAACCAGCAACTTCCCATCATCATCATTACCGCCGCCGAATCGAAAGATCTTGCCGTTCATTCTATTAGTCTCGGTGCACAGGCTTATGTACTCAAGCCGTTTGACTCGAAAGAACTTGAGCAGGTCGTGGACCATTGGTTTACGCGAGTGATGCTTAAGTCCAGTCCATAGGGATCCCACAGAAGTCGTGCGCGAATGACCTTGCTTCGCCCAAGTGTCGTCCCGCCTGGGATTAATCGCCCAGCGACACCCCCCAAACACCAGTCCGGACCATGACCTCGGACGACAAAGCCGCCTCATCCGTCACGAAGATGTCCAAGCCGCCCTCTCAGCCATACCAATTCGAAATGTGTTATCGTCACGAAGACGAACATCGGTGTGGCGTTATGACCTTCTACTCCAGCAGATTGGTGACACTTCCTCACATTTTGCTGTGGCTCGCCCTGCCGGTGATTATCGACGCTCCCGTGCTTGCAGCCACTCCGATCTTCACGTATACCGACGAGGCCGGAGTTCAAACGCTGACCGACGACTTCAGGTCCATCCCCGAGCAGTACCGCTCCCAGCTGACGCAGCCCAGCCTCGACCGGCCGACAGCTCCGGAAGTACCGGCACCGGCGGTGGCACCTGAAATTCAGTCGCGCTCGGCCGATGTGCGGACCATCACCGCGAGCGGCGAATACCGCATGGGTGATCATGATAGCCGCGCCGATGCCGTTCGCTTGGCGACGGAAGCCGCAAAGCTGGACGCGCTCGAACAGGTCGCGACCTACATCGAGCGCATCACCGAAGTGAAAGATTTGAACGTCACGCGCGATGATATCCGCAGCTTCACCGCTGGAGTCGTCAAGGAGATCGACCAGAAGGTGTCAACGAGGCTGGAACAGGATCACGTCGTGATTCGTGTGGACATCACCGGGGAAGTCGAACCACGGAACGTGGTTCACGCCATTGCCGCGCTCCGAGAGAACGACCAGGCGCGGCAGGAACTCCTCGCGCTCCGGGCGGAAACTGATCGACTCCAGGCACAAGTCGACGACACCAACCGCGCGCTGGCCGCCGCCTCAACTCCTTCCGAGGTGCAGCAATACACGGATCAGCGTCAGGACATGCTCGACCAGATGCAGGCCAACGCGCTCCTGTCACAGGCCTGGACGAGTTGGACCTATCCGACATTGGGCTTCTACTCGTATCCCTGGTTCGGAGTTTCTGGCATCAACGGCCTGTTGCTCCAAGCCCAACGCCTGTCGCCGTATCATCGCCACCTCCCGCTCGCGCAACGGATGATCACGGCGAACAACAGTACGTCGCCCGCACAGCCGCCGGTCTCCGCGCCGCCGCACCCCTCGCTACTCGTTCCGCCGCTGCCGCATGTGCATCAATATCAGGCCCCGCCGCTCCTCAACAGCCATGGCCAGCAGGCCAAGGTGGGCGACGTGGTGGTCATCCCGACACCCAGGTCGATTCCCCCGACTGCGCAATACACCCCTCAAGCGCCGCCCTACCAGGTCCACCCCAACCATTTCTGGCGGCCCAGCCCCCCGAACATTCAGAGCTTCCCGTCGGTACCGCAGCACCGACCATCGGTCAGCATGGCGCCCCGCTCATCCGACGGGCATACCGGGCATAGCGGAGGCGGGCATTCCCACAGCGGCGGTGGCCACCGCGGGCGATAACCGCGCGTGTGAGCCGAGTTCTCTGCGAGGCGTTGCAGGAGCATCTTCGTAGGCACCCGAGAATAACTCGGAGGCTTCCCAATCCATTTCGAGTATAGTGAGGCGATGGCGCCTCGAATAACTCATCGGGCCGGCACGTATTCGCACCACAGACGTCGATCCCATCGCAGGCTGACGTTCACCTCACTGTGGCGATTCACCGGGCGCCGATGGCGTAACCTTCGAGCATTCCTGCGCGCGGTGGGAAACACGCATCCCGTGCCGCGGCTGCTCATCGGCGCCATCCTCCTCGCCTGCTTCTGGGTCACCCTGAACTGGACCTATCACGCCATCAACAAACCGACCGAAGTGTTGTTTCCTCTGGAAGACGCGCTGGATAAAAACCCTGCGGCTACATGGCAGGAATACGGTCCGCTCTTTCGGGAACATTCCACGGCGATCATCACGCCGGACCTTCTCGCGGCGCTGGCCCAGGTGGAGGGAGCGGGCAATCCCGTGGCACGGACCTATTGGCGCTGGCGATTGTCCTGGAATCCCTTCGACTGGTACCGGCCTGCCTCGAGCGCCGTCGGGATGTTTCAACTGACCGATGGCACATTTCGGGAGGCGAAACGCTACTGCATCCACAATCATGTGGTGGTCGAAGACGGCCCGTGGAACGATCTACATTCGTGCTGGTTCAACAGCCTCTATACGCGCATTGTTCCGAGCCATGCCATCGAGTTGACTGCCGCCTTGCTCGATCGTCAGGTCGCCGCGACCATCGACAGCCGGCGGCAGGCCTCGACCACCAGGCAACAGAAGCAAGACCTCGCAGCCGTGATCCACCTCTGCGGCGCGGGAGCCGGCCATGCCTTCGTCGCTCGCGGCTTCCACCTGACTCCCCACCAGAAATGCGGAGATCATCACGCCGGCACGTACCTGGCCAGGGTCAACGGCCTGAAGTTACAATTCGCGCGGCTCGCTACCGGCAGCAGCCTTCAACGGCTGGTGAAACCGCGCTGAAACGACCTCCCTCTGCTGAACCAGGCATTCTGCCTGCCGGCTAGGGTTTCCCCGAGTGTCCCCAAGCGGCCCGATGGGATCAACTCACGAGGGGGCCCTACACAGCCATGATGTTCGTTCTGCGCCACAATCACCTGATCTGAGTCATCCCGCTGGTTTCGGCGCTGCTCTTACTGTCTCCAGGCATGGGGCTGTCTCAGAATCAGACACCTCCATCTCCAGAAAGCAGTCACGAGCGCGACCTGGTCAGGCCGGTCAATTACGCCGATCGGACAGAAAGTCCGGCCAACAGTTCAGGCCGGTCCTCGAGGCTCAATTGGGAGACGAGAGAGGGCCGCAGTTATCTGATTCCAGCCGCGGAAATTCTCGCGTATCTCCTTCTCTTGAACCAATTCGATCGGCACTTCACCGAACCGATGTCGGATTACCGGACCACCGGCACCACCATTCGTCAACACCTCACCGATTCAAAATGGGTGCTCGACAACGACCAGTTTTCCGTTAACCAGTTCCTCCATCCGTACAGCGGCAGCATTTACTATGGGCTGGCACGCTCATCGGGGCTCAACTTTTGGGAGTCGTCGCTGTATAGCGTCGCTGGCAGTTTCCTCTGGGAAATCGGCGGCGAAAAAACGAATCCGTCGATCAATGACATGATCGCGACTCCCATCGGGGGAACATTCCTGGGTGAGCCATTATTCAGGATGGCCAATCTGCTGCTGGAATCCGATGATGGCCGTCCGGGATTCTGGCGCGAACTCGGCGCCGCCATCATCTCCCCACCCACCGGATTCAACCGGCTGGTGTTCGGGAACCGCTTCGACGCGGTCGATCCCAGTAATCGGCCCGCCACGTTCATGCGACTGGCCGGCGGCGGCACGCTGACCTCGAGCAGCCATAACGTGGCATCGAACGTGAACGAGCATGGCGCGGTGGGAGAATTCACCCTCACGTACGGGCTACCCGGCAAGCCTGGCTACAGCTACGCACGCCCCTTCGACTATTTTGATTTTCATGTCTCTGCGGCGACCGCCAACACCTTGGAAACCATCACCTCACGTGAGCTGCTCGCGGGCAAGACCTACGCATCCGGCGATCAGACTCGCGGAATCTGGGGCTTGTTCGGGAGCTACGACTACATCTCGCCGCAAGTCTTCCGGGTCTCCAGCACCGCCCTCTCGCTGGGAACCGTCTGGCAGTCCTGGTTAGCCGACGAGCTGGCACTGCAAGGGACCTTCTTGGGTGGGGTAGGATACGGAGCGGCCGGGAGCATTCAGCGTACGGAGGAACGGGATTATCACTATGGAACGACGCCGCAGGCGCTGCTGGCGCTCCGCCTGATTTATGCGAATCGCGCCATGTGGGACATCACGGGGCGGGAATATTATGTCAGCGACTTTCTCTCTCCCGAACGGCACGAGCAGGAAAATATCGTCCGCGCAGAATCTTCATTGACACTTCGCCTGTTCGACCGGCACGGCGTAGCGCTGCGCTATTCGCTTTCACACCGGGATGCGCACTATCCGAGCGTAGAGTTTCGCAATCAGACGATCACGGCCGTCAGCCTGATGTATGTCATCCTCGGGGATTCCGGCTTCGGCGCCGTGGAATGGCGATGAACCACCGAGAACGCCGTAGCCTTTGTCAATCGCCTGCTACGAGATGCCGTGCTGCTGGCGGCCAATGGGGCCATCGTAGCGATTCGTGGATTTGAACAGCTCGTACCGCCCGTCTAGCGCGAACATCGCCACTCTGGCACACAAGCCTTCCATTTCGGCGACGGTCATGGGTGTAAACCGCCGTGCGATGTCGAGATTCTGTTTCAGGACCTGTGGCGAGTCGATGCCGCTCACGAGCGAGGCGATCGGCAGACTCAACACATACCGGATTGCCTCTTCAGGCTGGACAATACCTTGTTTGATCGGCTCGGCATTGCCGGTCAGGCTCTTCATGCCCAAGGGCGCAATGCCCCGCTGGTTCAGCACCGGTAGCACCTCCCGCTCAAAACTCCGATAGGTCCCGTCGAACACGTTCAACGGCATCTGGCATGCATCGAACGGAAAGTCGTGCGACAGCATCTTGAGATGGATACTCGGGTGTTTGTGCCCCGTGAATCCAATGAACCGCACCTTTCCCTGCCGCTTCGCCTCCAGCAAAGCCTCCGTCGCGCCGTTCGGAGCGAAATGCCGATCGGGATCGTCTTCGTAGACCACTTCATGGATCTGCCAGAGATCGAGATAATCGGTCTTTAACCGGCGGAGCGACTCGTCTAGTTGCTGAAGCGCCACTTTCTTGTCACGCCCGTGCGAACAGACTTTCGTCATGAGCACCACCTGCTGCCGTTTTCCCTGCAGCGCCTTGCCCATCAGCTCTTCGGACCGTCCGCCGTTGTACTCCCAGGCATTGTCGAAAAAATTCACGCCCGCATCGATGGCCGCGTGTAACAACCGAATGGCTTCTCCATCATCCTGAATGCGGCCCCAATGTGCACCGCCGAAACAGAGAGCCGATACCTGCACGCCGGTTTTCCCTAACGCCCGCCGTGGAATTTCTCCGGGTGAGATGCCGGTCGCGGGAGAGTCTGCGGCGAGAGCTTCGGCCAAACGACCGGGCCCACCCAACGCCATGAGCGAGCCAGCCACGCCCAGTCCTTTCAAGAGCTGCCGGCGGCCGAGCATCAGGGACCAGATTCTGTTCACGGGCGTCCTGGGCGTCATGGATCACCTGCCTGTCTAGAGGTGGATGAGGGGCACACCACGTGTCGACTTTTCGTCATGTGCCAGACTTCGCGGCGGCCAGAAGCGCGTTTCGATCCAGCGTGAGCAGTTCGCCGATGCGATCGATGCTGAGGTCGGCCGCAGGAAAGGTCCGCAGCACCTCCGGATCGGTCGCATAATGGCCCTGGCGCGGAAACACCGTCGTCACCCGTTCGCCCCAATAGGCCTTCACGGCCGTGAGAATCCGCAATTTGTCATCGACCAGTACATAGTGATCAGCCGGATAACGCTGCTCGACGTCGTCCAGCTCCAGCTCTTTGTGAATGTAGATAAGGACATGGCCCTGGACCGCTTCAAAGAGACCCGACCGGTCGATCTTCCTCGGCTGGAAGACAATGTCACCATCGGAGAGGATCACGGTCTCCGCCCATTGCGCGGTATGGCGAATCACCTCGTGCACGTGCGGAAACATTCGCTCGGCAAAGGGATAGTTCAGCAGGAACCGGGACAGTGTAAACAGATGGGGATCGCGGGGATACTCCTGCCGATAGCGTTGAAGCGCCCCGAGGTAATCCACATAGCCCAGCTTTGCCCGCAGCTCTTCGAAAATCACCCAGTACTGCTGCTCTCCCTTGGTGCCGATTTCTTCATCCAGATGTTGCGTGAGGTCGACCGCGATGCGGTCGTTGTCCAACAGTGTATTGTCGACATCGAACAACATGACCACTCTAGGCTCTGCCATTGGCTACCGCTTTCCGCTCCACTTCCAGTTCCTGATCTCCGGCATGTCGATGCCATGGAGCTCGATGTACTGTTTGTGTTGCATGCGTTTATCCCGCATCTCCTGCTTGAGATAGGCTGCGCGCGCCCCGAGTTGCGGCACACGGTCCACGACGTCGGCCACGAGATGGAACCGGTCCAGGTCATTCAACACGACCATGTCAAAAGGCGTCGTCGTCGTGCCTTCTTCTTTGTAGCCTCGCACATGCAAATTGTCATGATTCGTCCGCCGGTAGGTGAGCCGGTGGATCAACCAGGGATACCCGTGGAAAGCGAAAATGATCGGCTTATCGGTGGTGAAGAGCGCATCGAATTCCTTGTCGGACATCCCGTGCGGATGTTCACTCGCCGGCTGCAGCTTCATGAGATCGACCACGTTCACCACGCGCACCTTCAAATTGGGCTGGGCCACGCGCAGGATTTCCACCGCCGCCAGCGTCTCCATGGTCGGCACGTCGCCGCAACAGGCCATCACGACATCGGGGTCGCTCCCGCGGTCGTTGCTCGCCCATTCCCAAATGCCGATGCCGGCCGTGCAATGGAGGATGGCCGACTCCATGTCCAGCCATTGCGGCGCCGGCTGTTTCCCCGCGACGACCACATTCACATAATCGCGGCTGCGCAGGCAGTGATCGGTCACCGACAGAAGCGTGTTGGCATCGGGCGGCAGATAAACGCGAATCACTTCCGCCTTCTTATTCACGACATGGTCGATGAACCCCGGATCTTGATGACTGAACCCGTTGTGATCCTGCCGCCACACATGAGAGGTCAGCAGATAGTTGAGGGAGGCGATCGGCCGCCGCCAGGGAATCTCGCGCGAAGTCTTCAACCACTTGGCATGCTGGTTGAACATGGAATCGACGATGTGAATAAACGCCTCGTAGCAATTCATGAATCCGTGGCGTCCGGTCAGAAGGTACCCTTCGAGCCAACCCTGACAGAGGTGTTCACTGAGGATCTCCATGACACGTCCATCATGGGCCACATGTTCGTCGGTCGGGAGAATTTCCTCCGTCGAACAACGGTCGGTCACTTCGAACACGGCCCCCCAACGATTGGACGCCGTTTCGTCGGGCCCGAAGATCCGGAAGTTGTGCGCATTCAGTTTCAACACATCGCGAAGAAACAGTCCCTGCACCCTCGTGGCCTCGGCCTCATCCGCGCCCGGCTTGACCACCGGCACGGCATACTGCCGGAAATCCGGCATGTGAAGATCGCGCAGGAGACTGCCGCCATTTGCGCAAGCAATGGCGCCCATGCGTCGCTCACCGGTCGGCGCGAGCGAGGCCAGCTCGGACACCAGCTTCCCCGTTTCGTCAAAGAGTTCTTCCGGCTTGTAACTCTTTAACCAAGCCTCCAAGAGCTCGACATGCCCGGGCTTGTCCATCTCGCCCATCGGCACCTGGTGGGAACGGAATGTCCCTTCCGTCAGCTTGCCGTCCACCTCCTTCGGGCCGGTCCATCCCTTCGGGGTGCGTAACACAATCATGGGCCAGCGCGGCCTGCCGGTGAACCCCTTGGATCGAGCCTCCTGTTGGATGCGCCGGATCGTCGCCACGATGTCGTCCAGTGTGGACGCCATCAACTGATGCATCTCTTCCGGATCGTCCCCTTCCACGAAAAACGGCTGATGGCCATATCCGATCAACAGGGATTCGAGTTCATCCGGCGGCATGCGCGCCAGTACGGTCGGGCCCGCAATCTTGTAGCCATTCAGATGGAGGATCGGCAGCACGGCTCCGTCCCGCACGGGGTTCAAAAATTTATTGCCATGCCAACTGCCCGCGAGCGGGCCGGTTTCAGCTTCTCCGTCGCCGATCACGCAGGCCACGAGCAGCTCGGGATGGTCGAACGCCGCGCCATAGGCATGAGCCAGGGAATATCCCAGCTCACCCCCTTCATGAATAGAGCCGGGGGTTTCCGGCGCGACATGGCTCGGAATGCCGCTGGGAAAAGAAAACTGTTTGAACAAACGCTGCAACCCCTCCTCGTCCTGCGAGATGTTCGGATAGACTTCGCTGTAGGTCCCTTCGAGGTACACGTTCGCCACCAACCCGGGGCCGCCATGGCCGGGCCCCGCGATATAAAGCACCGGAAGATCCTGTGCCTTGATGATGCGGTTGAGATGGGCATAGATAAAATTCAGCCCCGGCGTCGTTCCCCAATGACCGAGCAGGCGCGGCTTGATATGTTCGCGTTTCAACGGCTGCTTGAGCAGCGGGTTGTCATACAAATAGATCTGCCCGACGGAGAGGTAATTGGCCGCTCGCCAATAGGCATGGATTCGTTGAAGCATGTCCTGACTGAGTGGGTGATTCGCATGGGTCGTCTGGTTCATGGAGTCCCTCTTTCAGAAGTGAGCTGACGTCTCAGTTCGTTTCTTTCCGCCTCAGACCGGCAAAGCCAGCAACCGGCAGACCGATTCCGCGATGTAGCGTTCTTCATCCGTATGGATCACGCGCACGGTGACCCGGCTGCCCGGCTCCGAAATGACGGCTGCATGGGATTCGTTGCGGGCCTGGTTCAACTGAACACCGAGAAAGGCCAGGCCGTCGCACATCCGTGCTCGCACGACAGCTGAATGCTCGCCGATGCCGCCGCTGAAGACGAGCTGGTCCAATCCACCGAGCGCCGCCGCATAGGCGCCGATCCACTTTTTTCCCTGATAACAAAATACCGCGACGGCCTCAGCGGCGCGCGTATCGTGGGGTTCTTGCGCCAGCAAATCCCGTAGGTCGGGACTGAGTTCAGACAATCCTAGCAGCCCCGACTGCGCATGGACCATATGATGAAACTGTTCCGCCGTCATCCCCTCGGTTTGAGAGAGGTAGGACACCAAGCCAGGGTCCAGGTCACCGGACCTCGTGCTCATGGGTAGACCCGAGGCCGGCGTGAATCCCATGGTCGTATCGATACTCACGCCGTCGCGCACAGCGGCGAGGCTGGCCCCGTTTCCCAAATGAGCCAGAACCACCTTACCGCGCGCGGCCTCACGACCGGCCACCCGCTCCAATTCCTCCATGAGATAGGCATAGGACAGCCCATGAAAGCCGTATCGCCGGACACCCTGTTTTTCATACCGGCGGGGAATCGCCAGCAGCCGAGCGACCGGCGGCAGATGCTGATGGAATCCGGTATCGAAGCAGGCCACTTGCGGAACAGTCGGATACTGCACGCCCAGGGCTTCGATGAGAGCGAGCTCCGCCGGAAGATGCTCGGGATCGTAGGGGCTGAGCCGACGCAATTCGTCCATGACCGCCGGTGAGATCACTTCCGGATTCGTATAGCGGCTTCCTCCATGCACGACCCGATGGCCGATGGCCTGGAGAGACGATCCTCGGCCACTTTGCCCGAGTTGGTCAATAAGCAACTGCACGGCAGCCGCGTGGTTCGGGATCTTGGCGATAGACCGTTGGGCCTGACCCGTTGCGCCGTCGGTGACGGTCACGATGCCCTCAGGAAGCCCGATGCGCTCGATCCGACCCGATACCGCACGGACGGGCGCCGCGCCCAGATGAAACAACGCCCATTTCACGCTGGATGATCCGGCGTTCACGGTCAGCAGCGCTGGCACTTCGGGTTTGGATTGCGACATGTCCTCTCACCATAGATCGACCATACGATCAGCGCAACCGGAAAATCCCGGAGCCTTTCTTATAGGTCTTCTGCGCGCAATCACTATAGGGGAAATGCTAGTTCCAGATAGACTGTGGATGCGCTATTGTAGCGGGATGCGTTTGCTGCTGCTCTTTCTCGTTGTCCTGGTCATCCCAAGTACGATGCCGACGAACATTGCTGCAGCCACATCTGCGGAGGCCGCGCTACCGGGCGGCACGATTGTCGCGATTGACCAGGAACGGCTCACCCTCACCATTCTCTTTCCCACAGGAGAATCTCGTGCACTTCCCGTTCGCGAGGCTCGCCTGCTGCATGGCCTCGCCGTCGGGGACCATGTGATCTTCGAGCTCAATGACGAGCACACCTTGATCAAGATCGCCAAACTGCCGACCGATCCAGCCAACTGATTGTCACCTTCTATCAAGCTGAAATCAGACATTCAGACGGATTGGGTGCCTTAGCATGCCTCTATTTTGATTGTTCAAGTAGCTTGTTGACCTTGACGGTCAGCTCTGCGTATTCTCCTGCAGTGCAGCCGGACACACGCATCCGGCACGTCGCCCGACCAACCTGATCACGACCAGACCTGAAGGATCTCCGATGAATCGTTGCCCTTTTTCCGTTGGCGCTTCCGTACTCATCCTATTGATTACCTCCGTATCGGTTTCGGTACCTTTGGCGGCGTCGGAACTCGATCAGACTGACAGAGAACCTATGGAGCAGGTGATCGAACGATACATTCGCACCCATCCGGAAGTGATCGAGCAATCGCTGCAGGCGCTGGAAGCGAAACGTGAGGCTGAGGAGAAGGCGAGGCAGAAGGTGGCGCTGGGAGCCCACCAAGCCGAATTGCTCAATGACCCAACATCACCCGTAAGCGGCAATCCCTCCGGAGACATCACGCTGGTAGAGTTTTTCGATTATCGCTGCGGCTACTGTAAACGCGCCGCCGGCGCCGTCACGCAATTGCAGCAGGAAAACCCGCGGGTGCGCGTTGTCTACAAAGACTTTCCCATTCTCGGCGAAGCCTCTGAACTCGCCGCCAAGGCCGCGCTGGCCTCCAAGGCACAAGGCAAGCACCAAGTGTTCCATGAAGCGATGCTGGCCTTCAAAGGCGATATCACGAAAGAGTCACTCTTGAACCTGGCCGGAGAAGTCGGCCTCGACCCCGCCAAGCTTGAAGCCGACATGCGCAATCCCGAATGGCAAAAGGTCATCGACACCAATCGTGCCCTGGCGCGCACTCTCGGCATCAGCGGCACGCCCGGATTCATCGTCGGCACGGAATTGGTTCCAGGCGCATTGGACTTGAACGGGCTGAAAGAATTGATCTCTCGCGGCGGCGAAGCCGTAAAGCTTCGTCCCATTGATGTACCTCATCGGTAACACACTAACCGTACGCGCAATTCACATCCCATTGCTTCGGTAAAGGCACAGTTGTCGACTCGGCCTCCGCCATACCTTGCTTGACCGGCTTACCTGGCATCACCTTCATTTCAACAATCCAACGTCAATGTCACCTGAGTCATTGAACGCTTGGTGGCTGGGACGGCCACCTCGCTGACGATGGAGGTCACACCCTAAAACCTGCTTCCTCCATAGTTTCCAAAGACGATGGATTGGACCTCTTCCTCAGACAGGAGGAGTCGTCCTGTTGGCGGTATATCAAGCACTCTGCTCGTGGAGGATTTGAAGGAGACGCATTGCGTGGTCAGAACGATATGAGACCGGCTAGCTCAATGCGAAGCTGCCGCCGGAAACTGCAGGGCATTCAAGATCGCGGCAAGACGGTAGCCGGCCTTGGCTAACTGCTGCTTCACGAGTTTGGCCTCATCTTGTTCATAGCCAGGCGGCAAGGTGATCGTAATCTTTCGCAGGCCATTCTGGTCTCCGTCGAATTGCCCTGCACCGAAAATGAGACGCTCATACGCGGACTTGCCTAGCCTGATGCTCTCAACCGCCCACTGCTCGACCCATTCGTGATACGAACCGCTACCATCCCAGGCCGGTTGATGACCTTCAGCCACTAGTCCCTGAGCGACTTCCAGATACGAGCGGCCTTTAGCGACCTCGTTCACCAGACGGTCATCCCACAAGGCGTGCAGTTGCTCTTCAGCTGCACTAAATAGCAACGTACCACCATGATCCCCGGCCTTCCTCGCCGCTTCCTGCGGGTCGGTAATCAAGTGCGCCTGACGTTGCGCATCGAACCGATAATAACCACTGCCGAGGTGGAGCGGTTGGTGAAGGTCTCCGAGCAAGTGAACCAGCCAACGCAAAGCCTGCACCCTGGTCATCTCGTGATCAGCAACGGTGGTTGATTCAATGACCAGGATGCAGCGCTGAATCGTCCGCACAATGTCATTGTGGCGGCTTCCGACCGCCCCTTCCCTATACGCGTCGGTATCCAGCGGCAGATCGACATAATGCCATTCCCGATTGTCGGGAAAGGCTTCGTTGAAGCGCTGAGCTCCCGCGTCATGAGCCAGTGGCCCGACATTCTTCTTTGCGCGTTTCACCTCGTCCGGCCAGGTTGCAACCGTCGCCAAGGTTTCACCCGAACGGAGAAGAGTCCCAACTGCCGCCCTCGTTTCAGATGTGAGCTGGGCATCGACAATGGCTCCGACCGTTCGATGCCCCAGATCTCCAAAGGCCGAGGCCTGAGCGGTAAAGGACCACCCCGCGACCGTCAAGAGAAGGATGAGAAGTACTGGCATACCAAACCCTCGCTTCGAGCCGGGATGAAAGCCATGACACGAACAATGTGTGGCGCGATAGGGAGGATTGTAAAAGTTATTAGGCAGAAGCGCAAACATCAGCAGGCGTTAGCTATCTCTCTGCGCTGCATGCCGACGCTCAAACAGGAGGCAGGACAGCAATTCATGCTCAATAAAAAGGGGGAAGCCTTGCGGCTTCCCCCTCCGGTGATTAGGACCGGCACTGCATCCATACGGCGGCCCCTTCGATAGAAGAGGCCGCCGCCCCCTCACCTTATTGGATGAGATGTGAAGTCTTGGAGGCGTGCGCCTCGCCTGACTCAGATCCCGCCCGCTTGACAGAAGGTGCCTGCTGACTCAACGGGAGGATTCGTTGGTCATCGGTGGGCAACACCTTCAAGAGACCCCATTGACCCGATTGGGCATAGGGCAACCGCTGGTTGCTCCACACATAATCACCCGGCTGACGGAAGCTTCCGCCTGCCGCAGGGATAAAGGCATCCAGCGATTCCGACGCTGAGAACTCCACGACGCTGATCTGGTCGGCGCCGCGCATGAACGGCTCGATCGGCCATTCATGTTTTTCCACACTGAACATGCCGTTCTGTTCATTGCTCGCACCGAACACATGGATACGCACGGGATCTCCCGCATGCGCTTCGATGAGCGGCGTGGCAATACTTTCGGGCTTGTCCACCGAGCAGGGTTGGAACACCTTGCCAAGCGAGCATCCGCTGGCTTCACGGAACTTATACGGTTCCGAACGGTAGTTCACGGCCGTCAGTCCCGCCGTGTTTTGCACGTAGGGCATGAAGCTCGTTCCGATGATGTTGTCTTCATCCTGGAAGAACAGGGCCACATCGCGATAGTTCTGGCGATGTTCGTAGCCCTGGATCGTCCGATCCACAATCACATCGGCGACCCAGCTGTTCTTGGTGGAAATATCCGCACCGGTCTTCGGATCGCGATAGGTGGCCCCCTTGGGTCCGATCACGATGCCGCCATACAGGCCGTTGCGCGGATTGGTCATGACATTCCCCCAATCCCACACCAGAGACGCAGTCTCTCCGATGAACGGATCGGCATAGAACGTGTACACGCGGCTCTCACCCGGAGCAACCGTCTGCTCGCCCGGATTGTTACCCACGTTGGCGCCCAGGGAATCCTTCGGATCAAAAGCCAGACCCAGCGCCGAGAACGACGCACGGCCCTGCTTCATCTTATTGCTCAACTTGACCTTGAGACAGTCTCCGACGTTCGCGCGCAACGTCAGCGGCATCGGCTGAAGGCCGGAGGCCACCGTCGCCACATCCTCATCCAAGACATAGATCTTGGCATCAGGATTGACCATCTGGATGGTCCGCTCGAAATCGACCTCGATGGCATCCGGCGCCTTCGGGTTCAACTTCATCGACGGGAAATCGATCGCCGACACATTGAAACTCTTCACTGGCGCCTCGGCAGGACACACCGCCGGGGCCTTCGGAATTTCGTTCCGGCCACTGTATCCGGCAGGCAACTTCTGGAGATCCGCCACGTCCTTATCGAGGACGCGCAAGATACCCCACGCGCCTTCCGAGAACTTGGAGGAACGACCATTGAAGTGGATGTAGTCACCCGCCTGCAAGCGTGGTCCACCGGCTTGCGGAATGACCAGGTCGTATCGTTCAGCGATACCGACATGGATCGAGTTCTTCCGGTTGGCATCGCCGGCATACCGCTCGGTCAGATAGGTATGACCGGACAACGTCCACACCATGCTTTCATTGGTCATGGTCTGCAGCAACCGGAACACAACCGTATCGCCCAAATAGGCTCGCACCATCGGGGTGTACGGATCGCCGTGTACGGCGCTGCTGAAGAGCTTCGACGGATCCGGATTCGCGTTCAGGCGTCCGCTGATCGGCTCGGCCCTGAAGTTGAGACCGCCGCCCGTCGTATGGGTTCCGCCGTTCAGGAACGGCATCGGCGTCATCTTGATATGATCTGGAATCGGGAACGAGATGGTCTTCCCCGCTTCCAGGGCAATTTCCACCGGCTGACCCGGAGGATTACCCGCCGTCACGATGTTGATCGTGTGCGGCACGCTATCGTTCAACTGCACCAGCAACTCACGGAAGCTGCCGTTCACCCCGTAGCCCACAGGCTCCGCGGTGCGGATGTCCGCCAACGGACCGCTCCGAATCGGCGCACCGGTCTTCGGATTGTGATAGGTCGATCCGACCGGCTCGACAAGCATCGTGCCGAATCCGCCGTGGCCCCAGGTGATCCGGCCCAACGCATGGTCGTGCCAGAATACGGTGCCCACATCGGAATCCACCCAGAACCGCTGCCGGACAAATTCCACCGTCACGATATCCTTCACAGGATGATCGTTCTTCAACGGCCGAACGAGCGTGATCTCGTTGCCCTTGATCGACTGGATCCGTCCGACTTCATTCCCGCCGACGTTATCCGCGCCGATGAGAATTTCGATGCCCGGATGATACTGCGCGGCGTTCTTCAGGGTGATCACGCGATCGCCCTTCTTCCCCGCCTTCGTGAAGATGGTGTTCAAGGGCAAGGGCAAGCCCTTGTCCGTCTTCTTTTCCAACATCGTGAACGGGCGCACCGACTGTTCGTTCGAGAAGCCGGTGATCACGCCGTCCGACGATTGATTGTCGAACTGCAGGAAGTGCCAATGGGTATTGACCTTCGACGCATGGAAATTGCCGAAGTCGTCGTCATCCCATTCGCTGGTCAACATCCAATCGACGCAATCGTAGATGTTGGACCGCACGACCAGCGGGAAGCGCAGGTCGTTGTTTTTCCGAATGGCCGCTTCCTCTTCATGCAACACATAGATCAACCCGCCCTCGTCCATGATGGCCGGGGTGTCGCCTTGCTTGTCGGCGAGCATCATCGGCGTATGGATGAAGTGCACGTTGTATTTCTTCGAACCCGCATTCTCCGGACACAGGCTCCACCGTCCGTTCTCACCCGGCTTGGCGGGATAGGAACTCGGCTGGCCATCCTCCTCGAGGTGGATCATTTCCAACCAAGGGGATGGGTTGTGTCCCTTCGAGAACGGCACGCGACGGCCGAAGTGCGGCTTCAAGTGCGGCCAGGAGACCTTGCCGGTCAACGGCTCGAACACGATCGGCAGCCGCTCGCCCGGATGGGCCGATTGATAGCGCGGATTCGGCACCGTGTTCTCAGGCTCCGTCATCGCGCGAGTGCCCTGCCAGTTCCAATTCAACACACTGGCATCATAGGAACGGGTCTGATCGCGTTCATCCTTCTTGTGGCCCGGAAGACCCTGCGGCGGGAATTGCATTTCCACCCAGTCCTTCAGCGTCACGATGGCCGGATCGGCCTTCCAATCGGTCTTGCCTTTCTCGATGATCTTGAACTGCTTGCCGAACCAATCGACGGTCTTGCCGATCAGCTCGTCCGACGTAACCCCGGTCTTGATGCGGCCCTTGCGGTCCGGCAACTCCAGCAGATCCGGCATCACGTCATTGTGATTCGCGCCCTGCTGAATGGTGTTGTACACGCGCCAGTAGCCCCACATGCCCGCGATGTAGTGATGGGCCACGTGGCAGTGGAAGAGGAAGTCTCCGGCCAACTGCTGGCACAGACCGGATCCGCACTCCGTTTCCAGATCCATGGTCTCGGACGGACCGATGACTTCCACGTCGACGCGATCGGACTTCGTCCGGATCACGGGATACTTGACGGGACCGTTCTTCGCCGCATGCCACAAGGGCATTTCGTCGATGGCGCGCGGACTCCTCGGCCAACGAATCGCGCCACCGTGCGGGTGGTGCGAGTGGAACACTTCGGAACCACCGTGGACCAGTCGAAACTTGGCCGGGTCACCGAGGTAGCTGCGCGGAATGGTCGTGGCCGGATCGCCGAAGGTATAGGCGCTGTAGGCCATCGACTCATCTTCGAACCCGAAGTATTCGTGCTGCGTCTGCATATTATCGACGCCGAACGGCTCGCTACGATAGTTCAATGCGCGGGCGACCGGACGATACACGTCGGTGAGCGGATCGCGCTGCGGGATGAAGTCGCCCTTCTTGTTCAATGGACGGAACGCTTCATCGCCGACCTCATGATAGAACAGCACGAATTCCCGGAAGTCCGGGCCGCTGCCGTTCTTGATGATCGCCTGCCAGCCGCTCTTCGTCGGCTTAGGATCGCCGGTTCCCAGCGGCTCGAGATATTCAGAGCCCTTCGGCTCGATCACGAACGATCCGAAGAGGCCCATCACGGTCAACTCACGATCGTTGCTGTAGGAATGGAACTGGCGGCTGCCCTCCTGTTGAGTCGGGGGGATATACCATTCCATCTCCACGGCTTTGCCCTTGGCCGCGATGCTGTCGGGATTGGTGGTCGTGGCCGGTTGTCCCGTGGCCGACATGACCATGCTGGAGCCATGGATGTTCAAACTGACTTCTTCATCGCCTTCCAGCTGATTCCGGAGCGTCATCCGCACGCAATCGCCTTGATTGCCGCGAAGGACCAACGGCTGAATGAACTGATTCTGCAATCCGTTCATGACGCCGCCCGGATCGTACCCGTCCTTGTCCCGCGCCTCTTTATTCTTGGTCTCTTCGGCGCGGACCTTATCAATGTTCTCGGTCAGCGTATACATGTAGCCCGGATAGAAATCGAGCCACATGTTCAAGGTGATTTCCACATTGATCGCCGACACATCGTAGCTGCGGACCGGCGCGCTGGCCGGACACTTCCCGCCTCCAGAAGAGACAGGCTCAGCGCCGCTGTTCGACATCAACAACAGATCCTGATTCCCGGCGCCGTACTGGTGCAACATGTTGACGTTGTTGTACTGGCCGCCCGTCCTCTGCACTTCAGCATCGTGGACCAACTGCTCGTTGATCTTGTCCATAATGCGCTGGTGCTGACGTTCCATCATCGCGGTGCGCTCGACATGGCCTTCCTGCGCATCTTCGATAATGGTCTGTCCCTTCAGCTGCTCAGCCCATGCCGGCTGATTATGGGCAGTCGCATGCAGCTCCGGCGCCGCCGCCGAGGCCACCTGGAAGGCCCCGACGCAGACCGATGGAAGCATCACTCCCAACAGAAGCTTCCAGGCCGCTTGGGCCCTGCGCTGACTGACTTTTTTAGGCCCGCTACGTACCGATCTCATTAGACCTACCTCCTCTTGAAACCATACAACCTCCGCATCCCCACTCTCTTGCCATCGAACTCCCGTCGCGCACGGTGCAGGCCCGTGAAGGCCTGCACCTCGTGGAGTGGAAACACCAGGAGGCCGGTCCGTCGGTTTCCACACCCTTGATCAGCAACAACGTGACGATGGCACACCCATCGATGCGCATAAGACGCACTGCGCACAAAAAGACGGCGGTGATTAGAGCAACTCTCGTTCCAGATCGATTGCGTCTGGAAACGTAGACTTTTCTGGAAATTTCAGAGGGTGGTCGTAAAGGCAGGAAGAGAAATGGGGCGACGTCGCCCCATCAAAAACCGTCAATCATCGTAAACACTGCGAATTGAAAGGCTGAGGATAAGTGTCCGGAAAATGTGTCCCAATGGGACACCGACGCCCCATTGCTCCACAGGACTCACGCCCGAAGAATCCGCCGTGAATAGGCACGGTGACAACGTGATGAGAAACGGTGAGGAATGGTCACGGTCGTTTTTCAAAACAGTGCGCGCAAGCCATGCTTTTTGACCATGCGCTCAATGGTCTTACGATCTACGCCGGCTTCCCGCGCAGCTCTGCCCATGTGGCCTTCGTTTCGCTTGAGGAGTTCGATCAAGAAACTCCGTTCGAACGTCGTGACCGCCGCTTGCTTGGCATGTTTGAAGGAGCCGGCCTCTCCCGGTCCTGACTCGTCTACCACCACCTGGCGCAACCGGTCTGGCAAATGGGCGGCGGTAATCAATGGGCCATCGGCCAACACGGCAGCACGCTCAATGACGTTTTGCAATTCGCGCACATTCCCCGGCCAGGCATAGCCGCACAGTAACTCCGTAGCCGTAGGGTCCAGGGTTGGGACGAATCCGAGGGCAACACCCTGCTGCTTCATGAATCGCCGCAAAAATTCCTGCGCCAGAATCGGAATATCGCCTTCCCGGCTCCGCAAGGGGGGCAACACGATTGGAATGACATTCAGACGGTAATAGAGGTCCTCGCGAAACTCTCCGCGCCGGCAGGCGGCCTCGAGATCCTGGTTTGAAGCGGCAATCACCCGCACATCGACATCCAGAAACCGGATGCCCCCGACCCGGCGCATCTGGCGCTCCTGCAAAACCCGGAGCAATCGGGACTGCAACGTCTGGCTCATCCCGCTGACTTCGTCCAGGAAGACCGTTCCACCCGCCGCCACTTCGAACAATCCGGGTTTCGAGACATGCGCGCCGGTAAAGGCGCCCTTCTCATGGCCGAACAGTTCCGATTCCAGCAGCGTATCGGGCAGAGACACGCAATCCACCGGAATAAAGGGGCGCTCCGCCCGCAGACTGGTGTCGTGAATCGCCCGCGCTACCAGTTCTTTGCCCGTGCCGCTTTCTCCATACACCAGCACGTTGGAATGGGTCGGCGCCACTTTTTCAATCAGCGTGAAGACCGATTCCATGGCCGAACTTCCGCCGATGACGCGCGCAAAACCGGCCCGCTTCCCGGTGCGTGCCTGATCGAGGGCGCGGCGAGCCTCCTCGGTTCCGGCATTCGTCACGGCACCCGCCCCATCCTCACCGAAGGCACGGCGCGCCACCTGCAGGAGATCGGTACTCGTGAAAGGCTTGGTAATGTAGTCGAATGCGCCGTACCGCATCGAGGTGACCGCCGTCTGCACCGTGGCATGGGCCGTCAACAACACGACCTGAACGGATGGATCGAATCGTTTGGCTGCAGCCAGGACCTCGATCCCGTCGAGATCGGGCATGCGCAAATCCGTGAGAATCAGTCCTGGCCGCTCGCGCTGAATGACGGCCAGTGCACGGGTTGGATTACATTCTGTCAGACAATCATAGGGTCCACGACTGAGAATCCGGCGACAATTATCGAGCGCATCCTGCTCGTCATCGACGATCAGGATTTTTCCTGCAATCCCCATGGCACTCCTTCATGGACTCGCTCGCCGAGCCCCACCGCCGGCAGATACACATCGAAGATCGCGCCCACTGTATCGTTGCGCACCTCGATGCGCCCGCGATGGTCCGAGACAATTCCATAGCTCAGAAATAACCCCAAGCCCGTCCCCTGGCCGGCCGGTTTGGTGGTAAAAAAGGGGTCGAAAATACGGTCGACGATCGTGGCCGGCACCCCCGGTCCGTTATCCGATACGCTGACTCGTACCCACTCGTCCCCATTGAGCTGCATCCAGGCGGTACGCACTGTCACCATGCCGCGATCCCCGCAGGCAATCACGGCGTCGATGGCATTATTGAGCACATTCAACAACACGGTTTCCAATCGATCGCGGTCTCCCATCACCGGAGGCAACTCCGGCGCCAGTTCCGCCTCGATGCGCACAGAGAGCGCCGCCACACGCTCCCCCGCCATGGTCATGCACGTCCGTGCCACGCAGTTTAGATCCAGCGGTTTCAACATCGACACGGTTCCCCGGGAGAAGGTCAAAATACTGCGTGTCACGCGCGAGATCCGTTCCGCCTGCGAGCGGATCGTGAGCAGATCGCGAGTGACCTCCTCCGGGACGTTGGACTGCGCCGCATCGGCCTCCATGCACTCAATCCGGTTCAAAATGATACTCAACGGATTGTTGATTTCATGGGCGATGCCGCTGGCGACCTTCCCCAGCGTGGCCAACCGTTCCGACAACTCCAGCTTCCGCATCTGCCGGGTGATTTCGGCCGTTTTCTCCTCCACCCGATGCGTCAGTTCGGCGTTCAACGATTCCAATTCTGTGCGCGATGCCTGCAACCGGTCGGCCATGCGGTGCACCGCGACGGCCAGTTCTTCAAATTCGTCGCCCGTTTTGACATCGAGCGGTCCATCGTAGGTGCCGCGGCTGATGGCCTCTACGCCCGTCTTCAGCACCTGAATCGGTCGGGCAATTCTGGTCGCCACATACCGTCCCATGGCCCACAGGAGCCCGATCATGACCAACCCGATCGCCGCAAGATTTCTCAGCTGATCGCGAATCGGCGCATAACTTTCCACTGGCTGCTGCCGCACAAAGATGTGCCAGGTGTTATCGGGCAACATCAGGCCGGTGACCGGAGCAAAACCCACGACTGTGTCCGTTCCGCCATGGCCGTCGTCATCCGCAATGCCCCATCCAGGACCGGCAGACACGATCATGGCCATCAGTTGCCCCGGAATGCGATGCGCCTGGCGGGGAAGAATCGGGCAGACGAGCGGATCTCCTGCCGCATTAAACAGCATGGCATGGCCGGTCTGGCCGATGCGGATCTGATTGATCATGCCGAAGAGGGTATCGAACCGGTAAGACGCTTTAACGGCGCCGATCACCGTGTGGTGACGATCATCGAGGATGGGGACGGCAATATCGAACGTTTCTTCAGGGGTTCGGAACGACCCCACCTGCGCGGGCATCATCCCGCTGAGATAGACATGGTCGATGCCTCCGGCGCGCACCGCTTCCCACCATGGCTCCCCGCTGAACGAGTAATGATCCGGCTCGGAACTGGAGGCGACGAGCGCTCCATATTGGTCGACAATCAACAGGCCGACGAGTTTGTCGCCGCTTCTGACCTTGGTATCCAGAAGAAACCGTGACAGGTCTCGATGCAGGAGCTTGGCTGCAGCGTCCTTGCCCTTCTCCCAGACCTGCGTACGGGTCTGAATGATACGCTCGGTTTCCTTTCGATCTTGGGGGTAGGAGGCGTTGGCCGCTTCAACCGGCTGGCGGACTCGCAACGGTGCGGACCCCAGCAGTCGAGCGGCCTGGATCTCGCTTTGCACGAGCATCGTCACCCGGTCGGCGGCTTGGATCGCCACCGCTTGCAGATTGCCGCCGATGACGTCGCGCAGCGACTGCATGCCGGACATATAGGCGAGCACCAGCCCGATCAGCAACGGGATGCAGCCAACCAGCACAATGGCGAGTACAATACGGCCCTTGATGGTACGAATCGTCATCCCCACCCCAGAGAAGACATTCTAAACAACCGGCGGAAGAAAACGCCACCGTACCGTCACTGCGCCCAATGATCAAGACAGAGGCGGCACCTCCTTTGGTTCGTGCGGCGAACGGGCAGAAAACAGCGCCGTCTCCCTGGGCGTGACCGATTGCGAACGCCACCGCCTGGCACGATGGAAGAGCCACAAGAGACATCCCGAGAGACTCATCAAAAGAATAGGCACACCGGGAACGTTCAAGAGGGTTTTCTCAAACCCGAAGAAGTTCAACTGATGCAATTGCATCACGGCAAAATGCACCCGCCGCCAGCGACCTTCGTCTTCGAGGATCTCCCCCGTCTGGCGATCCAGCACAATTTCCGTGGCATCGGCATCGTCGAAGCGGACCCGCACGGCATCCTGGGCTCGCTTCTTCTTGCGAGGCGTATACCGCTCCATCTCCACGCCTGTTACCGCTGCCGGCGCTCGTACGTACTGCTGCGCAATGACGGGCGCGAGGTCGGACGAAATGGGCGACAGGCGCTCGCCGGTCCGGGCGTCGAGCAAGAGCGTGGTGGCCACGCCCTCCCCCCGCACTTTGAGTTCATAGAACAGGCGGCCGAAATCCGACCGCAACAAGACCTGCTCGATCGAGGCCCGCCCGCCCACGGCCTCCTTCGCCGCGACGATCGCTCGATCCACCGGCAGTGTGGCCGTTTCCAGCGACGGGCCAGGCAGCGGTCGAACCTTCTCCTTATAGTGGTCGTCCCAATAGAGAAATTTCGCGTCCGCCCACAATAGGCCGGTGACGACAGACAGCAAAAGAAATCCCAACGCCGCCATGCCGAACCAGCGATGGACCAGCCTGACAATCCGCTCGGATCCGCCGCGACTCATGTTACTGCCCCATGGGGCGCTCGCCCCTCACCTGCAACGCCAGCGTGCTGCGATGGCGCACGGCCTCATACGCTGTCCCTTCGAACTCGCCCGGGGTCTTTTCGACATGGATCATCTCCAACACGTACCGGCCAGGCCACAGTGGAGTGAAGGACACGATGCCTTCGGCATCCGTTTTGAGCTCCTTGTCCCAGCCATTGGGCGCATGCACCAGCACCTGCGTCCCCGGCAGGCGTTGCCCGTTGAAGATCGCTTTCACGACGATCTCGCTCCCCGGCCCAGGGGTCACCCGGCCGGACGCCAAATTCAGGCCGCTTGTGAGCGGGATCAGGTCGAGCGCCAGTGGTGTCGAGTGGTCCCGCTCGTGCTCGTTGACCCGGCTTTCTTCCAGGCAGACGAAGTAGGTTCGCGCATAGAACATCGGCTTGACGATGCCCAGATCATGCTTGCGCAGATCCTGCACCGGCGCTTTCGCCTGCTCTGCGACCACCGCGTTCCGCCCCGGCAGGCAGGATGAGAGGGCACCGGCAAAGTGGTTCACCTCCTTCGTCAGCGGGACGTCGGTCTTCCCGCGCTTCGGATCTTGCACGCGCACTGTCACGCCGTCGATGGAATCGAGCCGCCCCCCGCGTTCTTCCCGTAAGAATTCGGCATATTCCCCGAAGTACACCTTGACTGGTTGTCCCTGATCTGCCAGCGCCGTGGCTTCCGTCTCCACCCAGACGAAATGGGCCTCTGCCGGAATAGCCTCCAACAACCCGGCCACCAATAAGATTCCCCACAATCCACGATTGAACAGGTTCCGATTCATCAGCGTGATTCCTTTCTGAAGTCCGGCCAAAGGCTGCGGATTCCCGCTAAAATTTCCAGGAGACACCACCGTAAAAATTGCGGATTTCTCCGGGCTGAATGCCGAGGAAACTGCCGGTGGTGCGTTGCGCGATGAATGATTCATCCGTCAGGTTGCGCACACCGGCGAAAATGGCCCACTTCGCCTTCGGCGGCGCGTAATTGAATCGGAGGTTCCAAATCGTATAGGACGGGATGGCGCCGTTTGTTCCCAGCGCATTTTCCGTCTGCGTATTCGCGCCATCGGTAAATTGCTGCGCGACATACGTCGCATCGGCTTCAATCGACGCGCCGGTCGGGTGGTAATAGCCCACCAATCCGTAGAACGTCATGCGCGGGGCATAGGGAAGATCTTTTCCATCCGTCGCACCGAACAGGGATTTCGGTCGTAAAAGGGTGATGCTTCCTCTCGTAACGAAGCCTTGCAGCGGGCGAACCATTTCGCCCCAATCGAGGCTCACGGTACTCTCGATTCCTTCCATCAGCGTCTTTCCGGCATTCACGAATTGGCTGCCTTGCTGGACGATCTGATTGCTGAATTCGGTGCGAAACAGGGCGACTTCCGCACTCACACCAGGCACAAGGACAGACCGGATTCCGACATCCGAACTCAGCGCGCGTTCTGCCGAAAGATCCTGGGTGGTTCCACTTGTCGGATCGACTGCATTGGCGAAGGTTGGCGGCCGGAATGTCGTATGAACATGGCCGAACAGCATACTGTCCGGAGTGAGTTGATACTTCACCCCCGTTCCATAGATGAGTCCTTGCGTCGTTTTGTACCCCTTGAAATTCCCTCCCGCCGGTGGGACGGCGTTCATCGTCTCACGACTTTGATTGACCTGCTCCCAGCGTATGCCCGGGGAAATGGTGAGGGCCTCCGTCAGGCGAATGGCCGTTTCCGTATAGGCGGCATAGGCCACCGACTCCAGATCGGCATTGTTCGTGGTGCGGCTGATCTTCGAGCCGGCCGTGCCGATCCCAGTGATGTCGGTCAGGCGCTCGGCGTGATACCGCACCCCGGAGGTGATCTGTTGATCCAGTCCAAACAGCGAAAATTTGAACTGATGTTGCGGCATGACGCCGAAGACATTGAACTTGCGCAAAAAGTTCGTGCTAGTGGAGAGCAGCGTGCCGTTGGCGGCCTGGTCCTGGATATACCAATTTCGCTCGAAGACGTTTCCGTAGACAATGATCTTCGCGGTATTGTGGGCGTCGATCTCCCGGCTTGCCGTCACGTCGATGGCTCCGCGCTGCCCTTTGAATTCATCGTTCGGTTTGCCCGCCAGCGTGCGATCGTTCCGGTATTGCGTGGGCGTGATGCTTCCAGGCGTCTGCGTCGTTTCGTCGTACCAGGAGATGTTGGTCGTAATGCGGGTTCGATCGTCAGGATTGGCTTCAAATCGCATCGTGAAATCGTCCAACTGCGACTTGCTGTGATCCCTGAAGCCGTCAGATTGGCGCCGGACGTATCCGAGCTGCGCGCCAAAGTTTCCGAAATAGCCGCCGTACTGGGTGTCCGACTGAAACAAATTGAAACTACCGAACGTATTCGTCGTGGAAAACGTCGGTGTCGTGGGAATCCCCTTCCGGATAAAATTAATCAGGCCTCCCTGCGTGTTCGGTGAATAGAGAACCGACGCGCCTCCTTTAATCACCTCTATATGATCGACACGCTCGATCGGGACCATGTAATACGTCGACGCATCGCCGAACAGAGCCGGCTGAATGGGAATATCGTCCATCATCAGCAGAATATTTTTACTGCGCCGAGGATCCATCCCCCGGATGCCGATGTTCGGCCGCAATCCCTGACCATATTCGTCCAACACGTTGACACCGGGCACGCGGCGCAACATTTCGTCGGCATTTTTCGGCCTGGCCCGCTGAATTTCCTCCCGGGTGACCACGTTGACCGAGCCTGCGATGTCCTTTACCGATTCCTGATCCGGTTCGTTTCGTTCATGAACGTCTTTCACCATCACTTCGGGAATCTTCACCGGCTTAGACTTCGGCAATGGCGCGCCTTCGGCCACAGCACCTGCGCCTTCCTCTTTGGACTCGGCCGAAACGGCCTCTCGGCTTGGAACACCCGCCTCTATGCCCTCAGCCTGAGCAGAGCTGCTCACGCCACAGATAAGTCCTATTGCCAACAAACACACGGCCCCTCCCCCCATGCCCCGGATACATCCCGCCATGATTATGTGTTCTCCTTGTTCATTCACGGACCCCCAGAAAGACATCAGCCCACAATAAAAAAGCCCAAGACCCTGTTGGTGGTCTTGGGCTCTGGACACTCACGGTCCTTTGGCCTCTAGGACATGCCGGCAGCGGGGGATTAATTCGCGAGCATCGCCGGCGGCCTCCCTTCAATCGCATCAAACCCAATGGTGACGAGACGCCGGCATCGTTTGCACTTGATTTCAATGCCCGCTTCGGCCCAGCGAGCCACCAGTTGTCCGCACCGGCACCGCACATCGTCGCAAGTCAGCATCCGGGCAGGGTCACGCTTCGTGCTGTTCGTCATACCACTTCCTCCGGCGACGGGTTTTTCTGCCGTCGCTTCCCATTACCTTCGAATTTATTTAAAAGCGATTCGTTTGAGCTCGACCGCCGGGAGTTCGACCTCGCCAAAATCCGATTGCCCCTTAAAACTTCCCGCGATGGCCAGAGTGAATTCTCCGGCCTTTCCATCGTTCAGCGTAATCGCCACCGCCAGCGGCGTGCCGTTTCCAGATGATTTCACGTCGATCGTTTTGATGACATCGAACTTGATCTTGACCGTGGCGGTGCCGCGTTTGACCGGCACTTCCTTCAACTCGTGCGGAACGAACGCAGTCTCACTGATTTTCTCTTCCCAGTAGAAGATGACGCCGTGCACTTCGGTCTCGACACCTTTTACATCGGTCGCCACGACCTGAAACGCCTTCTCGCCTTTTGGCTGCGCGAGCGCTGTCTCGGCCCCCAAACACAACAGGCAGGCGCTGCACAGCACAGCGCCCATCCATCCGCTCCCCATCTTCTGTATGCCGCTGTTCATCATGAAACTCCTTTGATCCCGGTGTGATAACGTTGCTGCTTAACTTTCAAGCCGATAGGCAATCGGCACGAGAATGGTAATGTGCTCTTTCCCCAGCGGATGTTTCAGGGCAAGCGGGGATGCTTTTCGCAACACCGAAATGGCATCCTGATCGAGCAAACCGTGGCCGGAGCTCTCGGCAATCAAACATTCGAGTATCGTTCCGTCATGGCGGATCACCGCTTCCAGCACGACCTTGCCTTCCCACCGGCGCGCCCGCGCCTGCCTGGGATATCGTTTCAATTCTTCAATCCGTGTCCACAGCGATTCCGCCAACCACCCCAGATCGGCCTGCGCGGGCGCCACTTCCCGCACCTCACGATGCGCGACTGGACTCTGGCGCACCACCACCGGCTCCGATTCGACCGTACGCTGCGACTCACTGGGGGAAGACGTTGCACGTACGACAGGCATGTCAGACTCGACGACCGCCTGCGCGACGATGGCCGGCTGCTCTACCGCGGTCGCCGAAGTCTCAACAGGAACCGCCGACTCCTGCACCACTGCTTCCGACAACTGCGCCGTCACCATCTGGCTTTCGATGGGCTGAACAATGTCATGACTTTCCTGCTGCACGACTTCTTGGGCGTGAGCCACGACGGCAAGTGCCTCATGAACCGATTGAGACACGACGGACTGAACCTCAGTCACGACGGCCTGTCGTTCCTGGGGTACAGCTCGTTCCACCACCCGCGGCGTGACTTGTGTAGCCTGAACCGTTTGAACCACTGCCGTCCGCTCCACGACCTGGGGAACCGGCGCTGGGGAAGGCTGCGACACCGGACGAGACACTGGCTTTTTCGGTTGTGGCGGTTCCGAGACTGGTTGTTGTGAAGGGGTGGGCTTAGCGGCAACAGGACTCGGCGTGGGCGCAGGTTGCAACGCGACGTCCCATCGAAAGGGCTCCGGTTGCCGGTGAGGCGTCACCTCCATCACAGCCTGCATCGCAAGGGCCACAAGGCCGCCATGCAGCATCAATGAGACCAGCCACCCCCCGCTACGAGATCCGCGTACACGCGCCATATGAGCCGTGAGTGCAACTTCCGACATTCTCAGACCTCCCTCGCTCGACAACCTAACCAGATCCGTTCCACCAACAAACAAAAAGCCCAAAGCTGTCGTGAGACAACTTTGGGCTCTGACCGCAGGGGTCGCTGGCCTTATTCGAATGTGGTGCGAACTCGACGCACGCTCCGCGTCGCTGCCCCAAACTTACGAGAGGCTCCCTCCCGGCAAGTTTTGATAGCAATTCTCAATATCATGATCGCGAAACAGTTGTCAATGCGCAGATGGTCACAATGGCGACAGAGCACACCATGTATTTCGTGCGAGTCTCTATGCGGCGGGGTGCGGCGAGGTCTCTCGAGCGCGGACCCATCGAAGTCGTAGACGGTCCAGAAGCAGGTAAATGACCGGCGTCGTGTAGAGGGTGAGGACCTGACTCACCAGAAGTCCTCCCACAATGGCGATGCCGAGCGGGCGCCGGAGTTCCGATCCGACCCCCATGCCCACGGCCAGGGGTAACGCACCCAGCAGAGCTGCCGCCGTGGTCATCATGATCGGACGGAACCGCAGCAAACAGGCTTCGTAAATCGCGGCTTGCGGGGTCTTCCCTTCTGCCATTCGTTCACTCTGCAAGGCAAAATCGATCATCATGATGGCGTTTTTTTTCACAATGCCGATCAGGAGCATGATCCCGATCAAGGCAATCATGCTCAGTTCCGCCTTGAACAGCAGCAATGCCAACAAGGCGCCGACGCCGGCGGAAGGCAGCGTGGAGAGAATCGTCAGGGGATGAATGTAGCTCTCGTAGAGGATTCCCAAGACGATATACACCGTGACCAACGCCGCCAGAATGAGCCACGGCTGATTCTCAACCGACGATTGAAACGCTTTGGCCGTTCCTTGAAATGTTCCCCGCACAGTCGCCGGCAAGCCGATGTCGCGCATCGCGAGATCTACAGCAACGACAGCCTCGCCCAACGACACGCCGGGAGCCATATTGAATGAGATCGTCACCGCAGGAAACTGCCCCTGGTGATTGACGGACAGGATCGTATTGGCCGGCTCATACCGCGTCACAGCGCTCAACGGCACTTGAGCCCCGCTCGGGGAGCGAACATAAATTTCATGCAGTGCAGACGGGTTCTGCCAATATTGCGGCGCAACTTCCATCACGACGTGGTACTGATTGAGCGGGGTATACATGATCGACACCTGGCGCTGACCGAAGGCGTCGTATAAGGTATCGTCGATCAATTGGGGGCTCAATCCGAGCCGGGATGCCGTGGTCCGATCAAAGACGACCAGGGATTGCTGTCCCCGATCCTGTTGATCGCTGTTCACATCCACAATTTCCGGAAGCGTTCGCAGTTTGGCGTCAACCTTTGGCGCCCAGGTGTTCAGTTCGGCGAGATCCATGCTCTGCAACGTATACTGATACTGCGCGCTGCTGGCCCGGCCTCCGATACGCAGGTCCTGAATGGCCTGGAGGTACGTGGGGGCGCCGGGCACTTTCGTCAGTTTGGGACGCAGCCGGCCGATCACCTCATCGGAACTGAGCCCGCGTTCTTCCAGCGGTTTCAAGGCGATAAACATCCGCCCCGTGTTGGTCGTACCGGAATGGCTTCCACCACCTGTAAAGCCGGTGATGCTGGCGACGGCCGGATCGCTCTTAATGATCTCCACCACTTCGGTCAGCTTGTCACGCATGGCCTGGAACGAAATATCCTGCGCGGCCCGTATGTTACCGAAGAGACGGCCCGTGTCCTGCTGTGGGAAAAACCCCTTGGGCACTAGAACATAGAGGTAGATGCTCAAGGCCATAGTCGCCAAGGTCACCACCAACATCGTGCGGGGATGCCGGAGCACCCAGGCAAGACTTGCCGCATACCTTCGCAACATCGCATCGAACCCACGCTCGCTCATGCGATACCACCATCCATGCGTGACTGCCTCCTCTGATCTCAATACACGCGCGCATAACATGGGGATCGTCGTCAGCGACACCACCAATGACACCCCTACTGCCACCGAAAGCGTCACGGCGAATTCACGAAACAACCGGCCGAGCATCCCCTCCATCAAAAATACCGGAATAAAGACCGCGATCAGTGACACCGTCATCGACACCACTGTAAAGGCAATGTCCTTCGCGCCGCGCAGGGCTGCCTCCATCGCCGGTACGCCCTGCTCACGATACCGTGTGATGTTTTCTAAGACCACGATCGCGTCATCCACCACGAACCCCGTGGCAATCGTCAGCGCCATGAGTGAGAGGTTGTCGAGACTATAACCGAGGAGATACATCACCCCGAATGTGGAAATCAGTGACACCGGCACAACCACGGCCGGAATCAACGTGGCACGCAGATCGCGGAGAAACACAAACACTACCAAAATCACAAGCGCCACGGAAATGGCGAGAGTCCGTTCGACATCATGCAACGATGCGCGAATGACGGGCGTACGATCCATGACGATGGACAACGACATACTGCCCGGAAGGGATGCCTCCAGTTGAGGCAGGCGCGCACGGAGACGATCCACCGTTTCAATGATGTTGGCATCCGGCTGCCGGTAGACAATCACCAGCACCGCCGGGGTTCCGTTCGCGACGCCCATGGTCCGAAGATCTTCGACCGACGACTCCACTGCCGCCACATCGGATAACTGAACGGGACGTCCATTGCGATAGGCCACGATCAACGGCAGATATTCATCGGCTTTATGCAGTTGATCGTTCGTTCGGATTTCCCATGTACGATCGTCCCCCGTCAGCTGGCCTTTGGGGCGATTCACGTTGGTGCTGGTCAGAACCTGACGCACGTCTCCCAAGCCGATACCATACTTGTTCAACGCCGTGGGATTGAGATCGACCCGGACCGCCGGCAAGGACCCTCCGCCCACCGCCACCTGTCCCACGCCTTCCACCTGCGACAGCTTCTGTTGCAAGATGCTCGAGGCGGCGTCATACATTTGTCCGCGCGTGACCAGTTCAGATGTGATGGCAAGAATGAGAATCGGACCGTCGGCTGGATTCACGATGCTGTACTTGGGCGCAGTCGGCAGATTTGACGGGAGATCGGCCCGAGAGGCATTGATCGCCGCTTGCACGTCGCGTGCGGCGCCATCGATATCGCGACTCAATTCGAACTGAAGCGTCACGTTTGTGCCGCCCATCGTGCTGGAGGACGTCATCTCTGTCACGCCGGCAATCCGGGTGAATTGCCGCTCCAGCGGAGCCGCCACGGAGGAGGCCATTGTCTCAGGACTCGCTCCCGGCAATGATGCCGACACGTTGATCGTCGGAAACTCAACCTGCGGCAACGCAGCAACCGGAAGGAACTGAAATGCCACGATGCCGATGAACGTGGCACCGATGGTTAACAACGTCGTCGCAACCGGACGCCGGACAAATGGAGCCGAGATATTCATGGAGGACCTATTGGCACAGCGTCTCCCGTCGCAACTTGCTCCGAGCCCCGGCGGAAACGGGCAGCCAGTCGATCCAGGGCGAGATACACGACCGGCGTGGTGTACAAGGTCAGGAGCTGACTCAAGACCAGTCCGCCGACAATCGCGATGCCCAACGGCCGGCGCAGCTCTGAGCCGACCCCTGCCCCCATCGCCAGCGGCAACGCGCCGAAGAGTGCCGCCATGGTCGTCATCATAATCGGACGAAAGCGCAGCAGGCCGGCTTCATAAATCGCCTGTGCCGGCGCCTTGCCTTCCATGCGTTCGGCGTCCAGCGCAAAATCGATCATCATGATGGCATTCTTTTTTACGATCCCGATAAGCAGAACAATGCCGATCAACGCGATGATGCTGAATTCCATCCGAAACAGCATGAGCGCCAGCAGCGCGCCCACACCGGCGGAGGGCAACGTGGACAGAATCGTGAGCGGATGAATGTAGCTTTCATACAAAATCCCTAGCACGATGTAGACGGTGATCAGGGCGGCGAGGATTAACAGTGGTTCATGTTCGAGGGAATTTTGGAAGGCCTGCGCCGCGCCCTGAAAACTGCCGCGGATACTCGCGGGAAGACCCAACTCCTGTGTGACGTGTCGAATCGCCTCCACCGCTGCGCCAAGAGATCCATTCGGCGCAAGGTTGAAGGAGATCGTCACCGCGGGGAACTGTCCCTGCCGACTGATGACGAGCGGCACCGTGGTTTCCGTTACTCGGGTGAAGACGTTCAACGGCACGGACCCGCCCGTGCCACGCACCTCCAGAGCTTGCAGCGCTTCAGGCCCCTTCTGAAATTCCGGCATCACCTCTAAAATGACGCGATACTGATTCAACTGCGTGAACATCGTTGAAACCTGGCGCTGACCGAAGGCGTCGTACAAAGTATCCGTGATGAGTTGCGGGGTGATGCCCATGCGTGAAGCGGTATTGCGATCGATCTCCACAAAGGAGGCCAACCCCTGGTTCAGCTGATCGCTGCTGACATCGCGCAGTTCAGGTCGCAATTGCAGACTGTCCAGCAATTTCGGAGCCCAGCGGCTCAACTCCTCCGGATCCGCATCTTCCAGCGTATATTGAAATTGCGTTCGGCTCACGCGATCTTCAACCGTAAGATCTTGCACCGGCTGCATGTGCAACGTGATGCCGCCCACTTCTGCCACGCGTGATTCCAGCCGTCTGATGATGTCGCCGGCGCTGGCCAGCCGCTCGCCCAGCGGCCTCAGATTGATATAGATACGCCCGCTGTTGAGCGTCGTATTCGTTCCGTCTACACCAATAAATGACGTGAGGCTTTCAACGGCCGGCTCCTCAAGGATGACGCGCGCCAGGGCTTGCTGGCGTTCGGCCATCGTGCCGAACGACACCGTTTGGGGGCCCTCCGTGATGCCGAGAATGACGCCGGTGTCCTGGAGTGGAAAGAACCCTTTTGGAATCAGAACAAACAGCGCGACGGTGACCACCAGTGTGGCGGCTGTCACGACCAGCGTCGCCTGCTGACGCTGCAACACCCACTGCAGGCTTCGACCATATCCCGCAATGATGCGATCCAACATGCGCTGCGAGGCCCGTGACAGCGGGCCCGGCTGTTCCTCGCGCCGCTCGCGCAACAGCCGGGCGCACATCATCGGAGTCAGGGTGAGTGACACGACTGCCGAAATGAGAATCGTGATACTCAGGGTCACGGCAAACTCACGGAACAGGCGCCCGACCACATCACCCATGAATAACAACGGAATCAGAACTGCGATCAGGGACACTGTCAACGACAAGATGGTGAAGGCAATCTGCTTCGACCCCTTGAGGGCGGCCTGAAAGGGCGATGCTCCCCGTTCGATATATCGCGCGATGTTCTCGATCATCACGATGGCATCGTCCACGACGAAGCCGGTGGAGATTGTCAGCGCCATCAAGGTGAGATTGTTCAGGCTGAAGCCCATGAGATACATGACGCCGAAGGTGCCGATCAACGAGAGCGGCACCGCCACTGCCGGAATCACCGTGGCCGGCAAGGTCCGAAGAAACAAGAAAATCACGAGGATCACGAGAGCGACCGCCAAACCCAATTCAAACTGCACATCACGGACGGTCGCGCGGATTGAAGTCGTACGATCAGTTAATACCGACACCTGCATGGAAGAAGGCAAGGTCCCCTGCAACTGTGGCAGCAATTCCTTCACCCGGTCGACGACCTCGATGACGTTCGTCCCCGGCTGGCGCTGGATGTGCACAATCACGGCTGGTGTTTCGTTCATCCAGGCCGCCTGTTTGGTGTTCTCGACATCGTCGATCACATCAGCCACCTCCGACAGGCGAACCGGCGCGCCATTGCGGTAGGTGACGATCAGGGCCCGATAATCCTTGCTGGCAAAGAGCTGGTCCGTGGCATTGATGATCGAGGCACGACGCGGTCCATCGAACCCTCCTTTGGCCTGGTTCACGTTGGCAGCCGCCACCACGAGGCGGAGATCTTCCATCGTCAAACCGTAGGCAGCCAGCGCGCGCGGATTCGCCTGAATGCGCACAGCCGGACGTTGGCCCCCACTGATGCTGACGAGGCCGACACCGGACAATTGCGAAATCTTTTGCGCAAACCGGGTTTCCGCTAAATCTCGCACCTGAGACAGGGGCAGCGTGGCTGAGGTCAAGGCCAATGTGAGGATCGGCGCGTCGGCGGGATTGACCTTATTGTAGACCGGCGGCGCGGGAAGATCACGAGGCAGGAAGGTGGCCGCCGAATTCATGGCCGCCTGCACTTCTTGCTCCGCGATATCCAGGTCGATGTCTAGACTGAATTGCAGCGTGATAATCGAACTGCCGCCGGAACTGCTGGACGTCATCTGGTTGAGTCCAGGCATTTGCCCGAACTGCCGTTCCAGTGGAGCCGTAATGGATGACGTCATCACATCCGGGCCTGCACCGGGATAAAACGTCAACACTTGAATAGTAGGATAATCGACCTGTGGAAGCGCCGACACAGGCAGGTGACGATAGGCCAACGCCCCCGCCAGCAGAATCGCGATCATCGTCAGGACCGTGGCGACCGGCCGCACGATGAACAGACGCGAAGGGTTCACGTGCGTTTCCCCTGTCTTTTCCGTTCTCCTCCGGCCGGGGGACTGTCCTGGCTGGTCGGAACCGCTCCGCCCAATGGCCGCATTTCCACCTTGCTGCCTTCGCGGAGCTTTTCAGTGCCATCCACCACAACGGTTTCTCCTGACGCCAGGCCGATGTCAATCGAGGCGTCTTCGCCTTGAGACACTCCCACGGTCACCGCGCGCACGCTGACCGTCTGTTCGGCCTCATTGACCACATAGACAAAGGTTCCCTTCGGGCCGCGCTGAATGGCGGCGGAAGGCACCACAATCGCATCGTGCTTGATGTCGAGCAGCAGGCGGGCATTCACAAACTGATTGGGAAAGAGCGCGCTGTCGTCATTGGGAAACACGGCCTTCAGGCGGACGGTCCCGGTCGTCGGGTCGATTTGATTGTCGACGGTGAGCAAAGTCCCCGTCGCCAATTTGCGTTTCTGCTCGCGATCGAACGCCTCCACGACCAACGGTTTCCCGGCCTTGAGCCGTTCGAATACGGCCGGCAGATGGTCTTCCGCCAAGGCAAACACGACGGTGATCGGTTGCAATTGCGTAATCACCAGCAAGCCATTGGGATCGTTCGCATGCACGATATTGCCCGCATCCACGAGGCGCAACCCGACTCGTCCGTCGATCGGCGCGGTAATGCTCGAATAGGTCAGCTGCAACTTGGCATTATCGATCTGCCCTTGATCGGCCTTGACGATGCCCTCATACTGGCGCACCAATGCTTCCTGGGTATCGAGCTGCTGCTTGGGGATGAAGTTCTGCTTGTACAAATCGCGGTAACGCTCGAAATCCAATTGCGCATTTTTCATCTGCGCCTGATCGCGCGCCATTTGTCCTTGCGCCTGGATCAGCTGCACCTCAAAGGGGCGCGGGTCGATTTGCGCCAGCAGCTCGCCGGTATGCACCAGCTGCCCTTCCTTGAAGAGCACGCGCATCAGTTGGCCGTCTACCCGACTTTTCACCGTCACCGTATTCATCGGGATGACGGAACCCAACCCGTTCAGATAAATATTGATGTCACCGCTTTTCGCCACGGCTGCCACGACCGGCGTATTGCGCGCGGCCACCGGCGGACGCTTCTCCGCGCGGTTGGGTTGCGCTTCACCGGATCGGGTCATCAGAACATAGGTTCCTACTGCCAACAGGCAGGCCGCGGAGAGCCCGATCATCCATCGTTTCAAGAGTGTGGAAAATCTTACAGACTCAGCCATCACGACTATCCTTCCGTCCCCCGGCATCGTGCGCCTGCCGGGCATATTCGCGACTCATGCGCCAGCGCTGCTGCAACTGGGCAAAGAGCCCGTCCACCTTCACCCACCTGCCACGAGTGCTGCACCCCTGTGAAGCGGAGACCTCATCTCTGCCGTAGCTCGAACTTCTGCATCATACCCCATCCCCCCTCAGGACCGCAGGCCTGGCCCCGTATCATTCCAGTCGCCGGGAGACAGGCAGACGTGACACGCTTCGTAACAAATTGATCGAGACCGGCTCTGGAGTAGGACCCTTATCAGGCCGAACCTACTCTTCAAGGTCACCTGCCCGGTTTTCGCCGCCAGCGCCTGTTGACGACGATATGCACCTGATCAGCCAGTGCCTGGGCCGCCCCGCTTCGGTACCCCCCCTTTTTCCATAAGAGCCCGAGGCCGCGGCGAGGGGTGGGATGTTTGAGCGGAATGCCCCGCAGCCCGTCATGTCCTGCTAACCCCAGAGACAGCCGTGGGAGCACGGTCGCCAACTTGCTGGTCTTCACCGTCGCAAGAATGCCTTCGATCGAATTCATTTCAACCGTCACCTTGGGCACGATGCCCGCCTGCTCGAAACTGGCATTCAATAACCGGCGCGTACAAAAAACGTCCGGCAGGAGGACCAGGGGCTCGTCAGCCAGGGAGGTCAGCGGGAGGTAACGGCGCGTCGCAAAGTGATGCCTCGGTGACGCGATCAAGACAAAATCTTCCTCGAAGAGCGGCTGGGTCTCCAACCGGTCGGAGCCGGCGGGAACAAACCCGATGCCCAATTCCAATAACCCGCTCTTCACGCCGGCTTCGATATCCGGCCCGGACAGTTCATCGAGTTTCAGCGAGACCTGCGGGTGCAAGGTCGAAAACCGGCCGACAATGTCAGGCACCAGGTAGGCATTGACCGTTTGCACCACGCCGACGGCAAGAGTGCCCCGCTGCAACCCTTCCTCTTCGGCAATGGCGACTTGCGCCAGTTCCATTTCCCGCAACGCGCGCCGGGCATGTTCACGAAAGATCGATCCGGCCCGCGTCAGTTGAACCGACCGTCCCGCCCGGTCGAAAAGCGGCACGCCGACTTCCTGTTCCAACTGTTTGATCTGGGCGGACAAGGCTGGCTGAGAGACGGGCAGTCCCTCGGCCGCTTTCGTAAAATGTAGCGCGTCGGCAACCGCGAGAAAATACCGAAGGTGGCGAAATTCCATGCTCCCTCTTATCATAACTAGAAGTGATTGATCTAATCAGAACAAACACTTTGACGCCTGAATGGGCCTGGCACTAGGGTGAGCGCTGTGCAAGGACCATATGGAGGAGCTCATGACCACTGTGCCATCCCAGCTTGTCGGTACCATCGCAACATTATGGCGCTACCCGGTCAAGTCCATGCGGGGAGAAGAATTGAACTCCGCGGAAATCACCACGCGAGGCCTAAGAGGCGATCGAGCGTATGCGGTGATCGATGCAGAGACCGGAAAGGTTGCCAGCGCCAAACATCCGAAAAAATGGGGCCGGTTGTTCGATTGTCGCGCCCTATCGGAGCCGGCTCACACACCGCCGAACGGCGCACCGGTGTCTATCATGTTGCCTGACGGAACCTGGGCGACAAGCGGCACGGCGGAGCTGGACGAGCGACTGTCGGCCCTCTTGGGTCGACCGGTGCGCGTGACTGCTGCTGTTCCCGACGCCCCGCAACTCGAAGAATATTGGCCCGACGCACCGGGACGCGCCAGACAGAATACTGTGACCGATGAAGCCATGCCAGCCGGCACCTTCTTCGACGGGGCGCTCATCCACCTGATGACAACAGCCACTCTCGATGCGCTCCGGGGGGTGTACCAGGAAGGCCGCTTTGAAGTGCGGCGCTTCCGCCCGAACCTCGTGGTGGCTTCTCCCCATGGTGAGCCTCGATTTGTCGAGAATGAATGGATCGGCCGCACGTTGGCGATCGGCGAGCAGCTCCGATTACAAATCACGGGGCCATGCGCCCGCTGCGTGATGACCACCCTTCCCCAGGGAGACCTGCCTGAGGATTCCGGCATCCTTCGGACCGCCGTGCAACACAATCGGGCTGCCGTGGGCGTGTATGCCACGGTCCTTGCCCCCGGGCGAGTCATGCGGGGAGACCAGGTCCGGCTGCTTTAATCGGTCACGTCATTGTACACGGCGTTCCATTTTTGCAAATGAAGGATATCCGGCATGACGACCGGACTCATACAATCGATTCAGGTGGGTCTTCCTCACACGGCACTATCCGACCCCGCCCACAATCCAGCCCAGCCGTCCTGGAACACCGGCATCTTCAAGCGTCCCGTTCGCGGCCCCGTCCGGCTGCAGCAGCAGAACCTGGAGGGTGACGGCCAGGCAGATCTCGTCCATCACGGAGGGCTCGACAAGGCCGTATGCGTGTATCCATCCGAGCACTGGTTCCACTGGAGCGGCATTCTGCCGCAGCGGCAGATGATCGGAGGCGAGTTCGGTGAAAATTTCACCCTCGAAGGACTGACGGAAGCCGACGTCTGCATTGGAGACAGCTTTTCAGTGGGGTCTGCCGTCGTGCAAATCTCTCAACCCCGCCAGCCCTGCTGGAAACTGGCCCGGCGCTGGCAGATCAAGGATCTGGCGGTGCAGGTCCAAGAGACCGGATTCACGGGATGGTATTTTCGCGTCCTGCAGGAAGGGCTCGTCGAATCGAATACGTCCCTGTGTTTGATCGATCGGCCCTACCCCGAATGGACCGTCAGCACAGCCAATCGGATCATGCATCAGGAACAGGACAATCTGAGAGCCGCTGAACATTTGAGCCTCTGCCCCCTGCTTTCCTCAAGCTGGCAACACACGTTGCGGCAGCGCAGCCGGCAGCACAAGGGGCCGGATCCGCAGCAACGACAATTCGGCAATCCTTAATTCTTCACCATCACTCGTCCCCGGGAGGTCTTATGACACGTCTGATTCTCTCCGCTTGCACGGTAGCCCTTGGCGCAACACTGACCATGAGTGCCTGGTGTGCCGCTGAAAATGTCACCACCATCAATATCCTGTCTCCGCGCAACGGCGACACCGTGCCGGAGACCTTCGAAATCACCTATGAGATTTTGAATGCGCCGGGGGGGAATCATGCTCACGTTTACCTGGATGGCGCCTATCAGAAGGGGTTCAAGGGCACCTTCACACAGGTGCCAAAAGGCGACCATACCATTACGGTCAAAATCGCCGATCATGATCACAAAGATTCAGGAACGGCAACTGACAGCGTCACGGTGAAGGTGAGAGAGTAGGTGGGACGCTTCTGTGGTGGTACCGGTCCGCCTCACAGGAAGCGGCGTTCAGCATCGCCCGGTCGGAAGGCGGCCACTGTCCGCCGCCTTCCTTGCCGACGCTCAGCGTCTATTGCCCGCCCTGTGTCGACGCACGAGTGGACGAGCTCTGCAGATCCATTTCAAACACGACCGGACTGTCAGGATTTTTGGGGTCGGTTTTGAGTGGCATCATGTCGGCCGCGAGTTTTACCAGCGGCACGGCCACAATGTGCGGAGCCTTCTCCGATGGATTCGAATGGAGCGCAATACGAACGCTCTTCGGCCGTTGGCTGGGCGCCACCTGCGTGACCACCTCTTTCCCCATAAACCCTACCAGCAAGCCGCTTCCATCAGCCAGCTTATGAACCTCATAGGCACTCGTCGAAGGAGACACCCGCTCCAGGACGAGATCCGGACTCTGTGTGACCAAAGCCAGCCCCAGGAATTTGGGCAGAATAAAGCCGAAGGTGCCTGTCGGGGCTTGCGAAAACATCACTTTCGAGGTCGAGGCCCCCAGTTCAGCCACTCCGTTTTTGCTGCGTAACTGGCGACGCAGGTCGGCTTCAGTGCCCGGTGCATCAATGATCACAACCGAAGGGGCCGCCTTTTGAACCGGCAACATCTCCGTTTTTCCTCCACCTGGACTGGTGCCGCCGCGTGCAGCGTTAAGGGGGGCCGGCAGAAGACCTGTGAGCAGAACTCCCACCAAGCCCGCGGCCGCCAGGTGGCGAAGCGGCGCATGGAACATCACTCGAGCGATGACATCACACATAACTCCTGATCCTCCTGAACATGCGAACTGTCGTTCCGGAGGATTCTAAGAAGGCGGCGCATGAAAATCAAACAGGAAGGCGTGCACTCCATCACGGGTAGAAGCTGATACGGCGTCCGGCAATGGCCTGCGCGACGGAGGCCAGGATCTGTTCCCGCTCCGCCGGTTTCTCCAAGAACTCTACAATACCCTGCCGGCGCAACGAAGAGGCCAATGGCTCATCATGATACCCGGTCAATACGATGACCGGGAGAGAAGGATATTGGGCGCGGAAATAGGTAATCGCCTCCACGCCATTGATGCGCGGCATACGAATGTCGCAAATGATCGCATCCAGCATCAGCGGATTGTCGCCGCTGTTCAACACTTCGACGGCCTTGCCGCCGTCGTCCGCTTCCTCCACATCGTAGCCCGCCTGCGTCAGCATCATGCGAAGCAGACTGCGGATCGAGTCTTCATCATCCACCACCAAGACCCGTCCCAGGCTGACCTTGTCACCCGTGCTGAGTCCGAACGGCCATGCCATTCCCATGGTGTCCCTCCCTTCGCCAGACGCATTTGTTCCCTCCGTTGGCAATGCAAGGACAAGACCGCTCACCGATGGCAATGGACACTACCGATTCAAGAGGTTAGCAAATGACGTCTTCAATCCACTGCGAGAAAGCTTCTTTCGAGTGGTGGAATCACACCACCCCGGTGCATATGCACCAGCGTTCACAGGCGATGCGCGGCTGGGTGTAGAAGAATTTCAGGAAGGACAACGGCCGGCACGGAAAAGCACGGGCCGTAAAGACAGCAGAAACGGCAACCACACCATCTACGTTTGTATCGCGACGGTCCATGACAAACCCGAAGGCATCACGCCGTCAGCTTACGCGCGACCACCACGCCCGATATGGCGAAGGTGAGGACAATCGCCAGGAAGAGATAAAAGAGTATCTCCGCCACATCAGACGCACTCTCCGCAATGCCTGCAACTCCCAATGCCGCAGCGACCATGGCAATGACGAAAAATATTGCTGCCCATTTGAGAAACATACGCACCTCCACGGCTAACATCCCGATCACAGCACCCGGCATTACCGAATGGCACGTTCACTCAAGATCTCTGTATACAATTGGTAGTACCGATCGGCCTGCTCTTCGAGAGAAAAATGTCTCAGGGCATAGTGGCGGCAATTTGCGCCCAGTGCCATTCGGCGTTCAGGGTTCTGTAACAGCTCCAACATGGCACCACCCAATGTCCCTGCCTCACCGAGCGGCACCAGCAAGCCGGTCTGACCATGCTGAATCATGTCGGGAATCCCTCCAACCTCAAACCCCACCGCCGGCGTTCCACACGCCATCGAATCGAGAACCGTATTCGGCAGGTTGTTCTGCAAGGACGGGATCACCAGCAGATCAGCTGCGCTGTAAATGTTGGAGAGCAATCGATCGCTGTTGATGTGCCCGAGGTAGGAATGAGGGATATGATGCCCGAGCTCGAGGCTATGATGGCCCACCGTCACAAGATGCAGGTCGGGGATCCAGCTACGGATATGCTCCAAGGCCCGCACCAGCACTTCAAATCCCTTCCGGAACAGCGGAAGCCCATCGGCAACAAATAGGATCACCTTGGCTTTTGGGGGAATGCCGAAGACCTCTCTGGCGCTTCCGACATCGCGGGGCGAAAATTCGGTGAGGTCGAGGCCATAGGGAATCACCGAGACAGGGAACCGGCCGAGAATCGGGCTGCGCTGTACTTCCTGGGCGAGCCACGTGCTCGGAGTCGCAAAATGAATCTGCTCTGCGGAGAGTTGGTCAAAGAGCGATTTCTTGCGCGTCCAGATTTCATGCGAGAGATCATTCGGTCCTGCGGCAGCCAGCTGAGGACAGTCCCCGCATTGACTGAGATAGCGGCCGCACCCCAGATCATAATGGCAGCCACCCGTAAACGCATTCATGTCATGAAGCGTCCACACGATACGTGTGTTCTTCGAGAAGGCGCCAAAGAAGGAAGGGTAATCCACAAAATCCGCAATCCAATGCAAGTTCAGGATGTCGTAGGGTGGGAGTTTCGACAGGATGTCCGTCCCATATTCTGAGCGATCGGTTCGGAATGGTTCGACTTTATGACTGTCGGGAGGGATGGCCGGACGGAGCTTGCGTTCGATGTGTTCACGACGAATACGGCGCTCGGCTCGTTTGCAGAAGGTGGTGGCCGGTTCGAATCTGATCACGGACCCGTCCGAGGTCGGTGCTTCGCGGACAAACATGGACGAATCGACGCCAGCCCTGCGCAATCCATCATGCAACCGATAAGCCGCCCGCGCTGCACCGCCGGCGACGTCGTAGGTACTGAGGTGGACGACTTTATGGGGACGGATACGGGCGCTGGGGCGAAGATCGATGGTGTCTTGTTCGTGGCGCTCTAATTCAAGGGGAGTGGTACTTCTGGACATGATCGGGTTCCCTATTCACCTTCCACCATGTTGCTCAGGAAAATGTCTTGAGATGAGTCCCGATCATGCTTGCTCGACTCTCCCCGCTCCACTAGGCATATCCCGAGACTCGTTCCACGCGCGTCCGCTTGGTTGGATCCCTTACAGGAAGGACTGCACCGCCTCGCGGGCGGTCTGCGTCCAATCATACTTGATCAACACGGATTTGCCTCGCCAATTGGGAGGATAACTTTTCCCGGTACCGTAGAAGTCCCTGTCGACAACCGATAACAAACTGGCACCATGCACCCAATCTTGGACCTCTTTATCACGTTCAACGTACGACATGACGTAGTACTGGCCGCCGGAGAGAGGCCATTCCGGAACCCGGAAATCAATGTAGCCTTCTCCGGACAGATCGAGTGGTAACGGGCTGACCAGATCGGTGGACATGAGAAAATACGCCGTCTCATAGGAATCGCCGATTCGAGCATGTAACGAGAGTTCCACGCGGCATCGCCGGATGATGGTGTCAGGCAGGCACCGATAGTGCCATCGCACAATCGCCTCTCGCCCGCAGATGGCAGAGAAGGCGGGATTCCGATAGCGAGCAAGCACCTCGATCGCTGTCGCAATGACCTGTCCCTTCCCTTGCCTGTCCGTGCGTGCGTCCAACGCACTTCTGGCTAAATCGGCGGTCATGCCTGCATAGGCCTGCACAACATCCCGAACCGGTCCTGTGACGGCCACACGTCCCTGTGACAGGAACAGCGCACGCTCGCACAGGTTCTCGATAAGTGGCAAATTGTGACTGACCACCAGGACCGTCCGACCGCCCTGACTAGCCTGCCGCATCTTTCCTAAACACTTCTGTTGAAAACCGGCATCGCCAACGGCCAGGACTTCGTCCACGATGAGGATGTCGGGCTCAAAATGGGCGGCTACGGAAAAGGCCAAGCGGACATACATCCCGCTCGAATAGCGTTTCACCGGCGTGTCGATGAATTCCTCGACGCCCGCAAAATCGATGATCTCCTCCAATTTTGCGGTGATCTCGGCCCGGCGCATGCCAAGAATGGATCCGTTCAGGAAAATATTTTCGCGCCCCGTCAGTTCGGGGTGAAACCCCGTGCCGACCTCGAGGAGCGAACCGACGCGGCCATAGATATCGGCGCTTCCTGACGTCGGCGCCGTGATTCTCGACAGGATTTTGAGGAGGGTGCTTTTTCCGGCTCCGTTATGGCCGATCATGCCGAACACTTCACCCGACTTCACGTCGAAGGAGACATCCGTCAGGGCAGCAAATTCTCTCCCCTTCCCGTCCTCGTCGGAACGACTCGGCTTCCACCAGAACAGCGCAGCCGCGACACGATCACGAAGTGTATCGTGTCGCGGCTGCAGACCGAGGGAATAGCGCTTGGTGAGATGATTGACTGAGATGGCGACGTTACCCATACACCCGCATGAAGTGGATCAAGAATAATGGCTCCACTTATGCGGCATACATCGGGTCGGAGATCACCTCGGACTTTCCCTAGCACAAGGCAGGTCATGACGGCACGATTCGCCCCATGGGCCCAACGTGATGGTTATTTTGTTTCCACTGCCGTCCCGTAAACCTGGGTGCAGGCACGAGAAAAGAGAATGAAGTATTGAAAATAGCCGTCCACCGTGACCTCGACCATCGCGTCAGCAAGAGGTTTCGTGCGCAACGCATCCTCGACGGCATTACGCATTTCATTCCCACCAGTTACGGGTATCAACCCCAGGAGATGGTAGACACAATCCTGTCCACGCACCTTGCCCAGTTCGATATATCCGCCCGGAGCGAGCGGCTTGGTTGAAGGCGCGATGCCTCCCGGATGATGCATACATCCCGCGGTGAGGGCTCCCGCCGCCAAAATCACGACCATCCAACCGCGCATATACCAGATCTTCAAGTATGGACTCATCATCATCTCTTACTCCTTTCATGCACATGCCTGTACGACATGCAGTGTGACATCCACGTCGGACATACCGTTGTGAGGATGTGTGAGGAAGTTGGTACGACAAGGAACTAGCGGAGTCGTGCGAGCGTCTCCATCTTGCACGGATAGCCCTTCAGCCTCAACCCTAAAGTACAGAAGCCGATGTACATGGTCGAATGTGCGACACCCTCCCACGGGCTGGAAGACCGCATGCACCGCCGAACGCCAAGGGATTCGGCGGGAAATGGAGGTATTACTCGGCCTTACCGTTGGCGCGGAACATGGGCGATTTCCATGAGCAATTTCATTGTCTGTCAGGGAATACCTGATAGGATTTATTCCCAGAACATGAGATCTTTGCCAGATGCCGGAATGATGGCCGCGTGGGGCGATCCGACGTCGAACGGGCTCCGGCTTGAGATCGCGCACCTCTCACAACGTGCGGTAGGAAGATCTTGGGCAAAAAATTCGCCATGATCGCTGCGTCAGGCGCAGCGATCCTCATCCTCATCGGCTTCCTCCTGGGGTTGGGTGAGGTGATCATTCGGTCCGTTCACCTCCTTCGAGACGGCATTCCATTCTTTGAAAGCAACGCCGGCGGGCGAATCGGACCCATTACCCTGGATCAGGACCTGGGCTGGAAGGCCACTGAGCATTATCAGGAAGCATTGGTGGAGAAGACCAAGAACGGCACACTGTACCAGGTCCGGCGCTCGCAAACGCAATATGGGTTTCGCAGTTTTGGAGATGTGACGTCCCGCCGACCAAAAGTATTGGTGATCGGCGATTCGTTTACTCATGCCACCGCTGTTTCAGACGACCGAACCTACCACGCGCTGTTGTCCAAGCTGCTCAATGTCGAAGTCTTCGCGTACGGGGCCGGCGGTTATGGCACGTTGCAGGAATATCTCGTCTTCGACCGGTACCTCGATGTCGTTCGCCCCGATGTCATCCTCTGGCAATATTGCATCAATGACTTCATCAATAACGACAATGAGCTCGAGCGCCTCAGCCGCCTCAACAACAATGGCTGGGTACGACCCTACTGGCGCAACGGCACAATCCAACTCCTTTCTCCGAAGGAATCATCGCTTCAGATACGAGACTGGATCAACCGTCACAGCCGCTTTCTGTATTTCATCGTCACGAGGCTGGATCGGCTACGAGCGGCCAATACCAAGGATACGGTGGAAGTGGACATCGAGGCGGAAGGCATGCGACATGCCGGGTTTGCCCGGGCAGTGGCTGTCACTGACGATTTGATGGGGCGGGTGCGGGCACGCGCCGGGAGCAGGCCGATCATGGCGTTCAGTTGCGCAGAAGCCGAACCCTATAGCCAGGCATTTCGCGACATTTCCGCTCACCATGTCATCGCCTATTGGGACGACGTGCCCCAGGTGGTTCACGCCGCCGACACGCGTGGCGAAGATGTGTATGCTGCGGATGGAGGCCACTGGAACGAGCGAGGACACGAACTGGCAGCCCAGGCCCTGGCGAAACATATTCGAGCGGAATTTCCCTCCCTACTTTCACGACCATGACATGGCCAATCACAGCACAACGTCGTGCTGTCTTTTCTCAGGCGTCGGGCGCCTCGTTATTCCCGGCTCTTTGATGTCCTCGCGCGAGACGCTGATTTCCGGCGAGAGGCCGATTGGGTCCGTTTTGCACCGGCGGAGGGGAGTTTCACCCCGGCCTTTCTAGCCTTCGAAAGGCCGATGGCGATGGCCTGCTTGCGGGAACGCACGCGGTGTTTGCCGCGTTTCATGTGCTCCATTTCTTCTTCCACGAATGCCCCTGCTTGAGTCGTCGGGGCCTTGCCTTCTCGTTTTGCTTGCCGCGCCCGTTGTACTGTCTTTTTCTCAGGCATAGATCCCTCCTCGCTGTGCTACGCGCGCACGCGCGCTTCCGGCCACTCCGTCGGTCGGTGAGACGGCTTCGCGTTCCCGCCGTTTTTCGCTCCGGCTGGCGGAGACACACCTCGCGACATATCCGCCTGCTGCGTATTCCGACCCAATCCGGCCACTGATTCCGACGCAAGTCGGCCACCCATTCCGACGGAACGCGGCCACTGATTCCGATGTGAAGCCGGCCACTGTTTCGAGCCTGCTCGGAATCGGTGGCCGACATCCCTCGGAATAAGCCGGCGATCCGCCACGGGCTCCTGTCGGAGCCGTCCGCGACACAGGTCCTCGTTCACCTTCGGTAGGG